>Ga0137423_1000644_pt1 | contig 10681 bp, 7 predicted proteins | sample EasRivERMZT600_2_FD_102326 | JGI IMG/M metagenome (GOLD analysis project Ga0137423, IMG submission 102326) | Soil microbial communities from meander-bound floodplain in the East River, Colorado, USA - East River MetaG ERMZT600_2 | ecosystem: Environmental > Terrestrial > Soil > Floodplain ...
ACCGTCACGACGTAGAGGACGCCGCTGGGCTGGTCGGTCGGGATCTCGCTCAGTGCGCTGACCCAGAGGACGGTCGCGCTGTTGTTCCCCTGGTCGAGGGCGAACGTGCCGGGGAGCGTCGTCCGGTCGTTGGTCGTCAGGACGTCGCCGTCGCTGTCGAGCTGGATGTGGATCGACGGGCTCGTCCCGGCGCCGCCGGAGTCGACGACGGTCGGCGGAAGGACCAGTTCATCGAAGGTGATCTCGACGTCGGGCGCCGGCTTGAACGGCGTCGAGGTGGTCGAGAGCTCCGCGCCGGTGAAGTGGTTCAGCAGCCGCATCGTGGGCACCGGCGCCCCGGGCACCTGGTCGAAGACGACGTCGCTGGTCCGGAAGCGGTACGGGCCGCGGTCGTCCGCCCTGATGGTCCGCCCCTCGGTCGAGCGCACCACGCTGGTGGAGGGCGGGACCTGGAAGAGGATCTGGTAGGTCGTGTTGGGATTGAAGCCGTACGAGACGTTCGTGTCGGAGAAGGTGATCAGCGGCGAAATGATGAGGCGAGCGCCGATCACCTGGAAGGTCACCGCCGCGAGCGGGCCCGGGGCGGGCGGGTCGACCGTGGTGTCGATCTCCTGGACCGTGATCGACGCGGCGCTGCACGAGCTCGGGACGAGATTGGTCGTGAAGTCGAAGACGACGCTCATGTTGACGGGGATGAGCGGCGCCTCCCCCTGCTGTCCCGAAGCGTCGAAGCCGCCGGTGAACGGGTCGAAGCCGAAGATCGTGCTCTTCACCCGGAGGTCGCTCGCGCCGCCGCCGCCGCCGCCGCAGGAGGAGAGGAGACCGATCGCGATCGAACCGAAGGCGAGGAGGTGCCAGGAATGGCGCCGGATCGCGGGAGTGGAGTTCATCCTGGGGAGGCTCCTGCCATCTGCTCGCCACGGACGTCGGGCGAAAACGAGAGGGGCGGCATGGTAACGGGGTGCAGAAAGGCTGTCAAAAGCGCGCAGTGCTGAGTGGATCGCCGACTCGGCGACGAAATGGAACGCGTTCTGCCTCCCGACAGCAACGTCGGTGCCGTCGGGCGCGAGGTCGGTCGCGGAGTGCCGCTACGATTCGCTCCGTTCCACGTCGGCTCGCATCGCCTCGAAGTGCGCGATGGACGTGCGCCGACGAACGCCGCCGCCGCGCCCGGTGCGGATCCACTCATCGCCAGTGGAAGGAAGCTCGACCATGAAGTCATCGCTCGCGTTCGTCCTCATCGCGCTGCAGGCCGTGACGGCCGGCGTAGTAGTCGCCCTCCTGGTCGGGAGAAACGACTCCTCCGCGGCGATCACCGCGAAGATCGACGAGTGCGTCGCCAAGGTGCAGGGTTCCGTCAACCAGATGCGCCAGATCGTGAACTCCCTCGATAGGGTCCGTCAGGACTCTCAGGGCCACTCGGCCGGCGGCGGACCGCCCTCCTCGACGGATTCGGGGCCCGGCACGATTCAGGGCGATCCCCCAGGCGGCGGCGAATCCGTGGCGCCCGCCCCCCCCGCCAAGGCCTTCCCCGAAGCGACCGTCGCGCTCGCGAAGCTGAAGGACCTCGAGCGGCAGTACCGCGACGAGGTCAAGAACAGCAACCCGCAGGTCAACTCGATCAAGGCGGAGCGCGACAAGGCGAAGTCCGCGCTCATCGACCGCGGCAACGAGGCCGTCTTCGTCGTGGGCGGCGAGATCGACCTGCAGCCCTTCCAGAAAAGCCGCGACCCGCGCTTCGTCACCTACCTGCTCAACAAAATAATGCCGGCGTTCGGCACGGTCGCGAAGAAGGACGCGCTCAAGATCGCGCGCGGGGCGCTGGTGCGTTCCACCAACGAGGCGCCGGTCAAGTTCGCCGCCGCGCGCGCGATGCAGCGCATCGACGACGGCGCGTGGGTCAGGGACGTGGTCGACGTCATCTCGCTCGGCACCGCCGACGAGGTCGACCTGCGTGCTCAGTTGCTCGGCCTCTTCGCCGAGTCGCCCCGGCCCGAGGCCGTCGACCTCTGCCGCAAGTTCATGGAGGGGGCGCAGTACCCGATGCAGCTCCGCACGAAGGCGATCTTCGTGATCGAGAAGCAGAACTCCGACGCGGTGAACAAGGCGCTGCGCGGCGTGCTCTTCGACGATCCCGCGGCGCTGCTCAAGATCCACGCGCTCGACGCGCTGTGGGCCCGCATCACCGACCCGGCGGAGCGCGCGAAGCTGCTCGACGAAGTGCTCGCGATCGAGCCGGCGCGCCTGCCGCCGCAGCTCAAGGTGAAGGCGGAGACGCTGAAGAGCGGGAAGCCGCCCGAAGGCGGCTAGCCGCGGCCGCGAAGGCGCGGCGGAGGTCGGACGGAAAACACGCGGGCCCGGCGGAGTTCCGCCGGGCCCGCGCTCGCTTCAGATCAGATTGCGACCGACGTCAGTTCACCGTCAGCCACAGGTTGCCGTCGTTGGACGGGTTCGGACGGTTCGAGATCGAGAGGCCGCCCGTGATCACGCCCGGGTTGCCGTTCTCGTACGCCGCGTCACCGGTCGGCGCCAGCGCCGTGCCGGAGTAGTGCCCGCCCGCGACAGGAGCCGCCAGGTTGTTGGTCTGGAGGACGTCGCCCGACTGATTCACGACGAACGCGCGGTTGCCCGTGTTCGAGAAGCCGCCCGGCCACGCGTAGCAGCTGTAGGCCGTCTCGCAGAGGTCGGACGACTCGCCGCCCGGCGAACCACCCGCCGCCGCCTCACCGATCGGGGCACCCGGGCCCGCCGCGTCCGGCAGGAACATCCCGTAGAAGTAGCCCGACTTGTTGACGAGGCCGAGCGTCACCGCCGCGAGCGAACCGGAGAGGACCGGCGGATTGAGGATCGGACCGCCGATCGGACCGGTGTTGTCGCGCAGCGGGTGCGAAGCCGCGAGCTCGCCGAACCAGCCGTGCTCGCCGATGCCGTCGACGTCGACGTCGATCGCGCCCTGCGACTGCACCTGGGCCTGCGAGGAAACGATGTTCCGCAGCGTTGCGATGGCCGCGGACTCGTTCGCCGACAGACGCGCCGAGAGCAGGTTCGGAATCGCGATCGACGCGATGATGGCGATGATCGCGATGACGATCATCAGCTCGATCAGCGTAAAGCCCTTCGTGTTCTTCATCCCTTTCGACTCCTTAGACAGAGGCCCTTTTCACCCAAGGTTCTCTCGGTAGGGCGCCCCGCCGGCGTATCCCCCGACAGTCCTTTTCTCTTCTCTCTTGCGCCGAACGCCGCGTCGCGCGGAGTCCGACGGGCGACCTATCGGCGACCGTACAGCACGACTTGAGGCCGGCGCCGTCAGTGGCTGCCACCGGCAAGTTTTTTCTGGATCTCGAAGATCGGCAGGAAGACGGCGAAGACGATCGTTCCCACCAGGCCGCCCATGAGGCCGATCAGGAGGGGCTCGATCATCGCGGTCAGGCTCTTCACCGCCGCGGAGACCTGCTCGTCGTAGAAGGTCGAGATCTTCTCGAGCAACTGCTCGAGCGAACCCGACTTCTCGCCGATGGCGATCATCCGCGTGACCATGGGAGGGAAGACCGGCGTCTGCTCGAGCGGCTGCGACAGCGAGTTGCCGTTCTTGACCGAGTCCCGAGCTTGGAGGACGGCGCGGGAAATGATCCGGTTGCCCGACGTCTCGGCCACGATCTCGAGCGAGCCGAGGATCGGCACGCCCGAGCGCAGCAGCGTCGAGAAGGTCCGCGAGAAGCGCGACAGCGCGACCTTCTGGAACAGCGGTCCGAACACCGGCATCTTCAGGAAGAACCAGTCGATCGCGTAGGCGCCCGGCTCCGACTTCTTGAAGATCTTCAGGCCGATGAACCCCGCGACCATCACGCCGAGCGCGATCAGCCAGTTGCGCACCAGCCACTGCGAGCAGTTCATCACGACCGCGGTGAGCGCCGGCAGCGTGATGCCGAGGGACTCGAAGATCGGCCGGAACTGCGGGACGATGCCGATCATGAGGAACATGGTGATGCCGAGCACCATGACGAGCGAGACGCACGGGTAGGTCATCGCCGCCTTGATCTCGCGCTTGAGCTTGGCGGACGCCTCCTGGTACTCGGCCAGGCGCACCAGGATCTCGTCGAGCTGGCCCGACACCTCGCCGGCCTTGACCATGCTGACGTAGATGGGCTGGAAGCACTTGGGCTGGCGGCTGAGCGCGGTCGAGAAGTCGAGGCCGCCGCGCACGTCCTCGGCGACCATCCGCATCGTCTTCGCGAAGCCGGGGTTGTCGATCTGGCCGGCCAGAACCTCGAGCGACTCGAGCAGCGGGATGCCCGCGCTGATCATCGTCGAGAGCTGGCGCGTGAAGATGACCAGCTCGTCCTTCCGCGCCCGGCCGGGCCGCGCGGCGAACTTGCCGCCGGTGGCGCCGCCCGCCACGCTCGCCACCGCCCCGCCCCCGCCACGCTTCGACGTCTCGGAGACGTCGAGGATGACGAGGTTCTTGCGGCGCAGCTCGGAGACCACCTCGCCGGGCGCGTTCGCGACCAGGGTGCCCTGGATCGTCTTCCCGTCGCTGGTCTTCGCGGAGTACTTGAACGTCGGCATGGAGCTCTCCGATCGCGCCGGGTCAGTCGGCGAGGGTCACGCGGGCGACCTCTTCGAGCGAGGTCTTCCCGCGCATGGCGTTGAGCAGCGCCGCCTGACGGAGCGTGATCATTCCGTCGGCGATCGCCTGCGACTTGATCTCCTGGATCGACTTGCCGAGCACGACCATGCGCTTGATCGTCTCGTTGAACGGCATGGTCTCGAGCAGTGCGAAGCGGCCCCGGTATCCGCGCGCGCAGCGGCCGCAGCCCTCGGGCGTGTTGTTGAAGAACTGCGCGCCCGACGTCTGCTCCGGCGTGTAGCCCAGCTCGGCGAGCCGCTCCTCGGGGATCGGCACCGGCTGCTTGCAGTTCTCGCAGAGCTTGCGCGCGAGACGCTGTGCGCAGATCAGCAGCACCGACGACGACACCATGAAGGCGTCGAGTCCCATGTCCATCATGCGGGTGATCGTCGACGCGGCGTCGTTGGTGTGCAGCGTCGAGAGCACGAGGTGGCCGGTCAACGCCGCCTTCGTGGCGATCTCGATCGTCTCCTTGTCGCGAATCTCGCCGATCAGGATGACGTTGGGGTCCTGGCGCAGGATCGCGCGCAGGCCGGCCGCGAAGGTCATCTCGCGCTTCGGGTTGACCGGGACCTGGTTGACGCCGTAGATCTGGTACTCGACCGGGTCCTCGACCGTCACGATGTTCACGTGCGGATGGTGGATCGCGTTGATCGCCGAGTAGAGCGTCGTCGACTTGCCCGAGCCGGTCGGTCCGGTGATCAGGATCATCCCGTACGGGGACTTGATCGCCTTGGCGTAGTCCTCGAGGCACTTCGGCTCGAAGCCGAGCGTGTCGAGCTGCAACGCGAGGTTGCTCTGGTCGAGGATGCGGAGCACGGCCTTCTCGCCGTGCACGACCGGCAGGGTCGAGACGCGGAAGTCGATCTGGCGCGTCTCGACCTTGACCTGGAACTTGCCGTCCTGCGGCTTGCGCCGCTCGGCGATGTCGAGCCCCGCCATGATCTTGATGCGCGACAGGATCGCCTGCGACATCTGCTTCGGCGGGCTCAGGACCTCCTTCAGCATGCCGTCCTGGCGGAAGCGGACGCGGATCTCCTTCTCGAACGGCTCGATGTGGATGTCCGACGCTTTGTCGCGGATCGCCTGGTAGATCATCATGTTCACCAGCTTCACGGCCGGCGAACCCTCGTTGGTGTCGGAGATGTCGTGCTGGTTGGCCGCGTCGCGGTCGGCCTCGTTCACCTTGAGCTCGACGTCGCCGTCGTGCATGCCCTCGACGAGGTCCTGCATCTTGCTGGTGCCGGGACCGTAGGCGCGCTGGATCGCCTCGAGGATCGACTCCTCGAGCGCGACGACCGGCCGGATCTCGCTCTTCGTCTCGAGCCGGAGCTGGTCGACCTTCACGACGTCGAACGGGTCGAACATCGCGACGGTGATGCACTGCCCGACCTTGGAGATCGGGCAGACCGAGTACTTCTTGGCCAGGGCCTCGCTGAACCACTCGCCCACGTCGGCGTCGGTGGTGACGTGGCCGACGTCGAGCGGCGTCAGGCCGATCTCGCGCGCGATCAGGCTGAGGAGGTCCTTCGGCTTGGCGAGCCCCTGCTTGATCAGGAGCTCGGTGACCGGGCGCGACTCGGCCTGCGACTGCGTGATCGCCGCGTCGAGGGCGCCCTCCTCGACGGCGCCGCCCTTCAGCAGGATCTGCCGGAGCTTGCGATGGAAGGTCGACATCGCCCCGTCAGACGCTCCGGATCAGCCGCTCGAGCTCGGCGGGGTCGCCGCTTCGCGCGAGCGCCTCGTCGTAAGTGATCATGTTGGCGCAGTAGAGGTCGGACAGGGACGCGTTCATCGTCCGCATGCCGAGCTTCCGGCTGGTCTGGATGATGCTGTAGATCTGGTGCGTCTTGTCCTCGCGGATCAGCGAGCGCACGGCGGGCGTCGCGATCAGGATCTCCGCCGCGAGCATGCGGCCGCGCCCGTTGGAGAGCGTGACCAGCTGCTGGCAGAAGACGGCCGCGAGCGTGGACGAGAGCTGCGTCCGGATCTGCTGCTGCTGGTGGCCGGGGAAGACGTCGATCACGCGGCTCACCGTCTGGCACGCGTCGGAGGTGTGCAGCGTGGAGAAGGTGAGGTGGCCGGTCTCGCTGATGTTGAGCGCCGCCTCGATCGTGTCGAGGTCGCGCATCTCGCCGACCATCACGACGTCGGGGTCCTGGCGCAGCGCCGCCCGCAGCGCGCGCTTGAACTCGAGCGTGTCGGGGCCGACCTCGCGCTGGTTGACCAGCGACTTCTTGTGCTTGTGCACGAACTCGATCGGGTCCTCGATCGTCACGATGTGCGACTGGCGCGTCGTGTTGAGGTAGTCGATCATCGCGGCGAGCGTGGTCGACTTGCCCGAGCCGGTCGAGCCGGTGACGAGGATCAGCCCCTTGGGCAGCGCGCAGAGCTGCTCGCACAGGTCGCGCGGGAGCGCGAGGTCGTCGAAGTTGCGGATCTTCTCGGGCACGACGCGCAGCACCGCGCCGAGCGCGCCGCGCTGGATGAAGACGTTGGTCCGGAACCGGCCGATGCCGGGCAGACCGAACGACATGTCGAGCTCGAGCTCGCGCTCGAAGCGCGCGATCTGCTCGGTCGAGAGCACGCCGTAGATGATCGACTTGGTGTCGTCGCCGTTGAGCGGCTCGTACTCCGTGTCGATCAGGTCGCCGTGCAGGCGGATCTTGGGCGGAGAACCGGCGGTGATGTGCAGATCGGAGCCGCCGCGCTTGACGAGCAGCTCGAGCAATTCCCGCATGATGAGCATCGACGGACCTCCCGGAACGGGGCGGAACCTCGCGTCGATTCATCGGCGCCGCGCGTCGCGGGGGTGAAGCAGGATCCCCTGGTGCGCGCGGCGCGCGCGGGGTCGGCACCGCCGGGTCGGAAGGGATTTCCTACGGCGCGCGGCGGCGAGGACGCGGCCAGGAGCGGCGCGGTCGCGGCCAGGACCGGGGCGAGAGGGTGGGCGCAGGCCCGGGAGGGCGACGCCCCGACTATTCCTCTTCCTTGGGCTTGTAGAGGGCCGCGAGCTCCTGCGCGATCCGGGCCGGGACGACGTCGTAGTGGGAGATCGTGAAGCTGTAGGAGCCCTCGCCGGCGGTCATCGAGCGCAGCTGGGTCGAGTAGTCGAGGATCTCGCGCAGCGGGATCTGCGCCTTGATGATCTGCAGGTTGCCGAGCGAATCGAGGCCGCTGATGCGGCCGCGCCGGCTGTTCAGGTCGCCCGTGATGTCCCCCATCGCGGTCGACGGCACCTCGACCACGAGGTCGACGATCGGCTCGAGCAGGCACGGCCGCGCCTTGAGGAAGGCGTCCTTGAACGCCATGCGGCCGGCGATCTTGAAAGAGGTCTCGTTCGAGTCGACCGGGTGGCTCTTGCCGTCGGTCGCGTGCACGGCGAGGTCGACCACGGGGTAGCCGGCGAAGACGCCGTGCTCGAGCGCCTCGCGGATCCCCTTCTCGACCGCCGGGATGAACTGGCGCGGGATCGTGCCGCCGACGACGTCGTCCACGAACTCGAAGCCCTTGCCGCGCTCGCGCGGCTCGATGTTGAGGTAGACCTCGCCGAACTGCCCCGAGCCGCCGGTCTGCTTCTTGTGCCGGTAGTGGCCGTCGGCGCGGCCGAGCACCGTCTCCTTCAGCGCGATGCGCGGCGGCTTGGTCGTGACCTCGATGTGGAAGCGCTCCTTCAGGCGCTTCACCATGGTGTCGAGGTGGAGGTTGGTGAGGCCGGTGATCACGAGCTCGTGCGTCGCCGGGTCGCGGTGCTCGGTGAAGGTCGGATCCTCCGTGGAGAGCTTGCGCAGCCCCATCGACATCTTCTGGTCGTCGTTGCGGTTCTTGGGCTCGACGGCGAGCGACACCATCCCCTTCGGCACGTCGATCGGCGCGAGCGCCTGCACGTGCGCGGCGTCGCAGAGCGTGTCGCCGGTGTCGAGGTTCTCCACCTTCGCCACCACGACCAGGTCGCCCGCGATCGCCTGCGGGATCGCGTCGTGATTCTTGCCCTGCAGCTTCATCAGGTTGGCGAGCTTCTCGGGCTTGCCGGTGCGTTCGAGCACGAGCGGAACCTCGTGCTTCACCGTCCCCGACCAGACGCGCAGCCACGACTGCTTGCCGACGTGCGGGTCGGCGACCGTCTTCCAGACCTGCGCGCAGGTCGCCGCGCCCCCCTGGGTGCGGCGCGGCGCCTCTCCGTTCTTCGTCTTGAGGCGGCGGCCGGCGCCGTCGAGCGGCGACGGCGCGTACTTCACGACGTGGTCGAGGAACTCGGCGACGCCGACGTCCTTGTCGCCCGACGCGCAGAGCATCGGCACGAAGTGACCGCCCTTCACCGCCTTCACGTAGAGTCGCTCGACCTCGGCGTCGTCGATCGAGCCCGATTCGAGGTACTTCTCCATCGCCTGGTCGTCGGTCTCGACGAGGCACTCGACGAGGCCGGCGCGCGCCTTGGCGTCGGCGCCCGGGACGAGCAGGCTGGTCACCGACTTGAACGCGGCGCCGTTGCCGTTCGGCAGCGCGACCGGATGGCAGTCGTTGCCCAGCACCTCGATGGCGTGCTCGACCGCCTTGTCGAAGTCGGCCTGGTCGCCGTCCATCTTGTTGAACAGCAGGAACGTCGCGAGGTCGAGGTCGCGCGCCGCCTTGAACAGCCGGCGCGCGTTGAATCCCAGCGTGCCGTTGGCGTCGACGACGATGACCGCGACGTCGACCGCCGCGAGCGCCGCCATCGCCTCGCCGACGTAGTCGGGGTAGCCGGGCGTGTCGAGGAGGTTGACGTGGCGGCCGCCGTGGTCGAAGTGGACGATCTTGGTCGACGTGGTGTGGCGGCACTCCTTCTCTTCCGTCGTGAAGTCCAGCGCGCTGGTCCCGTCGTGCGGCTTGCCGCGCCGCGGCACGACGCCGGTCTTGTGCAGGAGCAGGTCGGCGAGCGTCGTCTTCCCGGCCGACGCCCCCACCAGGGCAATGTTGCGGATCTGCTCCGACGTGTAGACGCTGGCCATCGCGATCCCCCGTCCGAGGATGCGCCGCGCGGGACGGCGGAGCGGCGCGGCGCGCCACAACATCACCGCCGGCCGGCTTTTGCAAGGCCGAGGTCGCGGCGCGCGCGGGCCGCAGCCGCCGTTCAGCCGCCCTTCGTCGCGAACCCCTGCACGAAACGCGGCCACTCGTCGAACAGGAAGTGCACGATCGGTCCGCGGAAGAACTGCGTCAGCAGCACGCCGAGCGAGAGGTAGGGACCGAACGCGATGTAGCGGTCTCCGGTGACGAGCCGTTGCAGCAGGCCGCCCACCGCGCCGAGCACGCAGCCGAGGAAGAACACGAGCAGCACGCCGTCGCAGCCGAGGAACGCGCCGACCATCCCCATGAACTTGACGTCGCCGAGGCCCATCGCCTCCTTGCGGAACGCCAGCTTCCCGAGCACGCCGACCGCGAGCACCGAGAGCGCGCCGACCAGCAGCCCGACCAGCGAGGCGACGCCGGCCGCGAAGTGGCGCTCGAGGACGTGCTGGCCGACCAGGGCGGAGACCAGGCCGCCGCGCGTCGTCGGATCGGCGCTCACGAGCTGGCCGAACAGCCAGCCCGGCGCCTGCAGCGGCGGCGCCGCGACCGACGCGACCACGCCGAGCACCATGCCGGGCCAGGTGATCTCGTCGGGGATGATCTTCCAGTCGATGTCGATGAAGGTCACCGCGACGCACGACGCCGCGAGCGCGAGCGACGCGACCAGCGCGATCCAGTCGGCCGGTGCGCCGAACGCGTGGCGCGTGAACGTCCAGCCGAGGCCCGCGAAGAGGACGGCGGTGGCGATCTCGACCACGAGGTAGCGGATCGGGATCTCCGCCTTGCAGCCGCGGCAGCGGCCGCCGAGCAGGAGCCAGCTCACGATCGGGATGTTGTCCCTCGGGCGAATGGGATGCCCGCACTTGGGGCAGGCACTCGGGGGGCTTGCGACGGATTCCCCTCGCGGCACACGCCACGCCACCACGTTGACGAAGGACCCCACGATCAGGCCGGCGAGGAAAGCGACGTATGCAAGCCAGGTCATCGGGCAGCGAGCCTACGGTG
>Ga0137423_1000646_pt1 | contig 10676 bp, 6 predicted proteins | sample EasRivERMZT600_2_FD_102326 | JGI IMG/M metagenome (GOLD analysis project Ga0137423, IMG submission 102326) | Soil microbial communities from meander-bound floodplain in the East River, Colorado, USA - East River MetaG ERMZT600_2 | ecosystem: Environmental > Terrestrial > Soil > Floodplain ...
CCGACCACTGGCGTCGCCAGCGACGAGCCGTTCCACCTCGGCCACCGAAACACGATTGAAATCACCGGGGATCGTTTGCTTCAACGCACTCGCCGCTACAGCAAACTTGAGCGAGTCGTCGTTGCCCCTGCCGGTCAGTAGCCCAAAAATCAAACCGGCGGCGAAACTATCGCCGCCACCAATACGATCGACGAGGCTCACGAGGTATCGCTGGCTCTGATGGAAGGTCTGAGTGGCGGCATCCATCATCACAGCGCTCCAGCCGTTCTGGCTCGCCGAAAGACTTTCGCGAAGCGTCACAGCGACCTGTTTGACACCGAACTCTCTTGCGACCTGCTCCGCGGCCTGGCGATAACCGGCTACACTGAGCGCCCCACCCGTGACGTCGCTTTGCGGCACCTCGATTCCGAGAACCGATTGCAGGTCTTCTTCATTCGCGATCACGAGGTCCGATTGTGGCAACAACCGGCGCATCGTCTGCTGGGCCTCACGCTCGGACCACAGCTTTTTTCTGAAGTTGAGATCAACACTCACTTTCGCTCCGGCATTCTTCGCGCTTCGAATGGCTTCGTGGGTGCACTCGGCGGCCTTGCGTCCCAGGGCGGGAGTAATGCCCGTCCAGTGGAACCACGCCGCGCCCTGGAATATCTCAGCCCAGGGAATGCTGCCGGGTTCCACCTCGCTGATTGCTGAATACGCCCTGTCGTAAACGACGGCAGACGGCCGCTGACTTGCGCCAGTTTCAACGAAGTAGATGCCGAGTCGTGATCCACCGCGAACGACGTGTTCCACGCGAACGCTTTCTGCGCGTAGACTCTTGATGGCGGCGTCGCCGACGGGATTTGCGGGTAACCGCGTGACGTAATAGCTGTCGAGACCAAACTGTGCCAGGCTGACAGCCACGTTGGCTTCTCCGCCTCCGAAGTTCACCTGCAACTGCGGCGACTGAAACAGCCGCTCGAAACCCGGCGAACTGAGTCTCAACATGATTTCTCCGAAACAAACCGTCTTCATGATGTTTGTCCGTTACGCGCCTGTTGGACGGCGTGTATGAAGTGGCTCGTACTCATCGCAGCAACCCCACGATTCCGTTGATGACGAGCCCCAACGCAAACAGGAATGTGATGCCGAGAATCAGGTTTCGGCCGGCATTCGCTTTGAATTCACCCAAACGTCGTTGATTGACGAAGTACATGATTACGATCACCGCAACTGGAGCGAGGATGAGGTTGCCGACCATGGCAAGGATCGCCTTGAGCAGAGCCGGCAATTGCCAGAACGGCGCAACCAGCGCGGGGATGGTGATCCAGGTTGCAAAGACGATTTTGAAAAGCTGATTGTCCTTCGTGAAGTGCCAGTCTTTGCGAGCCATGTCGAGACAAAAGTAGGTCATCGTCAACGACACGGAGATCAGTGTTGTAAAGGCCGCGGCAATCAAACCGACAGAAAAGAATCGCGGCGCCAGAAAGCCCAGCGCTCCGGGAAACGCCGGTCCCAGAACTTGTCCGGCAACCGGGATGCTTTCGATTTGGGAATAGTGGCTGACCCCGAGATAGGTCGGACCAGCCCCGTTATACACCGCGTGCAATGCCGTTGCACCCGCGACGATCACCACAACGGAGAACAACCCCCAGACTACGCCGAGATTCTGAACGGTTCGCCAGAATGCCGGCCGTATGTCGGCTTTGGAGTAGCCGGCGTTACTCGCCAGATATCCGTACGCGAGAAAAACTGAAGGAGGCAAAGCCTGACCGGCTATTGCGAGAATCTGCGTGAAGCCATCGCGGACCCGGGTGCCGCCGCTTACCGGCAGAGCGGCGGGTATGCTGGGGATGAGGCCGCGGCCGAGCGAAACCCATGTATTCCAGTCGAGCAGACCCTTGATGGCGACGACGATGAAGCAGACAAGAATCACGACCAGCAAAGCCGTCATGATCTTTTCCATCCTCTTGTAGCCGCCCAATACTGCCGCGGCTACGGTGACCGCGGTGAGTACAACCGTGACTACGGCGAGTCCAGCTCCCCGGTCGGCGCCGGCCGGAGGCAGCAGGCCCAGCATGCCGTACGAGCCTTCGACCATTGCGGACATCTGACTCATGTTCACGATGACGTTGACCAGAACAGTGGGAATGAAAATTCCCCACGCGAGCAACGTACTGATCTCCGTTCGAATCATTTCGAACATGCCGCGACCGCCAGAGAGCACTCCCACTCGGGAAGCGGAATCCAGCGTGATCACGACCATCGGCACCACGTACAGCGCGACCCAAAGAAGATCGAAACCGAACCATGCCCCCGCAAGCAGCCTCGTCGCCACCGCACCTGCGCCGATCATTCCTGCAGCGGTCAACGCTGCGGGCCCCACGAAACGGGCAAACGCGGCTACCAGCGGTATGCGCGAAAGTTTCCCGCCGACGGATGACGGGGCAACGCTCTCGACAGTTGTAGCCATATATGTGATCTCTCAGCGGCCCATCCAGCCGCCATCGACAACAAGGACATGTCCGTGCATGTAATCGGAGGCACGAGACGACAGGAAGATGACTGTGCCCGCAAGATCCTCTGGAGTGCCCCAACGGCCCGCGGGAATACGCTCCAGGATCTGCCGGCTCCGCACCGGATCTTCGCGCAGCGCCTTCGTGTTATCGGTTTGCATGTAACCAGGCGCGATCGCATTGACGTTAATTCGATTCGCCGCCCACTCATTCGAGAGCGCTTTCGTCAGTTGCATGACGCCGCCCTTCGCCGCGGCATAACCGGGGACCGTGATCCCGCCCTGGAACGACAGAAGCGAAGCGATATTGACGATCTTTCCTCCTGAGCCGCGTTCGATCATGTGCTGGCCCGCGGCGCGGCAGAGCCGAAAGACGCTGGTCAAATTAACGTCGATTACGGTGTCCCAGTACTCGTCACTGTGTGCTGCCGCCGGCTGGCGCCGAATGATGCCGGCGTTGTTCACGAGGATGTCGATACGACCGAAGGCGGAAATTGCGTCTGACATCAGTCGAGTCGCGGAGGCCGGATCCTCGAGATTCGCGGTCAGCAGTTCCGTTCGGCGACGGTGTAGAGCCGAGATCGCTGCGGCGGTTTCGTCGGCGGGTTTCTCGCTGGCATGAAGCGCCACGTCCGCTCCGGCTCCGGCCAGCGCAATGGCCATAGCGGCACCGAGGCCGCGCGATGAACCGGTGACTAAAGCGACTTTTCCATCGAGTCGAAACAGATCGGAAGATTGAGGCGCTGGTGCCTTCGAGTACGCTTCACTGCCATCGAGGAAGTCTTCGCGGATCGGTGAAAAGACGTCGATCAGGATGACTTCTTCGTCGAGCATCGTTGCCCCGTGGGGCAGGTTGGAAGGGAAGTGCAGGACCTCTCCGGCGGAGACCGTGCGCTGCTCGTCGCCGACCGTGAAGAGCACACGGCCTCGTTCGACGATCGTCATCTGCTCGTGAGGATGCGTGTGCACTGGCGTGACCACGCGGGGCTCGAATCGCAGCCGACAGATCATCACGCGTTCGCCCCAGATCATCTGTCTCTGGATGCCTTCGCCGATTCGCTCGATCGGTACCTTCGTCCAATCCTGGTTTTGAAGTTCGATCATTTCTTCTCCGTTCTGCCGCGGTCCAATCCGGAAGATGTGGTCGCAAAATCCGGATGGACATTCACGACACCGAACTGCCGGTCGACGTCCTCACGGTTTGCGGCCATCATCCACAGGAAGTTGATCGAATTGCCCGGGGCAGCGACGTTCGGGTGGTAGCCGGCCGGCATCAGCACAATGTCATCTTCGCGGACGATCGTTGCCAGCTCCGGTTCATTTCCATTGGTGTAAACGAGCTGGACGCCGAAGGCCGGCGGCGGCATCTCTATATAGAGGTAGGCTTCCTCAGCTAACGCGGCGTGTTCGTGCGGAGGCCACGAAGTCCAGTTGCCCGGCTGGCTGAAGGTGACACCCGCCATAATGCGGCCAGCTTGAATGTTTTTTCCGAACAGGACGTTGAGTTCCCGCTTTGCCGCCGGACCGCCGGCCTCGAAATGCAATCCTGGGTTGCGTTGTACTTCAGCGAAGGAAACGTGCTGAAGAGGGTGCCGTTTGCTGACGGGAGCGGCGATCTCGGCGACATCGCATCCGCCGGTTCCGGCGTTCACTTCAATCGAAGAGTCTCGCGGCACATACAATGCATCGAAGCGGCCAAGCTCGAAGAATGTGCCGTCGACATCGATTTTCGCGGCACCGCGCAGACAGACCAGTCCGGTTTCGAGGTCATTCGTACCAAATCGAACCGGCGCGTCGCCGGTATCCAAAATGATCCGCCCGTAGTGCAGATGGCGAGCTGCAGTAGGGCCGGGGACGACCGAACGCGTCCGCCCTTTCTTCGCCGCGGTATTTCGGACAACGCAGGTAGGTGCCGCAATTGTTGAGGTCATCATCACTTCCTCCAAAAAATCTGAAAAACTCAAGCCACGACAGGCGCGGCGAATGACGGAGCCGCTACCAAAGCGGCAGCGCCTTGCAGTCTGGGGTACTCGGTGGCCGCAACGAGGCGGATATCCGTTTCCGCTGCAGCCGGTGTCAGCGCCCGTTCGGCAAGCGCAGCGCGAACCGGACCTTCGATCAGATCCCAAGCCAATGTGATTTCACCGCCGATGTATACGCACGCCGGATCCAACGCGTTAATCACTGAAGACAGTCCCAGCCCGAGATATCGCGCGGTCGCTTCGATCGCCGCGATGGCCTTTGCATCGCGCGTCCGCGCACGCGTAATGAGATCTTCGACTGAGAAATGGGGTTGGTCGGGTGCGGTGCGGCCGAAGTAGCGAGCGAGTGTTGCGCGATTCGAAACGTACGCTTCCCAGCATCCGTTCGCGCCGCATGAACATCGTGGACCGTCGAGCGACAACGGCAGGTGTCCGAACTCGCCGGCGATGTTATGCCGGCCACGGAGAACTTCGCCGTGAATCATGACGCCAACGCCGACACCATCCGACACGCTGATGAACACCAGATCACCGGACGTCGGTGTGATGTCGCCACGCATCGCCCACACTTGAGCAAGCGCACACGCACGTCCGGAGTTCTCGATCTGAACCGGCAGTCCCGTTGCCGCGGCAAGTGGATCGCGCAGATTCACATCACGCCAGCCGAGAGTGGGAGCATGAAGGACGCGCATCGTCGTGTGTTCAACCATTCCCGGAACGACCACGCCAATGCCCTGACAGACGTCCACTTCGCGATGTTCGGCGAGAAGACTGTTAATGCGTAACGACAGAGCAGAGACCAAGCGCTGCGGATCGGTCGGTGTGGGAAACGAAACGACGCTCGTGAGCGGCTTGCCCAGCACGTCGGCGAGCATCAGGAAGGTTTCGCTCGCCCGGATGTCCGCCGCGACAACGGCGCTTCGACGCGAATCGATGTAAAGGAAAGTTGGTTTGCGCCCGCGCAACGTTTCGCCGGTTGCGCCCTCGAAGATGAGATTGCTCTTCAGGAGATCGTCGACGATGAGCGATACGGCGCCACGACGAACACCCATAGTTCGGGCCAGGTCGGCACGCGAAATCGGCTGATGGGCGCGAACCAGATTGAGAACGATAAGCCGGTTGATCTCACGGGAAGTACCGCGAGTGGCAACCTGAAAACGAGCAGGGTTAATCCGCCTCATGAACGCAAAAGTCCCTTAATAGAACAAATAATGGCAGAGTGGTCCATTGACTCCCTATATCGTGTTGATAAATTGGCTATTGTCTGTCGTTGCGGGCCGTTGACGGTCAGAATTGCCTCCGTTTGTATCTTGATTTGTCTTAATGCGAGACAAAATAATTCCGAACCCATATTCGCGTCAAGCGAAATTTGAGTGTCGATCGGCGTGCTTCAGCGGGCTTTTTGAGAGTTCAATAAATCGGGATAACGTTCAGTCAAAGGAAAGTTGCTCGAGGCCATCTCAGTCGCGGTCCAGCGAGCGATTCGGGCACGCACTTCGTTCGGCACGTCTTTGTGCCGGTCCGCGCTGCCGCTGACAAACATTTCGGCGTTGACCTGCAGGATGTGCGGCGGATGCATCTCAAAATTATCCTGGTGTTGCTGCATGTACTGGAATCCGCACTTGTGAACGACCACCGCCAATTCCTGTTCGTTGAGGCTTCTGACGCCGAGGAATTCGGTGACGCGCCGAACGACTGGCGATAAATCCTTCTTCATATCCTCGAAGTACAAAAACAGGACATTCTCCGGGTGCTGTTGAGACCGTTCCCACCAGCCTTTAACGTGATCTGTCCACGTACCCCACCACATCAGATCCGGTGACGTGTACCACTCCTCGAAAGCGGATATCGGCGGGGCCATCGTCCCGACGTTGGTCACAACGAAATCGACGCAACTGGCGAAGCACGAAACGGGATGCCGAGTAATGTATATGTACTTCGCGGCAGCATTGTAAGGGCACAACTGGGCCGGCAAGTGAGTCTTGATAATGCGTGAAGGGCGTTCGACCCCCACCGGTTTAGAGTCCTCGATCGGTACGCTTTTCCGACCTTCGATCCAAGGCGATACGGCATACATCGCGCGACCGGTTTCCACCAGGTCTCCTTTGCCTCGATGAAGGATTTGAAAGACCACATGCTGCATCCAGGTTGTGCCACATTTCATCTGCGTGATGACGAAGACGTCCTCGGCCCGAGGAGTATAAGCATGCGCTTTTGCGAAACCTTCGACGCTGCAACTATCGGAGGGAGCCGAAACGTTCTTGAACTGCACCCGGCCCCGCCGGAAATCCATCCTGCTTCTTGTCGTCAACCAAAGTACCGGTTTCAACAGTCTGGCGTGGAACATCAGTCGGCGTTTGAATTTGTCCCTGTCCTTTTTCGGTAGTCCGTAATAGTTCAAACCAACCGTTTGTTCTTCTCCCCACCTCATGATGACAACGAGGTACATGCTCATCGCTATGAACAGAACGAACGCAACACCGATAATTGTGAGGATCGACCAGACGATTGTCATGTAGGGCGGGCGGCAATCATAAGCTGTTCTGAGTAGAGCACCGGGAGGATTTTACATTTGCGTCGCACGACATCCAAGGCTCTTCGGCGAACGCCATGACGGTGATGATAAAGCTCACCTACTGGAGGGTTTAAAATCAATAAGGCCGTTCCGGTAATCGATGGTGATGGACATTAACTTGAGGACGGATAGTCCCAGAATCCCCGACATTTCTATGCCGAAGGACTTATTGAGGGCGTCAAAATTGAATGCAACAACGTCTTGATTGCGTTGCTGGAAGGATGCGAAGCGAATGACAGCCCGGTCCACGGTGAATACGTCTTTTATTCGCCCCGAGAGGCCCTGCAAGTCGAGACGATCATCATTACGTACTTTTGAGACCGTTCTGGCCTTTTTCTCCGACAAAAGGTTGTCGAACGCGCCCGTGTCGATCAGGAACAACATCGGATCGGAATCGTTCACGGACACGGGAATCATCATGTGAGATCCGAAGCTAAAAGCACTGGTGAATGAGCGGTTCCCATCGGTGATTTCGCGGTCCGTCAACTCGTCGCCCGACTTTCCGGCGGGGTGGGGCATCAGTCGTAACTTCATACGGGGGATGTCGATGGTGACGAGAAAGTCATTAAAAACATCCGCACCGATAATTCCCGAAATACCGGGTGGTTGCTTTTCACTGATGGTCACGATGGCGTCGCGAAACTCAACCGGCCCGATCCGAACCGTATCCAGGATTGAGGTTTGGCCCACCTGAATGCCCCGGTCTCCAATCCCAAGGACACTCACATTCGAGAGGACGACCGCGCCGATCCTGGATGCTGTTCCCGGACTGATCGAAATTCCGCTCGCGCCGGTATCCAGCAACAGCCATTCCGTCCTTTTACCGTTGAGTGTGACACGTAAGCCGAACGCCCAAGGCTTTCTGGGATTCTCGCCAACATTGACGAGATCTAATTCAGCCTTTTGATAAGGACTCGCCAGCGTGAAGGTCTTGCGGTCGCCAAGATTCTTCCACAGCGCGACACCGTTTCTTGCGCCTGTCAGGGCGTCGGGGTCTTCATTCAGACCAAGCTCCAAGTACTGTTCGAGCAGTCGAATGCGCTCAGCACTCGTGCGGGCTCCCATAGCTTGCCTAAAGATAATTTCCGGATCGTTGGGATCAAGTTCATAGGCACGCTGAAAATACAAGTGTGCCGTCTTTCGCATCGCGGCAGTGCGAAACACGCGACCGATTCCCAGCCAAGCTCTGCCGAGTCTTCCATCCAAGCCAATCGCGGCCTTGTATGTCATTTCGGCCGCAGGCAAATCCGCGCTGCGAAAGTAAACGTCACCCGCGGCGGATTGAACGAGTGCGGACCTCGGAGCGGTCTGAAGTGCCCGATCGGCCGCTTCCTGCGCCGATTCGACCATGTGGCTCTTTAGAAGAGATCGAATCAGACCGGAATGTGCCGAGGCAGAGGACGGATCCCGTTCGAGAACGGCTTTGTATGCCTCAATGGCTTCCTGAAAGCGGCCCGTTCGGAACGCTTCCTGTCCGCTAGATAGCTTGCTCTCTGGTGAGGGCGCCTGAGCTATAGCGGATAAAAGAGTGGGAAGCAAAGCCAGGAGTATTGCGAACCGCTTGAGCATCGTCGGACTCTACCTTACTTTCCAGCTAGTGTTAAGGAATTGAGAACCGACTTGGCAAGAGTAGTCCTCAGTTCGACGCTGCTGCGATAAATGACTCCCGCTTATTGTTGAATCGGAACCGGCGGAACCGCCGGGATGTTGGCCCGGCTGATCTGCTGGTTCAGTTCCGGAATCGTCCTGGTGATCAGCGTCTTCAATGCAGCGTTCCGACGTTTTATCACAAGTTCAGTTCCGTAATCCCGACCTTTGAGCCGGAACGGAGGAATTGTAAGGTGCAGTCCAACGCGCTACCTTTAGAACCTCCTTTTCAGTGGTGGAAACCTATGTCCAGGGCTTTGAGAGCAGGTGGCGTCTTAGTTTTAGGGCTGATCGTATTGGTGGCAGTCTGGCGAGTCCGGCATGAGGTCGCGCCGGATGCAACTGAGACGGCGGTGGAGCAAGAGGCGGAATATGTGGGCTCGCAGACTTGCGGATCGTGCCATGCCGACAAGTATTTCAATTGGCGTCAGTCTCTCCACAGCAAGATGATCCAGAAGGCCTCGCCGGACGCAATCCTTGGCGACTTCAGCGAGAACAACGGACTGCAGTTCGAGGGCTGGCGTTACCGGATGATTGTCGACGAAGGAAAGAACTGGATTGTGGAGTCGGATCCGCAGAGGCGTGAGCAACGGTTCGCGGTGGACTACACGCTGGGCAGCAAACGCATTCAACATTACTTATCGATGCTGCCGGATGGACGCTTGCGCGTCGTTTCTCCAACGTGGGATGTGCAAAAGCGGCAGTGGTTTCATTCCAACGAGATCATTCCAACAGGGCATCACGCGGAAGTCAGCGTCCAGATCTGGAACCAACATTGTTACAACTGCCATGTCAGCCAGGAAAAACAGGGCTATGACATCGAGACCAACACTTACAAAACCACGTTCACGGAAACGGGAATCAACTGTGAAATGTGCCACGGGCCCGGCAGCCGGCACATTGCGCAGGTTCGGGCCAACTCGAACCCCGCCGACTTGAAGATCGTCAATCCGGCAAAAATGCCGCCGAAAGAACAAATGTTGGTGTGCGCGCAATGTCATGCGCCGCGGGTGATCGTTCAGAATGGATATCACCCCGGGAGAAACTACTACGACTACTACATGCCGTCGCTCATGCACTTCTACATCGAGCGTTGGTTTGATCCGCCGATGTGGGCGGATGGCCGGATGCGCCGCTTCGCCACGGAAGGAACAGCCATGTGGCAGAGCCAGTGTTTCCTGAAGGGAGAAGCGACATGCATCAGTTGCCACAACCCGCATTTGAATACGATCAATCGGGATTCGCGGTTCAGAGATACCGACGTCCTCTGCACTCAGTGTCATGAGAAGTTGAAAACCGATACTGCGGTCGCCGATCATACGCGCCATCCGCTTTCAGGAAAGGGGAGTCATTGCATCGAGTGTCATATGCCCCCAACCACGAACATGATCAAGGATCATGAGCGCGACCATTCCATCAGCATACCCGTGCCCGAGAACACGTCGTTGTACCAGATACCCAATGCCTGCAACGTCTGCCATACGGATCGTGACGCCGCCTGGTCCATCGAATGGATGGACCGCTGGTATCCCAACCGGCCAAAACCAAATCTTCGTCGTGCGACTGCTTTCACGCTGGCGCGCAAACGGGATCCTTCGGCCATCGGGCCTCTGGTGGAGTTGTTGAATGATCCGGCGGAGAACGCTGTCATCCGTGGAAGCGCGGCGGGATTCCTCGGCGAGTTTCAAGGCGAGGGTGTCGCTTTGCCTCTGGTCGCTGCGTTGTCGAATTCCGACGTCATGGTCCGTGCAGAAGCAGCCCGTTCGCTTTCGGAGGTACGTTCGCCGTCCGCCATAGAGCCGCTGAAGCGCAAGTTGACGGATCCGAATAGAATCGTGCGGCTGAATGCCGTCTTCGCGCTGATCAAGATGGGCATCCTCGAAGTCGAAGGCCCGTCTGCAGAAGCTTTTCGCCAAGCCAAAGCCGAGTACGTCGAGTTCCTGGAATCCTTCCCGAGCGTCTACGGCATTCGCGTGGA
>Ga0137423_1000648_pt1 | contig 10663 bp, 9 predicted proteins | sample EasRivERMZT600_2_FD_102326 | JGI IMG/M metagenome (GOLD analysis project Ga0137423, IMG submission 102326) | Soil microbial communities from meander-bound floodplain in the East River, Colorado, USA - East River MetaG ERMZT600_2 | ecosystem: Environmental > Terrestrial > Soil > Floodplain ...
ATCTTGCCGGGCATCAGCGATCGAACCTCGCCTGAAGCCGGTCCCGCAACCGCTGCGTCTCCGTGCCGACCTTTTTCGAAGCGTTCAAGACGATAGGTTTGTCCATTCAACCAAACGGCGTATTTGTTGCCGTCGCGATAAACGTAGAAGCGGTGATTCTGGCCATCGATATTGAGCCAGCCGCCATCGTCTTCGCGGTCGTGGACGGAGAAGGAGATCGATCGATCGTCGGAGTGCAGCACGCCGCGTCCGTTGGATTCCTCGATTCGAATCGCAACATCACGGCCGCCGAGCTTCCAATGGATTTCGCGTTCGGTCATGAGTTTCGCCAGGGGCCCGAAGCCCAGACGTCCTGAAAACCTGCGGACGCCGCACTCGTCGACCAGACCGAGGCCGTCTTCGACGGTGTTAACGAAGCGGCGAGTAATGCAGCGACGGGGATGTCGTCAGAAGGTTGTTTCAACAATTCAGAATGTTTTTCCAGGAAGTGAGTATCGATTTCGCCTGCCCTGAAGTCGTCCGACGCAATGACGCGGCGAAGGAACTCGACGTTGTGCCGAATTCCCAACAGCACGAAGTCTGACAGTGCCCGCTGCATCCGTTCTATGGCCGCGTCGCGTGTACTGGCCCAGACAACCAGTTTCGCGAGCATCGGGTCGTAGTGAACGCTGATCTCGGACCCAGGCTGGACTCCACTATCCAATCGAATTCCCGGCCCTTTGGGAGGTACAAACACGGCGATTCTGCCGATATCGGGCCTGAAATCTTCCTCGGGTACTTCAGCGTAAATCCGGCATTCAAGAGCATGACCGTTCTGCCGGAGGTCGTCCTGTCTGAACGACAGCGGGTGACCGTCCGCCACACGCACCTGCTCGCGGACCAGATCAAGACCGGTCGTCATCTCGGTTACCGGATGCTCTACCTGCAAACGCGTGTTCATTTCGAGAAAGTAAAACTGCCCATCCGGCGCGACGATGAACTCCACCGTGCCTGCGTTGACGTATCCGACGGCGCGCGCTGCGGCAACCGCGGCATTGCCCATTCGGGTACGCAATTCCGGTGTAACGGCCGCCGATGGAGTTTCTTCGATGATTTTTTGATGTCTGCGTTGAATCGAACATTCTCTTTCGAAGATGTGAGTGAAGTTGCCGTGGGTATCGCCAAAGATTTGAAACTCGACGTGACGCGGACTCTGAATGTACTTTTCAGCGAAAACGCGGTCGTTGCCGAAGGCTTTTCCAGCTTCGCGAGAGGCTGCCGCCATTGCATCGGCAAGATCCTTTGGACTCTCGACCAGTCTCATGCCTTTACCGCCACCGCCGCCAACAGCTTTGACCAGTACCGGGAATTCAGATTCCGGAGGCTCTCCGTCCCAGGTTGGAACTACCGGAACCCCGGCTTCCCGCATCAGACGTTTGGATTCCAGCTTGTTACCCATTCTTCTGATCGTGTCCGTTCGAGGACCGATGAATCGAATCTTTGACGCTTCGCATCCCGACGAGAGTACGGGATTCTCGGAAAGAAAGCCGTATCCCGGATGAATGGCGTCCGCCTCAGTCGCTTTAGCCGCGGCAATGATCCCTTTGGCATCCAGGTAACTCTCCACCGGATGGGCGGCATCCGCGGAACGGACGTGGAGTGAGTGAGCATCGGGTTCGGTATAAACGGCCACGGTCCGGATTCCCATTTCACGCAAAGTATGAAAGATGCGGATCGCGATCTCACCGCGGTTGGCGACCAGTACTGTGCGGATCATGACTGGACCCATGGTGGCTTTTCGAGTGACAGGAAAGCTGCCATCCCTTCCTGACCTTCGCGGCTGGCGCGCGCGTTTGCGATGGCCTCGGCAGTGAAGTCGAAAGCCCCTTCCATGCCGCGTGCCGCCACACCGAAGATCAGTTCCTTTGCGGCGGCGATAGCGCCGGGAGCGGAGGTCAGAATGTGGTTGACCTTGAAATCGATGAGAGCGTCCAGCGCCGCGTCGTCGGCGACGACGTGTTGAACGAGTCCGAGCTGAAGAGCGACAGAAGCAGGGAAGCGCTCGCCGGTGATGAAGTACTCTCGCGCTTTTCCCGTACCGATCTTCGAAATGACAAACGGAGAAATGACTCCTGGGATGATTCCGAGTTTCACTTCGGTAAAACCGAATTGTGCGCCTTCAACGGCTATGGCGATGTCCGATGCCGCAACCGCCCCCGCACCTCCTCCCAACGCTGAGCCGTGCACACGCGCGATGACGGGCTTCGGACATTTGGCGATCGAGAGGAACATTCGCGCGGCGGTCTTTGCATCCTCGATGTTTTGCTCTCGCTTATAGGCAGCCATGCTTTTCATCCAGTTGAGATCCGCGCCCGCGCAGAATGATTTTCCGTTGCCGCCGAGTATGACGACACGCACGTCGGGGTTCTGTCCGATTTCCACGAATGCTTTTGTGACGAGCGCAATCAACTCCGCATTGAATGCATTATGGAGATCGGGCCGATTGAGTGTCACTCGAGCTATCGGCTTCTGGATGTCGACATTCAGCATTGCTCTACATTCGGAAAACGCCGAATTTGGTCTCTTCAGCGGGCTTGTTCATGGCTGCGGAGATTCCGAGGGCCAAAACCATACGCGTGTCCAGCGGGTCAATTACACCGTCATCCCAGATACGCGCCGTGCTGTAGTAGGCATTTCCTTCGCGTTCGTACTTTTCCAGTGTCGGGCGCATGAATTCGGTTTGTTCTGCCGCCGACATGGTTTTCCCTTGAGCCTGCAATTGATCCATCTTTACCTGAAGTAGAACGCGAGCGGCCTGCTCACCCCCCATCACGGAAATACGTGAGTTCGGCCACATCCAAAGCTGGCGAGGTCCATACGCCCGCCCGCACATCCCGTAGTTGCCCGCGCCGTAGGACCCGCCGATGATCACAGTGAACTTCGGCACACGAGCGTTCGCCACAGCGCTGACCATCTTTGCGCCGTCCTTGGCGATGCCGCCCCGTTCGAATGCCTTTCCAACCATGTAGCCGGTGATGTTCTGTAAGAACACCAGCGGTATGTTGCGCTGACAACATAATTCGATGAAATGAGTCGCCTTCAGTGCGCTCTCTGAAAAGAGCACGCCGTTGTTGCCGAGAATGCCGACAGGGTATCCCCAGATACGAGCGAATCCGCAAACGAGCGTCTGGCCGTAGAGCGCTTTGAACTCGTGAAACCAGCTGGCATCCACGATGCGATGGATGATTTCGCGAACGTCATAGGATTTCTTTGGATCGACAGGAACTATTCCGTAGATCTCTTCGGGATCGAGTCGTGGATCCTCGGATTCAGCGACCGGCAAAGCCTGTTTCTTCGGAGTCGGAATAGATCGAAAGACATCTCGAACGATCCGAATGGCATCCGAATCGTTTTGCGCGTAATGATCGGTCACTCCTGAAATGCGCGAATGGACGTCAGCTCCGCCAAGTTCTTCAGCGCTGACTTCTTCGCCGGTCGCGGCTTTTACCAGCGGAGGGCCGCCTAGAAAAATCGTTCCCTGGTTCTTAACGATCACGGCTTCATCGCTCATGGCGGGAACATACGCCCCGCCGGCAGTGCATGAACCAAGCACAGCAGCGACTTGAAAAATACCGGCTGCCGACATGGTGGCCTGGTTATAAAAAATCCGGCCGAAGTGTTCGCGATCTGGAAAGACTTCATCCTGAAGGGGAAGAAAGGCGCCGCCCGAATCGACCAGGTAAACGCAGGGAAGGTTGTTCTGGAGCGCGATCTCCTGAGCTCGCAGATGTTTCTTCACTGTGATGGGAAAGTACGTTCCACCCTTGACGGTGGCGTCGTTGGCGACGATCACGGCCTGGTGGCCCTGTACCACGCCTATTCCGGTGACGATACCGGCGCCGGGCGCATCGCCGTCGTACATGCCGTTAGCGGCGAGGGCGCTGGTTTCGAGAAACGGCGTATCGGGATCGACCAACGCTTCGATCCTTTCGCGCACGAACATCTTTCCGCGTTCTTTGTGTCGCTTGACCGCCTGCTCGCCGCCGCCTTTCTTAACCGCGTCGACCTTGGCGCGCAATTCGGTCACGAGCTGTTGCATGGCTTCGCGATTGGCTTGCCGGTCCGTTGTCATAATTTGAGATTCAGAGCATGCCGTACGGGATCATCAACTACTCCGTTGATCAATCCCCAACCTTCGGCTTCGATCGCCGTCAGACGACGTCCGATCGCCATCATCTCGAGCGCGCGAGTCTTGCCGATAACCAAAGGGAGACGACGGGTGCCGCCCCAGCCGGTCATGATACCGATTCTGCCGCCGGGATGCGCCAGAATAGATTTTGCGGTTGCGTAGCGAAGGTCGCAGGCAAGCGCGAGATCCAAACCGCCGCCCATACAGTATCCATCAATGGCAGCGATTGTCACCGATGGATGCGCCGAAATTTCATTCATCACCTGCTGTCCAAACCTTGCGTATTCGAGCGCGCTCGCCCCATTCAACGCCGTGAGTTCTTCGATGTCGGCGCCTGCCGCGAAATAGCCATTGGTTCCCGTGATAATCAACCGGTCGACGGTTCCGGTTTCGTGAAGCGCGGCTCGGACTTCGATCAAGGCCTCGACTTTCAGAACGTGCGTCAGGAGGGTCACGACTACACTGCGCGGCATTTGAGTGACGCCAATGTATCGGTACACGCTGGCGGGTTACTTGTTCTTGCGGACGTTTTGCCGGACGTAGGTGACGATGTCTTCGGTGGACGCGCCCGGCTGGAAGATTTCCGAAATGCCCTGTTCTTTGAGCCGGGCGATATCCTGGTCCGGAATGATGCCCCCTATCAGAACCATGACATCGTTGAGACCTTCCTTCTTCATCAACTCCATGATGCGTGGGCACAGGGTCATGTGCGCGCCGGAGAGCACCGAGAGGCCCACGACATCGACGTCTTCCTGAAGAGCGGCATTCACAACCTGTTCCGGGGTTTGCCGAAGGCCCGTATAGATCACTTCAAAGCCGGCGTCGCGGAACGCGCGCGCAATAACCTTTGCGCCGCGGTCGTGTCCATCCAGGCCGGGTTTTGCAACGAGTACTCGGATTCTGGTTTCCATCAAAACGCTGGTTCCTCGTAGGTGCCGAAGACGCTGCGAAGGTCGTCGCACATTTCACCGAGCGTGGCGTAGGCGCGGACACAATCGAGAATGGCGGGCATCAGGTTGACGTCGCCTTTCGCAGCGGCTTTGCGAAGCGTTTCACGGCATTCGCGAACCCGGCCGTTGTCTCGAGTCTGTCGCAGTTGATTGAGGCTGGAGAGTTGACGTTCGGTTACCGATTCGTCGATCAGGAGGATATCGATTGGCGGCTCGTCTTCCATCACGAAGTCGTTGACGCCAACGATAACCTTCTCCTTCCGCTCGATAGCCTTTTGATACTCATAAGACGCATCCTGGATTTCGCGTTGCGGGAAACTTTTTTCAATAGCCGCGACCATGCCTCCCATGGCATCGAGTCGATCGAAGTATTCCCAGCAACCCTTCTCCATATCCAGGGTCAATCGTTCCACGAAATACGAACCACCGAGAGGATCGACTGTGTTCGTCACGCCGCTTTCGTGGGCCAGGATTTGCTGCGTGCGCAGCGCGATGCGTGCCGCCTGTTCGGTGGGCAAGGCCAATGTTTCGTCGAGCGAGTTTGTATGAAGCGACTGGGTTCCACCCAGCACTGCAGCGAGACCTTGAATCGCGACCCGCACAATATTGTTGTAGGGTTGCTGAGCGGTCAGCGAGCAGCCGGCGGTCTGGGTATGGAACCGAAGAATTGCCGACTTCGGATTCTTGCACTTGAACCTCTCGGTCATCACCTTGTACCAGATCTTGCGCGCGGCCCTGTATTTGGCGACCTCTTCGAAAAGGTCGTTATGCGCGTTAAAGAAGAACGAGAGGCGAGGAGCGAAGTCGTCGATGTCCAAACCGGCACGCAATGCCCACTCGACATATTCGATACCGTCATAAAGCGTGAACGCGAGTTCCTGAAGCGCTGTCGAGCCTGCTTCGCGAATGTGATAACCGCTGATCGAAATCGTGTTCCACTGCGGGACGTGTTTCGTACCGAATTCGAACGTGTCCACGATCAACTTCATCGACGGCCGCGGCGGGAAAATATAAGTCTTCTGCGCGATGTATTCCTTCAGGATGTCGTTCTGAATCGTTCCGCGAAGTTTGTCCCAGGTCACACCCTGCTTTTCTGCGACAACCAGATACATCGACCAAATCATGGTGGCCGGTGCATTCGTCGTCATCGACGTACTGATCTTGTCCAGCGGAATGCCCTTGAAGAGAGTTTCCATGTCGGCGAGAGAATCGATGGCGACGCCGCACTTGCCGACTTCACCTTCGGACATCGGATCGTCTGAATCCAAACCCATCAGCGTCGGCAGATGAAACGCGACAGAAAGGCCGGTCTGACCGTGTTTCAGAAGGTAGTGAAATCGCTCATTCGTGTCTTTGGCCGTTCCGAACCCGCTGAATTGACGCATCGTCCATAGGCGGCTTCGATACATCGTCGGATAAATACCGCGAGTGTACGGCGGCTGGCCGGGATCCGCGAGATCGTGTTCGTAGCCGAAATCCGTAATGCTTTCGGGGGTATAGAGCCGTTCGATCGGAAGTCCGGAAACGGTCGTGAATGAGCGCTCTTTGACATCCTTTGCCATCGCTGCTATCTCCAGTCGTTATGATAAAGGAATCATGAACGAATCGAAAGCGGGCTTAAGAATGCCGCCCGGCCAGCAATGCGAGTTGCGGCCCATTCCAGTCGCGTTAGCGGCGACATTCTGCTAGCCACCGGCTTCAGCCAGGCTTCAGCCGGTGGAATCGGTTTGTTCACCGATCGCAGCCCCGGAAGGGGCGGCAGACGATGAAGGGAAATGTCGCCGCTCCGCGGCTCGCGACGCACGTAAAGGCAAGAGGGAAACCGAATTAGCGCATGCTATGATCCGAAGATTATGGCCGAAACGAAGATCACGAAGAGAAGTGAAGACTATTCCAGGTGGTATACGGACGTAATTGCCGCCGCCGAACTCGCGGATTATGCGCCGGTTAAGGGTTGCATGATCATCCGGCCCAATGGCTATGCCATCTGGGAGAAGATGCAGCAGGCGCTTGACGGGATGTTCAAGGAAACCGGACATCAGAACGCCTATTTCCCGTTGTTCATTCCCGAACACTTCCTTCAAAAGGAAGCGCAGCACGTCGAGGGCTTTGCACCTGAAGTTGCCGTGGTCACTCACGCTGGAGGCGAAAAACTCGAGGAACCGCTGATCGTTCGGCCAACATCGGAGACGATCATCTGGCATACGTATCGGAACTGGATCCAATCCTACAGGGATCTGCCGTTGCTCATTAATCAATGGGCGAACGTCGTCCGCTGGGAAATGCGCACAAGGCTGTTTCTGCGGACGACCGAGTTTTTATGGCAGGAAGGTCACACCGCTCACGCCACCTACGAAGACGCTGAGGAAGAAACAGTCCGGATGCTCGGCGTTTACCGGCGGTTTGCCGAGGAATGGATGGCGTTGCCAGTCATCGAAGGACGAAAGACCGAACGCGAAAAATTTGCCGGCGCCGATCACACGTATTCCATCGAAGCCATGATGGGCGACGGCAAAGCCTTGCAGGCGGGCACATCGCATCATCTCGCCCAGAATTTCGCCAAGGCGTTCGACGTCACTTTCCAGACGGAGAAGGGAACTCGAGAACACGTCTACGCCACAAGCTGGGGACTCTCCACTCGCATGATTGGCGCACTCATCATGGCTCATGGCGACGACAACGGAATTGTCATCCCACCGCGGCTCGCGACCATTCAAGTCGCTGTCATCCCGATCTTCCGTAAGCCCGAAGAGCGCGAACGGGTGCTGTCAGCAGTGGAGAAGTTCGTCGCGACGTTCAAGGCGGCGGGGATCGGAACCAAGGTGGACGACCGTGAGCAGTACAGTCCGGGATGGAAATACAACGACTGGGAAAAGCGCGGCGTTCCGTTGCGCATCGAGGTCGGCCCGCGGGATCTCGAAAAGAACCAGGTCATGTTGGTTCGTCGCGACAATGGAACGAAGACTCCGGCGTCGCAGGATGGTCTCGCGCAGACCGTCCGCGCGATGCTCGACACGATTCAGTCGGAGTTGTTCGCCAAAGCAAAAGTGTTTCGCGAAGAACACAGCTACCCGGTCGATGACTATTCGAAATTCAACGAGATCCTCGACGGTAAGGCCGGTTTCCTGTGGAGTCACTGGTGCGGTTCAGATCCGTGTGAAGACCGCGTGAAAAACGAGACCAAGGCGACGATTCGTTGCATACCGACCCATCGGGAGAAGGAATCCGGCAAGTGCGTCGTCTGCGGGAATTCCTCGGAGGGGAGAGTCATCTTCGCCCGCGCTTATTAGCCGCGGATGAGCATTGAAAATTGATTGTTGAATATTGTCTATTGGCAAATGGTCTTCATCTGCCAATAGACAATATTCAATAATCAATTTTCAATTCTCAGCCGAGGGTCATGCCTATGCTGAGTTCTTCCGACGACCGACAAACCTGGATCAGGCATTCCTTCTACCTGGCGCTGCTGACGGCTTTCTATCACACCCTGCAATTTGTCTCCGGCGTTGCTCTGTCCAGAAGGACCGGTTCGCCTGCGCTGATGACATACGCGTTGGACGCGATTGTCAGCGCTCCCGCGGCTTTGATTCTCGCTGTACGAATCCAAACCCACAACCGCATCGACGTCATCGGTATTGAAGAGAAGTGGCGCTTTCGCGCTGTCGCTGCAGGCTATATAACCTGCGGGATTATTGGTCTCTACCTTGGCGCGATGGGGCTTTGGCGCAGCTATCGACCCGTGCAGAATCTTCTCGGCATCGTCCTGGCCGCGGTTTCGATGCTGGCAATACCCATCATCGGTTCTTACATGAAGGTGCTCGCCGTCGAATTGAGGAGCCAGACGTTGAAATCCGCGGCGGTTTTCACGTTTGGCAACTCTTACCTGTCGATGGTGCTGCTGATTTCGCAACTCGTGAGTATCGGAATGAATATACGGTGGGGCGATCCGCTGGGCGCTCTGGTGATGTTTCCGTTCATGATGCAGAAGGGCATTCAAATACTTCTCGACGAAGGAAAGCATGAGTATGTCGAGGACTGACGCTATAATTCCGGCATGCTCGGAGTGTTACTTCTATTGCTCGTCAATCAATCGACTTTGTTCGAGGTGAACGGGCAACTCTCGGCAAGACCGCGTGGCCGGTTGAATATCGCTCGACTTGAATCCCTGGACGGCCGGATCGTCAAGGACACTTATGTAGGTCCGGACGGACGTTTCCGGTTGAAGAAAATTCCTGAAGGCCAGTACTCCATCACGGTTCGCGTCGGTCGATCACGATTGGTCCGTCAGACGATCTCGATTTTGCCTGCCTTTGCGGACAAGAAAAACCGCATCTCTTTCAAACTCGACGTGAACAAGGCCGCTGTAGAAATGGCCGCACAAAAAGTAAATGTGGCGGCGCTACAGGTTCCTCAGAAGGCTCGCGCCGAACTTCGAAAAGCATTCGAGGCGAAGGGCGATATATCAAAAGTCCGGCAACACCTTGAGGCAGCCATCAAGATCGCGCCGAACTTCGAAGAAGCCTTGAACAACCTCGGGACGCTTCATTTTCGCGATCGCGACTACGCCATTGCCAGGGAACTGTTCGAACGCGCGCTCAAGAGCAATCCCGAATCGTTTGCAGCCCGCGTGAACCTGGGAGGTGCGCTGCTGAGCCTTGGAGAATTCGAGCGAGCGCTCCAGGAAAACATCAAGGCGGCCGGACAGAGACCCAACGACAGTCTGGCGCAATCCCAACTCGGCATGTCGTATTTTTACCTTCGTCGTTATGCCGAGGCGGTGCCGCATCTGGAACTCGCCAAAAAAGCGGATCCCCTGTCACCCGCCCTACCGGGCTTGTTTCTTGCGATGATTCGGGAAGCCTCAGGGGATCGTGTTGGGGCGATCTCGGAATACGAAGAATTCTTGAAGGCACATCCTGGTCACTCTACGACGGAGGGCATTGAGAGGCGACTGGCCAGTCTGAAGTTGTAGTCCGCGGGCTTCAGCCCGCGGTTCGTTGCGACCGACATTCCCACGGGCTGAAGCCCGCGGGCTACAAACGGGTAGGAACATGAAAAAGTTCGTTTGGTTTTGCTCGCTGCTGGCTGCGATTCCGCTTTTCGCATTTCAAACCGGTCAGATCACCGTCATCCTGGGCCCTACGTTGATCGATGGGACAGGCCGGCCTGCGGTCAAGAACGCAGCGATCGTCATCGAGAACGGTCGCATTCGCGATATCGGACCCAGAGGCAACGTGCGCATACCTTCGAACGTCAAAACGATCGACGCTCGAAACAAGTTTGTGATTCCGGGATTGATCGACGCACACGTCCACTTTTTCCAGTCCGGCGACATTTACACGCGGCCCGATGTCATCGACCTTCAGAAACTGCGACCGTACCGCACCGAACTGGAATGGATCAAAGAGAGACTGCCGGTCACGTTTGCAAGGTATCTCGCGTCCGGAATCACCGGTGTGGTCGATGTCGGCGGACCAATGTGGAACTTCGACGTCCGCGACCTCGCCAACAGCACGAAGAACGCTCCGCGCATCGCGATTGCCGG
>Ga0137423_1000651_pt1 | contig 10648 bp, 10 predicted proteins | sample EasRivERMZT600_2_FD_102326 | JGI IMG/M metagenome (GOLD analysis project Ga0137423, IMG submission 102326) | Soil microbial communities from meander-bound floodplain in the East River, Colorado, USA - East River MetaG ERMZT600_2 | ecosystem: Environmental > Terrestrial > Soil > Floodplain ...
AGAAGCCCTCGGGGGAGCGCTCGCCGGTGCACCAGCGGCGATCGTACTCGTCGATGTCGCTCGTCAGCAGCCCTGCGCTGTTCGCGTCCGTGCGGGCGATGAGAACCGTATCCACGCCGCTCACGTCCGCGGCGAGCCGCGCCGCGACCAGCTTGCTGATGAACTCGCTCGTGGGCACGAGCACCTTGCCGCCCAGGTGCCCGCACTTCTTGACCGAGGAGAGTTGATCCTCGAAATGCACACCGGCGGCGCCGGCGGCGATCATCAACCGCATCAATTCATACGCGTTCAGGACGCCGCCGAATCCCGCCTCGGCATCCGCGACGAGCGGCACGTACCAGTCGACGGAATGGTCGCCGTTCAAATGATGGATCTCGTCCGCCCGGCGCAGCGCGTTCTGGATGCGCATCAGGAGATTGGGGACGCTGTCCGACGGATACAGGCTCTGGTCCGGATACATCGTCATCGCATCGTTCGCGTCGGCGGCCACTTGCCAGCCGCTGACGTAGATCGCTTTGAGCCCCGCGCGGACTTCTTGTACGGCCTGGTTGCCGGTGATGGCCGAGAGCACCGCGACGTAGGGCTCGTCGTGCAACAGCGTCCAGAGCCGCCGCGCGCCGTGCTCGGCGAGCGTGTGCGCGATGGGCAGCATGCCGCGTAACCGTTCGACGTCCGCCGGCGTGTAGGGGCGTGTAATCCCGGTCCACCGTTGGTCCCTGCTCCAGCTGCGCTCGAGGTCAGTCGAGGTATTCATACGCTACCCCCGTCAGGAATTCTGGTAACTCCGGCGCCAGCGAGATCCGCCGGAACAGATCGGCGCCGCGGCTCTGTGTTGGAAACTCTTGGGCAATGATCTCCCGGACCAGCTGCTCAGTCACGATGCGGCCATCCGAGAGACGCGCGCCGTGGTGCACCCATTGCCACACCTGCGTTCGCGAGATCTCGGCGGTGGCCGCGTCTTCCATCAGGTTGTAGATCGGCACGCAGCCCGAGCCGCGCAGCCAACTCTCCAGGTATTGGATTCCGACGTCCACGTTGGTCCGGAGGCCGGCCTCGGTGATCTCCCCCTCCGGCACCGCGAGCAAGTCGGACGCCCTCACCCGCACGTCGTCGCGCGTCACGTCGAGCTGATTGGCGCCCGGCATCGATGCGTCGAACACCTCCGCCGCGACCGGCACGAGCCCGGGATGCGCGACCCAGGTCCCGTCGTGTCCGGCTCGGACTTCGCGCAGCTTGTCCTGCCGCACTTTCTCGAGCGCGGCGTCGTTCGCCGCGGGATCGTTCTTGATCGGGATCTGGGCCGCCATGCCGCCCATCGCGTGCGCGCGGCGGCGGTGGCAGGTCTGAATCAGGAGATCGACGTACGACTTGAGGAAATGCTGGTCCATCGTCACCCGGGCGCGGTCGGGCAGCACGAAATCCGGGCGGTGTCTGAACTTCTTGATGAAGCTGAAGATGTAATCCCAGCGCCCGCAGTTCAGCCCGGCCGAGTGCTCGCGCAGCTCGTACAGGATTTCGTCCATCTCGAACGCGGCGAGAATCGTCTCGATCAGGACCGTCGCGCGGATCGTCCCACGCGGGATGGCGAGCTCGTCCTGCGCCAGGTTGAATACGTCGTTCCAGAGACGCGCTTCGAGGTGGCTCTCGAGCTTGGGTAGGTAGAAGTAGGGACCGGTGCCCTTGGCGGTCAGCGCCGCGGCGTTGTGAAAGAAGAAGAGTCCGAAATCGAAGAGCGCAGCGGAGATCGGTCGCCCGTCTACCGTGACGTGCTTCTCGTCGAGGTGCCAGCCGCGCGGCCGCACCATCAGCGTGGCGGTGCGCGGGGCGAGCGCATAGCGCTTTCCTTCGGGGCTCGTGAACGCGATGGTGCCGCGCACCGCATCGCGCAGATTGAGCTGTCCTTCGAGGTTGTTGCGCCACGTGGGCGCGTTGGAATCCTCGAAATCGGCCATGAAGACCTTGGCGCCCGAGTTGAGCGCATTGATGATCATCTTGCGGTCCACGGGGCCCGTGATCTCGACGCGCCGGTCGGCCAGGTCGGCAGGAATCGACGCAACCGTCCAGGCTGCCTCGCGGATCGTGCGGGTCTCGGGAAGGAAATCGGGAAGCTCGCCCGCTGCGAGGCGACGCTGGCGCTCTACGCGCCGCGCGAGCAGCTCCTGGCGGCGCGGCTCACAGGCCCGCGCTAGCGTCGTGAGGAACCGGCGCGCAGCGGCCGTCAGGATCTCCGCGGATCCTGGTTCGAAGGGCGCGAGCACCTCGAGTCCGACGGTGCTCTTCGCCGAGGCAGCCATAACGGTCAATGTAGCGCTCCGGCACAAGCGGTTTCACGGGAGGAGACAAGAGCGGGGCGAACTGGGATGTCGCGCAACGGCGCTCGCGACGCGTCCCAGCCGCCCCTTATGTCTCCACAGTGGTGAGGGAGGTCCGCAGCGGCCGTGCACGACCGCTGCGGCGGCCGGCGCGAACACAGCAACAACCTGTATCCGCCTTGGCCGGCCGTTCCTCCCGAATCCTCTACTGCGTCCGCCACGCGTTCATGCAACCCTCATGCCATACGACGCACTGGAGAGCGCCACTGAGCGAGGCGCGCATTCTGTAGCATTATTACCGCACATGTGTCCCTCGCTTACTCCGGCCACAGCCGTCGGTCGCTCCGTCCCGCGTCGCGAGGGTGCCGACAAGGTGACGGGGCGCGCCCGCTACACCGATGACCTCGTCATACCGGGCGCCTGGTACGGCAAGACGGTCCGGTCCACGGTCCCGGCGGGCCGGATTCGATCGATCACGCTGGATCCCGCCTTCGGGTGGAGCCAGGTCGTGATGGTGACTGCTGGCGACATTCCGGGCGAAAACGTGGTGCACCTGATACGGGATGATCAGCCCGTGCTGGCGCGACCGGGGGGTGAGATCCGGCACCGGGAGGAGCCGATTCTGCTGCTGGCCGCGGCCGACCGGGCCACACTCGACGAGGCTTCCAGGCACATCCGCATCGAGTACGACCGCGCCGAGCCGGTCTTCGAGCTCAGCGAGGCCACCGAGGTCTATGCATCGCTCGAGATCAACAAAGGCGAGGTTGTGGAGCGGCTGGAGGGTGTGGAGGTGGTCGAGCGCAGCTTTCGGGTTGGTTTGCAGGAGCAGCTCTATATCGAGCCCCAAGGCTTCATCGCCATGCCGGAGTCGAATGGCGCGATCCGCGTAATCGGCTCACTGCAGTGCCCGTTCTACGTCCACCGCGCGCTCAAGCGTGCACTCAAGCTGACCGATGCGCAGGCGATTGTAGTCCAGGCAGAGACGGGTGGCGGGTTCGGCGGCAAAGAAGAGTATCCGTCGATGGTCGCGATTCATGCGGCGCTGCTGGCCCGCAAGGCGGGCCGGCCGGTGCGGCTGATCTACGACCGTCACGAGGACCTGGCTGCCACCACGAAGCGTCATCCGGGCGTGATCAAGCACCGAACCACGGTCAAGAAGGACGGGACGCTCCTTTCACAGGACATCGAGATCGTGCTCGATGGTGGCGGCTACTGCACGCTCACGCCGGTGGTCCTGTCCCGCGCGGCCATTCATGCCGCGGGGGCCTATTCCTGTCCCAACGTCCGCATTCGCGCCCGGGCCGTCGCGACCAATACGCCGCCCAATGGCGCGTTCCGTGGCTTTGGGGCGCCGCAGTCGCTGTTCGCCGCCGAGCTGATGGTCGAGCACGTGGCCGAGCGTCTGGGAATGTCGAGTCTGGACCTCAGGCGCAAATGGATGTTGCGCCTCGGCGACACCACGGCCACGGGCCAGAAACTCACCGAGAGCGTGGGCTCGGACTTGGTCTTGGATGCGGCGCTCAGCGCAGCACCCCCGATCCGCCCATCCGCCCATCCGCCCATCCGCCGTGGTCGTGGTCTCTCCCTCGTCTTTCACGGCTCCGGCTTCACCGGCAGCGGGGAGAAGAAGCTTCAAGGCACGATCGGATTCGAGGCGCTCGCGGACGGCACGTTCCGCATCCTCACCGCGTCCACCGAGATCGGCCAGGGGACGAAAACCATCTTTTGCCAGATTGCCGCGGACGCCCTGGGGGTAGGGATCGACAAGGTGGTGCTTGCCCCACAGGACACGTCGTTGGTTCCTGATTCCGGGCCGACGGTCGCATCGCGGACGGCGATGATCGTCGGTCGGCTGGTGCAGGAGGCGGCAACCGACGTCCAAGCCCGGCTGCAGCGTGGAGAGAAAGCCCCGATCCGCCTTCAGAAGTCGTACATCCAGCCCGACTCGCTTCACTGGGACGAAACGAACTATCGCGGGGATGCCTATCCGATCTACGCGTGGGCGTGCACGATCGCGGACGTCGACGTCGACATGAACACGGGCGAGGTTCGGGTGACCGACCTGGTCACCGCGGTCGATTGCGGCAAGGCGATACATCCGGTCATGGCTGAAGGTCAGATCGAAGGCGGCAGTCTCCAGGCTGTCGGGTGGGCGACGATCGAAGAGATCAAGATGAAAGACGGCGGCTACCAGAACGACCGATTGGCCACCTACCTGATTCCTACGGCGCTCGATGCCCCGCGCATTCGCACCATTCTGGTTGAGAATCCCTACTCTCATGGTCCCTCCGGAGCGAAGGGGATCGGCGAGTTACCCATGGACGGACCCGCTCCCGCCATTATCGCTGCCATCCACGATGCGACGGGGGTGTGGCTCGATGAAATCCCAGCGACCCCTGAGAAAGTGCTGGCGGCATGCGCTTCACGCTGAACGGTCGCACGGCCACGTTCGAGGGCTCCGGGGCGCGGCGCCTGCTCGATGTGTTGCGGGAGGATCTCGGTGCCACCGGGACGAAGGAAGGCTGTGGCGAAGGAGAGTGCGGGGCGTGCTCCGTGATCATCGACGGGGAAGTCGTAGACAGCTGCTTAGTGGCTGTCGGGCAGGTCGAGGGATGCAATGTGACTACGGTTGAGGGGCTGGCTGACGGCGGACGGCTGACGGCACTACAGCAGGCGTTCATCGACTACGGGGCGGCTCAGTGTGGAATCTGCACGCCCGGGATGTTGCTCGCGGCTCACGTCTTACTCCAGCACACGGCACAGCCGAGCGCCGATGACGTTCGGGAGGGGCTCGCCGGCAATCTATGCCGGTGCACCGGCTACACGAAAATCATCGACGCGGTGTTGGCATGCACGAAGTGACATACCTTCGTCCCAAGAACCTGGCGGAGGCGGTACGTCTGTACCGCACTACTCCAGCATGCCGCCCGCTCGCGGGCGGCACAGATCTCATGGTAATGCTGCACGCCCGAGTGATCCGGCCCGCGCCTACTGCCGTGCTGGATCTGTGGTCGCTCGCGGAGCTGAAGGGCGTTCGCCGTCAGGGCGATATGCTCGAGATCGGTGCCGCGGAGCCATACACCGGGATTATTCGGTCCGCCGAGGCACAGCGATCTGTTCCGGCCCTCGTCGCGGCCGCGCGCACGATCGGTGCCGCCCAGATCCAGAATCGCGGCACACTCGGCGGCAACCTCGCGAACGCATCGCCGGCAGGCGACACGCTGCCGGTGCTGCTCGCCTACGACGCGGTCGTCGTCACCGACCGGCGTTCGATCCCCATCGATCAGTTTTTCACCGGCTACCGGAAGACCGCGCTGCAGCCCGATGAGTTGATCACCGCGGTGCGGTTTCCGCTGGACCGCCAGGTCGCATTTCGCAAGGTCGGGACGCGGGCCGCGCAGGCGATCTCGAAAGTCGTCATGGCGGTGAGTCGAGCGCCGGCGCGTATTGCGATCGGCTCGGTGGCCGAGGTCCCGCTGCGCGCCGTCCGCGCGGAGGGGGCTCTCGCCCGGCGCGATGACGCGGGCGCCGTCTCCGCCGTGGGCGAAGACGTCCGTCCCATCGACGACGTGCGCTCGACGGCTGCGTACCGTCGCGCCGTGACGCAAAACGTTCTTCACGAACTGCTTCATGCACTCCCGCGCTCTTGAGCTGCTGGACATCCTCGGCATGCGTCCCCACCCCGAGGGGGGGCACTATGCCGAGCTGTTCCGCTCGCCGCAGCGCGTGCAGGTGATCGATCGCGATCTCGAGCGGTCCGCGGTGACCACGATCTATTTCCTGCTGGCAGAGGGCGAATTCAGCCGCTGGCATCGCGTCGTCTCCGACGAGATCTGGCACTATCACGAGGGCGACGCGATCGAGCTCCTGCTGTTCGACGACCGTGGGTTCCGACGGGTGAGGCTCGGGCCGGTTTCGCGCGAGACGCGACCGACGATCGTGGTTCCAGCCGGCACCTGGCAGGCGGCCCGAACCACGGGCGCGTATACGCTGGCTGGCTGCACCGTGGGGCCCGGGTTTGACTTCGCAGATTTTTCGCTGGCCGTCGATTGGCCTGAGATTACGGCAATGATCGCGAATGCGGGCCCCGATCTGGCTCGCCTCATATAGCCCCCCAGACGCGCCATATCCAAGATCGTTGATATGTGACGGGGATCCCCAGCGCGGTCCTACCCCAAAAGCCGACATATCCAAGATCGTTGATGTGTGACAGGGATTCCCCAGCGCGGACATCCCCAAATACCGACATATCCATGATCATGGATATGTGTTGGTGAGGGGTTCAGTGCGTCGCGCGAGCCCTAATACGCGATTATTTGCAACGCCTGTCGCAAGACGGTTGCCCCCAGCTCCAGTTGGTCCGGCTGGGTTGCCTCCTCCGGACAGTGTGACCGTCCCCCGATACTCGGCACGAACAGCATTCCAACCTTGCAACGCGCGGCCAGAATCTGGGCATCATGTCCCGCGCCGCTCACCATCTCAGTCGCATTGACGCCGCATTCCTGCGCCGCGCGCAGAAGCAACGCCCGCACATCGGCGTGCATCGGCACCGGGGGGTGCTCTTGCAGCAGGCGTATCTCGAGTTTGAGAGAACGCTCCGACGCGATGGTCCTGCAGAGCGATCGAATCCGTTCCTCGAGCGCGCGCCGCGCGCCGAGGTCGGAATGGCGGAGATCGACCGTAAACACGACGCGAGCCGGCACGACGTTGACCTGATCGGGCTCTGCCCGGATCTTGCCGACCGTCGCGACGGCGGGCTCTCCCAGCGAGCGCGCAATCGACTCGATTGCTTGAATCATCGCGGCGGCGCCGGCGAGCGCATCGCGCCGCAGCTCCATGGGCGTCGTCCCGGCGTGATCGGCGCGGCCGGTGACGGTGAGCTCGAGATGCGCGGTCCCCACGATCGCGCTCACAACCGCGAGCGGTTTGCGCGCTGCCTCGAGCACCGCCCCCTGCTCGATATGCAGCTCGACGAATGTGTCGATGTCATCGCGCGCGGCGCTCGAGACTCGCACGGGATCGAGACGGCGTTCGCGCATGGCCTGCGCGATGTCGTCCGGAACTCGGTCGATGCCTCCGGTGATTGCCCGGGAGCCCCAGAAGTTCGTGGCGAAGCGGGAGCCTTCCTCCTCACAGATCGCGACCACCTCCAGGGTGCGGCGCGGCTGCCCGTTGTCGTTGAGCAACGCCTCGACCGCGGTGAGACCGGCCACGATGCCGAGCGCGCCGTCGAGCCGGCCGCCGTGCCGCACGGTGTCGATGTGCGAGCCGGTGACGATGCTCTTTCCTTTATTAGTGCCTTCGACCCGACCCCACAGGTTGCCGACCGCGTCGCGTCGCGTGTTCAGGCCGGCGCCGTTCAACCAGCGTTCAACACGCTTGACCGCGGTGGCCCACGCGTCGTCGTACAGGCCGCGGTAGGCTCCCCCTCCGGGCTGCGCGCCGATCGCGTAGAGCTCATCGAGCCGGCGCTCGAGCAACGCGAGCTCAATTGGCATGTGTACTCGCCGGCTGCACAAACTGTCCCCAACCCCTTGCGCCGATCACTTCGCCATCCACAAACACGGTCTTTCCTCGAACGATCGTTCGCACCACCCGGCCCCGAAATGTGCGGCCCAGGTAGGCGCTCACGCCGCTGCGAGTCTCGAGTCCGCTCGACTCGAGCGTCCATTCCTGCTCCGGATCGACGAGCGCAAAATCGGCGTCGGCGCCCACCGCAATCGCACCTTTGCGCGGATACAGACCAAACGTCTGCGCGGGGGCTGTCGCCGTCAGGTGTGCGACTCGCGCAAATGACAGGCCGCGCGCGTGCACGCCCTCGGTCATGAGCACCGGCAACGTCGCCTGAATGCCGGCCACGCCGCCCCAGGCCAGCCAGATGTCGTCCTCACCCTTGTGCTTGTCGGCCGCAGGGCAGGGCGAGTGATCCGAGCCGATCAGGTCGACGCGTCCCTCGATCAACTCCTGCCACAGCCCCTCGCGCGTCGCCGCGCTGCGGATCGGCGGCGCGCACTTGAGCGGCGGTCCGATCCGCTCGAGGTCTTCCTCGGTAAACGCGAGATAGTGCGGGCAGGTCTCGGCCGTGATCGCCACGCCCCTGGTCCGCGCCGCGTCGACCTCCGCCAGCCCCTCGGGAGAGCTGACGTGGACCACGTGCGCGCGTACGCGCTTGCCCGCGCCGCGCATGCAGACCAGCAGGCGCCGGATGGCCTCGACCTCGGCCGCCACCGGCCGCGCTCGACACCACGACAGCCGATCGGTGCCGCGTTCGGCCTGGTATCGGTTCAGCAACTCCTGGCTCTCGGCGTGCACGCCGACGATCGCGCCGAGGCGCGCGGTCTGCTTGAGACCGATCGCCAACACGCCGTCGGCAACGCGATGGAAGTCGTCGATGCCGCTGTCGCTCATGAACGCTTTGAAGCCCACAACACCACGTTGGTGGAGGGTGTCGACGTCGGTGAGGTTGTCAGGGACCATGCCGCCCCAGAGTCCGAAATCCACCAGCGCTTTTTCGGAAGCGACCGCACGTTTTGCGTCGAACGCGGCCGGCGTGGTGGTGGGGGGATGGGCGTTGAGGGGCATCTCGAGGACCGTCGTCACGCCGCCTGCGGCGGCGCCACGCGTGCCGGCTTCCCAGCCCTCCCATTCGGCGCGGCCCGGCTCGTTGAAGTGAACATGGGCGTCGACAACGCCCGGCAGCACGACCAGGCCGCGGGCCTCGATGGTCTCACCGCCGTCGCGTACCTCCGAGCCGATCGCGCTGATTGTCCCGTTGGTCACTGCGATGTCCGCGGGCCGCTGGCCGGTTGGAAGGACGACCAGGCCGCCGCGCAGGACGAGATCGGGAAGCGAGCTCACACTTCTTCGATGGTGATGTCCTGCGCCCCTTCCCAAAGCGTGAGTCGGCCGATTTCCGGAAGCCGTTCCTGCCCCTGCGTCAATGTTGCAAAGTGATTGCCCGCAAGTTGGCCAACCTTGCTCGCGAACATCGTCGAGCCATAAGGAAAGAGCAGCTCCGTTTCGCTGATCCCCCCCGGGTACAACAGGAGCATTCCCGGCGACGGATGGCTGGTGTGGTTCTCGAACTCGAGCCCGAGCTTCATGTCGCCCATGGGAATCCACGTCGACTCGCCGCTCCAGCGGCAGTGGACTATCTTGGATTTGAGCGGCAGCATTTTCCGAATCACGGCCACGGTCTTGGGCGCGGCCTGCTCTTCCAGTCGCGCCGTGAACGTCAGAGTTCCCACGCGGATCTTGAGCATGCCCAACACTAACCGTCCAACGATTTCGACGCACGTCCTCGACACCACGCGCGGCGAGCCCGCCGCCGGAGTATCGGTCCTGCTGTTCCAGCTCGACGCGCACGACCGCGCGTTGCTGGGAACCCGGGAAACCGACGCCGACGGACGCATTGGCGACATGGGCGGAGGGCCGCTCGCGCCAGGACGTTATGGCCTGTCATTCGAGATCGCGGCGTACTATAAGAAGAAGGGGTCGCCGTCCTTTCTGGAGCGGGTGACCGTCGACTTCGAGATCACGGACGCGACGCGGCGGTATCACATTCCTCTTCTGATGTCGCCGTTTTCGTGCACGAGCTACCGGGGCAGCTGAACCTCTTCGAGCATGCGGGACCGTTGCTGGAGCGGCTTCGAGCTGAGGAGCCGTTCGCCAATGGCCCAGCGCTGCTCCAACGGGCGGGGGAGATCCTCGACGAGCTCTCCGAGGCCCAGCAAATCGCGGTGATCAATGCGCATCCGCGCATCGGCGGGCGCCCGGACAAGATCTCGGCCGCGTCGTTCAAGGAGCAGGGGTACGATCGCGACACGACGCCGCCCGAAGTCTTGCTGCGGCTGGCGCGTCTCAACGACGAGTACGAGCAGAAGTTCGGGTTTCGCTTCGTCGTGTTCGTGAATCGGCGCACCAAGGAGGCGATCGTGCCGGTGCTGGAAGCGCGGTTGCGCGGCGCGCGCGACGAGGAACGGCGCACGGCGCTGCAGGAAATCCTGGCCATAGCCGAAGACCGCTTGAAACGGGGGGAGTAATGGACGGAATCTCGCGGCGGGCGTTCGCGGAGCAGCTGGCGTTGGCCATGGCCGTGCCGTACTTCATCGATGACGTTCCACGCCGGCCCCCCTCCCTCCCCGCGTCCGGACAACAGCAGCAGCAAGAGCCGTCCGCGTTGGCCAAAGCGCTCGCCGAAACCGTTCGCCTGCGCTACCCCGATCGTTTCTCGGCCGACGACATCGCCGCGATCACCCGCAGCATCGACAATCGCCTGCGCCAGATCGACCGGCTCTATGAGACACACATCACGAATGCCGACGAGCCCGATTTCG
>Ga0137423_1000652_pt1 | contig 10644 bp, 9 predicted proteins | sample EasRivERMZT600_2_FD_102326 | JGI IMG/M metagenome (GOLD analysis project Ga0137423, IMG submission 102326) | Soil microbial communities from meander-bound floodplain in the East River, Colorado, USA - East River MetaG ERMZT600_2 | ecosystem: Environmental > Terrestrial > Soil > Floodplain ...
ATTTGCACCGCCGGCGCCGGCCGTCGCCGCCGCCACGGCGGGCGGGGCGGCTTGCTGCGGTGCGTTGGCCGGGGCAGCGGCGCGCAAGCCGACGCCCAACGGCCTGTCCGCCGGGTCTGCTGCGGGCGGTGCGGCGGGCGCGCCTTTCGCGGCGGCCGCTTCATTCTGCGCGGTCAGAAGATTGCTCGGGAGCCGCGCCGGCGCGACGGCAGGCGTCCGCGCCACCATGGCGCCGCCCGCGACGCTTTCGCCGCAATTCGTATAGGGCTCGTTGATGGGGGAAGGCTGGCTCATCGCGAACGACGCGAGATTGAGCTTCTCGGCCTTCAGCGCGGGCGCAAACGCCGTGCGGGCCGTCGCGCAAAACCGTTTCTGGTCGGCCGCGCTGCGCACGGAATAGACATTCGCCATCTTGGTTTTGAACGTGTGGTAGGCGGACGTGCCGTCGGAATCGCCAAATCGGTCGAAGAACGCTTTCAACGCCTCGTCCGACGCCACCAGATCGGTTTGGTAGGTGATGACGAAGCTGTTGTAGAGCGACACATCGTTGCAGGTGAGTGCCGCAACCATCAGCTGCTGCTGGAGCGCCGCCACTTGCAGCGCGACAAGGTCGGGTGCTCGGGCGCAGACATCGGCGGCCCATCCCGTACCCGCCATTAAAGAAAGTGAGAGCCCCGCTAGTGTCGCTTTCCCCGGGAAACGCATTCGGACTTCCCCTGTACTAACCTGACGCCACGCTCACGCTTTAACGCAAAAACTTGTCCAAAGTTGCGGTTACACCCCGCACACATCCCCGTTTATTTCGATGCTTTTGGGTGCTCGCATCATTCCGTTTCCAAGCTGAACCGAAGCTGAACAGTGCGTTCATGTTGTCGCGAGCGTGAGCGTCACCGATGTGAAAAGCCCGCGAGATCTGGACCGAACGCTAAATAATTGTGCGGAGCAGCACGCGTCCGCGATGCCTGTGGCACTTTTTCTCCGACATTTCGTTTCCGATGGTGATCGGGGGCTGGTCTACGCATCATCGGAGAGTGTCATGAGAAGTTTATCCACGCTTGGCGCGGCGTTTGCCTTTGCCGCGCTCATCTTCACCAACACCGGTGCCATGGCTTCCGAGCAGACGGAACTGCTCGATCGCTCGGCCCGCACCATCGAGCACATGAAAGTTGCCCCCGCGTTCGAACGCGCGCGCAGCATGATGAAGGATGCGAAAGCGATCCTTGTCGTGCCCTCGCTCGTCAGAGGCGGATTTATTTTCGGCGCCGAAGGCGGAACCGGCGTCCTGATGCGCAACAATGGCGGAACCTGGAGCGAGCCGGCCTTTTACACCATGGGATCTGCCTCGTTCGGCTTGCAGGCCGGCTTGGAGCAAACCGAAGTCGTGATGTTGATCATGAGCGATCGGGCCCTTGACGCGCTGACCCGCGCCGAATTCAAGTTCGGCGCCGGCGCATCCTTGACGCTGGTTGATCTTAGCGCCGGTGCCTCGGCCAACACGGCGCCGAATCTCTCGGGCGACATTATCATCTGGACGTCGGGCAGGGGCCTCTACGGTGGGCTCACGCTCAACGGCTCGGTGGTGAAGGCGCGCGACGATTGGAATACCGCCTTCTATGGTCGGCCGGCGCCGGTCAGCGACATCCTCGCCAACCGCGTGAGGGCTCCGGGCGCAAACCCCATCCGTCAGCAACTTTCCGCATTGAACTAGGACTTTTCGGACTGGCCGAGAACCGCGGGGACTTCCGTTCCCCGCGGTTCTTCTTTTGTCGATTGCGCCCATCGCTCGCGGGTGGCATGTGACGGCCGGAACATTGCTCCCGCGCAATTTCATGACCGAACGCAGGTTGAGATTGGGCGTCGCCGGCTTGGGCCGCGCCTTCGCCCTGATGCTGCCCGGTCTCGCCGCTCACCCAAAGATCGAGCTCACCGCCGCGGCCGACCCGCGCGAAGACGCGCGCGCCCGCTTCGCCGCGGCGTTCAAGGCACGGACGTATCCATCCGTCGAAGCGCTCTGCGCCGATCCCGATGTCGAAGCGGTCTATGTCGCCACGCCCCACCAGTTTCATGCCCAGAATGTCATCACCGCCGCGCGAAACGGCAAACACGTGCTGGTCGAGAAACCGATGGCACTCGGTCTCGACGAGTGCCGGGCGATGATCGAAGCGGCGCGAAACGCTCGTGTTCAGCTCGTCGTCGGCCACAGCCACAGCTTCGACGCGCCGATCGCGCGCACGGCCGAGATGATCGCCGGCGGAACATTCGGCGCCTTGCGCATGATCACCGCCGTCTACTACACCGATTTTCTCTATCGCCCGCGCCGGCCCGAGGAGCTTGCGGCCGACAGCGGCGGCGGCGTTCTGTTCAACCAGGCGCCGCACCACGTCGACATCGCGCGGCTGCTCGGCGGCGGCATGGTGGACAGCGTGCGCGCGCTCACCGGCGCCTGGGACGGAAGCCGCCCGGTCGAGGGCGCCTATTCGGCACTGCTGACCTTCAGCGGCGGCGCCTTTGCCACGCTGACGTATAGCGGCTACGCCCATTTCGACGGCGACGAGTTGGGGGACGGGATTGCCGAGAGCGGCTATCCCAAGGACCCCGACGCCTATGGTGCCGCGCGCCTGCTCCTGGGCGCGAAAACGCCGGCCCAAGAGCTCGCGCTCAAGAACGCCCGACTCTACGGCGCTCAGGAAAACCCGGAGCCGGCCGGTCCCAGGCTTCACCAGCATTTCGGCCTCCTGATCGCCTCCTGCGACCGCGCCGATTTCAGGCCCGGGCCCAAGGGCGTCGCGATCTACGGCGGCGAGGCCCGCTCGTTCGAGCCCGTCCCCGTGCCGCAAGTCCCGCGCAGCGAGGTCATCGACGAGTTCCACGCCGCGATCTTCGGCGGCACGCCGCCGCTCCACAGCGGGGAATGGAGCCTCGCCACGATGGAAGTCTGCCTTGCGATGCAGCAATCCGCGCGCGAAGGCCGCGACATCCGCCTCCTGCACCAGGTAAGTACCGCCCGATGACAGGCAAGCAAGTCCCTGATAAGGGCAGCACGCAAGCGATCCTGCGGCATTGGCAGGAGGCGGTTCCCAACGACCGCCTCGCCCATCTCGTCCGCGATGCCGCGAAAGGCCTCACGCGCGCACTCCAGGCGCGGCTTGCCGAGCACGGCGTCTCGTTTGGCCACTGGGCCTTCCTGCGCATCCTTTGGGAAACCGACGGTCTCACGCAAAGCGAGCTCAGCGAGCAGGCGGGCGTGATGGAACCCACGACGTTCGCCGCCCTGAAAGTCATGGAAAGGCTGGGCTACATCCGGCGAAAAAAATCGCCCGACAACCGGAAAAAGGTGTTCATTCACCTGACGCAGGAGGGCCGGTCGCTCAAGGCCAAGCTCGTGCCGCTCGCGCTCGACGTCAACCGGATCGCGGTCAAAGGAGCAAGCGCCGCGGATATCGCCGTGGCGCGCAAGCTCCTTCTGAACATGATGGAGAATCTTGCCGCGGACGAACGCAAATGGGACTGAGGTCCGGGCCGCCTGCTGGACATAATCGCCCCGCGGCATTACCTTGAAAACTTAGATACCTAAGTATTTCGGGCACGCGTCATGGTCACCCGGGAAGACAACGACCTGCTCACGCGCGTGGAAGGCGACTGGCCGATGGGCCAGATCATGCGCCGCCACTGGCTCCCGGCCTGCCTGTCGGAGGAAGTCGCCGCGCCCGACGGCCCGCCCGTCCGCACCCGCATGCTGGGCGAAGACCTCGTCGTCTTCCGCGACACCAAGGGGCGGCTCGGCATCCTCGGCGAGCACTGCATGCACCGCCGCGCCTCGCTCGCCTTCGGCCGCAACGAGGAGTGCGGGCTGCGCTGCCTCTATCACGGCTGGAAATTCGACGTTGAAGGCAACATCCTGGACCAGGCCTGCGAGCCGGACGGCGGCCGCCTGAAACCTCAGCGCAAGCAGAAATCATACCCCGCACGCGAAAGCGGCGGCTTCGTTTGGGCTTATATGGGGCCCGAGGAGGAGTTCCGCGCGTTCGATCCGCCGGTCTGGGCTGCCGCTCCCGCCTCGCGCATCTCCATCGTCAAGATGCACGTGGCGTGCAATTGGGCCCAGGTGCTCGAGGGCTCGATCGACTCCGCCCACTCATCGAGCCTGCATTCGACCGTCATGCCCTCGATGGACGTCGACGGGGCCAAGGCGGTCGGCGAGTACTGGCCGCGGCCCTCCACCGATGCGGCGCCGCGCATGCAGTTCCAGGCGACACCGTTCGGCTTCCGTTACGCCGCGATCCGGAAGCCGATCAAGAGCGCTTCGACGCACGATTATGTCCGCGTCACGTTGTTCGTCGCGCCCTTCAGCGTGATCATCCCGCCGAACGATCAGTACCGGATGGCGCAGATGCTGTTTCCGATCGATGACACGAACACGATGTTCTACTGGATCGCCTTTCACGAGACGAAAGGCATCCCACAGGACGAATGGCGCAAATTCTGCGCCGCGGAGGTCGGTGTCGATCTCGACCGCGACTACCGAAAACGCCGCACGCTCGAGAACCGCTTCCTTCAGGATCGCGAAGCGATGGGCCGCGGCGATTTCACCGGCATCAAGGGCATCCCGGCCCAGGACATGGCAATGTGGGAATCGATGGGGCCGATCACCGATCGCAGCGAGGACAATCTCGGCCTGAGCGACATCGCCGTCATCCAGTTCCGCCGCCAGATGATCGGCGCGGCCAGGCGCTTCCGCGAGGGCGGCCCCGCCATCGGCACGGCGGAGCCCCGCATTCCGCACGCGAAGCTCTCTTCCTTCGAAGGGATCGTGCCCAAATCCACCGATTGGCGCACGCTCGGCGTCTCCGCCGAAGAGCTCGCCTTGACGCGTCAGCAGAACACGCCGGCGGCATAGGCGTGTTGCCGGCTTCTCTTTTGGGCCGCGATCTTGGTCCGGAGACTGGTATAGTCTGGTCTCTCCGATAGTGCCTGACGCGGTGGAAAGGATGGTCCCCGATGTCCAGACATTCGAATTTCACACGAGGTCTTTTCACCGGCGCGGTTTGCCTTGTCGCGGGCTTGAGCGTTTCGGCGAGTGCAGCGGGCCCGGCCGGCTCATCGCCCCCTGATTTCGCCTCCCATCCAAGCGCGGCGTGGTTCGCCTATAAGCGCGAGTTCATCGCGCCGTCGAGCGGTCCCGGACCCGTGATGCAGCACCCCAAATATCCGCGCGTGTCCAACGACGATTACCGCGTCACCGGCCAGCAGCCGACCTTTGCGTTTGCCGATGTCGACAATCCCATCCTCCAGCCGTGGGCGCGCGACGTGATCCGCAAGCAGAACGAGCTTGTGTCATCGGGAAAGCCCGCCTACTCGCGCCACGCGAGCTGCTATCCGGTCGGCATTCCCCATTTCCTGCTCATGCCGATGACGCGGCCGATGTACATCGTCCAGGGGCCGAAGGAAGTGGTGATGATCCTCACCAGCTTCAGTGACGTTCGCCGCATCCATCTGAACGTGCCGCATTCGGCGAACCTCAAACCGTCCTGGACCGGCGAATCCGTCGGCCATTACGAGGGCGACACGCTGGTCGTCGACACGATCGGCCTCAGCGAGAAAGCGCCGGTGGACGGATTCGACACGCCGCACACCGACCAGCTCCACGTCGTGGAGCGCTGGCGTCTGATCGAGGGCGGCGAGACGCTGGACGTGCAGGTCTATGTCGAGGATCCGGGCACGTTCACGACGCCCTGGACCGCAATCCAACGCTACAGCCGCACCGAGGGGATCGCGCGCCGGACGTCGGTTTCCAATGTTGCGATGCTCGCGAGCGGAGGCGAAGGACCGCTGCTCGAGGCGATCTGCGCCGAGAATCCGTTTTCTTTGATGGGCATGGAATCCATCCCCATCGCGCAGTCGAAGGTTCCCGATTTCTGACGGGCCGATTTCTGACGCCGGGCCCAAATTGCCCCCTGCGGCAAAACTGAGCTACGCTTCCCGTCGCGCCCGTTCCCGAGCGAGGACACGATGCTGAAGCGCCTGCTTGCGATTGCCGCGGCCCTCGTCCTCGTTCCCGCCGCCGTGTCTGCTGCACCCGCGCCCAACGAGATGTTTCGCGGCAAGACGATCACCTACATCGTCGCCACCACCGCCGGCGGCGGCTACGACACCTACGGCCGCATGATTTCGCGCTACATGCCGAAATATCTGCCGGGCGCGCGCGTCATCGTCCGCAACGTGCCGGGTGCCGGCAACATCATCGGCGCCAACGCGATCTACACCGCGCGGCCCGATGGCCTCACCATCGGCATGTTCAACACCGGCCTCATCTACAATCAGCTGATCGGCAGCGCGGGCATGAATTTCGACATCGCGAAGTTCAGCTGGCTCGGCAAGGCCGCGACCGAGGCGCGTGCCGTGGTGCTCTCGACCAATTCCGGCATCAAGAGCTTCGATGAGATGCTGAAGGCGCCCGGCGTGAAGTTCGCCACCTCCGGCGTCGGCACGGCGTCGTATTTCGATACGCGCATCCTCGCCGATGCGCTGAAGCTCAACATCCAGGTCGTCAACAATTTCACCGGCAACACCGGCGAGCTCAGCATGCGCCGGGGCGAAGTCGCGGGCCAGATCGGCACCGTGGAATCGCTCGAGCAATTCGTGAAGACCGGCGCCGGCTTCTACGCGCTCGAGATTTCCGGGAATGCCGGCACCTTGCCGGGCGTGCCGCGGGTGGCGCAATACGCCAAGGACGAGCGCGCGCGCCAGCTCGTCGCGCTGGTCCAGGCGATGTCCGAGCTCGGCCGCCTGCAGGCTGCGCCGCCGGGTCTCCCCGCCGAGACGCTCGCCGTCCTGCGCGCCGCGATGGAGCAGACCATCAAGGATCCCGGCTTCGTCGCCGATTCCGTGAAGCTCAACCTGCCGATCGATTTCCTTCCCGGCGATATCGTCGCGGAGAAAATCAAAGCCGCGCTGACCCAGCCGCCGGAAATCGTCGCCGCCCTCAAGCAGGTCGCCGGCGGCTAGAGCGTTCGCTCTAGCCCGGCTTCCGCGCTTCGAACACGATCGCTTGCAGCGGGATCGGTTTCGTTGCGAATTCGCGTTCCAGCGCTGTCTTCGCCGCGTCCACGACGGCATCCGGATCGCCGCCGCGCGCCTTGATCTGATCGACGATGGGATTGCCCAGAACCATGCCGCGCGCCCGCGCCGCGGCATCGGTCAGCCTGTGCTCCTTCTTCACCACGGCGATCTTGAGATCGTCGAAGCCTGCTGCGATCAGCGCCTCCTTGATCGGATCGATCGCGGAATAGCCGAACGGCACGTTGTAGAATTGCGGCGGATCGACCGGAAAGAAGCGGGACGCGATCTCGTTCCCCATGCGGCCAAACGGATTGTGCCTGTGCGAGTCCCAGACGTTGAAGATGTACCGCCCGCCCGGCGCGAGCACGCGGAAGGCTTCGCGGTAGGACTTCTCCTTGTCGGGATAGAACATCACCCCGAACTGGCAGACGATCGCGTCGCACATATTGTCGGCAAACGGCAGCGCCGTCGCGTCGGCGGGGCGAAACGAGACCCTCCGGTCGAGCGGCTTGAACTTCTTTGCCGCCCATTCGAGCATCGGCATATTGAGATCGGTCGCCAGGATCTCCGCTTCGGGCAACAGATCGTACAGCCGGCGCGTGACGATCCCCGTACCCGCCGCCGTTTCCAGCACGCGCTTCGGCGCATACGCCGCCGCCCGCCGCGCGATGTCGTCGGCATAGTCGAAGAACAGCATGGGCCCCAGCCCCGCATCATAGTGTTCGGGGATGTTTCCGCTGAATGCCGCCGCGTTGCCGCTCATTGTCCGCCTCCGTCGCTGGTTCGGAAGGCTGCGTCAGGCGCAGACTAAGTTCAACCTTGACTTTCCGGCCGGCCAAATCCGGCGTCCCCGGCTTGCAAACCGATTGCCGACTGGGCTCAAAAGACGCATTGTTGCAGCCGAATGAGAGCGAGGCACGCGCCCCCGCCTCGCGAAACGGGAGGAAGCCATGAAGCGCATGTTGCTCAACGGTGTCGTTGTGAGTGCACTCGCCATCGCGGCGGGTAGCTGGCTTGCGGAGTCGGATTCGGCTCAAGCCGCCGCAGCGGCGAAAATGCCGATGTTCGAAGTGGTCAAGGATTGGCCGAAGCTTCCCGCGAACATGAAGGTCGGCGACGCGTCCAGCTTTGCCATCGATGCCCAGGACAATGTCTGGATGATCCACCGGCCGCATACGCTCAAGGGCGATGCCCAGAAGATGGCCGCCAAGCCCGTCGTGGTGTTCGACCCCGCCGGCAACATGCTGAAGCAATGGGGCGGCGAAGGTCAGGGCTACGAGTGGCCGCAGCGCGAGCACGGCATCCATATCGACTATCAGGGCAATGTCTGGCTCGGCGGCAACAATTGCCCGGGGAACGGCGCGCCGACGCGTCCGGTGAATGACGACCAGCTCCTGAAATTCTCCCAGGACGGCCGCTTCCTGCTCCAGATCGGCAAGACGAACGGCAGCAAAGGCAATACGGATACGGCCAACCTGCATCGCCCCGCCGATGCGCAGGTTCATCAGCCGACCAACGAGCTCTTTGTCGCGGACGGTTACGGCAATGACCGTGTCATCGTCTTCGACGCGAACACTGGCGCTTACAAGCGGATGTGGGGCGCCTTCGGCAAGCAGGCGAAGAATGAGGACAGCTGCGAAGTCGCAACGCCTCAGACCTTCGCCAATCCCGGCCCCGACAATTTCAACATCGTGCACGCGATCCGCGTGTCGAAGGATGGCACCGTCTACGTCGCCGATCGTGAGAACCGCCGCGTCCAGGCCTTCGACACGAACGGCAAGTATCTCAACCAGGTCATCCGGACCGATGTGCTGTTCGCCAGGAACCTCGCCCTGTCGCCCGATCCCGCGCAGCAGTACCTTTATGTCGGCGGCGGCAAGGGCGTGTTCGTGGTCGACCGCAAGGCGATGGCCATCGTCGGCTCCGTCGAGCCCGCCGGCATCGTCGGTCCCGGCCACCAGATCAATGTCGACTCCAAGGGCAATCTCTATATCGCCGCGACCGGCATGGGGATGCAGAAGCTGGCCTACAAAGGCATGTCGAAGTAGAAACGCCTCGGCTCGAATGTGATCGCCCGGGCAGGACTTTGTTCTGCCTGGGCGATCTGCGTTTGAACCCCTCGGGGAAGCGGAATATAACTGCCGCAAAGACGAAGCCCGAACGGGCATGGGTGGAACCAGCGGACATCGAGATATGAAGATGAAGCGATTGGGCCTCAATGTGCTGTCGGCGGCGGCCGTGCTCCTCCTCGCGACACAGGCGTTTGCCGCCGCGCAAGGCGGCGAGACCTACCGCGCGCGGCTCTCGGTCGTCCCCCTCGACGTCGCCATGCAGGCCAATGTCGCCGGGCTGGGCCAGGTGACGGCGACGCTCGCGGGCAACCGGCTGACCGTGACTGGGGACGCCAGCGGCCTGCGCTCGCCCGCGACGACGGTCAGCATTCATCGCGGGCCGAAGGGCATACCCGGGCCGGCCATTCTCACGCTCACCGTCACCAAGGCCACGAACGCAACCATCAGCGGCTCGCTCGATCTGACGCCGCAGCAGGTCGCCGATCTCAGGGGCGAACAGCTCTATGTCCAGCTGAATTCCGAGAGCGCGCCCGAGGGCAATCTGCGCGGCTGGCTCTTGAAATAAGTTCGCGTTCCGACGTCGTCATTTGGCTGGAGGAGCATTGAAATGCGGGGCTTGAAGACGGGTTTGTTGCTGGCGGGCGGAACGCTCGCGTTCGGCGTGGCGATTGCGGCGCAGCAGACTCCCCAAGGGGGCGGCGTCTACACTGCCGAGCAGGCGACCATCGGACAGACGGCCTATGCCACGGCATGCGCGGGCTGCCATCGGGCCGATCTGAGCGGACAGTTTGAAGCGCCCCCACTGGCCGGTGGGAACTTCATGAACGTTTGGCGCGGCCGCTCGACCAACGACCTCTTCACCAAGATCGCGAATTCCATGCCCCCGGCGGCGCCCGGCTCGCTGAGCGAGCAGGCCGTGACGTCGCTCGTTGCGTTCATTCTGCGTTCGAACGGCGCGCCCGCGGGCAATCAGGCCTTCGCCGCCAATACGGCGATCCCGATCGGCCAGGTCGCGACCGGTGCCGCGCCGCCGCCGCAAGTCGCTCAGGCCGCCGCTACGGCCAAGGCGCCCCCGCCGCGCGCGCCGGCTCAGCTGACCCTGGAAGGCAACATCCAGAACTACGTGCCCGTCACCGACGCGATGCTGCGCAATCCCGATCCCAACGATTGGCTGATGGTGCGCGGCAATTATCAGGCCCACAGCCACAGCAAGCTCAATCAGGTCACCGCGCGCAATGTCGGCCAGCTCCAGCTCGCCTGGGTGTGGTCGATGTATGACGGCGGCCCGAACGCCAACGAGCCGACGCCGCTCGTGCACAACGGCATCCTCTATCTGATGAATCCCGACAACCGCCTTCAGGCGCTCGACGGCGCCACCGGCGAGCTCCTCTGGGAGAATCGCCTCCGGCCGTCGGAAGCGGACGCGGGCGGCAACGCCATGCGCAACATCGCGATCTATCAGGAGAAGATCATCGTCGCGACCACCGACGCGCACATGATGGCGGTCGATGCG
>Ga0137423_1000653_pt1 | contig 10644 bp, 9 predicted proteins | sample EasRivERMZT600_2_FD_102326 | JGI IMG/M metagenome (GOLD analysis project Ga0137423, IMG submission 102326) | Soil microbial communities from meander-bound floodplain in the East River, Colorado, USA - East River MetaG ERMZT600_2 | ecosystem: Environmental > Terrestrial > Soil > Floodplain ...
GCCCGGTTTTTGGTGCTTTTCCCGCTAGGTTTGTCCGGCAATATGCGACCAAATTGTTAAGGCGTCACGAAGCGGCCGGGGCTCATGGGTGCGGATCATGTCCGCGCCGTGCAGGGCCGCGTGGAGCTCGGCGGCAAGGGTCGCCGGGCCGATATCCTTGAGCTCGCGCCCGACAAGGGTGCGCAGGAAGGACTTGCGCGATACCGAGACAAGGAGGGGCAGACCGAAGGCCGACTTGATGAGGCTGAGCCGCCTCAAGATCGTCAGCGACACCTGCGGCTTAGTGCCGACGAAAAGGCCCATGCCGGGATCGAGTATGAGCCGGTCGCGGGACACGCCGGCCGCCATCAGCGCGTTGGTACGCTCCTCGAAGAAATCGGCGATGCGCCCGACGATCGACTGAGGATCGGTGTCGACTTTCTGCGCGCGGCCCATCGTTTGCACCGAGTGCATGACGATGAGCTTCGCCTTGGACGCCGCGAGCTTGGGATAGAGGGCGGGGTCCGGAAACCCCTGGATGTCGTTGACGTAGTCGGCTTCGGCCTTGATCGCCCAGAGCTGGGTCTCGGCGGCGAACGTGTCGATGGAGACCGGCCAGCCTTTCTTCTTGGCGAAAGCCGTCACCGGTTTGAGGCGCGCGATCTCCACCTCGGCGGGGACATGCTTGGAGCGCGGGTTGCTGGATGCGCCGCCGATGTCGAGCGCGTTCGCGCCGCCGGCCATCAGCGAGCGCGCATGCTCGCGCGCGGCCTTGGGATCGAGAAAGCGCCCGGCGTCGGAGAAGGAATCGTCGGTGATGTTGAGGATGCCGAAGATAAAGGTTCTCACGGCCACTGCGCCCCCCGATGCTTGGGGTCACTCTTCCACGAGTGAGGAAGAAGCGAGCGTCGCTCTCCGTGCAAGCTATTGCTCATGCAGAATATTTCCCGTTTCCATCAGTTTATTTGCTCGAATTTTGAAAAGTTCGCGCGAGCCCGGTGGCGTGCGGCCTGTGGCCTGTGGGTGGCTTCCAAGCCTTTGGTCATACGCAGTTTTCCGCGCGTCCAATAGTTTGTTTGCCCGAATTCGCGATTTTTTCCTCCACCGACTTTCCTTCGTCCCGTGCAGCTCGAAACACCCCTTGCCCGCTATGGCTCAGGGCCTGAACGGCCGCGTTCTGTTTAGCCTCGAAATGCTTCGCCATGACCATCTCCACAAGGTCGCGCGCCACCCTAGCAATAGTCCTATAAATCGTCAATATCATAGGAGTACTCCTACAATGGGATGAGGCGGAGGAGCACGTCGGGCGACTAGGCTTTCGAACACGGACGAAAAAGCACGCCGGAACACGAGGAGACCAGGTGGAAAACAGGAGGACCCTCGCCTGCTCCTCCGGCTCGTCGCCGGTCTAGGACTTCTTAGACGCGAGGCGCTCGAGCCAGCGCAAGACCCGCGGCTCTTCGCAGATCGCCACGTTGAACCTCATCCACGGCGTTGGTTCTAGGTGAGGGCGAAAGACGTTCCCCGGCGCCAACATCAGCCCCTGGGGCAAAGTGGCTTCCGCCAGCGCCAACGCATTATCGATATCGGGAAACCGCGCCCATACGAACATTCCCGCGCTTGGCTCGACAAAGACCTGCAAGCCCATTCGATCGAACGCATGGATGACCTTGGACCGGGCATCATCGAGCCGCTCCCTAAGTCGCCTGAGGAATTTTCGGTAGTGCCCGTCCAGAAGCAGGCCGTAGAGCAGCCGCTCGTTGAATTGCGAGCTGGTGATGCTCGTCAGCATTTTAATGTCCGCGAGTTCGCCGGCGAGGTCGGGCCTGCAGGCGACAAAACCCACGCGCAAGCTACCGGACATCGTCTTCGAAAAACTCCGCGCATAAAGGACGCGATTGAGCCGATCGAGCGTCGCCAATCGCGGGGTTACGTTGGTCTGCAGGTCGCTGAAGATGTCGTCTTCGACAATCATGAAATCCTGTCGTTCGGCGGCCTGCAGCACGCGGAAGGCGATGTGCGGGCTCATGTCCGTGCCCGTCGGATTCTGCATCACCGATTGGGTGAAATAGAGTTTCGGCCGATGCTCTGCAGCGAGCTTTTCCAAACTCTCCATGTCGGGTCCGTCGGGCTTGCGCGGAACCGCGAGCATGCTGACTTCGTTGAGGCGCAGATTACCGAAGAGATTGTAATAGCCGGGGTCATCGACAAGCACGCTGTCGCCGGGCTTCAGAAAGTAGCGGATGATGAGCTCCAGCGCCTGGCTCGTGCCCTGAGTCAAGATGATCTGTGAGGGTTGCGCCGGAATCCCGAGCTCACTGAGATTCATCGCCAGGTGCTCGCGTAGCGGCAAATATCCAAGCGCAGTGCCGTACTCGACCAAATGGGCGCCGTTCTTGCGCGCGAGCACGTTCAAGTTTTGCCGGATACCAGCTTCATCGAGCCACGAATTGGGCAGCCAGGGTCCACCGGCAAGTACGGTGTCGTCCTTGGAGTCGAGCAACCGGCGGATGAGCCAGACCAGTTCTTCGTTCCGCTTGTGGCCTTCTGCCGTTGACGCGAGAGGCGACCCATTGCGCAAGGACATGGCGTAAAAGCCTGCCCCCCTGCGCGACTGCAGATATCCCATCGCGACCAGGCGGTCATACGCATCGACGACCGTGAACCGGCTGACGTTATGAGTCTCCGCGAAGGCTCTGATCGATGGGAGTTTGGCGCCCGGTCGCAACTGGCGGTCGTCGATCTGTCGTCTGATCCCGGCCACGATCTGATCGACCAGCGGCCTCTCGTCCATGGGATTGATGGAAAGGGCAAGCATTGGACCAGCCTGGAAGCGGCAACTGGCTCGGCCATCCGACCAGTACAGTGTCACAAACTGACAGATAAACTGTCTCTCACTGTTCAGCTAAGCTTTTGCCATTGTGCCGGCCATGTCAAGTCACACAGTCTCTGAGGGGATATCGTCAGCCCCATGGCGCGCAATTTGGCAGGCCCGGCCGTGTGGGGGCTTCGCATGAGGTCTGGTTGATGAGACCGCGCCGTCCAATGCGGCCATCGGTTTGGATTGAGGATCGAGAGGCTGCCGACGCCGAGCGATCTCTTTTAGGGAAGAGAACGCGGTCGGGAGGCTACTAACAGGGGCTGGACTTATGACCACGCTGGTAAATGGCGACACGCTCTCAGGGAGTTATAGCCAGGGCTGGACGTTAACATATTCCGCAGAGGGTGTTGAGCAAACGGTTAATTTCGAACAGGGGTTAGGTGATCCTAGTGTTTCAAATCAAGGATACTTAGTTTTTCAGAAATGGGTCTCCGGAGGTTATGAATATATCGATTGGCAAAATAGTCAGATACTTTACTATGATTTTGTATACGAATTTTTTATCTATGATTATTTCGAACACACGTATTACGAGGGTTATGCTGAGCCGATTACCTATCGTAATACGAATATCGGCCCTCCATGGAGATGGGTTTATTATCCTGATCCTTTTCCTGATGTTCATGGGTTTGGGGTTGCCGACCGGGCGGGAAATTCATCTGCTTCGGACTTCGACACCATCACGTATGCAAACGATAACGACCCCGGTCCTTCCACTATCGGCTACAATTGGGATTGGAACCAGGACACAACTTGGCATCGCATTGATTTGCCGCCCCGCATATTCTCGGATGGCAACGAAACCACAGATCTAAATCAGCGCAGCATTCCCATAAGAGATGGTGCCGATGCGCACCACGCCCTGAACGGCAACGACCGGGTTACGCTGCCAAATATTGCGAATTACGAAATCCTTGGATGGAACCCCAACGCCTATTTTTACGGCGATGCGGGCAACGACACAATCTTTGGCGGTGATGGCGATGACCGCATCGTCGGTGGCCCAGAGAATGGAGCGCCGACGGCCCCCCTTCCAGATAACGATTCACTATCTGGCGGCGGCGGGAACGATACGATTAACGGCGGCGAGGGCGAAGACACGCTCGACGGCGGCAATGGCGCCGATGCCATGCTGGGCGGCACGGGCGACGACATCTATCGGGTCGACAATGTTGGCGACACGGTAGCCGAGAACGCTGACGAAGGCACCGATACCGTCAATACCAGCCTCAATGATTATACGCTTGGCTCGGACCTGGAAAACCTGACCTTCAGCGGGGTGGGAGATTTCCGCGGCACGGGGAACGATGAGAACAACCGCATCACTGGATTGTCGGGCAACGACACTCTGGAAGGGAAGGATGGCAACGACACCCTATTGGGAATGACCGGCGCGGATTCGATTTCGGGAGACGCCGGGGATGACTCGATTGTCGGCGGCTCGATTTATGACCCGGGCGGTGGAGTCGGAAACGACACGATCTTTGGCGGTATTGGGCACGATGAGATCTGGGGCGGGCCCGGAGACGATCTCGTTAATGGCGATGGTGACGACGACAGCATTTTTGGCCAGGAGGGTTCGGACATCCTCTATGGCAATGCCGGCAACGATGTGATCACCGGCGGACATAAGAGCAATTCGGACCTGGGTCTTGGTTCAAACGCGCTTTTCGGGGGCGATGGCGACGACAAGATCAACGCGGGAGAGGGAGGCGACACGCTCGACGGTGGCAATGACAAGGACACGCTCTACGGGGGTTTTGGGAATGATGAGATCCACGGCGGCCTCGGCAACGATGACCTGTATGGAAAGAGCGGCGCCGATTCGATTTTTGCGGGCGACGGCGACGACTTTATTTCCGGCGGCTGGACCGGCGACGAGGGCGGGGGCCTAGGCGATGATCTGATCAATGGCGAAGACGGCAACGATCAGATCTACGGAGGGCCCGGAAACAACACCGTTCACGGCGATAATGGCAACGACGCCCTCTCGGGCCAAGAAGGCGCTGACAATTTGTATGGCGACGACGGGGACGATTTCATCTCCGGTGGTACCACCAACGATTTGGATGGCGGGCTTGGCGTCAATTCGCTCCATGGCGGTAACGGAAACGATATTCTGATCGCTGCTGCCGGCGGCGACAGCCTATCTGGGGACGACGGCGAAGACCACCTGGAAGGTGGACAAGGAAAAGACACTCTCACAGGCGGCGTTGGCAACGACACGCTGATCGGAGGGTTGAATAACGACTCGTTGAACGGCGGCTTTGGCAACGATGCCCTGGATGGCGGCGAGGGCGATGACGAACTCGTTGGCGATTGGGGTGACGACATATTGCATGCTGGCGACGGGAACGACAGTCTTGATGGGGGGGGAAACGTCGATACAGCGGTGTTTACCCACCGTTGGATTGACTACTCGATTACACGCGGTTTTGATTTTACGCTGACTGGCCCGGACGGCACTGACAGCGTCAGGGTGGAGAACTTCCAATTCTTAAACGGGACATTCTCATCCGACGAAATTCTCAACGATGCCCCCTCCGGAATAATACTGTCCGGCTACTCCGTGGATGAAGCTGCGGCGAATGGCACCGTCGTTGCTTCCGTGTTCTGGTGTGATCCTGATGCTCCGCTTGGTGACTATTGGAACATTTTTCTCGTCGATGATGCCGACGGCCGCTTTTATCTCTCCGGACTGAATGTTGTCGTCGCCGATGGCAGTCGCATTCAATATGAAACCGACGATTCACACACCATAGGCGTGGTTGTGATGGATGCGCATGGCGCATATAGCGCCACGTGGTTTGAGATTGACGTCAACGATGTCAACCCCGGTGTGATTGGCGTACCCGGCCCGAACCCGGGGGTACACATCATCGACGATGATGACGGGCACAGCCTGACCGGCACGCCGTTCAACGACATAATCGAAGGCAATGGCGGCAACGATACGTTGTTCGGGAAAGAAGGTCACGATTCGCTCAATGGTGGAGCTGGTTCGGATGTCGCAGCCTACGACAACGACACGTTCGGGGTGCTCGCAGATCTTTCGACCGGATTGGCAACAGGGTTGTTCTCCGGCAACGACACACTGGCGGGGATCGAGAATCTGTCAGGCGGCTCCGGCAACGACACCCTGCTGGGCAATGCCGGCGCGAATCTCCTAACCGGCAACGCAGGCAACGATTCGCTCTTCGGCGACGATGGCGCCGACACGCTCGGCGCCGGCGAAGGCAATGACACGATCGACGGCGGAGGCGGAAACGACACTGTGTCGGGTGGTGCCGGCCAGGACGCCCTCAATGGCGGGACAGGATTCGACGCCCTAATCGGCGGGCCCGGTGACGATACTCTAGTCGGCGACGGCGACGACCTCGCGGATTACTCAACCGATACCGATGGCGTGAATGCCAACCTCGGTACCGGGGTCGCCTCGGGATTGCTTGTCGGCACGGACTTACTAACTGGTATTTCCCAACTGAACGGAGGGTCAGGCGACGACACACTGACCGGAGATAGTGGAAACAATTTTCTCCGCGGTGGTTTGGGTGACGACACGCTTATCGGCGGCGACGGTAATGATACCGTGGCGTTCAGTTTCTCCACCCAAAGCGTGACTGCAAATCTCGCTACCGGAACTGCAACTGGGGCTGACATCGGCACCGATAGTTTGTCCGGAGTCGAAAACCTCAGAGGAGGCACAGGAAACGACACACTTACGGGCGACACCAATGACAACATTATCATGGGGTTTGCTGGAAATGATTACCTCGACGGTGGTGCAGGCAGTGATACAGCAGGCTTCGTCACGGATGGCTCCGGTGTGACCGCCAACCTGGTCTCTGGTACTGCGTCGAGTGCGCAGCACGGAAACGACACACTAGTTAACTTCGAGAACCTCTCAGGAGGGGGTGGAGCAGATACGCTTACTGGAAACGCGGGTGCCAACATCCTGAGCGGGCTCGGCGGCAACGATTCGCTCAGCGGCGCCGGGGGCAACGACACCCTTGTTGGTAATGCCGGCGCCGACGTCCTCAATGGAGGTGCGGATAATGACAGCGTTACCTACGATGCCAACGACACGTCGGCCGCCGGAGGCGCAGGCGCCGACACGCTTGTAGTGACCGGATCAGCGACGATCGATCTGTCCGCGGGTGATCAAAGTTCCGGCGACACAGCGAACGTCACTGGTTTCGAAAACGTCGATGCGAGCGGGTCAACTGCGGCTGTCAGCCTTACGGGTGATGGCGCTGCGAACGCTCTGACCGGCGGCGCCGGCAACGACGCGCTAAATGGCGAGAAAGGTAACGACACACTGAGCGGTGGCGATGCGAACGATATGCTGGACGGGGGCGTCGGGATGGACGTGATGAATGGCGGCAGCGGCGATGACACAATGAATGGCGCCGGCGGGAATGACACGTTCCTCTTCGGTTCAGGCTTTGGCAGCGACACCATCGCGGGTTTTGACGCCAGTCCGGCAGCTGGGGGGCAAGACCTGCTCGGCATTGCGGCAATGGGAGTTACATCGCTCGATTTCGCCACGCGCGTCACCATCACCGATCTCGGTTCCGACACCCTCGTGACGATTGCCGGCTCTGGCGACATTGTCGGCGGCACGATGCTGTTGCTGGGCGTCACCGGGAACGGACAGAACGTCGTTACGCAGTCAGACTTCATTTTGGTGTGAGCCCGATCGGCAGCGGCGATTAGCCCGATGCGACCATCGGCCCGATCTTTCGACAAGCTCATCCTTCGACAAGCTGAGGATGAGGAGGGAAGGCGAAGCGACGTTGGCTGCTTCGAGAATTACGTGCCGGGTTGGGGTTCGGGAGAGATGAACCCGCCGCCGGGTTCACGGCCACGGCCCGAGCTCGGCACGGTCGCGGGCGGCCGTGTCTGCTGGCTGGGTTCGGGCTCCTCGTAGGGCGTGCGCACGGGACGCTCGCCGCGGAGCAGCGCCTTAATCTCTTCGCCGGTCGGCGTTTCATATTCGAGCAGGCCCTTGGCGAGAATGTGCAGCTCGTTGATCCGCTCGGTCAGGATCTTCTGCGCGCGGGTATAGGATTCGTCGATGATGCGGCGGACTTCGCTGTCGATCTTCTGCGACGTCGCTTCCGAGATGTTCTGCTGGCGCGAGATCGAATGGCCGAGGAAGACCTCTTCCTGGTTCTCGGCATAGGCGATGGGGCCGAGCTCGTCCGACATGCCGACCGGCAAAGAATCACCATAAGCGGTCATGCCATTTTCGCCGGTCCCCGGCCCGATTCCTAACGTCCGCTCTTCTGCCGAATGCGGGCACTTAAGGCTCCGGCTACTGCGTGCTCTCCGTGCTGTCGCTGCTGTCGTCATTGTCGCTGTCCACGAGAACCCAGACGATGGCAGCCAGCATAAGACCGCTGAAGAACCACACATCGATGTCCTCGATGCCCTGCGCCTGCCGGATGCCCGCGGCGCCCGCCGGTTTCAACGGCGCCTCATTTTTCGCGACGGTCGATGCTTGCGTCTGGGTCTGGGATGCAGCAACAGGCTGAGCTCTGCCGTTGATGTTTCCGAACACAATCGCGCTCGTGACAAGCAGAGCTGTCAATTGACGAAACACGATAGATCTTCGACCTCCAACTACCGCCCGTCACAACCGCGAAACGCCGAGCTGATCCCGGCCTCGTTAGACCATCTGTCGGGCGGGAACTTATTACCGACTTTGGAAATGGGATATGAGGCCAAAGGCGTATATGTCCGATTTGGAAACCGGACATTCGTCGGAGACCTTAAAGACCGTCTGTTCGTCGCCAGAAGCAGTCATATCAAGAGCGTACTTGCACCCCTCGTTCCACGCTTCGTACGTCAGCTTTGGCCCGCACGTGAGCTTTGCAATAGGACCTTAGTCCAACTGACCGCGCGTCTCCCGGGCAGGCATAACGTCCCGGCAAAATATTTTTTTGAGTCTTACGAATGCCGAAGGGGAAACTCTTGGATCGGCTACTGACTGGGTGTTCCGGTCTTACTCAGCGCGAGCGTCTGCAGAGGTGCCGGGACCTTGCCGAGGACGCGCGGATCGCAGCTAAGGGTGCTGGCGCGCACTCCTTACGTGATCATTATCTGATCATTGCCGCTCAATGGGCTGGAATAGCCAGTGATATCGAGCGTCGCCTCATCGGATGAGCGCGTGTGCGCTCGGTCCCGCCGCCATAAAACCTTCGCAGTCAAGAAACGCACAGCCCGACTCTTTAACAGCCCGACTCTTTAAGAGCAGGAATGCCGCAAGTGGCTGAAGGATGAGCGATATCCTGAACTTTGCCTTCTGCGAGATAGCGCGCGTATCTCATTCGCGGGATTTGAGGCCTCGCGACCAGCACCTCGTGTCCCCGGATCTTACGCCGAATAAGCACATCGCCAAGTGTCGCGAAATGGCCGCCGAAGCAGAACGTGTCGCCTCCTACGTGAGCGCCGAAGCTCGCTCCAGATACATCGAGCTGGCAAGCCAGTTGACGGCGCTTGCCAATGAGATGGAAACGGCACTGTCGGACCGCGTCCGGTAAGCGCCGGGACGAGGCTGTGAACTGACCCCACGCCGGTCACATTAGCTTGCGATTGGTCGCCAGCGAATTGCCTCAGCTGTCAGAACTTGAGCTTTACAATAGGACCTTAGTTCAATTTAGGCCGCGTGGTCTGACACGACATAATCCCCCTGTATTCCAGCCAACTGGGGGGATCATGCCTCGCACAGTGCCGTCAAAACATTGAGCATCCCATGGGTGAGCCCATCACCCTTCCTTACGCTCGAAAATCTGCTTTTGGGGGTTGAGATGAAGGACTATTTCGCCGCGGCCAGGAGGTATCGGGAGCACGCTGACGAATTGAGAAAGGTTGCGAGGGAGCTGAAGGATCTGCGGCAGCGAACTTGGCTCCCAACCATCGCGGACGAGTACGATCAAAAGGCGCAATGGGCGGAGAAGGCCGGGCGATTGAGCTCGCGCAAGTCTGCGCGCGCTGGCGTTCTCGTGGAGCCTCGCGTCCGCTGACGGCGTTCAGGGTGAACCCGGAAGCGGACATCACTGCGAAGGCGGGGCGGCGATTCATCGCCATCAACGGCCACTCCATGGCCTCTGCTCGGTTCATTTTGGCAGACCCAGACAAGACGCCCAGCGCAATTCCATAGAAATTGGGGTGCTACCAGGTTCTATCGGAGCGAGGCATGACAGATTCTCAGCCGAAGTGGACGCTTATGGATGCTTTCTTGTCGGACCTTTCCACGGCCGTTCAGCGCGGTTCTTTTGGCTCTGTCGGTTGGATCGCGTTCTCGTACGCGCTCACAGCCACACCTCCAACTATTCCGTTCTTCAGCCCCTTCGTGCGACTTTATCGGTCCCGTCCCTGCGGACGACGTGCCGATAACTCTGATCATTCAGATCGTTCCAGCTATGATCGCTGCATTTGTTACCTGGCGCTTTTGGCGCACCCGTTCACCCGGCTTGTGCTCGGGCGCATGGCCCGCGATGTCGCGTGGGGCCAGGTAGCGAACTTCCTCATGGTCACCATACTTGGGGGAATTTGTATCGGCGGCGCCATGCTAGTTGCTGCCCCGGTAGCCGGCGGCTTTAGGCGCACATAGGGTTACGTCCGGTTAGCCGCCTTCCGTTCGTATTCTCGGCAGTCGCGCAAGACCGGGCCGCGGCCGAAGTGTTGCCCAGGCGGGAACAACCATTTGGTGACGCAAAGATCGGACGTACCTACAAGGATTCAAAGCCGGGGACGATGGCTCTCACCCAGGCTCCCGC
>Ga0137423_1000660_pt1 | contig 10590 bp, 8 predicted proteins | sample EasRivERMZT600_2_FD_102326 | JGI IMG/M metagenome (GOLD analysis project Ga0137423, IMG submission 102326) | Soil microbial communities from meander-bound floodplain in the East River, Colorado, USA - East River MetaG ERMZT600_2 | ecosystem: Environmental > Terrestrial > Soil > Floodplain ...
AAGGACGATGCGGTTCGTTCGAGCGTTCCTGCAGTTCATGGCCGGCAGCACGAGGATCGTGCTGCGCGGGAACGCGCTCTACTGGTCGTGGATCGCGCTGCTGGTCGCGCTCATCGTCGTCGGCGCGCGCGCCTACGCGCACCAGCTCGCGACCAGCCTCCTCGCCACGAGCATGCTCGACCAGGTCTCGTGGGTCTTCTACATCGGCAACTTCACCTTCCTGGTCGGCGTCGCGGCGGCGGCGGTCCTGCTCGTGATCCCCGCCTACGTCTACGAATGGAAGCCGATCAAGGAGGTCGTGATCCTGGGCGAGCTGCTCGCGATCTCGGCGATCGTGATGGCCGCCCTCTTCGTCCTCGTCGACGTCGGCCGTCCCGACCGGCTGTGGCACCTGATCCCGGGGCTCGGGCTGCTGAACGTCCCCGCGTCGATGCTCGCGTGGGACGTCGTCGTCCTGAACGGCTACCTCGTCCTGAACGTCGTCATCGTCACCTGGCTGCTCTTCACGCTGGTGCGCGGCCGCCATCCCGCGAAGGCGATCTTCACGCCGCTCGTCCTCTTCTCGATCCCGGCGGCCATCGGCATCCACACGGTGACGGCCTTCCTCTACTCGGGCCTCTCGGCGCGCCCCTTCTGGCACTCGGCGATCCTCGCGCCGCGCTTCATCGCCTCGGCCTTCTGCTCGGGGCCGGCGGTGTTGCTGGTGCTGATGCAGCTGCTGCGGAAGTACACGCGCTTCGAGATCCAGGATGTCGCGATCTGGAAGGTCGCGGAGCTGATGGCCTACTCGATGGGGTTCAACCTCTTCCTGTTCGGGGCCGAGGTCTTCACCGAGTACTACGCGCACACCGAGCACCTGGTCCACATGCGCTACATGTTCACGGGCGTCGAGGGGCACACGGAGATCGTCCCGTTCATGTGGGCGTCGCTCGGCTGCTCGGTCGTCGCCTTCGTCCTCTTCCTGATCCCGAGGACGCGCCGGCACTGGGTCACGCTCAACCTCGGCTGCCTGCTGATCTACTCCGGCGTCTACCTCGAAAAGGGGATGGGGCTGGTGATCCCCGGCCTCACGCCCGACACGCTCGGCGAGATCTACGAGTACGGTCCGTCGCGCGGCGAGTGGGAGGTCGCCATCGGCGTCTTCGCGATCGGCTTCCTCCTCTTCACGCTGATGGTGAAGGTCGCGACGCCGATCATGCTCGGGGAGTTCCGGGTCGACACGCGGGTCGCGGCCGGCTCTGCGGCCGGCCCTGTGGTCCGCCCGGCGACTGCCCACTGACCGGTGCATGCGGCGATCAGGGACGTGCCTCCTGCGCCGGCGCGCCCGCCGGCACGGACGCGCACGCGACGACGTAGCAGGCGATCGCGAGGAGCGAGTCGACTTTGAAGCCGAGCTCCATCGCGATGACGATGGCGACGATCGAGGCGATGACGCTCGCGGCGCCGTTGACGCCGATGGCCCATGGGATCAGCTCCGGCCGCGCAGCACGCACGCGCGCCAGGCCGCGCGGGAACGGGACGCCCATCAGCAGGTTCATCGGCGCGAGGCAGGCGACGGCGATGGCGATCCGCAGCGGCAGCGGCTGCTGGAGCAGATTCTCCGTGACCAGGTCGATCGCGAGCGTGAAGACGCCGATCAGCGCGGCGAGCACCAACAGGACCGTCCGCGTCGCGCGCACGTCGTCGCGCAGGAACCGGCCCGACGCCCAGCTCCCGATCCCGGCGAAGAAGAGGAAGCTGAAGAGCACGACCGTGAGCGCATAGGTTGGATGGCCGAGGAAGAGCGCGAGGCGCTGGATCGAGCTCATCTCGAGCAGCATGAAGCCGACGCCGAGCGCCGAGAAATAGGCGAGGCTGCGCCCCGCTCCCGCGTTTCGCAGGCCGCTGCGCCGCAGGATCCAGAGTGGCGCGAGCACTAGCACGACGACCAGCGCGCCCGCTTCGAGCAGCAGCGAGCGCAGGATGCTCGGCGCCACCGGGATCGTCGCGTCCATGGCGCGCGCGAACGCCGAGTCCTCGAGCGTCGCGGCGTCCCAGAAGTGGTGGAAGTTGAAATAGAACGGCGAGTCGTCGCCGACCGGGCGCGTGTCGACGTGGTAGCTCGCGTAGAACTCCTCTTCCTTCCCGACGTCGACGGCCGCGGCGAGGCGCGTGAAGGCGTTGTCGCGCTTCTCCGACAGGTCGGGCGAATAGACCAGCGAGTGGGCGCCCGATTTGTCTTCGTCGGCTCGCCCGTAGAAGGCGACGTCCTCCTTCGTGAACGGCGTCCGCGAGAAGACCGTCCCCGCCGACCAGCGCGTGCGCACGACGACGGCGTGGCGCGACGGCTTCTCCACGCCGCGCCGGCGCAGCTCGAGCAGCGCCATCCCGAACAGCCGCACCGTCTCGCGATCGGGCTCGTCGAGGAAGCGGATGATGCCGAGCGTGCCTTCGTCGGTCAGATGGTCGAAGTAGTCGCGCAGCGCCTCGGTCGTATAGAGGTAGGACTCGGAGAGCACGAACGAGCTCACCGCTCCTGCCGTGTACGTGTCGGCGCCCGCGAGCTGGATCAGGTCGAACTTCCGGTCGAGGCGGCGCAGCGTGCTGCGCCCCTCCCCCTCCACCACCGACACGCCCGGCTGCTGCGCAAGATTCCCGCAGAACGTCGCGTAGTCGACTTTGGTCAGGCGCGCGATCTCGGGGTTGATCTCGATCCCGAGCACGCTGCGCGCCTTGTTCGCGAGCGCGACCTGCAGGTCGACCCCGCCGCCGATGCCGATGATGAGCACGTCGGGCCCCGGTCCGCCGGCGCGCAGCCGGCGCAGGTGGGGCACGTACGCGACCTCGTGCGTGTCGAAGGGGGACGCCTTGCGCCAGTTCCCGGCCGCGTTCATGCGCGTCCCCGCGCCGCCGTCCTGCACGATGTGGATCGTGGTCGGCCTCTCGAGCGAGTCGGCGTAGAGGTCGAGGCGGCAGAGCGGCGTCCAGCGCTTCTCGAGCAGGCTCCCCGAAAGATGGCGTCGCTTGTCGATCCCGAGATCGATCGTGATCCAGTCCGGCGCGACGACGTACAGCACCCCCGCCGCGGCGAGCCCGACCACCGCGACGATCCGCGGACGGCGCGACGCGCCGCCGAAGCAGAGCGCCGTCAGCGGCCCCGCCGCCGCGCACAGCACGAGCAGCCGCTCCGCCCCCAGCGGCCGGATCGCGACGATGAACAGCCAGGCGCCGAGCGCGCTCCCGACCAGGTTCGCGAAATACCGCGAATGGAACCGCTCCGCCGTCGACAGCGAGAGCGTCACGACCAGCCCGCCGAAGAAGTACGGCACCAGCAGCAGCACGCACGCGATCAGCAGGAAGCCGCGCTCCCCCGTCCCCTTCACCGCGCTCGGATCATTCGCCATCCGCGACAGGAACGCCTGGCTCATGACGACCGAGAGGCCGAAGAGCAGGCTCGACCACGCCAGCTTCGCGTTCACGTCCCCGCGCGACAGCGCCGGCACGACCGTCGCCACCGTCCCCGCCGCCGCGAATCCCAGCATCGCCATCGTCACGACGACGAACGCGTGGTGGTACCACATCTGCGCCGACAGGATCCGCGTGTGCAGGACCTCGAGCGAGAGGATGGCGCAGGAGAGGAGGAAGAGGCCGAGGCTCGCGGCGCGCGAGGAGCGTGGGGACGAGGCGGCCGCGTGCATCAACTGATCAGAACCGCGGCGGACGAGACCCGCAAGGCGTCAGGATCCCGCCGTTGAGAGAACCGGGAGCTCGCGCTCGTTCCGGCGCGACAGCAGGATCCGCAGCGTCGCGACCGCGAGCGGGGCGACGCCCACGACGAGGAAGACGGTGTCGGCGCCGACGCGGATCCACTCGAGCGTGTGGAACGTCCCGGTCATCGTGAAGGTCAGCTCGCGCGCATGCCAGTAGCCGTGGCGGAACACATCCCACAGTTGAATCACCCCCGCCGGGAAGAGGTCGAGCACGACCATCAGCAGAAGTCCGGCGTTCAGCCCCCAGAAGCCGGTGCTCAGCAGCTTCTCGTTCTTGTTCCAGGCGCGGTCGTCCGACAGCGCGCGCAGGCAGAAGACGAGCACGCCGAGCGCGAGCATCCCGAAGACGCCGAACATCGCGGCGTGGCCGTGGTTGGTCGTGAGCGTCGTGCCGACCTCGAAGTAGGAGACGATGGGCAGGTTGATGAGGAAGCCGAAGACCCCGGCTCCCAGGAAGTTCCAGAAGCCGACCGCCATGAGGAAATAGATCGCCCACTTCTGGCGCGCCGCGAAGCCGCGGCTGCAGTCGGCGCACTGGCGGTCCTTCAGCTTCATGAAGTCCCACGCGTCGAGCGTGAGCAGCGTGAGCGGCACGACCTCCATCGCGGAGAAGCACGACGCGAGCGCCATGTTGAGCGTGCCCTGCCCCGTGAAGTACCAGTGGTGGCCGGTGCCGATCACGCCGGCGCCGAGGTAGAGGATCGCGTCGAGGTAGACGACGCGCGTCGCGGTCTTCGCGGTGACCAGCCCCATCTGGAAGAACATCACCGCGACGAGCACCGTCGCGAACAGCTCGAAGAACCCCTCGACCCAGAGGTGGATGATCCAGAAGCGCCAGTTGTCGATGACCGCGAAGTTGTCGTGCGCGCCGTAGAAGAGCGCCGGCACGTAGAAGACGGGGATCGCCGCCGCCACGTAGAGGAACAGCGGCACGAGGTCGCCCTGCCCCGGCTTGCGCAGCGCCGGCCGCAACGCGCGGAACATCAGGAAGAGCCACAGCACCAGGCCGACCGCGAGGAGCAGCTGCCAGAAGCGGCCGAGATCGAGGTACTCGGAGCCCTGGTGCCCGAACCAGAACCAGAGCTTGCCGAGGCGATCGTTGATGCCGAGGTATTCGCCGAAGAGGCTGCCGAACACGACGACCGCGAGCGCCGCCAGCAGCACGAGCGCGCCGGCCCGCTGCCCGCGCGGCTCGCTGCCCCCCATCAGCGGCGCCAGGAAGAGCCCGCCCGCGACCCACGCCGTCGCGATCCAGAAGATCGCGAGCTGCAGGTGCCAGGTGCGCAGCAGGTTGTAGGGGAGCCAGCGGGCGAGGTCGAAGCCGTAGAACGAGCCCGCCTCCACGCGGTAGTGGGCCAGCGCCCCACCGCACAGGCTCTGGGCGAGGAAGAGCAGCGCGACGACGGCGAGGAACAGTCCGCTTGCCTTCTGGCTCGGCGTCGGCTTCCAGGAGAGCAGGCGGTTGTCGTGGGCGTGGCCGTCCGAGTCCGCGCCGTGCCAGCCGAGGAACGTGAAGCGGCCGAAGAGCGACAGCACCACGCCGATTCCGCCGAGGAGCGTGATGAGCGACATCGCGCTCCAGAGATAGGCGGACGCCGTCGGGACGTTGCCCGCGTCGGGCTCGTACGGCCAGTTGTTGGTGTAGGAGTAATCCTCGCCGGGACGGTTCGCGACGGTCGCCCACGCCGCCCACGCGAAGTAGGCGGTCAGCGCATCGGTCTTCGCGCGCTCGTCGATGTAGTGCGGCGGCAATCCGGGCGGCGCGGCATCGCTGCCGAAATAGGCGCGCCACTCCTCTTTCTGCGCGACGAAGGAGGCGACCTCCTCGGCCGACAGGGTCAGCGTGTCGCGCACCGCGTCGAATCGATTGACCTTGAGGCCGGCGCGCACGGCGTCGGCGACGGCGGGCGCCTGGCTCGCATCGAGCTCGGCGTAGCTCCGGCCGTGGCGCGCCCGGGCCAGGTGGTCGCGCGCGATCTCCGTCGTGCGGTGCAGGTAGGTCGCGCTGTAGTCGGGGCCGAGATAGGCGCCGTGGCCCCAGAGCGAGCCGTGCTCCATCAGGGCGTACTGGAGGAAGACCTCCTGTCCGCGCAGCACGTCGTCGCGCGTGAAGAGCGGCGCGTGCGCGGCGTCCTCGACGCGGCCGGGGATCGGCGGCGCGTCGCGATAGGTCCGGACCGTCACGTACGACAGCACCGCGAAACCCGCGATCGTGACCAGGATCGCGGCGTGGCGCCACCACTTGGAGAGAGGTCGACTGTCCTCGGTCGGCTCGCTCATCGTGTCCCCCTTCGCCCGCAGCGTAACCGACCCGCTTGCGACGGAATCGGATCTGAGCCGACGCGTTCTGCCGACGCGCGCCGGCCCAGGACTTGATTCCACGCCTGCACTCGCGACCTGGAACGGTTGCGAGGCGATCGACGCGAGGGAGGCGGCGAAGCAGGCTGGGAATTCCTGCGCGCAACCACGGGAGCGGATGAGAAACCGTTCCCGCAGCGATGGAGCGGGAATGCGGCTCTATCTGATCAATCCGTCGAACCCCCTGGTCAGCATGGCCTCCTGCCGTCGATGGCGGAAGTATCGGATCTGGAAGCCGCTGGGATTGATGACCGTCGCGGCACTGACGCCTCCTGAATGGGAGGTCACGCTGATCGACGAGAATCGCGGCATTCCGGACTACGCGAGCATGCCGCGGCCGGACCTCGTCGGTCTCACGGCGTTCACTGCACAGGCCCCCCGCGCCTACCGCATTGCGAACTGGTTTCGCGGCGTCGGCGTTCCGGTGGTCATGGGTGGCATCCACGCCTCCATGAGGACGGAAGAGTCTTTGCGCGAGGTCGACAGCGTCGTGCGAGGTAAGGCCGAGAGTGCCTGGCCCGTGGTCCTGACGGAACTCTCGAAAGGAGTGCTCCGTCGCGTGTACGAGGGAGGCCTCTCCGATTCGGCGGCAATCCCGCCGGCGCGACAGGACCTCTTGCCGCACGGCTACATCTTCGGTGCGGTGCAGACGAGTCGGGGATGTCCGTTGAGCTGCGACTTCTGCAGTGTTTCCGAGTTCAGCGGACGACGTCATCGCCACCGCCCCATCGACGCCGTGGTCGAGGAACTGCGGTCGATCCCCGAGCGGCTGGTGTTGTTCGTGGACGACAACCTGATCGGAACCCGGCTCGAGCACCTGGACCGCGCCAAGGAACTGTTCCGCGCGATGATCGCAGCGAAGGTCCGGAAGGCGTGGATCTGCCAGGCCACGATCAACTTCGCCGACGACGAAGAACTGCTCGAACTGGCGCACCAGGCGGGCTGCTTCGGTGCATTCATCGGGTTCGAGTCGCCCACCGACGCGGGGCTGGCCGAGGTCGGCAAGCGATACAACATCCTGAAAGGCGCCGATCTGCGGGCCAGTGTCGACCGGATCCATGGCCACGGCATTTCCGTGGTGGGTTCGTTCATCATGGGACTCGACTGCGACGTCCCCGGCATCGGGGGCCGCATCGCCGATGCCGCAATCGAGTACGGCATCGATCTCCTGAACGTCCTCTACCTGACGCCGTTGCCGGGGACGCGCCTATGGCAGCGCATGGAATCCGAGGGACGCATCGCCGCCAACCACTACCCCCGCGACTGGGAGCATTACACGCTCAGTTTCCCGGTGGCCGAGTATCAGCATCTTTCGTGGAGCCAGCTTCGTGGCGAGATGAATGATTGCTGGCGCCGCTTCTATTCCGTCCGCGGAGTCCTGGGCCGCGTCTGGAGGAGTCTGCTTCAGCGCCGGAAGCCGCTCGCCGTGCTCATCAGCAGCCTGTCCTATCGGCGCAATTACAAAGCCGACGATCGAACCATCGCCACTCTGGACTTGTCCCGCGGCGAGTCGCGCGATCGCGTCGACGCGAATGCGCCGTTCGCCTGCAGCCGTTGACCGGGGCGGCGGGACGGATGAGACCTGGCGTGAAGCGTCGGCCGGCCGGCATCGTCACGAAGCGCGCGGTCCCGCGCCGTACTGCTCGTCGCTGACCTTCTCCAGCCAGTCGACGGCCTTGCCGTCCAGCCTCTCCACGACGGCGTAGTGCGTCATTGCCGTCGTCGGCGTCGCGCCGTGCCAGTGCTTCTCACCGGGTGGACAGCAGATCACGTCGCCGGGACCGATCACTTCGATCGGCCCGCCCCAACACTGCATCCAGCCGCAGCCCGCCGTCACGACCAGGATCTGGCCGAGCGGATGCGTGTGCCACGCAGTGCGAGCGCCCGGCTCGAACGAGATGCTGCCCGCAAGAATCCGGCTGGGCTCGGGGGCGTCGACGACCTGGTCGATCCGGACGGTGCCCGTGTAGTACTCCGCCGGCCCGATGCCGGCGAGTTGCGAGCCGCTTCGCTTGAGTTCCAAGGGTCGCCGCCTCCGCGAGTGACCATGCCTTCGACAGGTTCGACTTCAGACGCTTCGCCAGAGCGTAGCCCGCGAGCCCGCTTGCGTTCTCGCGGGCTACGATCGACGCTCATTCGGGGTCACGAAAAGTGCGGCTCGCACCACGGGAGGCCGGTCATGAGCTCCATCCTGGCGACGCTGCTCCTCTCGTCCTCGACGCTCGGGGGCTATTAGGGTGGCGATGGCGATGAAGCGAAAGAGCTCGTCGAAGCCGTCGCCGCTGCCATGTCGGAGGCGTCGGCCGTCGCATTCGAATGCGAGGTCCGCCTCAAGATCGGGGAGCTCGAGGTGCCGCAGACCGCGAAGACGCGGTTGCGCCGTCCCAACCTCGCTCGCCTCGAGCTCTCCGGCGCCGGCCAGGATGCACTCATCGTGCTCGACGGGACGTCGACCTGGCACTACGCCAAGGCCAGCAAGGAGTACTTCCAGTCGAAGCAGCGCAGCACGACGAAGCTCGAGCAGTACGGCGCCGGGCCCGCGGCCTCGCTGTTCTTCGAGAAGGGGGCGCGCTCGCTCCTCCCCTACCTGTCCGACGCGACCGTGACGACGGAACGGCTGGGCGACGAGGAATGCTCCGTCGTGACGTGGAAGGTGGGCGCGGAGGTGACGAGCCTCTGGATCCACGGGGACCGGCTGCGGCGGTATCGAACCACGCGCTCGATCGCCCAGCAGAAGTTCGAGCAGACGTTCAAGTACGGAAAGTTCGATCTCGCGCCGACGCTCGCCGACGACTCCTTCACCTTCACGCCGCCGAAGGGAGCGCACCCCATCGAGCAGGGCGGCGACGACGAGCTGCTCGCGCTCGGGGCCCCCGCGCCCGACTTCTCGGCGACCGCTCCCGACGGAAAGGTCCGCAAACTCTCCGAATCCAGCGGCCGCCCCGTGCTCCTCACCTTCTGGTTCTATGGCTGAGCGACCTGTCGTGAGGAGTTGCCTCACTTCCAGAAGATGCATCAGGAACTCGCGAAGCGCGGGGTCGAGATGCTGGCGGTCGACTTCGGAGACAAGGCGGAGACCATCGCCGCGTACTTCAAGAAGGAACGCTTCGAGATGACGCCCCTGCAGCAGGAGGGCGACGAAGTGAGCCGCGCGTTCGGCGTGCAGACCTACCCGACGAACTACCTCCTCGATGCCAGCGGCAAGGTCGCATGGCGCATGGTCGGGTTCGACGAGGCGGCGTTTCGGGCGGTCCTCGACAAGGTCGCGCCAGAGCGGTGACCTCCACCGGGACCGTCAAGGGACGACGTCTCTGGAGAGGCAATTCTTCGACCCACCAAACGGAGGGCCTGGCCTCGCCTAATCCATCCTGTCGGTCGCCGCGGTAGGATGCCCGCCGGCGGCTTCGCGAGGGCTTCGCGATGAAGTTCGACCACCCGATCGAGCTGATCCTCAGGGAGAAGGGGAGGGTCGTCTACACCGTCTCCCCGGACGCAACGGTCTACGAAGCGCTCGTAATCATGGCCGACAAGGGGATCGGCGCGCTGGTCGTCACGGACGGGGAGCAGCTCGTCGGAATGTTCTCCGAGCGTGACTACGCTCGAAAAGTCGTCCTCGCGGGACGCTCCTCGAAAGAGATGAAGGTCCGCGAGATCATGTCCAGCAAGGTCGTGACCGCTGGACTGCGCAGCACTGTCGACGAGTGCATGCAGCACATGACGGACAAGCGCCACCGTCACCTCCCGATCGTCGATGGCGGGAAAGTCGTCGCGATCGTGTCGATCGGCGACCTCGTCAACTGGGTCATCAGGATCCAGGACTTCACGATCCACGAACTCGAAGACTACATCTCGGGGAAATACCCCCGTTGACGAGCCTCCACGCGGCGCAAGCCACCTTCTACTACCTGGCGGCAGCGAGCATCGCGAGCGCCCTCCTGGCCGTGACGCGAAGGAACCCCGTCCACAGCATGCTCTGGTTGCTGTCCCTCTTCATGCACGTCGCTGGCATCTTCCTCCTGCTCGGCGCGGAGTTCTTGGCCGCGGTGCAGGTCATCGTGTACGCGGGCGCGATCCTGATCTTCTATCTCTTCGTGCTGATGCTGCTCGACCTGCCGGGCGAGGTGGCGCGGCCTCGGTTCGGCAGGCACTGGCCGCTCGCCGCGGCCGCGGGGCTCTCGTTCGCGGCCCTGGCCTGGCTCGCGCGTGTCGGAGCGAGCGTGGCTCCGGCGGCGGGGCGCACGACGGAACCAGCTGCTGCTCGAGGGAGCCTTTCGCAGATGGGCAAGGAGCTCTTCGGTCCGTTCGCGCTGCCGTTCGAGATCGCCTCCCTCGTACTCGTGGCGGCCATCATCGGCGCCGTCGTTCTCGCCGGGAGGAGGTCACCGAGACCATGATCGCGCCGGTGGGTGTGGTTCTGGGGTTGAGCGCCGTCCTCTTCGGGATCGGACTCTTCCGCTTCCTTGCCCGGCGCACCATCATCCTA
>Ga0137423_1000662_pt1 | contig 10572 bp, 8 predicted proteins | sample EasRivERMZT600_2_FD_102326 | JGI IMG/M metagenome (GOLD analysis project Ga0137423, IMG submission 102326) | Soil microbial communities from meander-bound floodplain in the East River, Colorado, USA - East River MetaG ERMZT600_2 | ecosystem: Environmental > Terrestrial > Soil > Floodplain ...
CTGCTCCACTTGATACCCATTGACGATGCGTTGATTGAAGACGCCGAAGTCATAGCGCAACCCGTAGCCGATTGCGGGAAGATTCAAGGTAGACATCGAATCGAGAAAGCACGCGGCCAGGCGGCCCAATCCGCCGTTGCCCAGCCCGGCGTCGACCTCGTAATCGCGCAATGATTCCCAATCCAGACCGATCGCTGCCATTGCGGCGCGGCAGTCGTCTTCGAGTTTCAGATTAATGACGTTGTTTCCGAGCAGCCGACCAATGAGGAATTCGAGCGAGAGATAGTAGATCCGTTTGACGTTCTTCCGAAAATGCGTCTGCTGCGTGGCCACCCATCGTTCGACCAGGCGGTCCCGCACAGCGAGAGCCAACGCATGGTAACGATCCCGGTCGGTTGCGGTGTAAGGGTCTTTGGCGAGAGTGCGGCGGAGATAGTGTTCGAAGTCCTCAAGGAGTGCACGAGACGATGAGGTGGGCGCTTCGAGGCGCTGGACCGGCGGATCGTTAAACCCTGGCTCAAGTAGTTTCACGGTTTTCTTCAGCTCTTCCAGTAAATCGGCAACCGCCCTGCACGACTTTAGAAGGAAGAAACGAAGAGGGTGCAAGAATGTCCGGGGACGGGACATTTGACACGTGACACGTGACGTTTGACGTTTGACATCCGGGGAACCACGCCCCTCGGATGTCAAACGTCAAACGTCACGTGTCACGTGTCAAATGTCCCGTCCCACGACTCTATGGGCGCGAGGATTGCATGCCTAGGTGTCCCGGCGCAGGACATCCGCCGGCGACACCGCGACGGCACGTTGAGCCGGCACAAAGCAGGCGGCCAGCGCCACCACCAACATGAGGAGTGCGATGCCGACGAAAGTGAAGGCGTCCGTGGCAGCAACCCCGAAAAAGAGATTTCCGATCAGCCTCGTGAATGCGAACGCACTCAGAAGTCCGATGCCGACTCCGCTCGATACCACCTTCATGCCTTCGGCCACAATTAACCGCAACACCGCCGCCGAGCTTCCGCCGAGAGCAACGCGAATCGTGATGTCTTTCGCGTGCTGCTCGACGTAGTAAGCCATCACGCCGTAGATGCCGACGACCGACAGCGCGAGCGCGACGGCCGCAAAGCCGCCAAGCAGGATCGAAAGTGACTCGGTTCCCGCGAGCGATTGCTCAACAAGTTCATCCATTGTTGCGACATTTGAGAAAGGCAGCGTCGGATCGAGTTCGCGCAGAACACCCCGTACCGAACCCAGGGTGGTTGGAGTATTAGCGTCCGTGCGCAGCACAAGGTTCCGGAAGTGCGCTTCGGGAGAAAGCGGGGTATAAACGCTCCCCTCATCGGGCGCATCCAATCCGGCATATTTGACATCACTGACGACACCGACGACCGACGTCCACGGACAAGTCGAGCATCCGCCTTCCTTGAAACGTTTGCCGACCGCGCTGCCATTCGGAAAGAAACGTCTGGCCCATGCACGATCCACAACGACACTTTCGAGCTGACCGGTCGGAACGTCGCGTTCGTTGAGCAGACGCCCCTCGAGCAGCAACAGACCGAATACGCGGAAATACTCGGGCGTCACGGCAACCCACGGTGTGACCGGTTGGGACTGCTGCGAAGGGGTTGGAAAATCCTCGAGATCGAAATTATTGAAGTTACCGACTCCCTCGGGAGGCAATCCGTCGGCGAACGTCACTCCCGTCACGCCCGGTAGAGCTTCTATTCGAGTCTTGAGTTCCGTCCAGAACGCCGTGACGCTTCCCGGCGTCTGATATTGCGCGGGCGGAAGCTGGACGCTACCCGTCAGCATACTGTGCGTGTCGAACCCGAGGTCCACGCGACGCAACTCGCTTAGGCTTGTCAACAACAGCGCCGCAACAATCAGAAGAGGCGTTGCAATCGCGAACTGGCTTCCCACCAGCACACGCCGCAGCCGGCGGACAGCCAAGCTTCCGGTGAAGCCACGTCCCATCGAGCGCAGCGACTCGTCGACGGAACCGCCCGTTCCGTGCAGAGCTGGAACAATTCCGAAGATGAGAGCGCTAAGAAGAGTCAGTCCAATGAGCACAGCCAGCACCGGACCGTCGAGCGCGACTTCCTGCATGCGCGCAAAGTACAAGGGGCCAAAGCTTCGTAGAAGTTGAATGCCTCCCCACGCGATCGCAACACCGAGTGTGGCGGCACTGGCGGCCAGGATGCCGCTCTCTTCAATCAGAAGACGGATTAAACGTCCTCGGGATGCGCCGAGAGCGGTGCGCACGGCCAGCTCGCGCCGGCGGCTGGTGACGCGCGCGATCAGCAGATTCGAAGCGTTCGTGCAGCCGATGATCCACATCAATGCCACCGCGGCAATCGAAAGCCCAGCGGTTGTCCCGATACTGCCGGCGACATGATTCTTGAGATCAATCATGCTCCACGTGGCGCGGTCGTCCTGGTAGGAGCTTTTCCAGATCGGGAACATCCGCTTGACGATCCCGCGCAGTTCGGCCGCTGCACTGTCGCGTTCGACTCCAGGCCGCAGTCGCGCAATCGTCGTGATGAAAAATGGGCCTTTGCGGCTCGGCACTTCCCATTGTGCGGCGACAAAGAATTGCAGGCCTTGCTCGAGCGGCCCAACTTTCGGTGGAAGAACACCGGCCAGAGTAAAGTCCGCCCCATCGAAGCGTATTGGCTTGCCGACGACGTCCTGTCGCGCGCCAAGACGCTGTAGCCAGAATCCGTGGCTGACAATGATCGCGGGCGGATTGCCTGGTTTGCCGTCGCTTTCCGTGAAGTCGCGGCCGAGCACGGGACGCAAACCAAGGACGCTGAAGTAAGTCCAGGATACCTGCTTTCCGCGCAGGCGTTCGGCAACATCACCGTTGCTGAACGCCATCGCACGATCGGTGTATCCGGCGATCTGTTCGAAATGCGTCTGCTCGGCCTGCAGGGCCAGGTAGTCTGCTACCGAAAAGCGGAAACGGTTCGGCGGCGCGTCCGTATAGATGCGGACCAACTGGCCGGAATCGACGTACGGAAGCGGCCGGAGCAGTGCCGCGTCGATGCCGGCGAAAATCGCAGTCGTCGCCCCGATTCCAAGGCCAACGGTACCGATGATGGTGAGCGTCAGGATTGGAGCACGCAACAGGCTTCGCAAGGTCTGGAGTGGTGTCATAGAGGTATTTAGAACCTAAATCCGTGAACACGTTGGCATGAAGACTGCCGAGCATTGATCGGAATTGAGGGGTCAGACCCTTAATTCCCCAAAAATGTGGTCCAATTGTCGATTCGCGATCTCGCAGTTCGATTGAGACATGGAGAACGAAATTGATGAAGTATATGTTGCTGATTCACCACGACGAAGAATCGTTCCGCAAACGACCCGACGCTGAGCGCCAGGGCATGCTGCAGGAGTCTGTGCAACTCGCTCAACAGCTGCACGCGAGCGGGCACTATCTGGGCGCTGCGCCGCTACATCCGAGCTTGGAGACAACCTGTGTTCGCGTACGCGAAGGCAGGGCGGTGGTGACCGACGGTCCGTTCGCGGAAACGCGCGAACAGATGGGAGGATATTTCCTCATTGACGCCAAAGATCTGGAAGAGGCGATCAGCATCGCCACCCGGATTCCAGGGGTGCGAATCGGCACCGTCGAAATCAGGCCGGTAACGGAGGTCGCCGGCCTTCCCGGAGAGTAGTCGGGCCGATCAGGACGACAACAGCGACTGCAGACTTCCCTGCACTTTTGCTTGCTGGGCCGGTGTCGTCACCGCGACGAACAAGTCGAGGAAGTTGGGATGCGTGACTCCGCTCTCGATAAAGCAGTAACGCTTCGCGCGAAACACATTGTCATAAATTTCTTTGGATTCGGCCGCGCTGAAGCTGCGTCCCAGATACTTCGCGAGATTCTCAACGTCGAATTGAGACTGCTTCTGAAGTAGTCCATCAACGGCGACCACGAGTCCAATCAGGTCGTCGACAGCCTGGTCCCGCTGGGTCTCGTTCATTCCAGCGAAGGCTCGCAAAGTTTCCAGATGATCCATCCGAGCGTGTTGCGACTCTTCCAGCCAATGAGATTTGAAAATTTGTTTTGTCAGCGGATCCAGATTGTCGTGATCCTGAAAAGCGCTGGTGTAGTGAAGTTGAGTGAACCACTCGATACACGCGGTGAGCAAAAGCCCCGCTCCGATATTCCGGCTGAGAACGAACTTCGCAACGTCCTTCTCGCCGTCAAGGAGAGCGAGAGGAAACCCGATCCTGTGATCCACCTTGCTTCGGATCTGGCGGAACAGGTTCATGTGCTTGACTTCTTCGGCGGCAAAATTCGTCAAAGCGTCGAAGGCTTCGCGGTTGTCCACTTTGAACTCCAAACCCAAGGCGGACACCAGGGGGGCAATGAACTCTTCGACAAAGCCGAAGAGGTGTGAGTAGGCACCCATCTCCACGTGCGTCAACTTGATCCGTTCCTCCTCGTTCAGACACGAGATTCGGTCCGCCCCCGAAAGCGCCGACGGCAACCAGCGGCGCGAAGCGTCGAATTCACGATCACCAAGAATGTCTTTAATGGTCCAGTTGATTCGGTAAGACTTTTCCAAACAATCCGCGTACGAGTAGCTTGGAGACTTTTGTGCGGCAGCCGACATAGATACCTCCCATGCTGTCGAAAAAGGAATTTCACGACGATATCACTAAATGACATACTCGCCGAACGATGAAAACAGGTTTCATTTGGGACGAGCGGTTTGCGTGGTTTCACGCCGGTCCGGATAAGCGGCCAGGCCCGTTTTATCTTCCGATCCCGGCGCTGGATACGCGTGAATCCAAGGAGCGCATTCGTGAGCTTCTGGTGGTTAGCGGATTGGCGGAGAAACTTGTCTCTATCCCGCCACGAATAGCCGACGAAAAAGACCTGCTGCGTCATCACACGCCAGAGTACCTCGCGAAGGTCCGGGCCATCAGTGAACGTGGCGGCGGCGAGGTCGGTGAAGGAGCATGGATCGGTCCGAATTCCTACGACATCGTCAGACTGTCCGCCGGTGCGTGCGCAACCGGTGTTGAATCGGTGCTCGACGGAGTTGTCGATAACGTTTATGTCCTCTCCCGACCCGCGGGACACCACGCCACGCGGGATTTCGGCCGAGGGTTCTGCATCCTCTCCAACATCCCGATCGCTATTCGTCGAGCGCAGGCTGCAACGAAAGTACGGCGTGTGGCCGTATTGGATTGGGACGTCCATCATGGAAACGGAACCCAGGACGCGTTCTACCGCGACCCCGCCGTGTTGACGATTTCGATCCACCAGGCCGGCAACTACCCGCCGGGCTCCGGCCCAATGGAAGAGAACGGCGACGGACCCGGCGACGGTTTCAACATCAATGTACCGTTGCCTCCCGGCAGCGGTCATGGCGCTTATCTGGAAACTATGAATCGCGTGGTGTTGCCGGCGCTCCATGCCTTCCGGCCCGAACTCATCATCGTAGCCAGCGGACTGGACGCCAATACGATGGATCCGCTGGCTCGCATGATGTGCTACAGCGGAACGTATCGGGAAATGACGCGGCTGTTGAAGGTCGCCGCCCGAGACCTGTGCGGTGGGAAACTGGTTCTGTGCCACGAAGGCGGCTACTCGTCGGTGTACGTGCCGTGGTGTGGACTCGCCATTATTGAGGAACTATCCGGCATCGACACCGGTTATAAAGATCCTTCCCTGGACCGATTCGCGGCCTGGCCATACCAGGAACTTCAGCCACATCAGGCAGAAGTGATATCGCGAGCGGCCGAGTTGGTCGCTCGAATCGGGATGCGCGACGGCCGTCATTCTGCTTGACACCGTCCACCTACTGTGTGAGATTTCTCGCATGTTGCGACAAATCTCACATCGAATGCCTGTTCTGATTCTCCTGCTTTTCCTTGCCACAGGTTGCGGAAACAAGGCCATCCAGGTCGAGGCGCCGATTGTTCCCGTTGGACTGCCTGAGCACGAAGTTGCATTCGACGAAGGGCTGAGAGCGTTTCGACTGGGCACGCCTGAAGGGTACAAGAGTGCCGCAGGCTCCTTCCGCAAAGCGGCGGAGTTGGAACAGACGCGGTGTGAGTACGCGTTGCATTGGAGCGAGTCTCTGTATTTTCTTGCGCAGGAACAGAAGGAGAATTGGGAGGACTTCGCTCCTACTGTTTCGGAAGCGAACACTAGCCTCGATCTCGCCGGTCGTGCTTCGGATTGCGACAACTTCGAGTCGTACACTGCTCGTTTGAGAACACTGCGAGGAATATTCGCGGGCACGCGGACCGCGGACAGCATAACCGCGATCAATCGGGCGATCGAACTCGATCGGGATGACCCGATGAATTGGATCGTACTGTCTCAACTTCGTCCCGCCCTGCAAGTCGGACAGTCACTGGCGCCGAGCCAGCTTGCCACCCAACTGGATCCGGATCTCGCCCTCGGCCAGTACGAAGTTGGAAACTACCTTTTATCGAGGCCGAATGCGTCTGCATTTGCGCAGGCGAAGCAGGCTTTTGAACGGACACTCGCACGAAGTCCGTTACATTTTCAGGCGATCCTCGGGACTGTGTATTCCTTGTCCCTGAATGAACTGGAAGCCGCGAGGCGAACCGAACCTCTGTTGTTGAGGGCAGTGGACATTGCGCCCGCGTCACTTAAGGTGCGTTTAGCGCTTGGCGATCACTATGCCGGTCTCGAGGAAACCGAGAAGGCGATCGAACAGTACAAGGCGGCATCGGATCGCAATCCCAGATACTACCCAGCGCTACTCGCCGCCGGCATAGCGTTCGTTACGGCGAACCGGTCCGACGAAGCCGAGAAGGCGTTTAGTGCAGTCATCAAGCTCGAAGTAAACAAGCCGCACCCGCCGTTCAATCTCGCCGACTTCGGTGCGGCCGCGCAGGCACACTACTATCTCGGCAACATCTTCCTCGAGCGTGAAGAACTGCGACAGGCCAGAGCTTCATTCAATGCCGCGAACGAGAACATCGTGAATTACGCGCTCGCGATCTATGGCCTCGGTATTGTTTCCTACAAGGAAGGAAAGCTGGAGGAGGCGTTGAAACACCTCGACCGTGTGATTCAGATCGGCCCCCGGCAATATCCAAATGCGTATCTGGTACGCGGCGGAATTCGCGCCGATCGCCGCCAGTTTCCCGAGTCGCTGCAAGACCTGAACCTCGCGATTGAGATTTACCGCGAACAGGCTGTCGCGCTCGAAGCAAAGGCAAAGCAGGACGAGTTGAACGGTTTTAAGCGCAGGGCAGATTCTCAACGCCGAAGGAAAGTGCTCATCGAGGCGACGTTAGAGAAGGCGCGGGAGACGAAGAAAACCGTCGAAACTCTAATGGGCGGTTAGCACTCGTCGGCGCCTTGAACCACCGCTTTGTGGTTAGGATTGACTTGTCTAAACCGGCCGCCATACGATGCCGGACTATGCGTACATTAACTCTCGTTTTAGCCGTCGTCCTGCTCTGTCCGGCGATATACGCCCAAACTTCCAACACTGTGTTTCTCGAGGAACTGACCTGGGATGAAGTTCGCGATGCGCTCAAGGCCGGCAAGACCACGGTAATCATTCCAACCGGCGGCACCGAGCAAAACGGCATTCACGTGATGCTTGGAAAACACAACTTCGTTGTCAGAGCCGCGGCCGAACGCATGGCTCGAAAGCTCGGTAATGCCCTGGTCGCGCCTGTTCTGGAGTACGTCCCCGAGGGAGATCCCAACAACCCGAACTACAGTCCAAGGCCAGGTGTCATTAGCTGCCCCGGTGCGTGTTTCACCACGGTTCTCGAATATGCCGCGAAGAGTTTGAAGGCCGGCGGCTTCAAGGAAATCCTGTTGATCGGCGACAGCGGTGGCAATCAGGCAGGTCTGGAAGAAGTCGCCACCAAGCTGAACAAGGCCTGGGATGGGTCGGGCGCCCGAGTCTTCCCACTCACGGAGTATTACAGCAAAGGTCGCGAAAACCATCGCGCCTGGCTCCTGGCACAGTATGGCTACACCGAAGAAATGATCGGCAGTCATGCCGGCGTGACGGGTACATCGCAAGTCCTGCACGTTTTCCCTGCCGGAGTCCGCAAAGAAAAGATCCTCAAGATCCAGGACAACGAAGGCTCAGACGGTGATCCCAAATTGGCGACTGCAGAAATCGGCAGGATGATCATCGAATTCAAGGTGAATGCCGGGATCAACCACTACAAGACGCTTAAAGCACCGGCTCGTCGCCAGTGATGGACTGAAAGTAACCGCAAAAAGCACAAGACGCACAAAAGAAGGTCAAACTCTTCCTTTGTGCGTCTTGTGCTTTTTGTGGTTATTCCACCTGCGACGTAAATATCTTGTTGTGGTCTCGGACGCCCTTTTGGACGAGATATCCCGCAATCACACCGGTGACGCCAATTCCAATCCACAACAGCGCGCGCCGGCTCTTGCCTTCCTGGCGCGGCGCTGACGGCATTGCTGGTTTCGGCATCGCCGGAGGAACGAGACTCGCGGAAGCGGGCTGATCGATCAAGGGTTTGGCCGTGAGCGCTTCAGATATGGCGTTGCCGCCACGAAGGAATGCTTCGTGTCTCAACTCACCGGGCTTTCGAGCGAGTTCGCCCGCGTAAGCGTTAATCGACGAGGCCGTCAACGTAAGAATCACTGCGCAGGCAATGAGTCGAAAAAGCATCGAGTTGTTCATTATTATTCCTCCAGGAGCTAACAACATTCCCGCCGGATAAATACCATTGCCCAGTTAGCGGGTCAATGGTTAGATGGCAAGGTCAATTAGGAAAGGAAGGTTGCGATGAGAATCCGATGGCTGATTGCGGCTGTTGCTTTGGCATGCCTGACTCTGGGAATTTACGCGCAGGAGAAAGGCGGCGAGGAGGAAACCGGACCTTACGAAGTGGTTCCGAATTGGCCACAGCCTTTGCATCCGGATTTCACATCGGGTTCGACGATCGGCGTGTGGGCGGAGTCGCCGGGACGCATCCTGGTTTTTCAACGCGGCGAACTGCCCGTTTCGAAGGAGCCCCTGGCCGCCGGCTACATTCCTGCGCGGGGCGCGGCCACGGCCGCGACCAATCCGAAATGGGAACATTTGTTCTGTGTTTACGACGCCAATGGGAAGCTGATCGAATCGTGGGAACAGCACAATCAACTCTTCACCCGGCCGCATCGGATCATCATCAGCCCGTACGATCCCGAGAAACATGTATGGCTGGTCGACGACGGTGGCCATCAAGTCTTCAAGTTCACGCACGACGGCAAAAAGATCGTGCTGCACCTCGGCGAGAAAGACAAGCCCGGTAACGATCAGAATCATTTCAACCGTCCGACCGACATCGCGTTTTTGCCCAACGGCGATTTCTATGTCACCGACGGGTACATCAATACCCGCGTGGTGAAGTACTCGAAGGACGGGAAGTACCTTCTCGAGTGGGGAAAGCCCGGCAAGGGTCCCGGCGAGTTCGATCTGGTTCACGGAATCGCCATCGATCGGCAGAACCGGATCTATATTGCCGATCGAACGAACTCGAGAATCCAGATCTTTGACTTGAACGGTAAATTCCTGGATCAATGGACCAATATTCGGTCGCCGTTTTATATCTACGCTTCCCATGACAATTATCTTTGGGTTTCCGATGGGATGACCAATCGGTTCCTCAAATACGACCTCAATGGAAAACTTCTCTATTCCTGGGGAACGTTTGGCGCGTTTCCGGGTGGTATGTGGGGGCCTCACCAGTTCAGCGTGGATTCGGAGGGGAATCTATATATCGCCGAAACGTTTGGGGGACGCGTTCAGAAATTCCGGCCGAAGAAGGGAGCGGACCCTGCAAAGTTGATTCAGCCGAGGCTGGTGCTGTCGAGTAATTGAGACAGGTCAAACTCCCTGCTGCTTCGCACGCATCCGCATGGGACGGGACATTTGACATTTGACATGTGACACGTGACGTTTGACATCCGAGGGGCGTGGTTCCCCCGGATGTCAAACGTCACGTGTCACATGTCAAATGTCAAATGTCCCGAGGTCCGATTCCCCTTCCCTGGTTCACGTGAAGTATCCCTTGACTCCGTGATTTGCCCGACCTACGCTCCGTGTCATCAGTTGTGTTGGAGTTAATGGTGGTCCTAAGTGGAGGAAAGAGAATGAAGTACAACAGCCGATATCTAATTATAACAATCGTGCTGATGGGACTGTTTGCGGCCACAGCGACGGCTCAGCAGACGACGGGAACGATCAACGGTCGCGTCTCCGATGAATCGGCAGCGTTGATTCCCGGTGTGCAGGTTACGCTGACCAGTCCTGTGATTCAGGGGGAAAGGCAAACGATCACGGACGAAACAGGCAGTTATCGATTCCTATTGATGCCGCCCGGCGTTTATACGGTTACATATGAACTCACGGGCTTTCAGAAACTTATCCGCGAAGGAATCATCGTCCAGGTTGAGCGCACGACCACGTTGAACGTTGCGCTTGGAGTTGCAGCGCGTGCGGAGACGCTGACAGTAACGGGCGAATCTCCGGTGGTCGATGTTCAGAACGTCAATGTGGCGACTTCGTTCAACCAGGCCCTGCTCGAGAGCCTGCC
>Ga0137423_1000663_pt1 | contig 10570 bp, 9 predicted proteins | sample EasRivERMZT600_2_FD_102326 | JGI IMG/M metagenome (GOLD analysis project Ga0137423, IMG submission 102326) | Soil microbial communities from meander-bound floodplain in the East River, Colorado, USA - East River MetaG ERMZT600_2 | ecosystem: Environmental > Terrestrial > Soil > Floodplain ...
AGAACCAGAATCAAGATTAGCCACGGAATCACACGGAAACACACGGACAAGAACCCGGCTCGGTTAACGCTCCTATAAGCACTTAAAAATGTCCGTGTGATTCCGTGTGTTTCCGTGGCCATAACGGTTTTGCAGGTAGTTTCAATTCACTATTCAGCGGGCCGCTTCAGCAGCCCGAGCTGGATCAGCATGCCGAGATCGTCGCGCACCGCGGCGTGCTCCGCGATCTGGCCGTCCCGGACGAGAAAGCTGTGGAAATGGAGCACCTGAACGCGCTTGCCGGTCGGCGCAACGCCCTGCAGCATGCCGCTGAAGACCTCGGGCAGCGTTGGCTGGCCGAGATGGGTGCCGGTCATCGTGACCTTGCACACGACGCGGTCGCCCTCCACAGTGGCTTCCTCGATCCGGTAGTGGAAGTCGGGCAGGACGGCGAACAGCGACTCGAATACCTTACGCATGCCCTCCCGTCCGACCGTACGGCCGTGGTTTTTGGCATCAGCAGCGTAGAACGCCGCCGCCGCCGCAGCGTCGCGGCGGTTCAGGCCTTCCTCGTAGAGCCGTCGCACCAGCGCCGCATTGTTGTTGTCGCCCGGCATGTTCCAACCCAGTGATGGGGAATAATAGAAGGGAAAAGTGAAAAGGGGAAAGGGAAAAGATACAAACCCGCACGCAATGCCCCTTTTTCGCCTTTCGCCTTTTCTCTTTCCCCTTTCCCCTTTCCCCTTTCCCCTTTCGCCTTTCCCCTTCAGTGCAGCGTTCTCGATGTCGGCGCAACGCCCGGGCCGACATTGAGCAGCATCACGCGGTGGCCCCGCATCACCACGCTGCCCTTTAGGCGATTGTTGCCGGTATCGCTGAATTCGAAATCGTAAGCGCGCTGCAGCGTGATCCGGCCGCCGTCGTCGCGCACCGGCTTCAGGCTGGCAATTGCCACGGTGTCGTCGAGAAACATCAAGCCCTCCGCCGCGCACACCTCCCGCGCCGCCCGCACCGCCGCCTCCCGCGCCTTCAGGCTGTCGAACCACAGCCACGCGGCCGCGGCAAGCACCAGTATGCCGATCAATTCCATGACGGTGACGAGGTGACGGTGACGAGATATGGGTGACGGGACTATACACAAGGCCTGGCGCAACAGGCCTTTCGTCACCCGCAATCGTCACCCGTATCTCGTCACTTACTACTTCAGCAGCAGCGGAACGCTGCACGCCATCAGCGTCGCCCCCACCACGCGCCTGAAGGTGAGCTCCGAGATGGCGAGATGGATGCGGTTGCCGACATAGATGCCGACCAGCATGACGGGAAACGCCGCCGCGAATACCAACAGCGAGTCGCGCGTGAACTCGCCCACCGCCCAGTAGCCGATGCCGCGCACCACCGCCAAGGACAGCAGCATCGCGGACATGGTGGCGCGGAACGCGCCCTTGGCCAGCTTGCGCGCGTTGAGGTACATCACGAAAAAAATCGAAGCCATCGTCCCGAACACCGTCCCCGTCGCGCCGGCGGCGAGGCCGTTGAACGGCACGACCAGGCGTTTCGGCATCTCCCAGCGGCCCGCGGGACGGAAGCTCGACCACAGCGCGTGGACCGAGTAGACGAACACGACTATACCCAAGAGCTGAGCCAGCGTCCGTGCGTCGAGTGCCGTGAAGATATACAGGCCGATGGCGATGCCCAACATGCACCACGGCAGGAACGGCATCACGTCGCGCCAGGCAATGAGCCTCCGGTCGTGGCCGAGTATCGCCACCGACGAAGCGATACTGAGCAGCGTCCAAGCCGGCACCACCGTCTTGATCGGGATCACCACCACCAGCATCGCCATGCCCAGCGCCCCGCCGAAACCGGTGCTGCCGCGCAGCCCGTAGGCGAACAGCAGCGCGACGACGCAGAAAGCAAGCTCAAGTAGGGATAGCGAGAAGCTCAACGATTCGAGGAGGAGCACCTGAACCTAAGGATGTAGACGGAAGGACGAAGTATACAGTCCGCCCCTTCCGACGCAGTTTACTTAGGGCGCATTACCAGTATCAGCTCTTTGGCACTTTTACGTGCAGGCACGGGCACGGTGTCAGGCTTGCATATTTGCATATTGATTTGAAACACCGGGCAGTGCGCATCCGCATTTGTGCAATAAACCAAGCCTGACCCTAAATGCCTGCTATCGACAGTTTGCCGACCGGACGCCAGCGAGAGGGAGGGACAATCACGAACTACACGCGCAGCTTGGGATCATCCTTCCACGTTCATCCTTCATCCTTGTCATTCGATACGGACGCCCGCGGCCTTCACGACTTTCGCGCTCTGCTCGTACTCGCGCCTGATCCTCGCCGCGAACTCCTGCGGCTTGTCCCCCACCGGCTCGGCGCCGAGCGATTCGAGCCGGGCATGCGTGTCCGGCGAGTGGACGGTCCTCACCGCCGCGGCGCTGACCTGTGCGATGATCTTCTGCGGGGTCTTCGCCGGCGCGAGCAATCCCATCCAGCTGCCGGATTCATAGCCGGGCACGCCGACCTCACTGATGGGAGGCACGTCGGGCAGTTGCGGCGAGCGTTTCGGGCTCGCGATGCCGAGCGGGCGCAGCTTCCCCGCCTTGATGTGCGCGAGCACCGGACCGATCGAGTTCATCGTCGCGCTGACCCGTCCGCCCAGCAGGTCCGTCACCGCCTGCGGCGCGCCCTTGTACGGCACGTGCGTGAACTGCGCGCCCGACATGCTCTTGAACAGCTCCATCGCCATGTGGTTGGGGGTGCCGCTGCCGGACGAGGCGTAATTGAGCTTGCCGGGCGCGGCCTTGTCGAGCGCGATCAACTCCTTCACCGACTTCGCGGGCACTGACGGGTGAACGATCAGCAGGAACGGGCCGGTCGCGATCAGACTGATGGGAATGAAGTCCTTCAGCGCGTCGTAGGCGATGCCCTTCACGATATGCGGCGCGATGGTAAGCGCGCCCGGGCTGGTCATGAACAGCGTGTAGCCGTCGGGCGCCGCATGCGCGGCCAGTTCCGCGCCGATGCGCCCGCCCGCCCCGCCGCGGTTGTCCACGACCAGCGGCTGGCCGAGCAGCTCCGACATGCCCGGTATCACCGTGCGCGCCAGCAAGTCCGGCGTCCCGCCCGCCGGCACGCCCAGGATCACCCGCACCGGCCGCTCGGGATATTTTTGCGCGGCTATGGGAGCCGCGAGCAGCGCGGCGGCAAGACCTGCAACGATGCTGAGATTGCGGTGGTTCATATCTCCTCCTCTTTGAGCCGCATTATTTCATATCGGTGATGGATGATGGAAAGCAAGAAAGGGTGACCGGCCGCCCCTGCATCGCGCCCCGCCAACCAAGGGTTCAGGCTTTCCCTCGTGCCTTGTATCAAGTACCTTTCGCCTTTCGCCTTTTCCCTTGTGCCTCGTGCCTTGAATCTTGTACCTTGTGACTTTTCCCTTTCCCCTTTTCCCTTTCGCCAATGCCGACAACAAGAGGAGCCGACGTCGTCGTCCGGACCCTGGCGCGCGCCGGCGTGAAGCACCTGTTCTCGCTCTCGGGCAATCACATCATGCCGCTGTACGACGCGGCGCTGGATGCGAAGCTTGCGATCACGCATACGCGCCACGAGGGCGCGGCGGTGCACATGGCCGACGCCTGGGCGCGGCTTACGGGCGAGCCCGGCATCGCGCTGTTCACCGGCGGTCCCGGGCACGCCAACGGCATCGGCGCGCTCTACACCGCGCTCGCCTCGGAATCCCCGGTGGTCATGCTCTCGGGCCACGCCCCGCTGAACGAACTGGGAAAAGGATCGTTTCAGCAGATGCGCCAGGCCGCCATGGCGGAGCCGGTCGCGAAAGCGTCCTGGACCGCCCAGAGTGCGGCGACGATCGGCGGCGATATCGCCCGCGCCATCCGCCTCGCCACTTCGGGACGGCCGGGGCCGGTGCACGTGAGCCTGCCGTTCGACCTGCTCGAAGGCGACGCCGATGCTGGTGCGCTGCCTCCGCTCGAGGCATTTCGCGCGCCGCCACAGTTGCTGAGCGAGGCCGACGCGGATGCGTTGCTCGAATTGATCGCCGCGGCGCAGCGTCCGCTGGTCCTGGCGGGAAGCGTCATGTCGGGCGATCGCTGCGGCGGGCTGCGCGAAAAGCTGGCCGAGGCCGCCGCTGTCCCCGTCCTCTGCATGGAAAGCCCCCGCGGGCTGAACGATCCGGCGCTGGGGGCACTGGCCGGCGCCGTGGCGCGCGCCGACCTGATCGTCCTGCTCGGCAAGCAGCCCGACTTCACTCTGCGCTTCGGCCAGGCGCCGGCGCTTGCCTCGACCTGCCGCATCGCCGTCATCGATCCCGATGCCGAAGCGCTCCAACGCGCCGCCCGGGTACTGGGATCGCAGCGCGTCGCGCTCGCCGCCCAGGCCGACACCCTGCCCGCGGCGCAGCGTGTCATCGAGCGTGCCGCCGGACGTCACGCCAGGGCTTCCGGCTGGATCGGGGACGTGGCGGCGGCAATTCGCGCCCGTCCGCCGGAGTGGTCCCGCCATGCGCCGCGGGCGGACGGGCCGGTGCACCCGATCGACGTCGGACGCGCCGTGCAGGATCTCATCGACGCGGCACCGGGGAGCGTGTTCATCTCCGACGGCGGCGAATTCGGCCAGTGGGCGCAGGCCTGCGTTCAGGCATCCACCCGGGTAATCAACGGTCCCGGCGGCTCGATCGGCAGCGCAATTCCGTTCGCGCTCGCCGCGAAAATGGCCCGGCCCGGTGCGCCGGTGGTCGCCATGACGGGCGACGGGGCGTGCGGCTACCACCTGCTCGAACTGGACACCGCCGTGCGGGCCGGGCTGCCGGTCACGATCGTGGTGGGCAATGACGCTTGCTGGAACGCGGAACACCAGATCCAGCTGCGCACCTACGGCGAGGCGCGGGCGCACGGCTGCGAGTTGCTGCCGACGCGCTACGACCTGGCGGCGGCCGCGCTCGGCGCGCACGGCGAGCTCGTCACCCGGCCCGGCGATCTGCCGGCGGCGCTGTCACGCGCGGCAGCATCCGGCAAGCCGGCGTGCGTGAACGTCATGATCGAGCGTCTGCCGGCACCCACGATGCGGGCGCAATGACGAGTGGATGGTAGCGAGGCAGTGCGCAAAAAAAGCAACGCCTTGCGGCCAAAACACTGTAGTATTCGTGCCCGCCGGAATACTCCGGCACAATCACAAGGGATTTACGATGAAAACCAAAACCGCTAAATCAGCCAGGGTTGCAACGGCGAAAGCCGCAATACTGGACGCCGGCCGTCACGCCCAGGCCATCACTCCCCGACAGCTCGCAGGTTTGCCCGTGAATGTACGTGCGGCGCTTGCCGGCGCCATTCAAAACGGTTGGGCCATCCTGTCCGCCGTGGACCCCATCAAGCGGCCGGGACTGTCCCGGCGCTAAACCGGCGCTCGCGCGTTGCGCGCCTATTGTTGAGATAGGTTCTAACTACCAACCCCGCTTCGGCGGGGTTCCTTCCACCTTCCGCCTTTCCCCTTTCCCCTTTCCCCTTTTGCCTTCTGCCTCCCGCCTCTCGTCTCTCGTCTCTCGCCTAGCGCCGCTTCGTCAGGTATTCCGCATTGACGCAGTTGGCGAGCGTGCCGTCGCGCAGGTAATGGCAAGCGGTCTCGATCGCCTTGCGCCGCAAGTCCACCAGCGAGTCGGGGCTGTAGAATCCCGTGTGAGGGTTGAGAAGGATGCGCCCGCGTAGCCACGGCTCGTTCGCGTGCCAGGCCGCGACCAGGGGGTCGTCGAGCGTCGGCGGCTCGTCCGGCAGCACGTCGAGACCCACCGCCGCCAGTTTGCCGCTCTTGAGTCCCTGGAGCAGCGCGGCGGTATCGCAGATCGCGCCGCGCGCCGTATTGATCAGATAGGCCCCGGGCTTCATCGCGGCGACCGCGGCCGCGTCGATCATCTTCCGCGTCTCCCGCGTCAGCGGGGCATGGAGGGTGACAATGTCGGCCAGGCCCAGCAATTCACGGAGCGTCCGCGCCCTCGTATAGCCAAACGGCAGCTCGGCGCCGTTGGGAAGCGCCGGATCGTGGAACGCGACGCGCATACCGAATGCCTGCGCGCGCAAGGCGATCGCGGTGCCGATGCGGCCGAACCCGACCACGCCCAGGCACGCGCCGCGCAGCCGGCGCGCCGCGACGTTGGTGAGGTGCGTCCAGCCGCCCTTGAGGTCCGCGCGCAGCGCCGTATCGCACGCCGCAGTGCCGCGCGCAAAGGTCAGGATCATCGCCATCGCCGAATCGGCGACCTCGGTGGTGCCGTAGTCGGGCACGTTGCACACGGCGATCCCGGCGCCGCCGCAGGCCTCGAGGTCCACGACGTCGAAGCCGACGCCGTTGCGGACCACGATCCGGCAGCGCTTGAGGTGCGCTACCACCGCCGCATCGATGGGAACGTGCCGCACGACGATCGCGTCGCAGGACTCCCACGCGCCGCGATCGATAGCATCGAAGCTGCTCTTGCGCGGATTGAGCAGTTTCGTATCGGGACCGGCCACCCCGCGCTCGAGATCGAGCTCGTCCGACCGGCTGTCAGGAAATAAAATGGTGTAGGACATGGCTACGGCGTTGCCTGAAAGGAAAAGGGGAAAGGGAAAAGGGAAAAGGCGAGAGGCGAGAGGCGCGAGGCGCGAGGCGAGAGGCGAGAAGAGGGACGGACGCTACCCAACGTTTTTTTCACTTTCCCCTTTCTCCTTTCCCTTTTCGCCCTTCGTGTCCCGGCACCGGTCACCGGCCGCCGGTTACCAGCTTTGCTCCGCAGATCCTGCAATACCCGGCGTCGCCCTCGTGATCTTCGCTGCCGCATTCGCGGCAACTCTTCTGCGGCAACCGCCGTCCGCGAAAGCGCTGCGCCGTCATCTCGGCGGTGACGATCCCGGTCGGCACGGCCAGTATGCCCCACCCGATCAGCATCATGAGCGACGCGAGCGCGCGTCCGAGATCGGTGCGCGGCACGATGTCGCCGTATCCCACCGTCGAAATCGTGCTGAGCGCCCAATAGACGGCAAATGGAATGCTGGTAAAGCCATGTTCCGGGCCTTCTATAACGTACATGAGCGTGCCGACGATTAGCACGATCATCACCACCACCGACAGGAACACCAGGATCTTGCGGCGGCTCGCCGCCATCGCATCCGCGAGCAGGCGATACTCGGTCAGGTAGGCGGCCAGCTTGAAGATCCTCAGGATGCGCATGAGGCGCAGGATGCGAACGTCGATCAGCAACGCCGCTTCCGGGAAGAACACCGCCAGGTAGGTCGGCAGGATCGCGGCCAGGTCCACGATGCCGTAGAAGCTCCTGGCGTAGCGCATCGGGCGCTCCACGCACGACAGTCGGGCGATGTATTCCAGAGTGAACAGGGCCGTGAATATCCATTCCAGCGCGGTCAGCAACGCGCCGTGCCGGCGCGCCACGCTGGCCACGCTGTCGGCCAGCACCGCGGCGACGCTCAGCAGGATCACGACGATCAGGATGACGTCGAAAATCCTGCCGGCGCGGGTGTCGGACTCGAAGACGATGTTGAAGACGCGCCGCCGCCAGCCCGCGGCGGGTTTGCCGAGCAGATAGGCCTCGGACTCCCGAAGCCCCGGGTCGGCAGCCTTGCGCGTATCGGATTGCGTCATTTTCCGCGTCGTGAATGGTGAATGGTGAATGGTGAATGGTGAATGGAGCCCGAAAGTCGTTAATAAAGCCCTTCTGCCTTTTGCCTATTGCCTTTCCCCTTTCCTCTTTTCCCTTTTTCTTTCTCCTCTCTCCTCTCTCCTCTCTCTTCTCGCCTTCAGTTAATGGGTATTCCTGCCTCCTTGATAATCTTGGCCCACTTGGCCACGTCCGAGCGCAGCAAGCGGCCCAGTTGCTCCGGCGTCGAGGACTCGGCGTTCACTCCGGTCTGTGCCAGCTTCTCGCGCATGTCCGGCGTCGCGAGCGCTTTCACGATCTCCCGGTTCAGGCGCGAGATAATGGCTTGCGGCGTGCCGGCCGGCGCGAACATGCCGAACCAGATCACGAATTCGTAGCCCGGCAGGCCCGCTTCGGCCATGGTCGGCACGTCGGGCACGGTCGGTTCGCGCCTGGCGCCGGTTACGGCGAGGATGCGCAGCCGGCCCGCCTTCAGGTGCGGGACCGAAGTCGGATACGCCGGGATGGAGAAATCCACCTGTCCCGCCACGGTGGCGATCAGCGCCGGGCCGCCGCCCTTGTACGGTACGTGATTGAACTTGATGCCGGCGGCGTACTCGAGCAGGGCCATGGCCAGGTGCGCCGCGCTGCCGACGCCGGCGGAACCGTAGTTGAGCTTGCCCGGCTGCTTCCGGGCGAGCGCGATCAGGTCCTGCACGGACTTCACCGGCAAGGCATTGTTGACGACCACGGCGTTCGGCGTATCGCCAAGCCTGGATATCGGCGCCAGGTCCTTCTCGGCGTTGTACTGCCGCTGGGCATAGAGGGTCTCGTTGATGGCAAGACCCACGTGGGGAACGAGCAGGGTATGTCCGTCGGCGACTGCCTGCGCGGTGAGAGCGGCACCGATGGTGCCGCCGGCACCTCCGCGGTTATCCACCACCACCGTCTGGCCCAGCGCCTCGCCCAACCGGGCGCCGATCACCCTCCCCATCAGGTCGCTGGTTCCGCCGGGGGCGAATGGAACGATCAAGCGGATGGGCTTCACCGGATACGGCTGCGCCATGGCGCACCCGGTTCCAAGGGAAAAGAGGAAAGGGAAAAGGGAAAAGTGGATCCAGTTTCGTAACGACAGCATCAACTCGCTCCTCGTATTACTCAATTATCTGATTCAAAGTGTACCAACTTGAATTTTCGCCTGCGAATCCCTTTTCCCTTTCACCTTTCACCTTTCCCCTTTCACCTTTCCCCTTTCGCCTCTCGCCTCTCGCCTCTCAGTTGACCGTAATCCCGGCCCGCACGACGACCTGGCGCCATTGCCCGACTTCTTTCCGGATCTGCTCGAACAATTGCTCCGGTGTGCCGCCGGCCGGCGACATGCCGTCGGCCTGCAGGCGCTCTTCCATTTCCTTCAGCGAGAGGATCTTCGCCATCTCGCCATTGAGCCGCTCCACGACCGCGCGCGGCAGCCCCTTGGGGCCGATCAACCCGTGCCAGTTGGTCACCTCGTAGCCGGTCACGCCGGATTCGGCGACGGTCGGCAGGGCCGGCTCGGCGGGCATGCGTTCCGGCGTGCTCACCGCGAGCGCGCGCAGCCGCCCCGCCTTCACCTGCGGCAGCCCCACCTGCGACGTCGCGAACACCAGTTGTATGTGCCCCGCGATCAGGTCCGTCATCGCCGGCCCGCCGCCTTTATAGGGCACGTGCGTCATCTTCACGCCCGCCATGTGGAGGAAGAGCTCGGTCGTAAGATGCACGATCGCGCCCTGCCCGCTGCTGCCGTAGTTGATCTGCCCGGGCCTGGCTTTGGCGAGCGCGACCAGCTCCCTGATATTGCGCGCCGGCAGCGACGGATGCACGACGACGATATACGGGCCGCGCGCGACGCGGATCACCGGTGTGTAGTCGTTGAGCGCGTCGTACTTGATCGGGTAGAGACTGGGGCTGATCGCCCAGCTCGGCGAGACCATCAACAAAGTGTAGCCGTCGGGAGCCGCCCTCACGGCGTATTCGAAGCCGAGCGTGCTGCCCGCGCCGGGACGATTCTCCACGATGATCTGCTGGCCGAGCGCCTCCGCCAGCCTGCCGCCCATCAAGCGTGTGACGAAGTCCGTGCCGCCGCCGGGTGCGACGGCCACCACGATGCGGAGCGGCCTGGACGGATACGCCGGCTCAGCGGCAGTGGCTGCGCCGGCGCAGAGCGCCAAGGCGAAAGGGAAAAGGGGAAAGGGAAATGGCAAGAGTGGCAGGCAGGGTTTCACGATGAGAATTGTAGCAGGGCCACTTGGGCGAGAAGGCGTGAATGGTGAATGGTGAATGGACGTTGAAAACCGTGAGTCGTGATTCGTGAATCGTGAATCGACCCCTTTTTTCATCACTGCGTCACTTCGTCACCGGGATTATGGTCCTTTCCCCTCTTTTGCCTTTTGACTTCTGCCTTTCTTGCCTTCCGCCCTCATCATTCTTCCACTGCTGCCAGCCGCAGAAACAGGCTTTTCATCGTGTTCACCCGCGCGAGGTACGCGGCGACGTCATGGTCGCCGCAGCGCTGGCCGGCGGCAAGGTTGAAGCCGCGGCGGGCGTAGAGGTTGCCGGTTCCGGGTCCGCACAGGTGAATGACCGCGGCGAGGTCCTGCTTTTGCCGCAGCGTCACCTTTGCGATCCGGTGGCGCGCCAGCGTGTTCGCGACGCTACGGTCCAGCGCGGCGGACGTCATCTCGATGGCGTGGCTCGGTATCGTGCGGGTGTAGAGGCTGTTGAACCAGCATGACCTGAATTCGTTCCATGGGCCGTCCTCGACCACCACGTGGTCGTGGATGCAGTAGCGCCGTGCGTCGAGAAACGCCGCGTTGGTGATCTGGTACATGCCGACCGCGCTCGACGCAGGCTGGTACATCTTGAGAAGATTCCACGTCAACTGCCAGCGCCAGTAGGTCCGCGC
>Ga0137423_1000666_pt1 | contig 10556 bp, 6 predicted proteins | sample EasRivERMZT600_2_FD_102326 | JGI IMG/M metagenome (GOLD analysis project Ga0137423, IMG submission 102326) | Soil microbial communities from meander-bound floodplain in the East River, Colorado, USA - East River MetaG ERMZT600_2 | ecosystem: Environmental > Terrestrial > Soil > Floodplain ...
CGACGTCCTCGATAACCTGTCCGGCGGGCCCTCGTCTTCCCTCACCGGGAACTACGGGGCCCCAATGCCGGGCTTCCTCGAGGTGGGATCGGGCGCTCCAATTTCGGGTAGCTCCGGTGGCGGCAACGCCCCGGCGCGCAACTCGCGCGAGCGAACTGCCCCTGAACGGGTCGACATCAACGACTTCGTCCCGCAGGGCTTCGGCCCCCAGCTGGAGGAGGGTGAGGAGCCGCCCCTGCCGCTCCAGGCCCTCGAGGCCGCCGGGCGTGCCCCGGGCTTCGTGGCCGAGCGCCCGATTGCTCTCGCCGACACCCTCCTGAGCGACGAGTCCGGCAACAGCGCCATCGACACGATCGGTCAGCTGGGGATCGGTGACTTCAAGCCGTTCTCGTTCGCCGCCGAAGTCGTGGGCAACATCTCCGCGCTGCCGGGTGCCATCGCTAACAGCGCCACCGCAGACTCCCTTCGTCGTGGTACGCAGGAGGGCTGGGACGACGACACGCTCGTCGAGTCGACCCTGGACAAGATCGGGCGCGACCAAGCCCTGAGCATGGCGCTCGACACTAACCCGCTGTCCGCTGGGTTCTCGGCTCTGATCCAGGAGCTCAACGGCAAGAAGAAGCCGCCGACCTGGGGCGAGTTCAAGGAAGACGCCGCCAAGAAGGGCTGGACCGGACAGGACGTCGAGGATGTCATCGCCGGTCGCAAGGCCGTGACCGACTTCGGCGACCACGCTATGTCGTCCGACCCCCTGACGGAGGCTGCACTCCGGATCGGATCTGACCCTCTGAACCTCGTGTTCGGTGCCGGTGCTGCCCTCAAGATCGCCAGCGGTGCGGGCCTCCTCGCCCGTGCAGTCCGGGCTGGCGCCATCCTCGAGAAGCCCCTGGCTCCGTCGCTGGCCGCTGCCGCCTCCGCTCGGGGCATCGCTGCCGAGTCGACTTGGTTCGGCCTCGCCAAGTATTTCGGTACGGCTGGCCGAGGGATCGGGGCGGTTCCCGGCGGGGCGCGTGCGATCGACGTCGGCGCTCGTGTCGGTTCGGCTACGGCCACAGGCCTGCGGGCCTACAAGAAGACGGCCATCGGCCTGACGGCCGGCCAGCTGGCGACGAACGTCGTCGGGGACGTCACCCGTGATGTCCGTGGCGGCTTCATGGAGCCCCTGTTCGAGCTCAACCGCGAAGTCTGGGACAACCAGCCACTCAGTAGTAACAGTGCATTCGCCCTGTTCAGCGCCTTCCACTTCGACCCCTTCCGGGGGGTCGCAAGGGTCCTGCGCGCCGGTAAGGACATCAAGAACGCTGCCGTGGGCTCGGGTATCCGTGATGACGTCTTGTCGGCGCTCTCTGACGGAGACGCCTGGGCCGGCAAGGGCTCTCGGCGAGCCGCGCTCGATCGCCTTGGCGGGGAGGACGCTCTCAACAATCTGATCGTCCACACCCACGCCAAGATCATCCAGGAGCGGCTGATGAGGAACCCGGTCCTCCGGGCAACCCTCAGTCAGTACGACTCCCTCGACGAGGCGATCCTCAAGAACCAGAAGCTCGGCGAGATGGTCGAGAACATCCTGGTCGACGAGTACAAGGCTGGCCGGATCACCGGCAAGGGCACCGTCGCGGCCCTCAAGGACTGGCACGCAAACCGCTCCGGTGTGAAGCAGGGCGGCATCGAGTTCCAGTGGGATGGGATGCACGCGGTCGACCGCTGGGTCGAGTACAGCGGCGCGGTTGCGCCCGTCAGCCAGATCTTCCACGAGCGCGGGGACGTGGTCATGGGCCTCGTCGACATCCCGATGTCCGAGGATCTTCTCAACATGGGCTCGGCCCTGCGGGTGGCCGGCGGTGCCGAGAAGTCCGTGCCGATTGCAGACGTCCGCAAGTGGCTCTCGCGGTTCCCGCAGCTGACCGACGACCCGTTCTGGGCCAAGTACAACCTCCGCGAGTGGAACGGCAAAGCCGTCCCGTACGGCCCGATGCAGGGCAAGCTCACTCGGCTGGCGAAGGAAGCCCCGACCGCCCGCGACTTCACTCGCGAGATGTCCGTGGCCGAGCGCGCCGCCGGCAGGGACGAGTTCATCGCCGAGGACCCGGCTGCCGCCTTCGACCGCCCGTCCCAAGTGTCCGTCTCGCGGATGCGCCCGACGATCGCCCGACGCCTCGGCATGACCACCGACCGGGTTGACTCGATCCAGGCAGCGCGCGGGGACGCGGAGATCGCGACTTTCGAGGGGAACGTCGGCGAGGCACTCAGTAACGCAGGCTTGCCAGTCGATCGCGTGGAACAGTCCATCGGCGCGTGGGAGGGCTCGCTCGAGCCCTCTGTCCAGATCTCGATGACCGGCGCCACACTGCCGGACCTTCGCCTGACCGCCGCCCTTCTGGGGCGCGCCGGGAAGCAAGACGCAGTGGCTCTGGCCGTCTCTGGGCCCCGGGTCCGCGAGCTTGGTCTGGAGCCCAACGGCTTCGAGGTCAAGATCGCGCTGCCGGGCACGAGCCGTGCGCAGCTGCAAGCGGTCAACGAGGCGCTGGCCCGGGAGTTCCCCGGATACACCATCAACGACACCACCGGGGTTGTCTCGATCTTGGTGCCGGCAGGGGAGCGTGCTACCCTTGTTGCCGCTCTGGGGCGGATCAGCCCTGACATCGAGGGGCTCTACCCGCAGGACTTGATCGGCGAGACGGGCATTTCGACGTCGGTCCACCCGGCTTACATCGAGAAAATTACCAAGCAGAAGGGGGCCGGAGACGGCAGCTATGCAGAAGTCATCCGAGAGGCCCGATCCTCAGGAGACGCCCGAGCCGACGCAGAGTCATCCGTCTCGGCTTCGCTGGCCGTCCGTCGAGCAACTCGACGAGATGCTCAAGCCGGAGTGGGATCTGGCGAAGCAGTGGGACGGCAGCCCGGCGATGACGTCGGACAGCCGCGTGATCTCACGCTCGCGCCCGCGGAGCGAGTCGGCCTAGGAGATCTCTACCAGGCCAAGGCTGAGCCTGGGTTCCTCTATCACGTCACCGACGAAGAGGTCCTCCTCGACATCTCGACTGGTGGCCTGAGGCCGCACGGCCCGAACAACAAGGGTGCCGATGTCCTGAACTGGTACGACGGCGGGTCCGGCAAGCGGGTTTGGTACACGGAGGACCCAGCCTTCGCCGCCCAGCAGAAGGGCGCAGACGGCCCCCTCCTGAGGGTTCGCAAGCCGGACGCCGGCCGAGTTCGGTCCTCGCTCGACACGGGCGAGATGTATTCCGCGAAGAAGGTGCCCGCCAACCACGTCGAGGTTTTCGGCGCTGACGGCCAGTGGCACCCGATGGACGAGTGGTTTGCGCCGCAGCTGGAGCGCGACATTGTCGAGGGCGCCCAGACCGTCCTGCCGGTTTACCAGGCTTCCGAGATGGAGATTTGGGCTCTCGAGAACTACCGCTTCGTGGCGCATCCCAAGGGTGCTCATGCGACCCCGAACCGGGACCTGAGCTCTTTGATCGCCAATCAAGCTCCCCTCCGTCAGCCGACGACCCTGTACCGCAGTGTGTTCCCTGACGAGTTGGAGATGATCCAGGCCGCGGTCGGCGACGAGTACGTCGTCAACGGATACGTCAGCACAGCCACTACCCCTGAACTGGCCGCGCCGTATGCCGGCCCGAAGGGCACCGTGGTCCGAGTCGAGATGCCAGCTGGGGCGACCGTGCTGGATGTGGACGCCACGCCCCACGCCATGCCGATCATGGAAGAGAAGCGTCTCGCGGGTGAATACACCACGGGCGAGCACCTTCTTCCCTTCGGCTCTCGGTTCCGGGTTCGTGAGGAGAATGGCGAGCTCGTCCTGTCCTTCGAAGGTACGGCAGGCGGAACCTTCGACCCGACTCCGGACACGTTGACCGCAGGCTTGCGTGCCCATGAGGACCAGCCCTGGCAGGCCGCCGGCGCGCCCGGTGACGAGGCCGCTCTGATGGAGGAGCTCGCCGGCTTGTCGGCCGACACGGAGCTTGGGGCATCTGCCGCCCGAGCTCAGGCCGTGCAGGGCCGCCTCGAGGCCACTCGTCTTGCGAAGGGCGAGGCCAAGAAGGGATCTGTCCTGTGGGCCGCCCGCCGTGACGCCGAGGTAACGAGCGAGATCCCCCTGCACCGCAGCCTGTCTGGCCTCGACGACCAGGCTAAGGCCGAGCTCGCCCAGTTCGAGCGCGAGCTTCGGGAGCACTACCCGGCCTACACCCTCCAGAAGTCCCCGAACACGGCGACCATCATGGCCGACCGCGGCGACCTGGCCGCCCGGTACCTCCGCGACCGGACGATGCTTGGTGATGCCCTTGCGACGTGGGGTCCTGTCGGCCGGATCAGCCGGTTTCTCGAGTGGCTCGCCGCCCCTGTCGAGAACAAGGTGATGGCGAAGAGCGCCCGACAGGCGTTGATGAACGAGCTCATTCCCCACGGCGCGAAGCCGAAGGAAGTCGACGAGTTCCTGGCGCGCCTCGACAAGGAGGCCTCGCAGCACACCATCGGACCGTTCGGTGTCCGGGTGTTCCGCAACGGCACGAGCCTTACCCAGCAGACGATCAACCGGATCGCGGCCGGCGACCCCGAGATCGGCATCGCTGCCATGTTCTCCGAGAAGACGATCAACCAGATCGGGCGCAACAACTTCGCCAGGGTCATCGACCGGGCGAGTAACCGCTTCATCCAGACCCTCGACAAGAGTGAGGCCAGGGGTGCGCGCGGGGCTCTCTCTCGAGCCTCTGTACGGGCCTACGACAGGTTCGCGCAGACGGCCGCCGGGGACGTCTCTCGTCTCGTCTCGAAGACGATGTACCACTGGTTCCGGTTCATCTCGGACCCGCGTTGGTGGGCTATGAATGTCCTCGAGGCCGACATCATCGGTGGCCTCAAGTACGGCACCGGATCGACCCGCTTCTCAGGGGCGCATAGGGCCGAGGTCGGTAAGCCTGCCCTGTTTCACCAGCTGGGCGGATACGCAGACTCCGACGCATTCGAGCGGGCCCTCGGCGACGGCAACGGCTGGCTCTACACCCGCCGGCAGGGCGGCTACATCTCCCGCTCCTTCGACCATCAGCGACCCGAAACGGTCAACGAGATCCTGCGCGGTCTGCCCGAAGGCGACCCGATCATTGCTGACCTCAAGGCGATCATCCAGGCCGAGGACCTCAAGTCCGGCCGGCCCGTCCGCACCGAGGGCGAGATCCTCGATGACGACATGGTCGACGGGATCGACCGGCTCCTGTACTCGATGGACGAGAAGGGCGCCAAGGCGACGATCCTCGACGAGGCCGAGCAACTCCTGGGCCTCGAGGAAACCGAGCGACTCCTGCCCTTCCTCCAGAAGGTTTGGGAGGCCAACGACAAGACCTATCACGACATCGTGGCGATGTTCCACGGGAACCCGTCGCGATCGAACCTCGAGCGGATCGCCAACTCGTACTGGCTGTACTGGCCGATCAGCTACCAGGTCAAGGCGACCAAATGGCTCGTTGACGTCATGGCCCGCGGGGCCTTTGGCAAGCAGACGAACCTGGCGGGCGCCGCCCTCTATGCCCACGTTGTTGAAGAGCATCGCGACCGCATGGCCTCCAACCCGGAGTACGTGGCGATGTTCGAGGACCATCCGACCGCCTGGTTCCTCGCTCAGATGATGGTCCCGGTTACGCCGGGCGACATCGGAGTCTCCCTGTCCCGCCCCGTCCGGTATTCGGTCGGTGCGGGGGGCGACTTCCTCGAAGAGAACACCGGCAGTCGACTCGGCCTGTGGGGCTCGTACAAGAGCGCCGAGGACCCCATCACCGCAGCGGGCGCCATCCTCTCGATGGGCCCTGTCTACACCTCAGAGCTCCTGGCCCGCGTTGGACGCGAGCTCTTCGAGGAGCCCACGTCCAACCTATACCCATAGGGAGTACCGCACTTATGCCCGATCCCCTCGCCGGTCAGGACGGTTCTGACGCCAGCGCAGACGCGCCCGTCACACTCACCGCCGCTGACATCGAGAAGGTCAAAGCCGAACTCCAGGCAGAGTTCGAGGACCGAGCGAAAGGCTTTCAGCGCCTCATCTCCGAGAGAGACGATAAGCTGGCGGCTCACGCACGCGAACTGGAAGAGCTCAAGACCTCCGGACTGTCCGAGGACGAGAGGGAACAGCTTGCCCAGGACAAGCTCCGATTGGAGAACGAGGCCCTTCGCGGGCGCCTCGAGCTCTCAGAACTGGCCGGCCAGTATGGCGACGAGATGCCGTTCTACCAGCGCCTCCTGTCGGGGAAGACCGCCGAGGAGCAGCTGAAAGTCCTGAGGGAACTCCGGACGCCAGCAGCCCCCGAGGTCGAGGTCGAGAAGACGGCCGAAATCCCGGACACTGACCCCAACCGTCCTATGCGGACGCCGATGGAAGGCACCATCCTCGCGGATGGCAGCGTGATGAACGACACGATCGCGGATCGGATCTTGAACTCCGTCCCGGTCATGGCGAGCGTAACGCAGCGCCGACTTCGCCCGACCGACTAGGACCCCTGATAGCCGGGGATGGCTAATCCCCGCCCAGGTAGCCTCTGATGGTTGACGCCGTCATGTCCTCGAGCGCCCTCTCTGCTGCAATCACCTTCAAGGTGCAGCGGAAGGTGCTCGAGAACTTGCGCGCTTCCCTTGTGTTCGCGGACGATCGGTTCGCGGAGCAGGGGGACTTCGATCCCGGTCACGACACGTTGATGTTCGTCAACGTGCCTGACCTCCCTATCAATGTAACTCCGCTGACGGAGGGCACGCGCCCCGATAAGCGCGCGCTGTCCATCGGCACCGTGACCGTGGACGCCGACCAGTACGGCGACCTCGTCGCGATCACCGACATCGCCAAGGTGAAGAGCCCCGTCGAGATCGTCTCGATCGGCTCCGAGCGCCTCAGCCGACAGTCGGAAGAGTCCCTCGACCAGATCTCGCGTGACGTCATCGCCCTCGGCGGGACGACCAAGTTCGCGAACGCCGTTGCCGGCGCCAACGTGGTGCGGGCAGACCTTGCGTCCACCGACATCCTGAGCGCGGCCGAGCTTCGTCGGCTCAAGACCCAGATGTTCAAGGCCAAGATCCGCCCGATGGCGGATGGCTACTACCGTCTGTGGGTCCACCCGAACGTCGAGTACGACCTTCGGAGCGACACCGCTGCCGGTGGGTTCATCGACGTCAAGAAGTACACCGATGGACTGGTGGACGACATCATCCGCGGTGAAGTCGGCCGGATGGAAGGCTTCCGGATCATGTCGATCGTGAACGCCCCGACGTTCGCCTCGACGACGACCGTCTATCGGTCGATCGCTCTGGGCGACAAGAAGGGGTGGGGTGCTGGCGACCTCCAGTCGCTCAACACCTATCACGTCGCGCCCGGTGGCGATCACACCGACCCCCTGGCCCAGGAAGAGCTCTTGGGATGGAAGGTGAGCTTCGGGCTCGCCGTCCTCAACAACGGCTACTACTTCGGCCTCGAGTCCGCTGCGACCAACGTCTAGGCGGGAGGGGGGTCCTAGCGGGCCCCCCCACTCACTCCCCAGCAGGGAGGCGCCCCTCGAGGCGCCTGGAAACCCCAGTTAGGGGCCAACGAAACCCAGAAGACACTGGAAGGTAATTCATGGCAACTCCTCGTCGCCGCACTCAGATGGCGACTGTCTCCGCAGAGTTCACGCTCGCGACCGCAGATGACCTGAACGGCACCTCCGACAACACCCAGGCGTTCGACGTCTCAGGCTCGGCGCGTGTCCTCATCGTCCAGGACAACTCGGGCACGGCCGGTACCACGGGTATCGACGTGGTCGAGATCTCCAAGGACGGTGGCATCACCTGGGCCGCGGCGGAAGATGTCCTCGCGGCGAACTCGAACGACAAGACGGGCACGGTTCTCGTTGCCGGCGCGCTGAACGCCGCTGGCGTCGAGCCGACCCGGACGGCCTTCTTCAAGGCCGGTCCCTACTCGGGTAAGACGGCGCTTCGCGTCTCCCGGGGCGCTGCGGGCTCAGGCACGGCCTGGACCACTGGCGCTCCTCGGGTCTACGCGGTCCTCGTCGGCGGCTCGAACAACACGGGCGGCACTCCTGCGGCTCTGGCGTAAGCCACTGGGGGCTCTCCTTCGGGGGGGCCCCCTCCCAACCTCCAGCAAGAAAGGCAAGCCTGAATGGCCGCTGGCGCATGGACTCTCACTAACGAAGGCCGCACCAAGCTGCTTGACGGCACCTTCGACGTCGCGGACGACACCTACAAGATGGCGTTGTTCCTGTCGACTTCCAACATCGGAGCAGCCTCGACGACCTACGCGGGCCTGACCAACGAGCACGCCAATGCCAACGGATACACGACCGGCGGCATCTCCGTGGACCTGACTCTCTCCGGGACTACGACGGTCACGATTGACATCGCAACTGACCCCGTCTGGACCGCCTCGGGCGGCTCGATTGTCGGTCGGTTTGCAGTCATCTACGAGGTCGGCGGCAACGTCTTCGCGTACTGCCTGCTCGACTCCACGCCCGCTGACGTGACTGCCACGACCGGCAACACGCTCACAGTCGCGGCCCACGCCTCGGGTGTTGCAACCCTGGCCTAATGGCTTCCCAGGGACCCAACTTCCCTTCAACGGGGGCGACCCTCGCCAACGCAGGCACCAGCGAAAACGCCGAGGCTTGGGTCACTCCCGGCAACGTCGTCTCGGACAACGGCACCGAGACGACGATTACCGCGTCGACCTATGACTCGCCGGACATCTCGCAGCTACTTGTAGCTTCCAACTTCGGTTTCACGATCCCTGCTGGAGCCACGATTGACGGGATCATCGTCGAGATAGATAGGCGCAACTCGGCGGGGGCTGCTTCGGACAACCGCGTCCAGCTAGCTACCGGGACCACCTTCGCCACCCTGGTCGGCAATAACAAGGCCGCCGCTGCGACCGACTGGCCCACCACAACGGCCGTTGCCAGCTACGGCGCCAGCAACGACACCTGGGCCTCTGGCCTTACCGCCGCCCAGATCAACGCCTCCGGCTTCGCGGTCTTCCTGTCCGTCCAGGCTGATGCGGCCAACACTGACATTCAGGTCGACTACATCCGGGTCACGGTCCACTACACGGACCCGAGCGTTACAGTCACACCTACGACGGTAGCCCTGACTATCACGCGGTTCGCCCCCACCGTTTCGGTCACTGATCACAAGCTCGTCACCCCGACCACCGTCGCCCTCGCGTTGTCGGCGTTTGCCCCAACCGTCACGGCGAGCGATCACAAGCTTGTCACACCGACGACGGTTGCCCTGATCCTGGCTGGGTTCGCCCCCACCGTCACGGTCGGTGTGCGTGTGGTCCCGACGACGGTTGCCCTGGTGCTGTCGCCCTTCGCCCCCACCGTCACCGCGACCGACCACAAGCTGCTCGTACCCGGGACTAGGGCCCTTGTGATCACCACCTTCGCCCCCAGCGTCCAGGTCCCCATGCTGGTCATTCCGGCCGCGGCGTCCTTGGTGCTCAGTCCCTTCGCCCCTGTGGTGACGGCGAGTGACCACCAGATCGTCATGCCGGGGGTAGTTGCCCTGGTCCTGACTCCGTTCGCCCCGGAGGTCGTGGTACTACAGTCGGGAACGATCGTTCCGGGGACGCTGGCGCTGGTCCTCACGACCTACCCCCCGACCGTCACTTATCTCCAGCGGGCCAGCTACTCGCGTCGTCATGTGAAGTTTCTCGGGCCGAGGGGCGACATGACCGACGAGGAGCTTTACGAACTGATCTTCGGCACAACGCCGCCCCTTTCCTACCGAGAGTTCTAGGAGTCCACTTGGCCGCGAACGATCTTGCTGACCTGAATAGCCGTTTGACGGTGGCGCTGAAAGATGCCGGCCACACCGTCTGGCCGACCGCAGAGAAGGACGAGATCCTCCAGCAGTCCGTCCGGCAACTGTGGCCTCGGTTCTCGCGCCCGCTGGACCCCCTGTCGACGGTCTTTCTCGAAGTTGACGAGGCCTACTACGACCTTCCGAACGGGACTCGCGCTGTGTCGCGCATCGACCTGATCGACCCCAACGGCGGCAATCTCGGCGCCATCCCAGGACGATCGTGGGAGGTTCTGGGCGACCTCAACAAGGACACCGGCCAGTTGCACATCAACCCCACCCTCGTGCGGGCCGACCACAGCCTGTACGTGACCGGGTATGGGGTCTACGACACCTCGGCTAACCTGATCCCTGACGAGTTCGCCCCCCTGGTCCTCGCGCGCGCGCGCGCGGAGGCATACAGGCGGATTGCTGTCGAGCGGGTGAGGTTCAAGGAGTGGCTGGCTCGGAACCAGACTCAGAACGTCTCGGTCAACGAGCTCACCCAGTTCATCAATGAAGCGGACGCTGAGGCCAACCGGCTCGTAGCGACCACTCCGCGCACCTGGCAGAAGCCGGTGCCGGCGCACTCCGGCTAGTGAGTGGCGTACCAGGCCAGCGCCCGGGCCAACGAATGAGCGGGTCGGAGCGGACCGAAGCCGTGCGGACGGCCGCTCGGCGATGGCAGATCCGTCAGTACGGCCTGACTCCCGGGGATTACGAGCGAA
>Ga0137423_1000667_pt1 | contig 10553 bp, 11 predicted proteins | sample EasRivERMZT600_2_FD_102326 | JGI IMG/M metagenome (GOLD analysis project Ga0137423, IMG submission 102326) | Soil microbial communities from meander-bound floodplain in the East River, Colorado, USA - East River MetaG ERMZT600_2 | ecosystem: Environmental > Terrestrial > Soil > Floodplain ...
ATCCACGGGCCGCGGCATTTTAAGCTCGATTCGCGCTGTAGTATGCTGGCACGCCATCGGGGGAATACCATGCTCAAACCGGGAAGATTTTTGATCGTGACGTTGGTGGCTGCATGTTTTGGCCTGGTTGGCCTCGTTCTGGCGGGCCAGCAACGCGGCGCTTCCGCTCTATACACGGCGCAGCAAGCGGCGGCGGGACGAACGGCGTATCAGGCAAACTGCGCAGGGTGTCATCAGGCCGATCTGAACGGACAAGGTGACGCTGCACCGTTGCGCGGAAGCGCGTTCCTGCAGGCGTGGGGATCGCGATCAACGAAGGAACTGCTGTCGTTCATGCAGTTGACCATGCCGCCGCAGCGGCCCGGAGGTCTTAGCCCTCAGGAATATCTCGATATCGTTGCCTTCATCCTTCAACAGAACGGAGGCGCGGCGGGCAATCAGGCTTTCACCGCGAACATTGCCGCACCGATCAATTCCGTTGCGGTCGCACAAGCAGCGGCTCCGGCGCCGGTTCAACCTGCCGCGGCACAAGGTGGCCAGAGAGGCGCGCCCGCCGGACCGCGAGGCGTAACAGTCGCCGGTGAAGTCCGGAATTACGTCCGTGTGACGGACGCAATGCTTCGCACCCCCGATGCGGGCGACTGGCTGATGATCCGGCGCGACTATCACGCCAGCAGTTACAGCCCTCTAAAGGAAATCACTCGCGACAACGTCAGGGACCTGCAGTTGAAATGGGTCTGGGCCATGGCCGAAGGCGGCACGACGCAGGCTGCGCCGCTCGCCCATAACGGTGTGATCTATCTCAACAATGCAGGAAACACCTTGCAGGCCCTCGATGGAAAGACCGGCGAGTTGATCTGGGAAAACAACTACGGAACGAATGCGGGCGGCGCCGCAATGCGCGGCATCACGATCTACGACGACAAGATCATTCTCGCAACCAGCGACGCGCGCCTGTTTGCCATCAATGCGCAAAACGGAAGAACGATCTGGGATACGACGATCGGCAATCGCGCGAACGGCGTCAGCTATGCCGCAAGCAGCGGTCCGCTCATCGTCAAAGGCAAAGCGATTCAAGGCATCACCGGGAACGGATGCTCGCTCTATCGCGAAGAGAAGTGCTTCATCAGCGCATACGATGCCGCCACGGGAAAGCTGGCCTGGAAGTTCTACACCATCGCGAAGCAGGGCGACGCCGGCGGCAACACCTGGGGTAACCTTCCGGACCTGTTCCGCGCAGGCGCCGAACAATGGATCACCGGCAGCTACGACCCGGAACTAAACCTGACGTACTGGGGCACCGCGCAGGCTAAACCATGGACGCAGGCCAGCCGGCAGTCCGGTACGGGCGCGACGGATTACGCGAACTCCACCATCGCGCTTAATCCCGACAGCGGAAAGATGGCCTGGTGGTACAACCACGCGCCCGGCGAGTCGCTGGATCTCGACATCGTGTTCGAGCGCGTTCTGGTGGACGACAACGGCCAAAACCTCGTCTTCACTGCAGGCAAGGACGGAATCCTCTGGAAGCTCGATCGAAAGACGGGCAAATACCTCGGCCACAAAGAAACGCTCTTTCAAAACGTGTGGACGAAGTTCGATCCGGTCACGGGGACACCGACATATCGCCAGGATATTCTCGAACAGGAAACGGGCCAGTGGCTTCAGAGTTGTCCCAGCACTTCCGGCGGTCATAACTGGCACGCGATGAGCTATCACCAGCCGACCAACCGCCTGATCATTCCGGTGAGCCAGAGCTGCCTGGAGATCAACGGTCAGAAGTTTGAACTTAAAGAGGGAGGCGGCAGCGCCGGAGGAGCCGGGCGCCGCTTTTATGAAATGCCGGGAAACAACGGCAACATCGGCAAACTTGCCGCATTCGATGTGCGTACGATGCGGGAGTTGTGGTCGATCGAACAGCGCGCGCCGTTCCTGCTTTCGACTTTGTCCACAGCGGGAGGCATTGCGTTCACGGGAGGCCTGGACCGGATGGTGAAAGCGGTTGACGTGAACAATGGAAGAATTCTGTGGGAAACAAGACTGGGAGCATCCGTCCAGGGTTTCCCGATCACATTCACCGTCGAAGGCAAACAATACGTCGCGATCCCAACGGGTAACGGCGGCGGCAGCCCGCGCAATGTGCCTGCAACGATCGCGCCGGACATTCATCCGCCGACGACTGGCAACGCGTTGTATGTGTTCGCACTCCCGGACCGGAGATAGCTCACGAAGTAACTGGATTCTTAAGTACACACTTCGGCTGGCAGGCTCTATGTTTCGGGACATTCGAAACCGAGAGCGCGCGCCGCCTTGGCTTGTTGTTGATCGTGGGTAACAAAAATCAGGTGAGGCTGAAGGCGTTCTCGCACGAGGGATGCGGTAGCGATATGAATGGCGTCGAGCGTCTTGATGATCGTCGGCATCGGGGCAGACGCCCTCTCCATAACCGCGATGCTCAACCGGACTTTAGTGAAGACTCGTTCAATTTTGCGAAGTTGAGTGCCCGCAGCGGCGATATCGTCGTCTGTCCAGTTGTTTTCTAACCGCATCCTGTCGATGAAACGCCGGCACTCCACGCGAAGAAGCGTGCTGCAGTATGCCTTTTCCCATCGACCCCAGTCTTTCCAGGCGTCTTTCTGCCCGCGCAGAACACGCAGTACGACACTCGAGTCAATGTAGAAATTCACGAACGGTCCTTGCGCATCTCGGCCAGGATGGAATCCACGTCGACACCCTTCAGCATTTTGAGAGGTTTGATTTTTCGCGCTTCTGACGGAGGGTCGATCGCCTCTTCGAGAACCAGATCATCGTCCTGAATCTGTTTTATCGGAGCCAACCGTGCAATCGGCGTCGAACGATCGCAAACAATGATCGTCTCTCCCTTGCGGACGTCAGCCAGGTGAGAGCTGAGATGTGCCTTCAGTTCCGCGATCTTCACTTCTTTCATGACCCATAGTGGTCATATATGGTCTGATTTGTCAATCAGCGCCGCTCATAAGGCCGATAAAGGCGTAATGAAGCAACCCGCCGGATTTGTCACGCTCCGAAAAATCCCCGCAACCGCGTAACAAACGCATCGCAAACCTTCATTGTGAGTCAGGGAAGCTGATCCGGAAACTCTGCGGCGTTATAAGTTCCGGTCTCACTTTCCGCCTTATCGAATGATAGGATGCCTGACGCATCCTTAACTGCAGGAGCACGTTCGAATGATGCGCGAGGTTTACTCAAGACGATTCATGCGCGTTGCTGCTATGACAGCGGCGATTTCCATAATCACCGGTTGCGGGGCGATCAAGAAATCCGCGATCAAGAGTGTGGCCGACACTATCGCCGCCCCCGACAGCGACGTCTTCTCACGCGATGAAGATCTCGAACTCGTTGAGGCGGCCGCGCCTTTCGGGCTCAAGTTGTACGAATCTCTGCTCGACTCGATTCCGGATCACGTTCCTCTGCTCGTCGCCACCTGCAGCAACTTCACGCAGTACTCGTACGCTTTTGTGCAATCGAAGGCGGAAGAACTCGAATACAAGGACTATTCGGAGTACACACGCCAGAAGAATCGCGCCATTCGCATGTATTTGCGGGCGAGAGATTACTGCATGCGAGGGCTGGAAGAGCGATTCCCTAAGATTCGCGTCGCGCTCTTGCGAGAACCCAAAACGGCTCTGACTAAAGCGACGAAGAAGGACGTGCCTTTGCTTTACTGGTCAGCGGCGTCCTGGGGAGGGGCAATCTCGTTCGGTATCGGAAGACCGGACCTCGCCGGCGACCTGCATATCGTCCGAGGCCTCGCCGAGCGCGCGCTGGCGCTCGATCCCGATTATGCAAGCGGAGCCATCCACGAGTTGATGATCTCGCTCGACAGTCTCGACGAAATCGTCGGCGGATCCGAAGATCGTGCTCGAGCACATTTCCGTCGCGCGATCGAGTTGCAGAAGAACGAGCCGCAGGCGGGACCGTACGTATCGCTCGCAACCGGCATTGCCCTCAAGAAACAGAACCGCGAAGAATTCGAACGCTTATTAAAGGATGCGCTCGCGATTGATCCGGACAAGCACCCCAGTGTCCGGCTTCCCAACCTGGCCGCGCAGCGGCGCGCGCAGTTTCTGCTGAATCAGATCGACGAACTTATTCCGAAATGATAGGAGTCATTCTTCTGGAGGCCTGATGCATCGAGTCCGACATCTTCTTCTCACGCTATTGTGCTGCTTATGTTTGGTTTCGATATTCACGGCGCAGACAAAGCTCACGATCCGTATGGCGACTGCCGCGCCGCAGAACTCCGAATGGCACGACGCGCTGCTGCAACTCCGAGACACACTGACGCGTGGAACATCCAACCGCGTTTCCCTCGGGATCTACGCCGGCGGGGCGATGGGTTCCGAAAAGGCGGTCATCGATCGGATGCTGACCGGCAGCCTCGATGCGTCTTTGATGACCGCGAACGGCCTTGCGATGATCGACGACGCATTCAACGTATTCGGCGTCCCTTTCTTTTTCGAGTCCGAGGCGGAAATGCGTCATGTGCAGGAGCGCCTGACCCCGATGCTGACCGCACGGCTGGCCGCCAAAAAGTTTCATCTCCTGGCCTGGGCCGAAGGCGGCTGGGTGCAGCTTTTCTCGAAAAAGGAATTGCGGACGCTGGCCGACTTGAAGAAGGTGAAGTTGTTCTCGTCGGAAGGCTTCGACCGGATGATCCAGTGGTACAAGGCCAACGGCTTTAATGCCATTGCAATGCCGGAGAGCGAGATCATGAAACAGCTCAAAACGCTGAATGGCATCGAAGCCGTGCCGATCCCTCCGTATCCAGCTCAACTGCTGGGGTTGTATCGCGATGCGCCTCACATGCTTCAGTTGAAAGTGGCTCAACTGGTCGGAGCAGTGATCATCACGACGGATGATTGGAACAAAATCTCCGAGGAGGACCGCAAAGTTCTTACCGCTGCCGCGAAGGCGATGCAGACGCGACTTGAAAGAGAAGTTCCGAAGAAGGACGACGCGTCGGTCGTGGAGATGCAGAAAGAGGGACGCGATCTGAAAGTCACGACACTGGATGCCAAAGCCACCGCGGAGTTTCGCGCCGAAGCCGAGAAGATGACGGCCGCGATGAGCGGAACCATCGTGCCCAAAGATGTATTCGATGCCGCGCTTCGCGAGCGTACCGCATATCGCGCTTCCCGTCCCGCAAACCGATAAATGCAAATGCGCCCGATTTACTGGCGAGCTGAGAACGGCCTGGCAACGGTCGCCGCATTTGGTCTCATCCTGCTGCCGCTGGTGGAAATCGTGGCACGGACCGTGTTCTCGACGGGCGTTCCCGGAGCCGGTCCATTCACGAATCATCTCCTCCTTTGGGTCGCGATGCTTGGAGCAGCAATCGCTGCGCGAGACGACAAATTGCTTGCGCTGGCCACAGGCGCGTTCATTCCCGAAGGCCGCTGGCGCGATATCGCCCGCGCTGGTTCCGCAGCCGTCGGCTCTGCGGTAGCGGCGTTACTTGCGATGGGTTCGGTGGAATATGTCCGGATTCGATATGAGTCCGGCCGCGAACTGGCGGCGGGTGTTCCCGAATGGATAACCGAACTCGCGCTGCCTCTGGCTTTTGCGTTGATTGCAATCCGTCTCGCCTGGCTGGGATCGAAATCCAATTGGGGCCGGGCGGTCGCATTCATCGGTCTCGGTGCAGGCGTGGGCCTCGGATTCCGCCCGCTTGCGTTCGAAGGCCACGCGGCGTGGCCCTGGATCCTGGTGGTCCTTGCGGCAACGGTTCTCGGAGCCCCGATCTTCGTTATGATCGGCGGCACGGCTCTGATGCTTTTTCTCAGCGAAGGCATCGGGCCCGTCAACTTGATCATCGACGCTCACGAGCAACTGACGTTCAGCAGCATTCCGGCAATACCGCTGTTTACGCTTGCGGGATTCCTCCTGACCGAAGGTAAGGCATCCGAGCGGTTGCTGCGCCTATTCCGCGCGTTCCTCGGCTGGCTGCCCGGCGGCACTGCCGTTGTGACGGCTGTCCTCTGCGCCATGTTCACGCTGCTGACCGGCGGATCCGGCGTGACGATTCTTGCGCTCGGCGGAGTTCTCCTGCCGACACTGCTTGCGGATGGCTATCGTGAACGCTTTTCCCTCGGCATGCTCACGGCGGCAGGATCACTCGGACTGCTATTCCCCCTCTCCCTACCGCTTCTCTTGTACGCAGTCGTCGTGAGTCCCAACCCCGGCGCGCCTTCGATGGAACAACTGTTTCTTGGAGGAATCATACCGGGTGTAGTCATGCTCGCGCTGCTGGCGGCGCTTGGCGTGCGCGAGGGTTTCAAGTCGGGGTTGCCTGTTCACAAGTTTGCGTGGCGGGAGGCCGCCTCGGCCGTATGGGCTGCCAAATGGGAGATCTTTCTGCCGGTGGTCATCATCGGCTCGATCGTGATCGGCGCCACGACCAGCGAATCGGCGGCTCTCGCGGCGCTCTACGCGTTTGTCGTTCAGCGATTCGTTCATCGCGATCTTCCGTCGTTCCAGGATGTCATTCGCGCCGTCGGCAATTCTGTGGCGCTTTCCGGAGGGGTTCTCATCATTCTCGCCGTTGCCGCAGGATTCACGAATTACCTCATCACAGCGAATGTGCCAGCGCTGTTGAGCGAATGGACTCAGGCCAACGTTCACTCGAAATGGGTATTTCTGCTCGGTCTGAACGCGGTGCTGATCATCGTCGGCGGCCTGATGGATATTTTCTCCGCTACGATCGTCGTCGTCCCGCTTGTTGTGCCGATCGCAACCTACTTCGAAGTCGACCCGATACATCTCGGCATCATCTTCGTAGCGAATGCCGAACTGGGATACCTGACACCGCCCGTCGGCGAGAACCTCTTCCTCGCTTCCTACCGTTTCAACAAACCGATCCTTGAACTCGCGCGCGCGATGCTGCCGATGTACATCATTCTTCTCGCAGGCGTGTTGCTGATCACCTATGTCCCGTGGCTGACAACGGCACTTCCGAGTCTATTCAATAGATAAGAGGGCCGGGGTTACAGTTCGACGATTTCCAGTCCCTGCACAGCCGCGGCCGCTTTCATACGATCGTCGAATGTGATGAGACGTACAGCCGGACCGCTCAAGGCTATCGCGACGTGCAGGGCGTCAAGGGTACGAAGAGCAACGGACTGGCTGGAAAGCAGCATCCGCTCCGCTTCCCGATGGACGGCGGGTGTTAGATCAAGCCGGCGAAAGGACGCCGATTTAGCGTCATCCAGTATCGCCCTGCGGATTTCGTTTGCCTGTTTTGCATCGAGAGCGCCCTCTCGTCTTCTTCTCGCGACGGCCGAAATCACCTCGGTTATGCAAAGGTCGGAAATCATGAGATCCGTCCGTCCTACGAGAAACGACTCAAGGTCCTCGGTTTCGACCTCGGTAACGTAGAGTTTAGCCAATGCGCTGGAATCGAGGTAGACACCGCCTTCGAGCGGATCCTCGTCAGGGAAGTCTTCAGGTTCGCTCTTCTCGACCATCAATAACTGCCTGAGCCAGCCCAAGAGAGGCCTGGAGCTTTGGCATCTTACGCCGGAACGCTGCGCGGCTTCGAAACGGTTTAGCGGCAACCGGAAGCGGTGGCACCAGACGGGCTACGGGCCGGCCGCGGTCCGTAATGGTTATTTCGTAACCTTTCCGAACTTCTTCCAGCAGGGCGGATAGATTTTGTCTTGCCTCACGGATACCTGCTTCCTTCATATCCACATTGTGCTACATGTAACACCTCATCAACAAGTCGAATGCGTGGGAAAAAGCAGCCTTCAAAACTGTAGGAACGTGCGCCCGTCGTGCCGCGCCGGGAAAACCTTTTGACATGTAATCAGTGACCTGATTAGATCTTCCGGCTTTTTTTACTTGAAGCTGTGGAGGAACGATAAGGATGAAACGAGTTCTCCTGGCCGCGTTGATTTGCGGCGTCAGTGTAGTTGCCATTGCTCAGAGTTTTGCACGAGTGAGCGGTACGGTGCAGGACGCTCGGGCGCTTTGATTCCCGGAGTCGAAGTCACTGCAACGGACGTGAACACCTGCGGCTGAGCGCCCGCGCTTTTCAGCGGTCCGCTCCAGTCGCGTGTTAGCCGGACGGCGCGTTTGATCTTTTGGCAAGCGCTCCAAAGAATCGAACACCTTCTTTGTAGAGCGTTTGCTCACTCTCTGAAACCACAGTCGCCAGCCGTTTCGCGCAGAACGCCTCGCACTGCTCCGCCACGTGAGCGGGTAAAGAAACTCTCGACAATTCGCAATGCGCGTCCATACCCCTGTACCAAAACGTCAAAAAATCGCTCACAACTTTTGTGCTCCCCCGGATGAGCATGTGCTCAGCCAGAGTATGAACCCATAGGTTCGTGCCCCAAGCCTCTTTGGCGAAAGCGGTCTCGGCATCGACAAGAGCCCGAAGCAGCTCAACCGATGCCGCTTCCGGGTTCGCTAATACTTCCTTTACGACCGCTCGGCGGAAATCGAGATTTGCGTCCTCGAAATCATCTGCGTGTTTTCCGTTCCAGGCGAAGGCCACACGTGCGACATCTGACGGGTCAAACCGGTTGATAAAGTCATGTATGTCGGTCACGCGTGGCTCCTCAGAGTTCCGTGTTTTGGGTCGTCGCTGGAACGCCAGCTTCTTCCGAAATCTTTTGTCATTATTTTGAATTCAACCCAATCTGTGCCCACTCGCTTCGAGCCGGTCAAAAAACCTACGCCAGCTGTGGAAAAACTGGCGTCCTTGATCCGAGCGCAGCCGTCCCAGCCACAATTGAAGTATTTCGATGAGTTGAAAATGGTCCAAGTCCTGCCACCATCGCTAGTGACAGCAAGATGATCGACCAGAAACAAATACCCAAGTCGTGAATCTACAGATCTCACACTCTCGACAGGCATGGACCCAGTCGCGTCGCGCCAGACCGACATCACCCGCTTCCATCGTCCAGTGGTCAGATCGAACGCATCAAAGAAATAGTAATCGTTGCCCCACGAGTACTTGAGCTCAATCCGCACCTTAATGGGTCCAGAGGATTCCCAAGTAGTGTCAGGTCGCTGCAATTCGACACACCCACCGAGAACCAGCGCAACGCTGACGGCGACTACAACCGAGGCGTATTGTTTCATCATTGTGCGCATAACGGTTTGCCGTTCAGCCGCCGCGCTTTTCAGCGGTCCGCTCCAGTCGCGTGCAGCTCATGGCGACGATTCGTGGCAAAAGCATGGTCGATCACCCGATAGCAGATCAAACCAATAAGAACGTTTGGAATAATCGCCCAGCCGGTTCCCAGTCTCATGGCGCCAGAATACCCTTGATACGCAAATGGAAAACCGTACGTAGCAGTTGCTGGGATCCACAACCAAGCCATTGGCCAACCAAACCATGCGTCGACATTCAACCACAGATAGATTGCTGAAAACGTGGCCAGTGCAAGCACTTGGGGGACGGACGCCACTGCATGGCTCGAACGAAAGAACAGAAGAAACAGCGTCAATACGGTGGCAGCCAGGGCTATGTCGGCGACCACAATCCGGCCGTCATACATGACATGGCCTGCATCGCTATCCTCGTGGAAAGTGAACGGGAAACCCTGCCAGGAACGAAAACCGTCCGAGCGGACGTCTAGGTTGGCCCATACAAACGCCAGCGTGAGAAACAGGAACACTCCCTTTTGTAGTCGGCTAAGCTTTGGCTTCGTCCACATGGACCGACGTCCACTTGTCTGCATACCTACGATTATCCAGAGCCATGCTCTTGACGAAGTAGATATACAGCAGCGGCATATCATTAAGTCCAACGTTAACGCTGACCGCTTCAAGGGCTTGGCAGGGCGCATTCTAAGCGAGATCGCCCCGGCGGACAATTCGCGTGATAGGCGGCTGAAAAATCGTTTTCCAGCGGGATATCGTTAAGAAATCGAGGTATCGCTGCGACGACATCCAGGCAGCCCGATTGAGATTGAGGACCGTGTCGTCGTCGACATCAACGGCAACAGTGACGCGCGGCCTCCTGCGCGCCTCGCACCAACCGTTGGACACTTGTCAGCTTGCCAACACCAGTCGAAATGCTTTTCCCTTTTGCGTCCTGTAAGTAGCGAACCCTCGTCGATCCGTCGTGAGAATGTCGGTCACGCCAGTCTCTTCTGCCAGTTGCACGAGCGTCGCGTCCGCAAAGTCCATGGGAGTGTCCGCATACCTGGTCATCAGTTTGGCTGCCGACATCACCTGATCCGGCCGGGCGCATTCCGCCACATGAATTCCCGAATCGACCAGGAGTTGGGCAAAGGCAAGAGGGCCGTTCCTAAACTCCGAGACGAAGTACATGACTTCACTGACGACAGCGCCGGTCGTTCCCATCATGCCTTTGAAATCGTCGAGGAATTCGGCAGCCTGCTCGTGCGCCGGATCGCGTCTGTCCAGATATGCCACGAGAGGTCCTGTGTCGATCAGACAGGCCCTTAGCGCCAATTCCGTTCCCGGATTCGGCGCCGCAGTGCGTCCTTCGGCTCAGGAAGCTCCAACAATCCTTTTAAATGACCGATCCGCCGGCC
>Ga0137423_1000668_pt1 | contig 10546 bp, 9 predicted proteins | sample EasRivERMZT600_2_FD_102326 | JGI IMG/M metagenome (GOLD analysis project Ga0137423, IMG submission 102326) | Soil microbial communities from meander-bound floodplain in the East River, Colorado, USA - East River MetaG ERMZT600_2 | ecosystem: Environmental > Terrestrial > Soil > Floodplain ...
GCTGATTGGTCACGACCACTTTGTATTCGCGGAAAGGCGCTTCGGTCCGAAGGCCGTGCCGGCGGGCGAATCTTTGGTGACTTCGCACTTCTCTGTGCAAGCCCAGCCACCGCGCTTGTAAGTGCCGTCCGCTTCCACTTCGCCTCGTACTGCGATATATCCTGTCGGCAACCCATGGCGGCCTGAAAGCGAGCCTTCCGATGAGGAAACTACTGCTGGCAACGACATTCGGTGTGTACATGACCGCCGTTGCGCAAGCGCAGTCGAATCTGCCGTTCAAGGTGGAAGCAGTCGCTTCGTTCGACGAGCCCTGGGCACTGGCATTCCTACCCGATGGCCGCATGCTCGTGACGGAAATGAAGGGGAATCTCTTCATCGTCCCGCAGCAGGGAAAGGAAGCTACGAAGGTCGCCGGTGTGCCCGACGTCGATTACGGCGGCCAGGGTGGCCTGGGCGATGTCGTCTTGCACCCGAAATTCGCCGAGAACCGCCTCGTCTACCTGAGCTACGCCGAAGGCGGCCCCGGTGGAACGCGTGGCGCCGCGGTCATGCGAGCCGTCCTCGACGAGACCGAGGATGAAGCCGAATTGTCGGATGTCCAGGTCATCTGGCGCCAGTACCCAAAGGTGTACGACTACGGCCACTATGGCCACCGGCTGCAGTTCGACGACGACGGCTACCTCTGGATCTCGTCCGGCGATCGGCAGAAATTTATGCCGGCCCAGGACATGCAGACCAATCTCGGCAAGATCTTGCGTCTGCACGACGACGGCTCGACTCCAAAGGACAATCCGTTCGTGGACCATATGAGCCGCGATGCATTGGTCGACGACGTGGGCGTTTACGGACAGGTCTGGTCCCTCGGTCACCGTAATCCGCTCGGCATCGCCTTCGATCTCGATGGCCGGCTGTGGGGAGCCGAAATGGGGCCCGAGGGCGGGGACGAACTGAACCTCATCAAACGAGCTGCGAACTATGGCTACCCGGTCGTTTCGAACGGCGATCACTACGACGGCCGCCCGATTCCAGACCACGACACGCGTCCGGAATTCGAGGAGCCGGCGATCACGTGGACGCCGGTGATTTCGCCCGGTTACTTGATGTTCTACCGCGGCAATCTGTTCCCGGACTGGCGCGGTGATGCCCTTGCGGCCGGGCTGACGGCCAAGGCCATCGTGCGTATCGAGCTGAATGGCGCGCGCGCCCGCGAGGCCGAGCGCTACGACATGGGCGTGCGGATCCGCACGGTGGTCGAAGGAGCGGACGGCGCGCTCTGGGTGCTCGAGGACGGGCGCCGCGGCGGCACGGGACGCCTGCTCAAGCTGACACCCAAAGGCTGACCAGTTCATGAGATCGCCGAGAGATCCCAATCGTCGTCGTCGCAATTTCCTCAAGGCGGCAGCCGCGGCAGCCGTGCTCGGCACGATCGAGTGGCCTTCACGCGTGGCTGCGGCCGAGTCAATGCCGATGAAGATCGGGATGATTGGCTCGGGCAATGTGGGCAGCGCTCTCGGCCGGGCGTGGGCGCACGCCGGGCATCAGGTCATGTTCTCGTCGCGCCACCTCGAGGATGACAAGCGACTGGCCGCCGACATCGGCGCGAATGCCCGCGCCGGCACGCCACGCGAAGCTGCGGCATTCGGCGACGTCCTCGTGTTCGCGGTGCCCTACGGCGCGCTGCCCGAGCTCGGCCAGGCCCTGCGAGACTCGATCAAGGGCAAAGTCGTCATCGACGCCTGCAATCCCTTTCCGCGGCGGGATGGGGAGATTGCCGAGCGGGCGCGCGAGAAAGGTGCCGGGCTCATGTCCGCAGAGCTGCTGCCGGGCGCGCGCATCGTCCGCGCATTCAATGCGGTCGGCGCCGATCGTATGAGCCAGGCCCACGAAGAGCCGGGGCGAGTCGGCATGCCGATCGCCGGTGACGACGAAAAAGCCCTCGATATCGCGTCAACGCTCATCCGCGAGATCGGATACGAGCCGGTGCGGATCGGGGGGCTCGAGATGGGCAAGTACCTGATGCCGGGAACGCCTCTGGCCGGCGAGCGCACGCCGGAGGAGATCCGCAAGATCACCACCACGCTCCAACCTTGACAAGCCAGCGGCCGATACCTCCCCGCCGTCGCAGATGGGTGGCGGGGCAGTAGGCTTAGGATCAATGTGAATTCACGATCAGGCCAATTGAATTGGTTGGCGCGCCCGGAGAGATTCCAACTCCCGACCCCTGGTGAAGCGTGCAGCATGCGCTATCCTTGGCCGCCACTCTGGAGCCGGACAGTCGCCAATGATCGTTCGCGGCAAAGCACACGCAGCCATTGCGTGCGTAGTTCTTGCGTCGCTGGTCAGCGGGGCAGTGAGCGGCGCACACTGGCTCGAGTCCGAACTCTTCTTCAGCATCGGTCCGTTCTGAAGCGGCTGCGCGACGCACGCCGGTTCCCGGATCACCCAGATGTCGCGACAACGACCCGCATTCCTCGTGGCCGGCGACGTCAACGGCTTCTTCGGGCTGGTGGTCGACAACATTTCCGTCCTCGCGCTGCTGTCCGGCGTACTCATCGCGGGCTACGGCATGCCTGCCGACGTCGTGTTCGGCCGCATGTTTCCCGGCACGGCCTTCGGCGTGCTGGTCGGCGATCTGACCTACGCCTGGCTGGCCAGCCGGCTCGCGCGGCGCACCGGGCGCGGCGACGTCACGGCCATGCCCCTCGGTATCGACACGCCCTCGACCATCGGTATGACGTTGCTGGTGCTCGGCCCCGCCTTCCTGCGCTTTCGTGCCGAGGGCCTGGACGCCGAGAGCGCGGCACTCGAAACCTGGTACGTCGGCATGGCAGCCACCGTGATCATGGGCCTGTTCAAGGTCTTGCTGTCGTTCACGGGACGACGCGTGCGCGCACTGATGCCACAGGCGGCACTGCTCGGCTCCATTGCCGGCATCGCCCTGATGCTGATCGGCTTCTTCCCGCTCGTGGAACTGCTGCGGATGCCGGTCGTCGGCTTCGTCACGCTGGGCATCGTGCTCTTCACGTTGACGGCGGGCGCTTCTGCACCATGGCGGGTTCCTGCCGTGCTGTTTGCGATCCTCGTCGGCACGGCGCTGTACTACGTGCTCGGCCCGCTCGGGCTGGCCGGCGGTACCTTCCACCCGCCGCCGCCGCTGCAACTGCGCCTCGCACTGCCTTGGCCGGATGTCGGTATCCTGCGCGGCTTCGCGGGCGCGGTCGACTACCTGCCACTGATCCTGCCGTTCGCGCTGCTCACGATCGTAGGCGGTGTCAACGTCACGGAGAGTGCGAGTGTGGCTGGCGACAGCTACGACACGCGCAGTATTCTCCTCACCGAGGCAGTCGCCACCCTCGCCGCCGGAATCACAGGGGGTGTGGCGCAGACCACGCCATATATCGGCCATCCGGCATACAAGCGCATGGGCGCGCGCATAGGCTACGTCGTGCTTGCGGGACTATTCATCGGTCTTGGCGGCATGCTCGGCTTTCTTGCCTCCTTGATCGAGTTCATTCCGCTCGCGGTGCTGGCGCCGATCCTGGTGTTCGTCGCCATGGAGATCACCGTGCAGGCGTTTCACGCCGTGCCGCAACGCCATGCAGCGGCGGTCGCCTTCAGCTTCTTTCCAGCGATAGCGCGACTGGTTGCCATCAAGCTCGGCGATCCGTCGATCGTGCCGCCAGAGCGATTTGCCAGCCTGATGACGGCGTCCGAGAAGGGACTGCCCAACCTGGCCGTCCTCGTCGCGCTCGGCAATGGCTTCATCATCACCGCGATGGTGTGGGCCGGCTTCCTCGCAGCCCTGATCGATCGTCGCCTGCGCAATGCGGTGCTGTTCCTGCTGGCCGGCGGCGTGCTGACTGCCTTCGGCATCATTCACTCGGTCCATCCGGACGGCAGCGCCTACCTGCCCTGGAACCTGACGGGCCTGTCGCGCGAAGTTGCCGCCGGATTCTGCGCCGGTTACTTTGCGCTCGCGCTCGCGCTCGCAATGCTGTCGCTGCGCCATCCGTGGCGGTCGACCGGCGGGCGTAACGATCCACAATAATCGGGCCAGAACCAAAAGTGTTGCGGCCGAACTGCCCCTATTGGCTAGACTTGCCCGGATGTCTGGAACCGACGCGAGGTCTCTTGGCACTGCCTGTTCCCAACGGCTATGAGCCCCTTGACGAGTCGGGCGTGCGTCGTTGGCTCGCCACGGCGCCCAGTCTCGCGGCGCGCCTCGGCGGCCGGCCGGACGACTGGCGCATCAGCGAAATCAGTGACGGCAATCTGAACGTCGTCTACGCGGTGACCGGTCCGGCAGGCGGCGTCTGCGTGAAGCAGTCGCTGCCCTACGTGCGGGTGGCCGGCGAATCCTGGCCCATGCCGCTCGATCGCACCTACTTCGAGCAGCTGCATTTCGGTGCCACCGGCGCCCATGTTGACGGCCTCGCGCCCCGCCTTTACCACTACGATCCGCAGCGCTATGCGATCGCGATGGAGCTGCTGCCCACGCACCAGATTCTACGTCGCGGTCTCGTCGACGGACGGCGTTATCCGCAGGCGGTGGCACGCGTCGCCGAATTCGCGGCCCGCAGCACGTTTGCCACTTCAGTGTTTGCGCAGCCGTTTGAGCAGGTCAACCCGCGCCTGGCGGCGTTCGCCGGCAATCTCGCGCTGACGCGTATCACGGTGGATCTGATTTTCACGCACCCGTACGTCGTGAACGAGCGCAACCGCTGGACTGCGCCGCAGCTCGACGCCACGGTACGAGGCATCCGCGACGATGCCACCCTGAAGGCCGCGGCCGCCAGACTGGGGCACCGGTTCCTGACGAAGCATGAAGCGCTGCTGCACGGCGACCTGCACACTGGCTCGGTAATGGTCAACGACACGGACACGCGCGTGATCGACGCGGAGTTCGCGATCTACGGTCCCATCGGTTTCGACCTCGGCCTGTTCATCGGCAATCTTCTCACCGCTTACTTCAGCTTTCCCGGTCACGCAGGAACCACGGACGCGCAGTCGGCGCATGGCGAATGGCTGCTCGGCGAACTGGAGGTCTTCTGGCAGACGTTCCGCAGGCACTTCGAGACGCAGTGGCGCGCGGTGCGCGCCGGGGACGGCTTTCCGTCAGCGCTTTTCTCGAGCAATGCCGACGAGCAGGCATTCGCGCTGGAGCGCGAGCGCTGGTTCGATGAACTGCGGCTCGACACGCTGGGGTTCGCCGGTGCGGAGATCATCCGGCGCATCGTCGGGTTCGCGCACAATCTCGAATTCGAAAGCATCGCCGACGCGGTCGTGCGCGCCCGCCTGGAACGGCGTGCGCTCGGCCTCGCCCGGCGTCTGGTCGTTGCCCCCAGCGAGTTTCGCGACTTTGGCGTGCTCGCTGCCTCCGCACGCCAGTTGGCCACCGCAGCAGAGACGGCATGAGTGCGCTGTCAATCGATGCGGCCGTGGTCGCCGTGATCGCCGCCGGGCGGCATGCTGCAGCGCATGGCTGGGTGCCCGCGACCGCGGGAAACTTCTCGGTTCGGGCGGGCGATCACATCGCCATCACGCGGACCGGCAGGAACAAGGGACTGCTGCAAACGGAGGATGTGGCCGTGGTGCCGCTGGGTTCGCCCGTGGGTCCGGATCTGTCGGCCGAGGCGGCGCTGCATTTCGCGCGGTACGCAGCGGATCCGACTGTGGGCGCCGTGTCGCATGCCCATCTGGAAGACGCAGCCCTGCTGGGTCGGCGAGCGGTAGAGGACGGCCAGCTGCTCCTGCAGGGCTGGGAGCTGCAGAAGGCCTTCGCCGGCTGCGCCACCCATCTCGAGGCGCTGCGGGTGCCGATCGTGCCGAACGACCAGGATACCCAGGCGCTCGCCGCGCGGGCGGAGCTGTCACTGCGGCTGTCTGGTGATGTGAAGACCGCGCCGGGTTACCTGGTGGCAGGGCACGGCCTCTACACCTGGGGCCGCACGCCGGCCGACACGACGCGGCACCTCGAGGCCTTCGCAGCCCTTCTTTCATTGCATCTGCGCTGGTTGGAGTCCCACTCATGACCCTACTTGCCGTTTACGCCGACACTGACGGAACGCGGCCGCTCAGCGTGTCCACCGATCCCACGGAGATCCGCGACGCCCTCGCGACGATCGACATCGGCTACGAGCGCTGGAGTGCCGCGGTCGAAGTCCAGGGCCGGGATGCGCCGCAAGTCATCCTCGCCGCCTATGCTGAGTCGATCGAGGATCTGAAGCGCCGCGGCGGGTATGCCACGGCCGACGTGATCGCGCTGTCGCCGGACCATCCGGACCGGCTCGCCTTACGTAAGAAGTTTCTCGACGAACACACGCATGCAGAGGATGAAGTGCGCTTCTTCGTCGCCGGCCGCGGCGCCTTCTATCTGCACGTCAGCGGGCGCGTGCATGCGATCATCTGCGAACGCGGCGACCTGCTACGCGTACCGGCCAATACGCGGCACTGGTTCGACACCGGACCGGCGCCCGATCTGGTGGCCATCCGCGTGTTCACGAATCCGTCCGGCTGGGTGGCGCAGTACACCGGCGACGCTATCGCCGCGCGCTTCCCGCGGCTCGAGCCAGGTGGCCTGCCGAATGCCTGAAGGACGGACCGGCGCCATCTTTCTCGACATCGAGGGCACCACGACACCGATCGAGTTCGTGCACGCGGTGCTGTTTCCGTTTGCACGGCAGCGACTCCCGGCGCTGCTGCGCGAGCACGCCACGACGCCCGTGGTGGCGGAAGCCGTCCGCGACACGGCCGCAATCATCGGCTGCGCGCCCGTCTCGATCGACGTCGTGCTCCGGCAGCTACTCGAGTGGAGCGATGCGGATCAGAAGATCCCACCCTTGAAGGCGCTGCAGGGCGTCATCTGGGAAGCGGGTTTCCTGGATGGCACGCTGTTGACGCCGATGTATCCCGATGTCGCGCCGGCACTGCGCGCGTGGCGCGGCCAGGGCGTCGACCTCTACGTCTACTCGTCGGGCTCGGTGGCGGCACAGAAACTGCTGTTTCGGCACTCCGCTGCCGGTGACCTGACCGGCCTCCTGCGTGGACATTTCGACGCGACGGTCGGCCCCAAGGTGGTCGCGGAGTCCTACCGCACAATCGCGCAATCGGTCGCTCGCGAGGCCAGTGAACTGCTGTTCCTGTCGGACAACACCAGGGAGATTGCGGCGGCACGCACTGCCGGTTGGCGCGCCGTGCTGGTCGAGCGCAACGGTCCGGTCCCCGACCGGATCCCACCCGCGGTCGGCAGTTTCGCCGAACTGTCCCTATGAGGCGGCACGCCGCGCGGCGTGACCGAGCTCCGCGGGCGCATACACACCCGCCTCCGTAATCAGGCCCGTGACGAGTCGCGCCGGCGTGACGTCGAAGGCGGGATTCGCTGCGCGGGTGCCGTCCGGCGCCACCTGCACGCGCACCGGCAGTCCGGCGTCGTCGCGACCCCAGACGTGCGTCACTTCCGTCGCGCTCCTGTCCTCGATCTCGATCTCCCCGCTGTTTTCGATTGTGCCGTCGTAGGTGCTCATCGGCAGCGCCACGTAGAACGGCACCTGATTGTCGTGCGCTGCAAGCGCGAGGAGATAGGTCCCGATCTTGTTGCACACGTCACCGCGCGCCGTCACCCGATCGGTCCCCACGATGCAGACGTGCACCTGGCCGCTGCGCAGGCGATGGCCGCCGGCCGCATCAACCTGCAGCGTGTGCGGCACGCCGTGCGCCGCCAGCTCCCAGGCCGTCAACCGCGCACCCTGATTGACCGGACGCGTCTCGTTGACCCAGACGTGCAACGGCAAGCCGGAATCATGCGCGGCGTAAATCGCCGCGAGCGCCGTACCCCAGTCGACGCAGCCGAGCCAGCCAGCGTTGCAGTGCGTTGCGATCTCGAGGCGCCGCGGACGCCCGCGCGCCTGCCAGAGGTCGCGCAATACTTGCGCGCCGTGACGGCCGATCGCGGCATTGGTCGCGACGTCGGCTTCGGCCAGCGCATCCGCGGCATGGAGCGCCGCGGCCGCCCGCTCGCCAGCGGACAACGAGCGCACTTCCGCAGCGACCTGTTCGAGCGCCCAGCGCAGATTGCGCGCGGTCGGCCGGGTGGCCGTCAGTGCAGCGATTGCACGCGCGAGACCGGCGTCGCTGGCATCCTCGCGGAGCCCGAGCGCGAGCCCATAGGCCGCGGTGACGCCGATCAACGGCGCGCCTCGCACGACCAGGCTCGAGATCGCCCGAACTGCATCGTCGAGCGTTTTCAGTTCAAGCTGTCTGAGCTCGTGAGGCAGACGGGTCTGGTCCAGCACCTCGACCCGACCGTTGCGATGCTCGATGCTGCGGTAATGGCGGCCGCCGACTTTCATCCGTTCACCTGCCGGTCTCACCGGATGCGGGACCGGAGGCGAATCTATCAGAACCGGTAGCGCGCGGTCAGCGAGTCGTTAATCGGTAGGTCCGGAACCACATCAACCGGTTAGCCAGGGGTGCCTGTTGCAACGAACTTCCGCAGACCTTTGGACGCATGTCTCTAGCAAGATGTTGAGGGACTAAGAACGATAGGCGTTGCAACGGCCCGATGGCAATTGCTGCTCACGAAGCCGTGAGCGAGCAGGTGGCGTCAGCACGGATTTCTCTGCGCTAGAAAAACAAAAGGCTTACGCGTAGCGCAAGCCGTTGTTGAAACTTGGCGCGCCCGGAGAGATTCGAACTCCCGACCCCCTGGTTCGTAGGCCGTTTAGGATAGTTATAAACTTTTATTACTCAATTACTTGCAGCGCTTGCCGCGTAGTAGTCCAGCATGACCAAGTCACACGTTAGTCACACCCAATTTGGGAAAGGCGCAATACCGGCACACGATAGGCTCCCGGCGTAGCAAGAGCTCATCCGATGTCCGAGACGCCGCGACATTCCAACAAGCGGCCGAAGGCTCCGGCAGTCCCGTCAACACCGACGGCGGAAAACGACGCGTCACTGGTCGGCAGCCGAACTGCAGCGTTCTGGGTTCGGACCCAACAACACAAGGTCGTGCAGTGGACGCTAGCGTATCCGCTAGGATGGCCTGAACATGGGTTGTGAGCTTCCGATCGGAGAGCGGACGACGGCGGACTGCCTTTTAAGCCGACCGCCGCCATCCGGTTGCGGCTACTTCAGCTTGAAATTCGCCAAGAGGCTCGAGCCGTCGTCGGTCCACATCGTCACAAGGTAGCAGGTGCCGGCTGCCTTCGGCGTCTGCCAATTCTGAATGAACTGGCCTGCAATCGAGTCGTATCGCAGCGATGTGCCGCCGGTAGTTACCATTTCGATCGCGTCCTCGCCACTGGAACCCAGGCACGAGATCCTCGCGACTGCAAAGCGATCCACCACGCTGATGTCGGTCAGCTCGTTCGCGGCAAAAGCCTCGAACTTGAGTGGCACGGTGGAACCGCCCTTGACGATGTTCCAGACGCCGCCCATATCGACCGGCTGGTAGAACCCACTGAGCGTCCACGCCTTCACGGTGTATTGACGTTCCACATTGGTCTCATTGCCGGCCTTGTCGTGGGCCGTGGCCGTCAAGGTGTGGGTGCCGACGGTGACGTAGTACCCGGTCACCTCGCAGTCTTCCGGGCCGGACAGGACATCGGTGGCTGCGCAGGTCGGCGCAGCGGGGACGGAGCCGAAATAGAAGCTGTCGCCACCGTTGATGTCGCCATCCCAGTTGATGCCGGGACCGGTCTTGTCGATGCTGACTGTCACCACGTTGCTCGGATCGCTGACGTTGCCAGCCTTGTCCGACACTGTCTGCGCCGTCGAGGAGACGGCGGTGCCTTCAGCGCTCAGCGACTCATCCCCTGGGCAGTCGCCGGCGACGATACCGGACAGGCTGTCCGCGCAGGTGAAATGCACCGTCACGTCATCCTTGTACCAACCATTACCGTTCGGTGACGAGGTTGCCGCAGCGGAAATGGTCGGCTGGGTCTTATCGATGCTGACTGTCACCACGTTGCTGGGCTCGCTGACGTTGCCGGCCTGGTCCGACACCGTCTGCGCGGTGGATGAGACAGCGGCGCCTTCAGTGCTCAGCACCTGATTCCCGGGGCAGTCGCCGGCGACGATACCGGACAGCTCGTCCGTGCAGGTGAAATGCACCGTCACATTAGCCCGGTACCAATCATGGGCGTTTGGTGAGGAGGTTGCCGCAGCGGAAATGACCGGCTGGGTCTTGTCGACCTTCACACTGTAGCTTTCCGAGTGTTCATTGCCGGATAAGTCGCTGCAGGTCGCCTCGAGATTGAGCGGATTGCCTTCACCGGACGATGTGCTGGACTCCGGGCAATTCGCCTCGTCGATACCGACACCGGCGTCGAACCAGTCCCAGGTCACCGTGACATCGCTGTTGTTCCAACCGAGTGCGTTGGCAGCGGGTGATTGTGTTGGCGCGGCCTCCGGCGGGGTGATGTCGTTGACCTTGATTTCGCACTCATCGGCATCCATCAGCCCGCCGAAGTCGGTTACCTCGAGCTTGAACGACATCGTGTCCAGCGGTGAGCTCAGCAGCGGTGCCGACGCCGTGATTGACACC
>Ga0137423_1000670_pt1 | contig 10528 bp, 10 predicted proteins | sample EasRivERMZT600_2_FD_102326 | JGI IMG/M metagenome (GOLD analysis project Ga0137423, IMG submission 102326) | Soil microbial communities from meander-bound floodplain in the East River, Colorado, USA - East River MetaG ERMZT600_2 | ecosystem: Environmental > Terrestrial > Soil > Floodplain ...
AAAGGCTCAATCCCAAGAAGCTCAAACTTTATCCGGTAAACATTTCCATTGAGAAATTGGATCCCCGCGGCTTCAGAAAATTCTTCGGAGTCGGCGAATGAACCTTGAGATCCGTCTGCTGCGAAGGTGCGGGACGATCCTGGGAATTTTTCTCTTTGCGTGGTCGAGCGGGCCGGCTTTTTCCCAGGTGGAATTTCCCATCGGCTACTCTTCGCTGGGAGGCACCTACGCTTTTATTGCGCTGATAGAGGAACAACGGTTGCTGGAAAAAGACAATATTCGTCCGTCTTTTGTTTATATCGGCGGTCCGCAAATCTCCCAGGCATTGATTGCCGGGGATATTCGGATGTCGATTGTGGCGGGAGCGAGCCCGATTCGAGCGGCCTCTCATGGAGCCGACATGCGATTTGTCGGAGGCGTCACCGACAAGGAAAACATTACGGTGGTTTCAGACCCCAAGATTACCAAGCCCGCCGATCTCAAGGGGACGCGGATGGCCATCGACCGGCTGGGGGACTATAGCGACTTCCGCGCCCGTAAAGTGCTGGAGATGTTCGGGTTGGAAGCTCAGAAGGACGTCATGCTGCTGCAGATCGGCGGCCAAACGGCGCGTTTTGCAGCCCTCAAAAGCGGCCAGGTGCAGTCCACTTTTGTGGCGCCGCCGTTGACCTTGATCGCCAGAAAAGCGGGTTTCCGCGTGTTGATCGATCTCGCTGACCTCGGGTTTCCTTCCACATCCGCATCCCTGGTAACCATGAAGTCCACCGCCGAGCGGAACGACCGTGAGGTCTACGCAGTGGTGCGTGCTGTCGGCCGAGCGCTGCAGCTGTTCAAAACCAATAAAGAGCTCGCGATGCGGAGCTTGTCGCGGTTCATGAAAGTCAGCGACCCCGAAGCTCTCGAAGAGACGTGGCGCAGCCACGCGAAGATCTACCAGGATGTGCCGGTGCCTGCGGTCGCGGGGATAAAGATGGTCAGGGATTTTCTCGGTCAGAGCGATCCGAAGGTCGCCCTGCTCAACGTCGATGAGATCGTGGATTTGCGTTTCGTGGATCGACTGAAGCGAGAGATTGGCATGCGCAAGTAAACAACAGCCGACTGCTGAAAAAAACTCATATGCTTCGTTGCGCTCAATCGCCTCGCTTCAACGTACCCTATGGCCACGCCGACCCTCGTCGATTATCGCGCGCCTCGCCTCTGAGTCTTTTTGAGCAGTCTGCGAACCGCAGTTTTCTGCAACTTGGTAAGAAAAGAGGGTAGTCATGCCGATGTCGGGTGAAGAGTTCGTCGAATGGCTGGATGGCGAGCTGGAACCGTTGCGCCGGGAAGCCGCGTCATCTCTGTATTTCGACGCCTGGTGCAGCGGCAAGCTGAGCCAGGAACAGGTATTTGAATTGATGAAGCAACGCTATGCCTACCTGCGGGAGATTCCCCACATCATCGCCGCCTGGATCGAGCACTGTCCCTACGTCGAGGTGCGCCAGAAATATATCGATTATCTTCATGAGGAGGCGCCGCATCCGGAATATCTCGTCGCCTTTGCCAAGGAAATGGGGCGAGATCCTGAAGAGATGCGCCGGGCCGAGTTGATTCCGGAGTTCACTACGCCTTATTTTTACTATTGGTTGTCGAGGGGCCATATCGTGGAGGTCGCCGCGGCAAACAACTTCGGCAATGAACGGACCAACACGCGCAAAAGCAGGGGAATGTACGAAGCGACAGCGAAATACTATCCCTACCCGTCCTTGATCAAATTTTTCGAGGACCATGCCGAAGAAGAAGGCGAGCACGCGAACCTGGGAGTCTACGTGCTGAAAAACTACGCGACCACAGAAGAACTTCAGAAAAAAGCGACGCAAGCCGCGAAGAAATCCTTGCGGCTCAAAATCCTCGGGCAGAACGCGCTCTGCGAGCGCTTCATAAAGAACTGGCGGGGAGCTGCATCCGAGAATTCCTATGCCTAGCTGATCATGGGGCCAAGAAAACCACGACACAGTGTAGGACGAGGATTAAGTCTTGGATAAGTTGGGTTCAAAACGTTCAAGCTGTTCAAGCCGGTCAAAACGTTTGGAACGATTTGAACTATTTGAACGGATGGAACTCTCCGAAGGGTCCAGGCCAGGGAGGTTGAGATGACGGTTCGTTTTCCCATCACCGGCGAAATCGGCGGGGACATGGTCGGTATGGTCTTGGCTGAGCTGCGCCTTTGTAAAGTCAATCGCAACGAAAGCGTGGTGTTGTTTTCGGACACCCGAACCAACCCGAACTATGTCTCGGCGTTTCTGGCTGCCGGCAAGGAACTCGCAAAGAGCGTCTTCGAGGTCAAAGTTCCTTTCTTGCCGGCGGGAGAGGGTAAGAGCATCGATCTCGCGCCGGTAATCCGAATACTCAAGGATGCCGACCTTGTCGTCGATCTTTCGACGGGAAGTATCCTCTATATATATGGCAAAGGATTGACGGAGGTCCTATCCGGCGGCACCCGAGTTTTGCAGGTCAAAGCCAACGAGGAACAATTGCGGCGCTGCTTTCCGACCGAAGAAGTCCGGCAGCGGACAGCGAAGGGCGCCGAGCGGCTGGAAGGAGCGACGGCAATCCGGGTTGTCTCCAATGCAGGCACAGACCTCAAGATGCGCAAGCAAGGCCGCAAGGGTTTGACCCAGTACGGTATCAGCGATGAGCCCGGCCGGTGGGATAGCTGGCCCTCCGGGTTTCTCTACTGCGCGCCGGAAGAAAAAACCGCCAGTGGAACCCTGGTTTTGGACGTCGGCGATTTGCTGGTCATGCTGGGCCGCTACGTCGCTGAGCCGGTGCGCATCACCGTCGAGAACGGTACGATCAAGAAAATCGCCGGCGGCGTGGATGCCGTGCTCCTCGAAGAGCGGATGGACCAGGCGAAGGACCCGGAGGCGTATGTCATTTCCCATATCGGCTGGGGAACGGACAGCCGTGCGCGCTGGTCGGAGATCGCCCAACGGGGAACTGAAGAGGGCTCACGGGATGTCAGGTCGACCTATGGCAACGTTCAGGTCGCGTTTGGGGCCAACTACCGCCTGGGCGGCAAGAACCAAACCATGGCCCATGAAGATCTGATATTGCGCCGGGCGATATTCGAGCTCGATGGCAAGACCATCGTCGAGAATGGCCGAATCGTTCCAGACGAGCTCAGATAACAGTAAGCCATAAGTGAGGTTTGAAACATGTCGATGTCAGGCGAACAATTCGTCGAGTGGTTGGACCGAGAGCTGGAACCCCTACGGCGCGAAATCACCGCGTCTCCTTATTATGACTCTTGGTGCAGCGGCAAACTCAGTAAAGAACAGGTGTTCCAGATCATGAGCCAGTGGTATGCCTATCTAAGAGAAATCCCGGCGATCCTCAGCGCCTGGGTACAGCGCTGTCCCGATGCCGACTTGGGACTGAAGTACATCGATTATATGCACGAAGAGGCGCCCCATCCTGAATATTTGGTGGAGTTCGCCAAGGAAATGGGACGGGACCCCGAAGAGATGCGTCAGGCTGAACTGATTCCGGAGTTCACCACTCCATATTTTTACTATTGGCTTTCCCGCGGTCATATCGTCGAGATTGCCGCCGCCAACAACTTCGGTAACGAGCGAACCAATACCCGGACCGGCAACCGGATGCACGAGGCTACGGTCAAATACTACCATTATCCTTCGCTCATCAGATTTTACGGCGAGCATGCGGAGGAAGAAGGCGACCACGCCAATCTGGGAGCCTACGTGTTGAAAAACTATGCGACCACGGATGAGTTGCAGCAGAAGGCGACGGCGGCCGCCAAAAAATCATTGCAACTGAAAATCATCGGCACCAACGCGCTCTACGAGCGCTTCATCAAGAATTGGCAAGCTTGAGCCTGTGCGTCGATCCTTCTTGCTGGACTTATGTGCGGTAATCTCCCGAGGTCATGATGCCACTATCCTTCTACGTCAAGAGTGATAACGATTTTCTTAATTCCGTCCTGTGGATACCGGAAAAAAGCCGCGACGAAGGCGTGGTCTTTTGCCATGGGTGGGGCGGCGGGACGCCCTATGACGACTTGCTCGAAACGTTGGCCGAGCGGGGCTATACGGTTCTCAGATTTGAGCAAAGAGGCTACGGCAATTCCACTGGCCGCGGTGACTTGAGTCTATGGCCGGTGGATATGGCCGCCTGCGCGGCGGTGTTGAACGGCGTGGTCAAAAAAGTCTGGGCCGCGGGCCAGTCCACCGGCGGAACCATGGCCCTGGTCGCTGCCGCGACTCAGGATTGTTTCGCCGGCGCCATCTCTATGGCCCCGTTCTGCAGCCTGCCGCGCATTCTCGAAGACAACCTGAATGCGCGCTCGGTTTTGGAAGGACGTTTCGGACCACTGCAAGAGAAACATTTTCGAACGGCCAATGCGCTGGAGATTGTCGAACGCTTAAAGAAACCCGTTCTGATCGTCCAAGGCACGGCCGATGAATCGGTTCCCTTCGAACATGGAAAGCTGCTTTATCAAAAGTTACAGTCGGTCGCGCAGCATAGACCCGTGCCGGGCGGCAATCATCATCTCACCAATGTCGCTCGCGAGCCGGTTATTGTTGACATCGTCAACTGGTTGGAGAAACAACGGTGACATCGAATGAACTTCGGGCAGGTTGCTGAAAAATGCTGTTTGCAGGCTGCTAGCCCGGATTACGCTTAACGCGAGGAAAAACGATCACACAGTGTTGCCAGGGGGTGAGCCCGGAGAGAAGGGCACCTGACCGTAAAGGCTGAATATTTTTTTGGTGCTGCTTGGGCAGGCTTTTCGAGTCCTTCCCAACAGTTCGCTCCATCGCCGAAGCATGCGGTTTGCTTCAAAGCACAGGCCATTGCCTTTGACTCGGAGGGCTTACCTCTTGGCGTCCCTGTGACAGTGTGAATAATCCAGGCTAGATCAAGGCTAGATCGGGTCAAAAATCAGAGGAGGAATTAGGATGAAGAAATTGCCCAAGCTTTATCTATTGCTTCCATTGTTCTCCTTACGTTGTTCTGTATTCAGGTTCACGCAAAAAACATCGTAATCGCGACGTCGTCAGTCGTTTTGACCAATGCTCCGATATGGGTCGGCATCGAAAGAAAATTTTTCGAAGAATCCGGGCTGACCGTTCAATACGTCGTCATGCGCTCCGACCTGGCTGTAAAAGGGCTCATCACGGGCGATGTGGACTACATGCAGAGCGCCTCGAGCGTGCTGCGCGCGGCGGTGACCGGAGCGCCTTTAGTAACGATCTTTGGAACCTACAATCGAACCTTTTTCGATCTGGTCGCCAAGCTGGAGATCAAGTCGTTGGCGGATCTACGCGGTAAAAATATCGGAATCAGCCGATATGGCGCTTCGACGGAATACGCGGTTAGATTCGGGCTCAAGGCCAACAACATCGACCCGGACAAAGATGTCAAGCTGCTTGCTATCGGCGCCGGCACGGATGCGGCCAGAATTTCAGCTCTTGAAGGAGGAATCATATCCGCAGCGGTACTTCAAGTTCCGTCCAATTTGATCGCCCATAAGCTGGGCGCGAAAACAATCCTGCCGCTTGGAGATTATATGGAAACGCTCTTTGCAGGATTGGGAACCAGCGCCAGAAAAATCCAGCAGAACCGCGAAGAAGCCAAGCAAGTCATTCGAGGCGTGGTCAAATCCATCGACTACATGGCGCGCAATCCGGCTGAGTCGAAAGCAATCATTCAAAAGAATCTACGGGGCATCGAAGCGTCAACCGTAGACTACATCTATGACATCGTGGTCAAACACGCGACCAGGAACGGCATCGCGTCTAAAAAGGCATTAGATAATACTCTTTTGGGCAGTCAGTTTGAGGGCAAGCCCATAAATTTTGATAAGTTTGTGGATTTTTCGCTTGCCCGCGAAGTGACACAGGAAAAATGAATGGCACGAGCACCCATCAGATAGAAGCAGTCGCTGGAGTTGCAGTGCTTCTCTCTAGCTTAGGAGAATAACAAGATGGCGGATATTTGGCAGGAAAAAGCTGATGTCGTCATCGTGGGATACGGGGGGGCAGGCGCGGTAGCTGCCATTTCAGCTCATGATGCCGGCGCGGCTGTGATCTTATTAGAGAAAGACGCAGGCGGAGGGAATACTCGCTTAGCCACGAATGCCTTTCTCTGCCCCATCAACAACACGTCGGCCAAAGAACACTTACGCGCTCTGTCGTCTGGCGCCGTCATCGATGAAATTATCGATACCTTCTTGGAATGGAGCTCGAAAAACATTGAATTCATTAAGGAGCTCGGAGGTGACGTGGATCTCGTTACTCCTGGCCCAACTTTCTCCAGGCTCACGGGCTCGGAAACTATGGTCCGCTACCGAGTGAAAGGGCCTCCGGGTGAACGTGGGGGCGTTTCCCTTTGGAATCTACTTTCTAAGAATGTTCAACAACGGAAGATTCGCGTCTACCAAGGGACCGCAGCGAAAAGACTGCTGCGGTCTGGAGACGAGGTTGTCGGAGCAGAAGTAGAAAAGGAAGGAAGGCGGTTTCGGATTAGCGCAAAGAAGGCTGTGGTTTTGGCGACGGGTGGGTTTGAGTTCAATGACGCGATGAAGAGGGAATATCTTTTGGGTTATCCCATTTACGCCTTTGGGCATGCGGGAAATCAAGGCGACGGTGTTAAGCTGGCCCAAGAAGTTGGCGCAGATCTTTGGCACATGAAGTCGGTAGCGGCACCAATGGGATACAAGTTTTCTGAGTATGAGGCGGCGTTCACCATGCAGATGCCTGCGAATGGCTATATCATCGTAGACCAGCACGGACGCAGGTTCTGCAATGAAACGGGTCTCGAGCATTACAGTATGTGGATGGAGGTAACCCGCTTTGATAGAGACACTCTTGGATTCTCCCGGATTCCTTCGTATCTCATCTTCGACGATCAAACCCGCCTTTCCGGACCGATCACGCAGTTAGGACATGGGGCCAACCGAAGTTACAACTGGAGCCCTGACAATTCCGAGGAGGTTAGGCGTGGATGGATAACGAGCGGAGAAAGTCCAGTGGAGTTGGCTTCGGCGCTTGGAATAAATTTGCCAGAGCAGTTGGCCAAAACCCTAAGTGCTTATCAAGGATTCTGCAAGCAAGGTAAAGATGAAGAGTTTGCCCGATCCAGAGAAACCCTAATCGAGTTTCGTGGCGGGTTGTATGGAGTGCCTCTCTGGCCGTGCTTGTTGAACACCCAAGGGGGTCCCAAGAGGAACCCCAGAGGACAAATCCTGGACGTTTGGGGCCAGCCTATTAAGCGAATATATGGTGCCGGTGAGTTGGGCTCGATTTGGGGATTCTTATACCAAAGCGGAGGGAATCTCGGCGAATGCCTAGCTTCAGGCCGAATGGCTGGATTCAACGCGGCCTCCGAGCCGCCTCAATTCTAGGATTAGATTTGACAACAATCTGTCCGTGCTACGATTTGACACTATCGATGAGGCCAGAATATATCTGGTGTTCAAACTTGTCCCCGAGCAAAAGAGTGCTACTCGGACTGAGTGAATCCAAGTCAAAAGACTAGCACCAGCTACAGGGAAAAGACTCGTAACAAATCAGAAAGGATACTCATGAAAAGGTCTGTTTTCGAGCTATCGGGGGATGCTAATGACTTTCGTTCCGTCGTGGCTTTAGAGCACACGGACGTGTATCGGGGGCGGATTATTGGACGTATTTTTTTATCTATGACGCTAAGCCTTTTCCTCGGTTTCCCTGCTTGGGGGCAAGATTCCAAGCCCAGTGAGGCGGCCAGAAAAGAGGGTCGGGTGGTCGTTTACGGCTCACTCGAGGACGAGCAACTTACGGCAATCAAAAGCAGCTTTGAGAAAAAAACCGGAATCACCATCGATTATTGGAGAGCGTCCAATGCAAAAGTCTTGGATAGGGCTATCAGCGAATATCGAGCCCGAAAGCCTCTCTTTGACGCGATACTTAACAACGAAGACCCCATGGAAATCATGCTGAAAGAAGGCATTCTCGCTAAATATGATTCGCCGACGGCAAAGAACTTTTCCAAGGATGCGATTCATCCTGAGCTAGGCGTGAGGTATCGCAATGTTATTATAGGAATTGTTTACAACTTTATGGTCGTCACGCCAGCGGACGCCCCAAGGTCACTCGATGATCTGGTGAAACCGCAATACAGAGGAAAATTGGTTATGCCCGATCCAACGCAGCATTCCCTCACCACCCAGTGGCTCGCCAGCCTGCATAAGATCATGGGGAAACAGAAGGCGGATAAATTTATACGTGATCTGGCTGCGGCTAGGCCAGCGCTGGTGGAATCCGTTAGCCCTGCTGCAGACCGCGTCGTCTCTGGGGAAACCCCGATAGCCATTGCCTTCGTAAAATTTGCATATGAATACGGTCAAAAGGGCGCGCCTGTAGACTACGTGCGTCTAGACAAAATGCTGGGCGACAGCCACTACGTGGGCATCAGTAACAAGGCCTCTCACCCTAACGCAGCGAAGGCCTTTGTCGACTTCTTCCTCAATGATGAAAGCATGAAAATCATGGCTGGTAGGGGCGAGTTCGTAAATCGCAAAGGAATCTACCCACCACTGAAAGACGCCGAGAAGATTGAATTTGTCCCGATGGATCATCTCGGGACGAAAGGTTTTGCGGAAAAGAAAGATGAGTACAAAAGACTCTTTCTGCAGTAATAGGCGTTGAGGCTGAAGCTTTTGGGCAAGATTTATCATGCAAAAGCGTGAGGTCACGCCGAAGGAACTCAAATGATCGACACAGACCCAACGAATGGAAAAAGCCAACGGGTACGAAGGCAGGACATCCTCGTACAATTAGGAAAGTTCATTAACGAGAGTGATATTCTGGTCGCGGCACTCGCTGGAACAACCAACGAGTGCTTTCGCACGCTGCACCGCCCGGCCAACCTGTACTTAGTCGGCATGGGTATGGTGACCCCGGTCGCCTTCGGTTTAGCGAAAGCTCTTCCCAGCCGACGAATCATCGCTCTTGATGGGGATGGCAGCCTCCTCCTTTCACCCAGCATCCTGCCGGTTGTCGGCACTTATAAACCAAGAAACCTATGCGTTATAGTATTCGACAACGAACAACTTTACGGTAGTCGTGGCGGCCCTGCGAGTCAAACCGCCCACGGCGCCGATTTGGCCGGTATCGCGAAGGCTGGAGGCATCGACACTACGGCGACGATCGATGGCGCCGATGATTTTGCCACCGAGTTTTCTCGCTTCATATCAGAGTCTGGACCCGCCGTGATCGTTTGTAAGATAGAGCCGACCTACGTTCGCGGGGACGGGCCGAACTTCAACGGCCAAGAGAATAAGTTCCGTCTAGTCCGGTTGATCGAAGAAACCGAGGGAATAAAAATTTTTGAAGGATCGAAGTAGCATCGAGTTTATGACACTGCCTCCAGGGATTCTTTCCTCTTTTTCCGTTCGCATGAAGTCTCGGCAGGCAGGTAGTTCATCGAGGGAGCGAAATGAAAAATGAAGCGGCAAAGGAAGCTCTTGATGCGCTTATCGACTCGGGCATCGATTTCGCGGCGTGCCTGCCGGATTCGGCTTTTAAAGAGTTATACGAACCGTTGAGCACAGAGTCCGAGATCGATTACGTGCAGGTCGCCAATGAAGGCGACGGCGTGGGCATCTGCATGGGCGCTTGGTTGGGCGGCAAGAAGCCGGTGCTCGTCATGGAGAACAGTGGCTTTGCCGTCACCCCCTATGCTTTGATGCGCGGTCCCATCGCCTTCGGCATACCGATGTTGCTGCTGATTGCGCATCGGGGCGGTTTCCATGACGAGCGTTGGTTCTCGGTTCCCTTTGGTTGGGGAACGGAGCCGTTGCTTGATGCAATGAGAATCAGTTACGAAACCGTCACCAGAACGGAAGACGTTCGCGCCGCGATTACGGGAGCGGTAAAGTCGATGAACTCTATGCAAGCTCCGGTGGGCGTGCTTCTGTCCGGCGGCACTTTGTTTTGACGTCTTGTCATCGGATGGAAACTAGCATTTTGAGCGCAGATATTTTTTGGTTGCCACACGATTTTGCTGGAGGACTAAGGTAATGATGGTCAACCCTTACGATGATTCACGTTTGATGTTGGCGCTGCAAATCGACCACTCCCGGGTGGCCGGTTTTTTTGCCGCCCATTGGGGCAATCGGGACTTTGCCCGTCCCGAGCCCTATGCCTCCGTCGTGCTGGCGGCTCACGAGCACGACATCGGCTGGTGGGAATGGGAGATGAAGCCCTCGACCCTCAACGACAAGGGGTTTCCCATGGATTATCACGATGGGAGCTTCAAATACCTCGGCCAGCTGCGGCTCGATTTCTATAAGAACGCGGTGGACCACGTGCTTAAGCGGGACCCCTATGCGGCGCTGTTGATGGCGATGCACGGGGTGGCGCTGATGAACGCGGGTTACGGCAAGTACGCCTATCCGCCGGATCGTACCGGCGATCCCCGAGTGAAAGCCTACGTCGAGGATCAGGAGGCGTTGCGGGTAAAGTTGGTGGCGGAGCTGGGTCAA
>Ga0137423_1000676_pt1 | contig 10449 bp, 21 predicted proteins | sample EasRivERMZT600_2_FD_102326 | JGI IMG/M metagenome (GOLD analysis project Ga0137423, IMG submission 102326) | Soil microbial communities from meander-bound floodplain in the East River, Colorado, USA - East River MetaG ERMZT600_2 | ecosystem: Environmental > Terrestrial > Soil > Floodplain ...
GACTGGCTGCGTACGACGTGCCAGCCGCGTCGAACGCGACGAGCGCGGCTACCGGCGCGAACATCGCTTGCGTTGAGGGGTTCATCACTCCCAGCGGCAACGGCACGGTGATCGCTCGGTTCGCGTCCGAGGTCGCGTCGAGCGCGATCATCGCACGGGCCGGGTCGATGCTCCAATGGATGAGGACGTTGTAGTGTGTCGGGCACCTTCGACTCGACGCTCGCCCCGCTCGGGCACTTCGACGAGGAGCTAGATCGACAGGGCTGGTTCTCGCACGAGCTCGTGGTCGCTGGCGATCAGGGCGTCAGCGGATCGCTCGCGCAGACACTCGGCTCGCTCACGAGCTCGGGCTCCGGCACCGTCGCGATCAGTGGAAGCGCGAGCCCAACGCTCGGGGCTCTCACGAGTACGGGTGCGGGCGCTGTCCCGATCACCGGAGCGGTCAGCGTTACGCTCGGTGCAGCTGCCGCAGCCGGCGCCGGAGGGGTAGCGATCGCGGGCGCCGGGTCACCGACGCTCGGATCGTTGACGGCCGCGGGCGCGGCCGACGTCGCCAACGCTGGATCGCTTGCGCAGGAGTTCGGATCTCTCGCGGTCTCGGCGACGGGCACCGTGGAGGGTGGCGACGTCGACGGGACGCTCGACGTCACGCTCGGCGCGCTCACCACAGCAGCACAGGGGAGCGTTGGGCTCACGGGCGGGGCCGCGCCGACGCTCGGCGCGCTCACCGCGGCGGGCTCCGGCGACGTCGACGTGGACGGCGCTGCGGCGGTGACGCTCGGGTCGCTGACGGCTACGGGCGCCGTGGCCGTGAGTGTCACCGGCGCCGCGAGCGTGGCTCTCGACGATCTCGCGCTCGCGGGCTCGGCCGCTGTGCCGGTTGCGGGTAGCGCGGCAGTCGGACTCGGATCGCTGACTGCCGCCGGTGCGGCAACGGCGCAGATCGCCGGCTCGCTATCGAGCACGCTCGGCGCTCTGACGGTCGCTGGTGAAGGCACCGCGACCGACTACGCACCCGAGCAGCCGACGACCGAAGAGCGCACCGCGCGCGTCGTCGCAGAGCTCCGTGCGGCGCGCGTTGCGCCAGACGAGACCACCGCGTTCGCGCGCTCCGAACTGCGGCTCGCGCGTGTGAGCCCCGAGGATCGAACAGCGACCGTCGGGACTGAACGGCGCATCGCGCGCGTGGGGTGACCATGGCCGACCAGCCGATCGCGCGCTTCGAGAAGGCGCCCGCAGCCAAGCTTCCGTACACCGTCGACTGGGCCGGATGGCTCCCGGTCGGCGAGACGATCGCCAGCGTGATCTGGGACGCGGGCGAGCTGACCGTCGACAACACCGGCAACACGGCCACGACGGCTACGGTGCGCCTCTCTGGTGGTGCGATCGGCGAGGTCCACTCAGTGAAGTGCAGCATCGTGACCGCGCCCAGTGGGTACGAGGACGCGCGCACGTTCGTGGTGCGCTGCGTCGATCGCTGATCGCGCATCGGCGTGAGCCCGCCGACGGCGCCGACGGGGGGCTCACTCGGGCGCGCGTGTGCGCAGGAGGTATCCATGCTCGCGAAACTCAACTGGCCCTCGGCTGCAATCGTGATCGCGCTGATCGTGTGCGTCTGCGGGCTCGCGCTCGCCGGCCCCGCGCTCGGTGTGGAGCCCGACACGCTGCGGTTCGTGCTCGGCGGAAGCGCCGTGTTCAGCACGCTGCTCAGCTGGCTCATGAAGCCGCCTGGGGGTGCGTCGTGAACCGCATCTCCGACGAGCTGTGGGACACCGCCTTGGTCTCGGGCCGCATGCTCTTGCTCGCGGTGGTCCTCGGCGCGCTCGCGTTCACCTGCCAGGGCTGCGGCGCCGGCGCGCTCGGCGCGCAGGCCGACACGATCGCGGTGGCCGGTGCGACCTTCGCCGAGGCCGACGCGATCCTCGTCCGCGCTCGAGCACAGGACCTCGATGCTGTCGTCGACGCCGCGCGCGAAGAGTGCGGCGAGAACGGCTGCACGCCCGAGCGGCAGGACTTCTACCGCCTCGAGCTCGAGCGCCGGACGGGCCTCTGGGCACCCGCGCTCGCGTGCCGAGATCCGATCCCGATCGCCATGCGCGAGTGGGTCGACGCTCTCCGCACGGCGCAGGCCGCAGCGACCGAGGGCCTCGGCGTCGCATTGCTCATGCAGCACGGCGTGCGGTTCCTCGAGCTGTACACGGCGCTCGTCGGCTGCATCGAGGCCGTCGTTCCGTCGCTCGATCTGCCGTCGTTCTCGCTCGGAGGTGGACAATGAGCCCCGAACAGATCGCGATCGAAGCGCTAAAGCTCGCGCTCGCGGCGAGCTCGGCGATCACCGGGCTGATCACCGACGCGGAAAAGCGCACGCTCGAGGAGCGCATCGCGCGCGCCGAGGCGGCGATCAAGGATCCGATCAACGTGTCCGCCGACGATGCCGTGCGGAAGGCGGCGCTCGAGCGCGCGATCCGCGGCGAGGGCTGAGCGTGATCGGTCCGGTCGTCACCGCGTTCCCGGTGCAGATCCCGCTCGGCTTCCACCCGAGCGACGTCGACAAGGACGGCGACGACGTGAACGCCGCGGGCAAGCGATGCCCAGGCTACGATCCGCCCGACTACCGGCCGCGGTGGGGCGGGGGCTTCGACGCGCCGCGCGGGCCGAAGAAGCTCGCGCATCGCGCGATCGACATCATGGCGGCCGAGGGCGCGCTCATCGTGCCGCCGGGGCCCGCCGAGGTCCTGCGCGTCGAGCTCACCGAGAAGGGCGGGAACTGCCTCTACCTGCGCGACGAGCGCGGGTGGGTCTGGTACTTCGGCCACATGCGCGATCGGCCGTTCGTCGATCCCGGCGCGATCGTCGATCCTGCGACGACGGTCCTCGGGTACGTCGGGCGCACGGGCAACGCGGTCCGCACGTACCACACTGCGCGCGGCGACCTGAAGAGGGGCTGCCCGCATCTGCACGCGTCGCTCACGCGGCCGGCGGGATCGAGCGCGAAGGCGATCCGCGCCGTCGCAGCGGTGCGCGCCGAGAAGGTCGACCCGGTGCCGTTTCTCGCGCCGGTCTACGACGCGAGCGGGTGGAAGCGACGGTAGACGCACGTCATAGTTTTCAACTGCTGGCCCCGGCTTCCGCTTCGGCGGAGGTCGGGGCCTTTTTCTTTCCCGTCGACAGACGCCAACTCCCGAACTGGAGTGCGGTGCGGCGAGCGTGGCAGTTCGCGCACCTCACGTCGCACTTGGCGAGCTCTTCGCTCAAGCGAACGGGCGAGATGCCGGTCTTGGCTGCACGGCCGAGCGAGAACTTCTTGTCTTCCGGGTTCCGGTGGTCGAACTCAAGTACGAGAATATCGCGCTCCCCACAGTCGATGCACCCGGATGCTAGTGCGGCGAGTATCATTGCTCGGCAACGTGTCCGTCGTTGCGTTCGGCCTCGCACGCGGTCCCTTACGCGTTTGCCTCGCCTCGCTGCACGTTCCTCTGGAGTCCACTGCGAAGGGCGATGCGACAGCCGATGGCAAATCCGACACCGGCTGCCTTTGAGCCTGCCAGCAGCCGGCCCGGAAGCGTACACGACGAACTCAGATCTCGGCTTCGTGATGCCGCAGCGTGAGCACTTCTTTATCTCTAAACGGCGCCTTCCCACGCGAAGTAATAGCACGCGTGGACCGCACGCCTGGGTGGGGGCCGGCCTTTTGTTTTTCCGTCGATCCGATCCGATCCGATCAACGGCTGGGGCCGCCGACGTTGAACGGCTTCCATGAGGACGCGACGATCAGCGCCGGGCCGTCGCCGGTACGCTCATCGGGGTCGTAGTCGATCATGGACGTGCGGCGGCGGAGGCGACTGACGGCGAGGAGCACAGCGGCGTGCACCTCCGCCTCGCCATATCGATTCGCCCACGATTTGTGATCGCGTTCCTGGACTTCGGTCCGTCGAAACGCAGCAAGATCGACCACGATCGCACCGCGCGCCGGGGCTTCGAATCCCCCGCCCGGCAGCATAATCGCCCGAGAAATGCGCTGTGTGCGCGAGGACTGTGCACCTCGTTGTACACCTGCGGAGCTCACGCGCGGACCTCGGCGAGCGTCACGACGGCGGCGCCGCGACGCGCGATCTGGATCTTCGCGACCTCGCGACACTTCACGTCCCATGGCCACGTCGTGTAATCGTCGAGCTGCTCGCGCCGATCGCCGTGCGTGCACGCGCGCAGGATGTCGCGGTCGCATCCGTCGGCGCGGCCGATCGAGATGAGCGTGCGTCGTGCGTCGTGCTGCCGCCGGCGCCGCAGCTCGACGAGCTCGAGCGCACGCTGCAACCGGCGGTAGCTCGTCGAGCCGATGCGATGCTGACCTCGACGCTTCCACTGATCGCTCGTCTCGGGGACGATGAAGTCCTCGCGCGTCGGGGCGCGACCGAAGAAGCGCGGGAAGCCGCCCAGCTTCCACGCGGCGAGGATCGCGGCGAGTGTCGGATGCACCGGCATCTCGCGCGGGCGATCTTCCTGCTTCAACGGTCGGTCGGCGTACTGCGTCGCGATCGTCATGCGGCCGAGCGGGCGCGCGGTCGTGTCGTAGTCGCGCCAACGCCGACCGGCCGCTTCCCCGGTGCGGACCCCGAGGAAGAAGAGCAGCGCGTAGAAAGTCCGCTCGTCTTCGTCGATCCGGTCGTCGGAGATGAGGAGCTCGACCTCCTCGCGGGTGAAGATCGCGGACGCGCGCCACGTGGGATCCTTGTCCCGCTTCTTCGGCAGCGTCTTCGACGGCAGCACGCACGGGGTGCCGATGAGAACCTCGTCGATCACGGCGTCGCGGCACATGCGCGAGAAGACGGCGTAGGCGTTGTGCACCGTGCGCGGTGCGAGGAGGCCCCGGCCGCGCTGGACCGGCCGGCGCTTCAACGCTTCGACCAGCTGGATCGCGTCCTTCGGTCGGAGGTCGGCGAGCACGCGCTCGCCGATCAGCGGCAGCACGTGAGCGCGTAGCTTCTGGTTCTCGTTCCGCCACGTCGCGAGCTCGCGCTCCTTCTGCCGCGCGAGCCACGTCTCGGCGTAGTCGCGCACACGGAGCTTCGTCGACGAGCGCGACCGCGGCGCGATCCATGTTCCATCGGCGACCTCGCGCTTGCGCTGGCGGTACAGACGCGCGGCCGTGCGGCGGTCTGCCTGGTCCGTGCTCTCGCGGACGATCTCGCCGCTCGGGTCGGCGTATCGGATCCACAGGATGCGACCCCGCTTGTAGACGCCCATCGTCACCGCCCTCCTCGCAGTCCCCGGAGGCTACGTCCGTGGCGGGTCGATTGGGAACGGGGGGACTCGCGACGGTCCTCGAGCCACGCGATCACCTCGTCGCGGCGGAAGACGGGCGACTTGCCGGCGTACCTGCACGGCAGGCCATCGCGGCGCGTGTACGCGATCACCGTCTCGCGCGTCACGTCGAGGAGCTCGGCGACCTGGTCGGCGGTCATCCAAGCGCCGTCCGTCGCGAGCGCACGGCCGCGCTCCACCGCGCGCGCGAGCATCTCCTCGAGATCCTCGCGGCGAAGCACGACCCACGGCGGCGCATCGGAGGACATCACCCGCTGCGCTCCAGCCGCTGGATCTCGCGATCGAGGTACCATCGCGCCTTCCTCAGGTCGTCGAGCACGCTCTCGCCCGACTTCCGGCCGGCGCGCGAGATGTACTTCACGGTGTTGCCGAGGCAGAATCCCAGGGCCCACGCCTCGATCACCTTGATGGCCTCGTAGACGTTCGACTCCCCGCCGTAGTGCGACGGGTGGTCGACCTTCTCGCTGTCGCCGCTCATCGCGCGCCTCCTCGCCAGACGGCTTCGCCGTCGAGCATCTTGCGGTACTGCCACCACGGTGCGCGGAAGTTGCCGATGAAGCCGTCGCGCTGATCGGACACGTGCGCAGCGTGCTCGAATGGGCTCATGTGGCCGCTCGCGAGCAGCCGATCGTGGAGCGCGATGTCCGCGTCTTCGTCGCGCCGCCCGTCGTGCGTGAGGTACGAGACGCGCGCGCAGCGCGCGGTGCTGATCCGCACGCGGTCCATTTCGGGCATGTGTGCGAGCCAGATGTCGGCCGCATCGATGAACGGTAGGTGCCACTCGTCGATCCCGAGCGGATTGGGCCGGCGCCCCTCGTACGCCGCGAGCATCGCCTTCGCCGTGATCTGCATCTCCGGTTGCGCCGCCGCGTCGGTTCGGAGCGCGAAGAAGTTCTCCCACTCGGTCGCCGACACGACGACAATGTACCACGCGAAGAACTCGAGCAGGCAGTTCGCGTGCTACTTGTGCACGCCCTGGCATGCGAGGAACTCGGCCTCAAGTACGGCCTGATCGCGTGCACGCAACCACGAGTGACGGGCATTCGCTTGGTGCTCGTCGCCGATGAGCTCGGACGCCTGCATCCCGCGCTGGTTCTTCGTGAACCCCTCCGGGATGAACGGGTTCTCGCGCACCTGCGCGATGCGCTTCTCGACGGGGATTGCGCGCGAGCTCGCGCTGTTCCGGCTGAAGACGCGGTGCGTGTTGAACTCGGCGAGGATGAAGCGCGGGAACGTCACCTCCATCGTCGTGAGGCGGACGCCGTCCGCGATCGAATCGGCCAGGATCTTCGCGTCGTAGCTCAAGGTGCGTGCTCCGTGTTCTTCGGGTGCCGCTTCCATGCGTCGGCGTGCGGGCGGCAGAGGTGCTTATCGGGGGCCGGCGACGTCGCGCACGAGGCACACAGACCGCGGTCGCACGTCTTGCCGGCCTTCTTCCCGCGCGGCTTCCAGTCGCAGAGGTACGCCGCGGGCTTGCCGCACTCGGTGCAGCGCTTCCGCGAGCCGCGCGAGCAGATGAAACCGGCCGGCTTGCCGTCGATCGTGATCGGCGTGCACGGCATCAGCGGCGCTCCTCATCGACGATGACGTTGTCGATCCAGATCGGGGGCGCTCCGTCTCTCTCGGCCTTGGCGGCTTGTTCGCGTGTCATGTGGAGCGAGTGCACGGAGGCGCTGCAGCGCACGCCGGCCTCGTCGATGACCCAACGAAACGGCGTCGTTGCGGCGCACGGAAGGACGAGGCCTCGGGGTCCATCGACCTGACGGAGCGCGTCCTCGCGCGTCGCGTAGACGATGGTTGCCGCTCCGACCGCCGACAGGAACGAGCCGCGATAAACCATCCATCCGTAATGGACACCGCCCTCACACCGTGCGCATTCGACGGTGTGGAAGAGCGCGAACACGGGCCCGCCACATTGGCGGCATCGCGGATTGCACGGCATCAGCGCCGCTCCTTCGCCCGAAGCGCGGCGAGATCGGCGAAGCCCACGCGCGCGCCGAAGGCGTACTCTGCGTCCCATCGGCGACAGAACGCGTCCGCCTCAAGGTCGCGCTCGCACATCTCGCGGCCCGCCTGCAACGCCTCCTCGGCGGTGAATGCGCCTTCGAGCTCGTACGGACCGCGCGGCGTCTGCACGCGGTAGAGACGCGGAGGGCCTGGCTCGATGAGCCTGACGGTGTATTGCTCAGCCACGCCGCGCCCCGCGCATCGTCTCGATGTCGAGGCGGATCGCGATCACCGCCACCTCGGCTTCGCGCGCGCGCGCCTCCATGCGCTTCAGCGCGGCCGTGAGGTCGTCGGCCGGCGCGCGAGCGCCACCGCGTCCCCGGCCGGCCGCGTACGCACGGCCGAGCGCCTCGGCGATCTTCGCCGTGCGCAGCTCCGGCGCGGCATACGCCAGGGTCTCGGCGAGCTTCCGCGCTTCGGTCGCGAGCTGCTCTTCGAGCACGTCGTCGTCGAACGAGCGGCCGAGCGCTTCCGGATGCATGTGTGCGGTGTGCGCTGTCAGACCGACCTGGCCTCGGAAGCGGCGCCCGCAGTGGGAGCACTTCGCGCGTAGCTCCGCGACCTCAAGAGGGCTTCGCATAGTCCCTCCCGTGTGCGTTCGGTCCGGCGCTCGCAGGGAGCTGGCGCCTCGCCTTCGCGTGCATCCGCGTGATGTGCGTGGCGAGACCCCGCTCACCGTCGAAGGTGCGACCGCAGTGCGGGCACTTCTTCGCGCGCGCGGCTTTCTCGAGCCGCTGCGCACAGCGCTCCGCTTCGACGGCGCGCAGCTCCGCGTTGGCGCGAAGCGCTCGCTCCCGCTCGAGCTGGCGCTCGGCTTCCGTCGGGCCGGTGAACGACTGCGCGTGTCCGTTCGGGCAGTGGAACGTCTCGCGATTTTCCCGGAGCTGAGCGAGGCGCGCAGCGCGCATCCAGATCTCGGCGTCGCACTTGTAGCAACGGACGTGGCTGACCTCAGGGCCGAACATGCGGCACCTCCGGGAACTCCCGCACGCGAAGGTCCTCGGGCCATTCGCGAAGGTCCCCGCCCTTGCGATCGAGCACCGGCCACATCTCGGGCCGAGAGCCGATCTGCTTCACGAAGCACGGCACTCCGGCCTCGCGGCACTGCGCGATCGTCGAGCGCGCCCACGCGAGATCGAACGGGCGCGCGCCGGGGCCGCTCTCTCCGCCGACGACAACCCACGAAAGAGCGCGCTGCTCTCCGGCGTTCGCGTCGAAGTATCCGCGGAGCGCGTTGATCACGAGCGCGCGCGGGTCGTTGGTATCTCCCTCCGGCCGGTGCGCGATGCGCGTGAAGTCGATCGGCCCGAGCGCCGGCTCGTAGCTGATCCATCGAAGCGCCGCGGGGAGCCCGAGCAAGATCGGGATGCGCTCGTCGGCGGTCGCTTGGTCCTCGACGGAAACGCCGAGCCACACGTTCGGGAGCGGCCACGGCCACGATGGCGGCCGCTCGGCACTGTATGCCACCTGCACCGCAGCTCCGGCAGTGACCGCCCACCATCGCGCGCCACGATGCGATCCGAAGGTGTGTGCCGACACGGGCGACGCTGCGAGCCACTCGAAGAACGCACGCGCGTGCTCGGGACGCTTCGTCAAGATCTGGTAGGTGTGCTGCGGCGTCGCCGCCATGACGCCGAAGACGGCCGCGATCTGTTCGAAGGACAGGCCCTCGTGAAAGAGATCCGACATCGAGTTCACGAAGACTCGCCGCGGCTTCCCCCACCGGAGCGGCTCGCCGAGCTTCTCCGCGATGAAGCGGGCCTCGCCGGTCCACACCGGTCCGCCCTTCTCGCGCTTCTTCGTCAGGCCCTCGTAGTGACCGCCCGGGTAGTCGTGGCGATGCGCCTGCTTCATCGCGTAGCAGTTCGTGCACCCCGCCGAGACGAGCGAGCAGCCTCGCGCGGGGTTCCATGAGACGTCCGTCCATTCGATCGATGTGGCCGCCATCACCCCGGCTCCCTCGTGTCGAACTCGCCCGCCTCGACGCGCCGGTGCATCGCCCCGCGCCTCTCGAGCACGTCCTTGCGCGCGGTCCAGCGGCGGCCGTCGCGGATCGCCTCGGCCGCGTGCATGGCGATCGTCGTCGCGTCGGCGTCGGGCGGCAGCTCCGGCAGCATCGACGCGATCGCCGAGAGCGCGCTCGCCTGCTTCGCCCGCTCGGTGTTCACGCGTTCGATCTCGATGAGCGCATCGCTGAGCTCGTGCCGCGCCTCGGCCTCACCGACCGCCGCCTGCTCCGCGTACTCCGCCATCGTCAGCTCCCACGCGTCGGCGGTGAGCTCGGCCACGCGGAAGCGCAGGCCGCGCGTTACCCCATCGAAGACTGCCGCCACGCGTGCACACGCTCGGCACTCCGCATGCAGCACGACACCGTCCGCCGCGTCCGCGAGCGCTGCGATCTTCGCCGCGAGCAGCGCCACGAGCTCGCCGACCGGCGCGTCCTCGGTGTGCTGCGCCAGCGTCGCGAGCCGCAGGTGCGCCGTGCGGTACTCGCGCAGCTCGGCGGCGTGCGCCTCGCGCTCGCGGTGCAGCTGCTCGCCGAGCGAGTGCAGGCGGCTGTCGAGTTCGGCGAGCACGCCGACGTCGACGACGTCGCGGCCGTGCGCACGCACGATCGCGACCGCGCGCGCGATGCTCACGGTGGGTTCGTATTCTGCTGCCGTCATGTTCGCTCCTCGCAAATCTCGCCGTCAGTCCCCCTCGAGCACATGAGCGCCCCGAGGTACCGCGTGCCGCAGCGCCAGCAGAGCCGGCCGCCGCCGTGTGTCTCGTCTGCGGTGCCTGGCTGGCCGAGCGCATCGAGCGCCGGCAGTTCCGACGCCGCGCGTAGCGCCACCGCCGCAACGTCGAGGAGCTCGCGCCGGAGCGCGCTTGGGTCGCGCTTGCACACCTCGTCGAAGAACTCCTTGACCTCCTCGGAGAGGATGCCGAAGACCTCGTGCGGACTGTTGAAGCGCCGGAAGCGGCGGACGTTCTTCTGCGCCAGTCGGAGCGCATCGCCGATAGCCATGTCGAGCGCGGCAAGGCGCTCGGTGATTCGCTGCTCTTCGACGGTGACCGTGGGTCTGACGGTGCTCATGAGCGTGCCTCGCGGATGAGCTCGTCGGGGAACGCGTTCCA
>Ga0137423_1000677_pt1 | contig 10446 bp, 7 predicted proteins | sample EasRivERMZT600_2_FD_102326 | JGI IMG/M metagenome (GOLD analysis project Ga0137423, IMG submission 102326) | Soil microbial communities from meander-bound floodplain in the East River, Colorado, USA - East River MetaG ERMZT600_2 | ecosystem: Environmental > Terrestrial > Soil > Floodplain ...
AACCGATCTATGTCTCTCGATGCTCTTGTCATTTTTATAAAGCCCTCCGCCCAGGGCGGGGCTCATTGTAACAGGTTGTCTGATACATTAGTTTTGGTGAAACCCACCAAAGACGACCTTAAACGCTATGCCGACAACTTCCTGCGGGAACAGGACGGCATCGCGCTTTATCAGGCACTTGCGAGGGCCGAGAAGGATCCTGCCCGGGCTGAAATCTTTGAAAAGCTGGCAAAAGCGGAAGAACGGCATGCAGCGCGTTGGGCCAGGCTGCTGCGGAGCAACGGCTCGGCAGTGCCTCCGCATTCGCCCGGCTGGCGCGTGCTGGCTTTGGGTTGGTTGTCGCGACGGTTCGGTACGCAGCATGTCCTTCCGGTGGTCACGGGTCTGGAGTCCCGCGATCAGGATGTCTATCGCGGGCAGGCAGAAGCGAAGGGTCTTCCCGCCGAAGAACGCAGCCACATGCGAACGCTCCGGGCAATGCAATCCCGCGGCGAAGACCGGCCCGAATCGATCGTCGACCTGGAAGGATGGCACCGCACCGGCTTCGGCGGCAGCCTTCGCGCTGCTGTCTTCGGCGCCAACGATGGTCTCGTATCGAACTTCAGCCTCGTGATGGGAATCGCCGGCTCAAACGCCGAGCCTCGATTTGTTCTGCTTGCCGGAATTGCCGGGCTCATCGCAGGGGCATCCTCCATGGCAGCCGGTGAATACGTCTCCGTCCAGTCACAACGGGAGTTGTACGAACAACAGATTGCGATCGAACGTGAAGAACTGGAAATGTCGCCGGAGGAAGAACAGGAAGAGCTGTCGCTGATCTACCAGGCCAAGGGAATTCCCAGTAACGAAGCCGAAGATCTGGCGAGGCGGATCGTGCTGAACCCGGAAACCGCGATTGATACACTCGTGCGGGAAGAACTGGGTCTCGATCCTTCGGCGCTCGGATCGCCGTGGGCGGCTGCGGCCAGCTCGTTTTTCGCTTTCGCATGCGGCGCCGCGATTCCCGTTATTCCTTATCTCGTATCGACGGGCTCCACCGCATTCATCGCAAGCGCCGTTGCGTGCGGCGTGTCTCTGTTCGTGATCGGCGGACTGATTTCGCTTTTCACGGGCCGGAATTTCTTCTTCAGCGGATTCCGCATGCTCGGCATTGGCGCGCTCGCCGCGGCGGTCACGTACTTCATCGGCAGATTGCTGGGCGTTTCCGTGAATTCATAAACTCATGACTGAACTGCCCCGCATCGCGCCGACGTACGCCGTTCAAGGCAACTGGGACGTCGCAACAGCTCACGCTCCGCAGTTGTTCGCCGGAACCGGTGTGAAAGAACTCACTGCCCGGGCCGGGGGCGTCGTGATAAATCTGCGCGGAAACAAAATCTGGCTTGGCGGCGCTTCCGCCCATCGTATCGAAGGCGTGCAGGAACTTTTGACACAGGCGCCATCGGATGCATTCCGCATTTTTGTTTATCACTATCCCGACGAAATCTACGACGTTTCAGGAAAGGTCGATCTTTACTGCGCCGGCCATACGCATGGCGGGCAAGTGGCGCTGCCGCTGTACGGAGCTCTGCTGACGCTGTCGCGCTTCGGTAAGCGGTTCGAGGCGGGCCTTTACCAGGTCGGCCCGACCTCGCTCTACGTCAGCCGCGGCATTGGAATGGAAGGCGGCTCTGCTCCGCGCGTCCGCTTCTGGGCGCGGCCCGAAATCACGCTGTACGAAATCTCGCGCGAATAACAATCATTGACCTAGGAATCTTTTCCTAGTAAAAGATTCCTACATGTCTCCAAAGCCATCTCGACCGACAGATTCCGAACTCGAAGTCCTGACCGTGTTATGGAGCCGCGGGCCGAGCACAGTGCGCGAGGTTTACGAAACGCTCCGCCGCCGGCGAAAGTCCGCCCAATATGCGACCGTTCTCAAGTTCATGCAGATCATGGCCCAGAAGGGACTGGTGCGACGCGACGACAGCGAGCGCGCGCACGTGTATGAGGCGGCGCAATCCCGCGAGTGGACGCAGCGGCAACTCGCGGCAGATTTGCTTCAGCGGGGCTTCGACTGGTCCATGAAGAACCTCATGATCGGCGCGCTGTCGGCCCGCGAGGCGTCGAAGGAAGAACTCGCCGACCTGCGCAGGCTTCTGGACGAATACGAAAAGGGGAAGAAATGACGTTACTCGAAGCGTGGGTCCAATATCCGGTGGCGGCAGCTCTGGGCCGCACTCTCCTCCATTCCCTGTGGGAAGCCGGCGTCATCGCGATCGCGCTCGCTTTCGTCCTCGGCGTTTCGCGATCCGCTCAGGTTCGATACGCGTCGGCCTGCATTGCGCTGGTCATGATGCTCGTCACATCTGTCGTTACCTTCGTTGTGGTGATGCCTGAACCGGGCGTTCGTAACCAGTTTCCGGCGCCGGTTCACTTCCCTGCCCTGAAGGACGCGGCCGGAGATGCCTCGTTCGGAGCATCGGACCGGTTGGGATTCGACGAGCTCGTGCCGTGGATCACTCCGCTTTGGGCAGCTGGCTTTTTCCTCTTCAATCTGAAACATCTTGCCGGCTGGTGGAGCGTGCAGCGCCTGCGCAGGCGTGCAACTTGTGCTGCATCGAAAATCTGGCAGTCGCGACTAACTGTGCTTTGCGAACAGCTCTTAGTTTCCAGGACCGTCACTCTCGTGGAGTCATCCGTCGCGGCCTTTCCGATAGTCATCGGGCATCTGCGTCCCATCATTCTTCTTCCCGTCGGCGTCGTCACAGGAATGCCCCGGGAACAGGTCGAACTGATTCTGATGCACGAATTGGCTCACATTCGCCGGCACGACTACGCCATGAACATCATCCAGGCTTTCGTGGAAAACGTGTTCTTCTATCATCCCGCCGTCTGGTGGGTTTCAAGAATCATCCGAACGGAACGCGAACACTGCTGTGATGATCTCGTCGTCGCTTCCACTCAGGATCCCTACGGTTACGCTGCCGCGCTCGCGGCGCTGGAAGAAAGCCGCACGCGCTCGGAAGAGTTCGCGCTTGCCGCAACAGGAGGTAATCTCGTGAAACGAATACGACGTCTGCTTGGAAAACACGACACACCGAACACTTCGTGGCTGCCTCTGTTCGCGATCGCATTCCTGATCGCGACGGCATCGCTCGTTCTCCATGCGCAACCGGTTCTCTCGCCCGCAATCGAGTTGCCTCCACCTGCGCCGATCGTTGTCGTTCCGAGTCCGCCGCAACCGGTAATTGCGCGCACGCCGCGGCCGGCGCCCCCGGCGATCCAGAAACCGGCCGGCAGCCTCACGCCCTGGCTCGATCAGGATGTCGCTTACATCATCTCGAGGGAAGAACGGCAAGCGTTCGAGAGTCTTCCACCGGGCGAGGAACGGGAGAAATTCATTGAGCAGTTCTGGCTTCGACGCGACCCAACCCCGGGTACGCCGCAGAACGAATTCAAGGAGGAACACTACAAGCGGATTGCACATACCAACGAGAAGTTCACGACCGCTTCAACTGCCGGATGGAAAACCGATCGCGGCCGTTTTCTCATCATGTACGGCAAACCGGACCAACTGGAGTCGCATCCTGAGGGCATGAATAGCCCTGAACATCAACTTCACAGTTACCCCGTGGAGTTATGGTTCTACGCCTCTATGGGGCTCTTCGAGTTTGCCGACGTGTCCGTCAACGGAGAGTATCGAGTAGTCCAGGACTCGCATGTCACGGGATTTCCGGCCGTGATTACAGTTCTCGGAGAAGTCAACTTACCGGGCATTTTCAAGTTAAAGTTCAGGCCCACGCTGATTCGGATCATCGCGTTAGCGCAGGGTTTCCGCGCCGGCGCAGGGGATTCCATTCAAATCGTTCGAGACCAGTCCGGTCAAAAAACGACGTATCAAGTGGACAAGACGCGATTGATGACCGGCGCTATTTCCGACCTTCAGCTCGAACCGAACGACACGATCATTGTTCCGTCTGCACGATAACAACTACCTCCCGAGGAGCAGGACTGTGCTCCTCGGATTGACGAGATAGGAGTCCGAAGGATCGAGTTCGATCTCGTGGCCCGCATCCAGAAAATCCACGCCGCTCGGAAGACTGGTATCGACGACGCGATGCCAGCGCAGAGGCGACGGCAGCAGTGGAATGAGGACATCCTGGAGGCTGTGGCCGGCGTTGAAAATGATGAACAGATAGTACGTGCCGAGTTCGGATGCGATCTCACCTCCATCGAGCCGATAACAGACCGTACGCGCTTCCGGATCGTTCCAGCGCGGATGTCCGAGATCCGTGCCGAACCATGTGATATCGGGAATGCTGTCGACGTTCAGATCGCTGCCGAACAGGAACTTCCGGTGTTGCAGCACCGTGTACCTTTTCGTGAAGGCGATCGTCTTTCGGAAGAACGCCATAATGTCCGGGTTCTCCTGAACCGCACTCCAGTCGAACCAGCTGATCTCGTTATCCTGGCAATAAGCGTTGTTGTTTCCGTTTTGTGTCCTGCAGAACTCATCGCCGCCGAGCATCATCGGCGTCCCTATCGAGAAAAACAGCGCGCACGCGTGGTTTTTGATGATCTGTTTCCGGAGCCGGAGCACGTCGGGGTCTAATGTCTCGCCTTCGGCTCCGCAATTCCAGGAGTTGTTGTCGTTCGTACCGTCGCGATTGTCTTCCAGGTTGGCGTCGTTGTGTTTCCAGTTGTAAGAGACGAGGTCGTTCAGCGTAAAACCATCATGGCAGGTGATGAAGTTGATGCTGTTATACGCGGATCGCCCGTCGTCGGCATACAGGTCGGCCGAGCCTGAGAGCCGATGACCGATGTCGGCAAGCTGACCGGCGTCGCCCTTGCCGAACTTTCTGACACTGTCGCGAAACCGGCCGTTCCATTCGGACCAGTCCACCGGGAAATTGCCTACCTGATACGTCCGAGATCCCACGGTTCCGCGATCAATTTGACGCGGTCCAGAACCGGATCCTGCGAGATCGCATCGAAGAACGACGCCGATGTCTGAAATCCTTCCCCTTCGCGCCCGAGCACAGAAGCGAGATCGAAGCGAAAGCCGTCGACGTGCATCACTTCGACCCAGTACCGCAGAGAGTCCATCACCAGACGAATCACGTGGCTGTTGGCGAGATTGAGTGTGTTGCCGCAGCCCGTATGATTCATGTAGTAGCGATAGGGATCCGCGGCCGTTCCGGCGAGAGAGTAATACGTCGTGTTATCGATTCCCTTGAAACACAAGGTCGGTCCCATTTCGCTGCCTTCAGCCGTGTGGTTGTAGACGACATCGAGAATCACTTCAATTCCCGCCTTGTGAAGTTCACGTACCAGCGTTTTGAACTCCGACACCTGACAACCCGGTGCGCGCTGCGTACTGTACGTGGACTCGGGCGCGAAAAAGCCGATCGTGTTATAGCCCCAGTAGTTCTTCAGACCCTTATCCAGCAGGAAATCTTCGGCATAGCTCTCATGCACCGGCAGGAATTCAACCGCATTGATTCCCAGCTCGACGAGATGAGGAATCTTCTCGATGAATCCGAGGTACGTGCCCGGGTGCGCGACACCCGAAGACGGGCCGGCTGTGAATCCCCTCACGTGAACTTCATAGATGTAGAGCTGCTCGAAGGGAATGCCTGGCGGAGTGTCGCCTTTCCAATCGAATCGATCGTCGACGACGATGCATTTCGGAACAACATGCGAATTGTCTCGAGTGTCCACGGATTTGTCGGCGGCGGGTTTCAGCGGGTCATAGGCCAGAAGAAGGTTGTCGGTATTGTGAAACTTGCCGGTGAGAGCCCGGGCATACGGATCGATCAGCAGCTTGTGCTCGTTGAACCGCATTCCTCGCGCCGGATCGAACGGGCCTCGAACTTTGTATCCATACAGCTGGCCCGGCTTCAGTCCTTCGACGAATGAATGCCAGACAAACTTCGTTCGTTGATCGAGCCGGATCGTGTGCGTGGGCGGGGCGTTCTCTTTATCAAACAGCAGCAGAAACACGTCGCTCGCATGTTGCGAATACAACGCAAAGTTGACACCGCCGGGCCGGGCAGTGGCTCCCAACGGATAGTGGCGGCCTTTGGTTACTGTCAGAGGTTTCCTACGGCTTGATGTGGCTGGCATACGCAACACTATAACGAAACATTGAGTTGACGAGTTCAGTTACGCACAGTAATAAATGTCCATGTATTGCTGCAAACATATCGCATTCATTCTGCTGTTGGCTCTGGCTGCTTGCTCTCGTCAACCCGAACCGCCGGACACTGCATCGACCGTTCCTTTGTTTGACGATCTGGGGACGCATCATCGCGCGGTCTCGACGAAAAACGAGCTGGCGCAAAAATACTTCGATCAGGGACTGCGCCTGACTTACGGCTTCAACCATGACGAGGCGGAACGCGCGTTTCGTGAGGCGGCCCGCCTGGATCCCAGCCTCGCCATGGCATGGTGGGGCGTCGCGAACGCGCTCGGTCCTAACATCAACCTTCCTCTTGATGAAGCACGCAACAAGCGCGCCCTGGATGCAGTGGCGAAAGCGAAGGCATTGATCGCCAATGCCGGCGAATCCGAGCGCGCATACATCAACGCGATCGCCGTTCGCTATTCAGCGGACCCTGCGGCGAAGCGCATCGATCTGGATCGTGCGTACGCCAGGGCCATGGGCGAAGTGTACAAACGCTTCCCGAACGATGCGGATGCCGGAGCGCTTTATGCCGAAGCTCTGATGGATCTCAAACCCTGGCAACTCTGGACGCCGGAAGGCGAACCGCGCGAGGAGACGCTCGAAATTCTTCAGGTGCTCGAAGGCGTACTCAAGATGAACCCTGTCCATCCCGGCGCGAACCACTACTACATCCATGCCGTCGAGGCTTCGCGCGAACCTCAGAAAGCCGCCGACTCCGCGGAACGATTGCGGACGCTCGTGCCCGGCGCGGGTCATCTGGTGCACATGCCGGCACACATTGATATGCGAACAGGTAATTACACCGGGGCTGTGGAGGCAAATGCGAATGGGGTAAAGGCCGACGAAGCGTATTTTGCCAGGACGAAGGCGGCAGGCGTTTATCCGATGATTTACTACTCACACAACTTCACGTTTCTGTCCACCGCAGCCAGTATGATCGGCCGTACCAGGCAGGCCATGGACACGGCAGCCAAAGCCGTAGCGATCGCGGCGCCGATGGCGGGTCACGATGCGATGGCCGAATATGTCCTTCCGTGGACGTTTTACACGATGACCCGCAACGCGCGCTGGGATGACATGCTCGCGGCCCCACGACCGGCCGATTCGACGCCGTCAACTGTCGCGCTGTGGCACTACGGCCGCGGCGTGGCATCGATCGGCAAAGGCGACGTTGCCGGCGCGAAGAAAAGCCGGGATGAATTCGCGAAAGCGCGCGCTGGAGTTCCGAGGGATTTGATGTTGAACTTCAATCGGGCGGAAGACCTTCTGGCGATCGCCAACTTCGTCCTCGATGCGCGCATCGCCCGAGCCGGCGGCGATCACAATGGGGCCATCGCGCAATGGCAAAAAGCGATCGCCATTCAGGATCGGCTCGTTTATGACGAGCCTCCCGCCTGGTATTACCCAGTCCGCGAATCGCTCGGGGCGGAGTATCTCCTCCTCAAACGCTACGCCGACGCGGAAAAGACCTTCCGTCGTGATCTGGAAATCAATCCCAACAACCCCCGCTCCCTGTTCGGCCTGGCGGAAGCACTGAAAGGGCAGGGCAAAGCCGATGCGGAAGAGACCCGACGTCGTTTCGAAGAGGCATGGAAAGGCGCCGAGCTTGAACTAGGTATCGCCGGTTTATAGTTGGTCTCGAGTAACCTTTTTGCCGATATCCGGTTCTTATATACGTCACCCCCGGGAGGCGATTATGAACTTCAAGCACGTTCTACGCGCGATATCCAGAAAGCGCCTGCTCATGGCGATCGCCGTTGTGTCCATCGCGCTTGGGATCGTGGCAGGTAACACAATCTTCAGCCTGAATGTGGAACAGGCGTTGCACCGTGTTGCTCAGGGCGCCGAGTGGCAGAACCCCATCACCGTCGAAGGATACACACCTCGTCCGGACGAGCCGATGCTTACCCATTTCAAACCGGTAAGCAAAGGGTACTTCACCACGACCGGAACGGCGATGATCAGCGGCCGGGATTTTGACGAGCGTGACACCGGCTATGTTGATCCGAAGAGGCCTCCAAGGGTGTGCATCATCAACGAAGCGTTTGCGCGCAAATACTTCCCGGATGGCCGAGCTCTTGGACGCCGCGTCGGCGTAGGCAACAAACCCGGTACGAAACCCAACATTGAAATTATCGGAGTGGTACGCAACGACACCGATGAGAGACCCCGGGATGAAACCCTCTCCGAGGTGTTCGTCCCGATCGTCGACAGTCTCGTCGAGCCCGTCGTGTAATTGCCGGAGGTGGCGATGAACTTGAAGCATGCTCTACGGTCGATACGCAAAAATCCCCTCGTTACAGCGATCGCGATCATATCCCTTGCACTCGGTATCGGCGCGAACACCGCCATCTTCAGCCTCATTGATCAGCTCCTGTTAAGAATGTTGCCTGTAGAAAGCCCGGAAGAGCTGGTTCAACTCGCCCCGGACAGCCCGGAGATCGGCTCGACCTGGGGTTTCGACATGATGTCGTATCCGATGTATCGGGACATCCACGACAAAGCCACTCCGTTTTCGGGGGTTCTGGCATGGTATGCGACGCCGGCCAGCATGGGTCATAACGGACGGACCGAGCGCATCCGGAGCGAACTCATCACGGGCGACTACTTTCAGGTGCTTGGAGTAAAAGCCGCCATCGGCCGCACTTTTACTCCTGAAGACAACGACAGTCCGGGCGCCGAACCGGTGGCGGTCCTCACGCACGACTTCTGGCAAACGCGGTTCGGTGCAGATCCGAACGTTGTCGGAAGCACCATACATTTGAATGGGCATCCCATGACGATCATCGGCGTCAGCGACCGGGGGTTCCCTGGCCTGGAAATCGGTAACGCAACTCAGGTTTTCATACCGATCATGATGACCCAGCACATCGCGCCGCGGATTGCCGAGGGCGCTCCCCGGCCTGCGCTCGAGCTTCGAAGGAGCCGCTGGATCAACGTCTTCGCAAGACTGAAATCCGGCGTAACAATCGAACAGGCACAGGCAGCAATCGGACCGCTTTATCGCCAGATCACCGAGATGGAAGTTCAGGAGCCTCCGTTTCAAAGAGCATCGGAACAGGCCCGTCAGGAATACCTGCGGTCGCGCCTGAAGATCTTCGATGGCTCGACCGGCCGTTCCAATCTGCGCCAGACATTTACAACACCGCTGATTGTTCTAATGGGAATCACCGGCCTCGTCCTTCTGATTGCCTGTGCGAACGTCGCAAGCCTTCTGATTGCCCGCGCGACTGCGCGTCAGAAGGAGGTCGCGATCCGGCTGGCTCTTGGCGCGAGCCGGATGCAGATCGTTTCGCAGTTGATGCTTGAAAGCTTTGTGCTTTCCACGATCGCTGCCGCTGCGGGCGTCGGACTCGGTGTGTTCATGAGCGACGCCCTTCTTCGTTTTCTCAATGCGGATAACCTTCCAATGACGATCACCGCATCTCTGGACAGCCGTGTGCTTCTCTTTTCGGTGGCAGTTGCGTTCAGCACCGCCTTGATTTTCGGCCTTGTGCCGGCTCTCCAGACCACACGACCTCGCCTGGCGGAAACTTTGAAGAGTGAAGCCTCGAGCATCTTCGGCAGTCGTGGGCAGGCGCGTTTCCGGAAAGTGCTGGTGGGTGCGCAGGTCAGTTTGTCGTTGATCCTGCTGATTGTGTCCAGCTTGTTTGTCCGAAGCCTTTCGAATCTGCACCAGGTCGATCCGGGGTTTAGAAAGGATCAGCTGATCTCGTTTTCGCTCGACCCTGCCACCAACGGATACGACTCACAACGCACGCAGCAGTTTTATCGCGACCTGCTCGAGCGCCTGCGAGGTCTGCCTGGCGTCGTGTCCGCCGGACAGGCCGTGCAGCGCGTGCTTGAAGGCGGGGAGTGGAGGAACGCGATCACAGTCGAGGGTTACACGCCCCGACCGGACGACCGGATGTTTACTCACTTCAATGCCGTGAGCAGCGGCTACTTCAAAACACTCGGAACGCCGCTGATCGGCGGACGCGATTTCGAGGCGCGCGACATGAGAGAGGCAGACCCGAACAATCCGCTGCGGGTGTGCATCGTCAACGAAGCGTTCGCACGCAAATACTTTCGTGACGGGCTTGCTGTGGGACGACACGTCGGGATGGGCAACCGGCCGGGTACGCAGACAAACATCGAAATCATCGGAGTTGTCCGCGACTCCAGCTATCACCAACGCCGCGGTTAGATCCCGCCCCAGATGTTCGTTCCGATTCTCCTTGGCGCGCCGGCGACCGTTGTTTACCTCCGCACCGCCGGGCTTCCGGCGGCCCTGTTCGACG
>Ga0137423_1000679_pt1 | contig 10434 bp, 10 predicted proteins | sample EasRivERMZT600_2_FD_102326 | JGI IMG/M metagenome (GOLD analysis project Ga0137423, IMG submission 102326) | Soil microbial communities from meander-bound floodplain in the East River, Colorado, USA - East River MetaG ERMZT600_2 | ecosystem: Environmental > Terrestrial > Soil > Floodplain ...
ATCGCGGCGGCAAAGAGGAAGCGATCAAGTTTCTCGTAGGCCAGGTGATGCGCGAGACAAGGGGCCGAGTCAAGCCGGAGGTAGTCACTCAACTTCTCAAGAAGAAACTTGATACAAGACCATAATTAAATGCGTCTCTTATGCGTTAGTAAAGTAGACAAATGAACCGCATTTTTACGTTCGACCATCTCAAGTGGTTGTATCCGGGCATGCATATCAAGCGCTGGCTCGGGTTGATGGTGATCGGCGTTGCGATCCTTGCCTTCGGGTTCAGCTTCATCGTTCGCGAAGCGTACCTGGAGGGTTTTCGTCTGCCCGACTTCATGTATTACGTGACGCTGCAGTTCATCCCGCGAGCGCTTCGCGGCGCACTTTTCATGAGTGGTGCGGTAGCCCTTGTCGTCTACTCGATCATCAAGTTGAACCAGTCGTTGATATCGGTCCTGGCACCGAACCGCGATACTTCCGAGAGCCTCGTCAACACCATCTACGCGCACAGGTTCCTCGGCCGCGGGCCTAAAATCGTCGCAATAGGCGGTGGGACGGGCCTCGCTACTCTGCTGCGAGGGTTGAAGGAATACACGACTAACCTCACGGCGGTTGTTACCGTGGCCGATGACGGCGGCAGTTCTGGCGTGCTGCGGCGGGAACTCGGGGTGTTGCCCCCGGGCGACGTGAGGAACTGCATCGCGGCGCTGGCCGACGCCGAACCCCTGGTGACAAAGCTTTTTCAGTACCGGTTCGATGAGGGCACAGGCCTCGCCGGACACTCGTTCGGCAACCTCTTCATCGTCGCGATGGAGGGCGTCGTCGGCAACTTTGAGGACGCGATCCGACAGACCAGCCGCGTGCTTGCAGTGCGCGGCCAGATCATTCCATCAACCCTCGACGACGTTACTCTGAACGCGTCGACAACCGACGAGCGGACGATCCGTGGCGAATCTAATATCACCGCTGACCTCAAGCGGAACGGGCACGATGCACGAATTACCCAGGTCTACCTGGACCCTCTTGATCCCCCAGCTCATCCTGAAGCGGTGCGTGCAATCCTCGACGCCGATCTTATCGTCCTTGGACCGGGCAGCCTGTATACGAGCGTGATGCCGAACCTGTTGGTGCAGGGCATTCGCCGCGCGCTTGTGGCATCGCCGGCGCCGATGATCTACGCGTGCAACGTGGCCACGCAGCACGGCGAGACGGACGGCTTCAGCGTACGAGATCACGTCGAAGTGATCGAGTCACACCTGGGGAAGGGCGTCATCGGCCACGTGCTGGCCAACGATAACTTGACTGACGAAGCGCTCCGGGCGGAGTTTTCGCAGCCCGTTGCGATGGACGGCGATATCAACAATGGCATACGCTTGGTGAGGAGCGACGTGGTAAGCGAGGAAAACCGCTACCACCACGATTCCGTAAAACTGGCGAGGGCCGTGATGAACATCTACTACGAGAACGATCGCGGTAGTCTGCCCGAGCCCGAGAAAAGCTTAGTCTCAGCTTTCGACAAGTAGACCACCGATAGGGACCAGCAGATGAGCGTTCAAGACGGATTGGCCATAGCCTCCATCCTTATTTCTATTGCATTGATCGCGGTTATCCTTCTGCAGGTGAAGGGAGAGGGTGTGGGAGGGCTGCAAAGTGGCTCTTTCGTGCGAACCCGGCGGGGCATGGAAAAGACTCTCTTCCAGGTCACGATCGTCCTCTCGATCGTGTGGGTTGCGGTGGCTGCCGCAGCGGTCGTAGTCCAGTAGCACAGCCCAAGCATTCTGCATGCGTCCCATAGAACTGCGGCAACCGCCGTCGAGACATGGGCCACGCTGGCCTCTCCTGGGTCTTATTGCCGCTGTCATCGTGCTTGTGGTGGCCGCCTGGTTTGCCTTTGGCGAGGCCATTTCCGGCGGCAGTAGCGACCAACCCGCTCAATTCACCGAGGCCATCGTCGGAGCACCCTCAAGGGTCAATCCCTTGTTTGCATACTTGAATGACACTGACAGGGACATGGTGTCCCTGGTGTTTTCGGGCCTGACGCGTCTATCTCAGGACGGTACCGTCATCCCAGACCTTGCCGAAAGCTGGGACGTGAGCTCCGACGGCCGGACGGTCACCTTTCACCTGCGACAGGGGGTCACATTCCACACGGGGACACCGTTCAGTTCCGCAGATGCGGTATTCACGTACAATCTCCTGGGCGACCCCGCCCTCCAGGGGGATCCAGACCAGGCGCCGCTCTGGCGACAGGTGCATTGCAGCGATCCTGACCCGACCACCGTTGTTTGCGAGCTTCCGGCACCGTTTGCGCCATTCCTCGCGTATGCGAGCATTGGCATATTGCCCAAAACGATGCTCGAAGGCGCCACGGCGGGCAACATCCTGGATAACGTATTCAACCAGGCGCCGGTCGGCACCGGGCCTTACAGCGTTGCCCAGCTAGCGGAGTCGCGAGCCGTATTAAGGGCGCACCCGGCCTACCACCTGGGGGTACCGGCGATAGAGGAGATCGAGCTTCAGTTCTTCTTCGACGCCCCCGGGGCCGCCGCCGCCGTGGTTCGTGGCGACGCGGACGCCATCCTTGTGGATTCTGCCACCGGCGAGGCCGAACGCGATGCGCTCGCGGGCACTTCCGGTCTGCGGACGTTTAGCGCCAACCGGACGGCTTACACGGCGCTTTACATGAACGGACCGAAGGCGCCCCTGAACGACGCCGACGTACGTAACGCGATCGCGCAGGCCATCGACATCGAATCCATCACCGGCGACATCCTGGGCACCCTGGCGGCGCGGGCGACCACGCCGATGGTGCCGGGGACGTGGGCATTCAATCCCGACGTCGCTCCATATGAGCACGACGACGATGACGCGCGCGATCGACTTGAGCAAGCGGGTTGGGTGTTGACAGAAGGTAGCGACGTTCGCGTGAAGAATGACATCCCGCTCGAGATCACGCTTCTCGCCGATCGCGATCCGGTGCGCGACGCCCTCGCTGAACGAGTCGCCGAAGACCTGCGGGACGTCGGTATTGGCGTCACGGTTGAGCTCGAGGATTCCTCAACATTGATCACCGATTCCCTCATCCCGCGCGACTACCAGGCGGCAATCTTCGGATGGGACCAGGGTCTGGATCCAGACCCCTACCCTGCCTGGCACAGTTCCCAGGCGGGGGGAAACGGGAGAAACCTGGCCGAATATCAGAGCGAGGATGCGGACGCCCTGATGGAAGACGGCCGTCGGACCTTCGACCTCGATCAACGTCAGAGCCTGTACTACTCGTTCCAGGAGGTCTTCAACCTGGACGTCCCCAGTGTGATTCTCTACTACCCGGTCTACAACTATTTCGTCCGGGAGACCGTGGAGGGGGTGGACCTTGGGACCTTGTTCTACACCGGGTCGCGTTTCCGAAACGTCCATGAATGGACGCTTGATAGCGCTGCACAGGTCGTCGTCGACTAGAAGGCGCCCTAGGGCGTAGCGACGATAGGAATCTGAATCACGCCCTTGGGCTTGCCGGACGCATCGGTTTCGAGGTAGACCCAGAGGCAGAACGCGGTCGGCTCCTTAAGCCCGTTGATGACGAGGTCGGCGGCGAACGGCTGCGTGAACTCAGTGACAGTCATTCCGGGTGGAGCAATACGGTACTCCCTGGGCTGCGGCGGCAGACGAAATACCTGGGTGACTTCCTGCTTCCCGTTCACGATCGCCAGCGCTACACCGTGATTGTCGAAGCCAATGTTGGAGCCCCAGCCACGAACATGGAACGGCACCTTGACGCGCTCCTCAGACACTGGAGCCACCACCTGCAGTTGCGCCGGTGAGGCGGGATCAGGATTGGGTGCGCATACCGTAAGCGGGGTCGGCGTGGGTGCGGGGGTATCGCTGGGAGACCGCCGAGGGCGCGCAGTGACATCACCAGAGGGCGAGGCGAAGTCCACCACGATCCCCGGATCGGTCTCATCATCTGCCTTCGACCCACCACCGCACGCCGCGAGAATCGTCGCAAGCGCCAGCAGGCCAACGGCCGCAATTCGGATGTCGAGAATAAATCGCACCATAGTTGAAACGCACGAGGCGCCATTCTCGTTGTCGCTATCGCGTGCTAGAATCCGCCGAGACCAATGAGCATTATCTTCATCGGTACGCCAGACTTCGCGGTGCCATCGCTGCGCCGCCTCGCAGGATCGGGATACCGGATCAGCGCCGTTGTCACCCAGCCAGACCGCCGTGCCGGGCGCGGCCGCAGCACGAGGGCCTCCCCTGTCAAGAAGGCCGCCCTTGAGCTGGGGATCGAGGTACTTCAGCCGGCCACCCTTCGGGACAAGGGCGAGATCGAGCGGATCGCCGCCCTCCACCCCGAGGTCATGGTAGCGGTAGCTTACGGGCAGATCCTGCGGCCAGACGTCCTTGCTATCGCTCCGAGAGGTGTTGTGAACGTCCATCCTTCTCTCCTACCCAGGTACCGGGGTGCTTCACCAATTCAGTCGGCAATTCTGTCAGGAGACGATGTCACGGGTGTCACCATCATGCTCATGGATGCCCGAATGGACTCCGGTCCCGTCCTAGCGCAACAGAAAGTTGCGATAGAGACCAATGACACGGGAGGCACGCTTTCCGCGCGGCTTGCGGACGTTGGCGCGCAGTTGCTCTCGGACGCACTCCGCGCCTGGCTTGACGGCGACGTTCAGGCGCAAGCGCAGGACGAATCGAAGGCCACCGTGACGCGGCTTCTCAGCAAGGATGACGGCCGGATCGACTGGAGTGAATCCGCTGTTCAGATCAGCCGACAGGTCCGCGCCTTCGATCCCTGGCCCGGAAGCTACACCACGCTTCGCGGCGAGAAACTGATAATCTGGCGGGGACTGCCCGTGGAAGATGGCCAGAGCTCGAATCCTGGAGAACTATTGGAGCTTACGGGTCAGCCGACAAACCCGCGAATTGCTGTTGCGACTGGAGACGGCATGCTGGAGCTGTTGGATGTCCAACGAGAAGGGCGAAAGCGAGTGTCAGCGGCAGATTTCGCCAGGGGAACGAGAGATCTGGTCGGAAGCCGCCTGGGATAAGAAAAGCCGGAAGGCGCTTCCGTCTCCCCGCCTCGCTAATCGCTGTCAGGCTACTCCTCGGACTCCTCCGCGGCCGCGGGTTCCTCGCCCGGCGCGCCGGCAACCAGCTCCTCGCCCTCAGCCGGCTCAGCAACCACGTCGACCTGCACGACAGCCGGCGGCGACACTTTCGCCACAACCTGTTCAGGGTCGGTCAGGAGCGTGACGCCTTCGGGTATCTGCAGGTCCCCAACGTGGAAGGCAGAGTCGACTTCTTCGAGGGAGGAGACGTCGGCCTCGACGGCGGAGGGGACATCCGTCGGCAAGGCCTCGACAGTGATGTGATCGAGTCCAAGAGTCAGGATGCCGCCATATCGGTCGACCGCGGGGGATAGCCCGGTGATGTGCACGGGAACGTCGATACGTACCCTCTCCTTCAGCGAGATCTGCAAGAAGTCTACGTGCAGGATATTGTCGGCAATGGGGTGATGCTGCACATGCTTTACGAAGGTGGGGCGCGGCTCCCCATCGGCCAGCTTCAGATAGACAATCTCGTTACGGCCCGCGCTCTTGAGGACATGGATCAGTTCACTGGTCGGAACCTGGATAGCAGTGGATTCGACGCCACGCCCGAAGATGTTGCCGGGAGTGACGCCGGCGCGTCGAAGCACCTTGACCTTCTTGCCCAGCACTTCGCGCGAGTTCACAGTCAATTCAGTTCTAGTTGCCATGTGGGAAAACTCCTTGGGGGGATACGCCACTCAGCGTATCGGAGAAGGACCCAACGGTCAACGATTCAGTGTTGACATACAAGGCGGAGGTTACTAATCTTCATTGTGCGTGCGCGTGCACGCACAAGCCGCCAAGGAGAGCCCGATCACACTACAGGCCAAGCCGGAGCCGAGGCCGCGCGACCCCGAACAGCGGAGAGCGGACCTGATTAACGCGGCGAACACTGTGTTCGCAGAGCATGGCTACGATGCTGCCACCACGCGCGCAATCGCCGAGCGCGCTGGTTGCGCCGAAGGCCTGATTCACCGCTACTTCAATGGCAAGCGTGGCCTCTTGCTCGCGATCATCGAGAGCAAGGCTGCGCATGTAGTCGAGGAGTTCGAGTCAGAACTGCCAGATCAAGCCACCGTCGAGGACGAGATCGCGGCAATCCTTCTGCGAGATCTGGATCTCTTCTGGGAGCGACGGGACTTCATGCGCGTCTCCGTATCACAGGCGACGATAGACCAGGAAATCGGCCGCACGATCAGCAGCAACCTGAACGATCAGCGTGTGCGATTGATGCTGCAAAAGTTGCGACGCCACCAGGCGTGCGGGCGAATTCGAGAGGGAACCGACATCCAGGCGATCGCCTACGCGCTTTCGGCGCTGGGCTTTTCAATTGGCTTCGTTTTTCAAGCGTGTTTCGGAGAAGACCGACAACTTGCGCGCCGCATAATGATAAGCGCCGCGCAGGCGATTAGCGATGGAATCATTCCGATCACCGAGGAGGAAAAACCACGATGAAGTTGGGACTGAACACGGGATACTGGGGTGCCGGACCCCCGGCTGGAGTCGAAGAATCGGTCCGAATTGCAGAGGACCTGGGATTCGACTCAATGTGGACCGCTGAGGCCTACGGGTCGGATTGCCTGACGCCGCTGGCCTGGTGGGGAGCTAAAACATCGAAGATCAAGCTCGGAACGGCAATCGCCCAGATCTCGGCGCGGACTCCGGCAGCAACGGCGATGGCTGCGATGACGCTGGACCACCTTTCCGGTGGGCGGGTCATCCTGGGAGTCGGCGCGTCGGGGCCGCAGGTCGTCGAGGGTTGGTACGGCAGGCCGTATCCCCGGCCCCTCGAGCGCACCCGAGAGTACATCGAGGTCATGCGGAAGATTATGGCGCGCGAGGAGCTCATCGACTTCCACGGTAAGCACTACGACATGCCTTACGGCGGCGCGGACGGCGCGGGCCTCGGGAAGGCCCTAAAGTCGACGATTCATCCTTACCGGACTGACATACCGATTTACCTGGCGGCCGAGGGACCGAAGAATGTCGCGCTAGCGGCGGAGATCGCCGACGGATGGCTGCCACTGTTCTTCTCGCCGAAGTCGGACAAATTCTACCGGCAGGCGCTGGACGAGGGCTTCGCGAAGGCAGGCGCCAGGCGCTCGGCGGCGGAATTCGAGGTGGCTTCGCTGGTGCCGATCGTGCCGGGGCCAGACGCGGAGACGGCAGCGAACATGATCCGGCCGATGCTTGGGCTCTACGTCGGCGGCATGGGAGCGCGAGGGGCGAACTTCCACTACGACGTTATCGCGCGGCTGGGATACGAGGCGGAGTGCGCGCACATCCAGGACCTTTACCTCCAGGGCAAGAAGCAGGAAGCGATCGCTTCTATCCCGCTGAAGATGGTGGAAGATGTGGCGCTGGTGGGGCCGATGGACAAGATCAAGCACGAACTCCAGCAATGGAAGAGCACCTGTCTGACGACAATGCTCATCAACGCCCCCGGACCGATGCTGGAGACAGTAGCAAAGGTGGTTATGTAAATGAAGGTTGGACTGCAGATGCCCTATTTCACGTGGGCGGGCGGCGCCCCGGAGTTGGGGCCCAAGCTAGCCGAAGTCGCGCGCACGGCTGAGGATTCAGGTTTCGACTCCATCTGGGTAATGGACCACTTCTTCCAGATACCGTTCGTAGGCCCGGTGGAGCTGGACATGCTGGAGGCGTACACGACACTCGGATTCATCGCGGCACACACAAAGAGAACGACTCTGGGCACGATGGTGACGGGCGTCACGTACAGGCACCCAGGGATCCTGTTGAAGCAGGTGACGACGTTGGACGTGCTGTCAGGCGGTCGCGCCTGGCTCGGGATCGGCGCTGCCTGGTTCGATCGCGAGCACGAGGGTCTGGGTGTGGACTTCCCGCCGCTAAAGGAACGCTTCGAGCGGCTGGAGGACGCGCTCCAGATCGCGCACCAGATGTGGAACGATGACAACAACGGTACGTTCGACGGCAAGCACTATCAGCTCAAGGAAACATTGAACGTTCCGCAGGCGCTCTCGAAGCCTCATCCGCGGATCCTGATAGGCGGCATGGGGGAGAAAAAGACTCTGCGGTTGGTGGCGAAGTACGCGGACGCGAGCAACATCACCGGGCAGATTGGCCCCGATGGCCTACGTAAGAAATACGAAATCCTGCGCGAGCACTGCGAGCGCGAAGGCCGTAACTACGACGACATCGAGCGGACGGTGCTCTGGATCATGAATCCGGGCCCGAACGGCGAAAACGCCGGAGACATGGTTGACCAGTTCGGGCGTATGGCCGAGGCCGGGGCTCAGACGATCATCGGCTCGGTCGGCGGGGTCGACAGCATCAAGCCGTTGGAGCTGATCGGGCGCGATGTGATTCCGCAGCTGGCGAAGCTGTAGTTTAGTTATCAATTGACAGTTAGCAGTTGACAGCGAGGGAAGAGGGTCAACCCAGGTGATCAGGCGGTTGGAATACAAGTGGATAGTCGGCATCGTCTTTGTCTTCGGCCTGTTCATGGAACTGCTGGACATGACGATCGTCAACGTCGCGATTCCGACGCTGGCGGAGGAGTTCGACGCGACCACGACGCAAGTGCAATGGGTCGTAACCGGCTACCTGCTGAGCCTGGCGGTCTTCATTCCGGTGTCCGGCTGGCTGGGCGACCGCTTTGGCACCAAGAAGATCTTCATGCTGGCGCTGTTCATTTTCACCACAGCTTCGTTCCTCTGCGGGATGGCCTGGAGTATCGAATCGCTGATCGGCTTCCGCGTCCTGCAGGGCGCGGGCGGGGGGATCCTGACGCCGGTTGGCACGGCGATGTTGTTCCGAGCCTTTCCGCCACAGGAACGGGCGAAGGCCGCGGCGATATTGATGATCCCGATGGTGGTGGCGCCGGCGAGCGGCCCAGTGGTAGGCGGCTACCTAGTGGAATACTGGGACTGGCGCTGGATCTTCTTCGTCAACATTCCGGTGGGTATCACGGCGCTCATCTTTGCCGCGATGTTTCTCAAGGAGGAAATCCAGCCGAACCCGGGCCGCCTCGACATCCCCGGCGTGATCCTCGCTGCGGCCGGATTGGGTTCCCTGCTATACGGCCTTGCCGAGGCAGGGAGCCGGGGCGTTGATGACCCGACCGTGATCGCCTTCGGTGCCCTGGGTCTCGTGCTGCTGGCTGTGTTCACGCTGGTGGAGCTGCGGACGGCCGAGCCGATGATCGATATGCGACTCTTTCAGAACCGGCTCTTCGCCACGGCCAACGCAGTGCAACTGGTGGCGTTTGCGGGGTTAACGGGTGGCCTGTTTCTGTTACCTGTGTTCCTTCAATCACCAGCGACGATGGGTCTTGGTGCGTTCGATTCGGGACTCACAACGTTTCCGCAGGCGATCGGAATCGTGCTGATGGTGCAGGTCTCGAGCAGACTCTACGGACGGATCGGTCCGAGACGGTTGCTGGTAGCGGGGCTCGTCGGTGTGACCGTCACGACTCTCGCATTCATGCTGGTCGATGTGGGAACGAGCCTGTGGTGGATCCGCGGGATCATGTTTGTGCGCGGCTGCTTCTTCTCGTTTATCCTGATCTGCCTGCAGACGGCAACATTCGCAACGATCTCACTGGAGAAGATGGGCCGGGCGAGCGCCATATCGAGCGCGGACCGGCAGGTGGGCGCGAGCTTCGGCGTCGCCCTGGTGGCTACGGTGCTCACGAGCCGGCTGGCCGCGAACGGCACGTCACTGGCGCCGGGAGCAGACAGTTCAGCCACGGTCGAAGCATTTCACGAAGCGTTCTTCGTGGCGGCGATGCTTACCCTTGTCGGGGCCGGCATGGCGCTGCTGATCAACGACAAGGATGCAGCGGTTTCGATGAATCAGGTGGCCGCGGCCGCGCCGCCCGTCGAGGATCGGGAGCCGGCGCTGGCCGCCGGCGGGGGACGCTGAGAGATGGCATCTGAATCGCCGACGGATGCAGTGAAGGACTGCTTCGTTCGCTTCATGACGGGCATGCACGAGATGGTTTTTCGGTCGAGCAACGGCCTGTTGCTTAACCGCGTGTTCGGGATGCCGGTGGTGATGCTGACGACAACGGGGCGGAAGAGCGGCAGGAAACGAACCACCATGCTGACGTCGCCGGTGCAAGAAGGGGATGTCGTGGTGCTGGTTGCTTCTTACGGCGGGGATAACCGGCACCCAACATGGTTTCTGAACCTCCGCAGCAACCCGGACGTCGAAGTGACGATGATGGGTGAGACGCGCCGGATGCGCGCCCGGATCGCTTCGACCGAGGAGAAGGCGGAGTTATGGCCGCGCGTTACCGGGGCCTACGGTGCCTACGCGCAGTACCAGCGGAGCACCAACCGGGACATCCCGCTGGTCA
>Ga0137423_1000682_pt1 | contig 10398 bp, 12 predicted proteins | sample EasRivERMZT600_2_FD_102326 | JGI IMG/M metagenome (GOLD analysis project Ga0137423, IMG submission 102326) | Soil microbial communities from meander-bound floodplain in the East River, Colorado, USA - East River MetaG ERMZT600_2 | ecosystem: Environmental > Terrestrial > Soil > Floodplain ...
CGTTGAGCGGCATTGCGAGCGATGGTCGGTTCGAACACGTGAACATTTCCGACCTTCTTCGACTGACGCAACGCTTTCTTGACTTCGAGCCGGTACACGGTCGTCTGAATAGTCGTATAGGCCGGCTTCTTCCTGGGGGGAAACGCATCCACAATGTCTCGGATACAGCACGGTCCCTGGTTCCAGAGGACCTCCATGATCTGTAGTTCAAGTTTCGACAGTTTCGGAGTTGTCATTGAGATCTCCTACATATGTCTTATATCTACTACATGCGAGTTCAGTGTCAAGAAGAAGTTATATGGATAGTGAGCCGATTTGAAAATCGAGGTGGGAATCAGCACGATTGCGGCGATGCTGAAGTGGATGCGCTCTTGAGCCCGCGCTAACGCAAGCCGGCGCCATGGCAGATGCAGGTCGACAGTTGCCCTTTCATTTGTGCTTTCATTTCCTCCACCTGCCGGGTGTATTGCGTCCGCATCTGTTTTACCTGGACCTGAAGATCCCGGTATTTCATTTCGAACTCATCGCGGATCAGCTTCTCCTTCAATGCCAGGAGCGATTTCAGACGTGTGTCGGGCTGGAGTTGTGCGCGCAGCGTCTCAATTTCGTCGAGTGCCTTTGCCAGGCGAGACTCGAGACTCTGGTTTTCCTTGATCGCATTTTCAAAGTGATCAACGAATTCGTCGATTGAAAGAGATCTGTGTGTCGCTGTGCTCATTTCGGCGGGTTGAGATGCAGAATTGGGTCCGAAAAACAGACTGAGACGGGAGAGCGGCCAGGTTATTGAAAAGATTGAGCGAGTGGCCGCACCGGCGCGTCCGTTGTCCGGCGAAAGCACACCAACTTTGTGGATAGATTGTAAGGCACTTCAGCCTCCAATCCGTCAGCGACCGGGAATCATGAAGTTGCCCTGGGCATCTGCTGCGTCAGTAACAGAATTCAGCATTATTAATGACGCTTTTTGTCGGACTCATCCATAACTCTTGAGTCGCGGCGACGCTGCTGCTGCACTGTATAATGCAGGGCGCCTCGCCGCTCAATCCGAGCAAGTAGAGAACGTCAAGAAAGTTATGCAAGACCGGCTTCCTCAACTCGACGGCATTCGCGGCATCGCTATCCTTCTGGTCATATTCCACAATGAAACCGTCAAGTACCCATTCCTTTATCTGGACCGCGTTTTCGCCCATGGCTGGATGGGCGTGGATCTCTTCTTCGTTCTATCGGGGTTCCTGATAACAGGAATACTTCTCAAAACGCGGAACTCCGATGGCTATTTCCGGAATTTCTACGCCAGACGCAGCCTGAGAATCTGGCCTTTGTACTATTGCTCGCTGCTTCTCATGTTCGTCATCATTCCTTTCCTGCGCCCGGCGGAAGGCGCGGCTATCTTTGAAAGGTCTTCCCCGTGGTGGTCATATCCACTCTACTTGCAGAACTTCCTGGTTCCCGTTCCAGCACAGGCAACAGGCTTGCTGGGCGTCACGTGGTCTCTGGCGATTGAAGAGCAGTTCTATCTGGTCTGGCCCCTGGTCGTCCGTTTCTGCTCGACTGCAGCCTTGCGCCGGATAGCCATTACGGTGGTTTGCTTTTCACCCGTGCTCCGTCTTCTCCTGGCCTCACAGGGCGTGAACCTCTACTCGAACACGTTTTCGCGGCTGGACGGTCTGATGTTGGGCGCTGTCCTGGCAATAATCGTTCGGTCGCCGAACTTCGTTCCGGCCAGGTTCGTTGGAACGGCATGGCTAGCGTTGGGCATCACAGCGCCGCTGGCTCTTCTAACCGCGACTCTGGACGTGAAATGGATCGTTTATTCAATCTCGGCGGCCGCTTCAGCTTCTCTGGTGTATCTGTCGTTGTATTCCGATCAACAATGGTTGCGACGCCTGCTCAGGAACCGGTTCCTCGTTTACACCGGAACGATCAGCTACGGGCTCTACCTGCTCCACAAGATTCCGTTTAACATCGGACAGATATTGCATCTGGACAAATACCCCGCTCTCGCAGTCGCAGTTCTTCTTGCGGCATGCTACGCAATAGCCGCTCTATCGTGGAATTTCCTCGAGAGACCTTTCCTCAAATTCAAGCGATTCTTCGAGGCCAAACCGGCCCGCGCTGGTGAGGCCGACCGCGAGCTCGCCAGGATCGGTTGAGACGCCAAATGGCGGATTCATTCAGGCGCCTGAATTTCTTACAATATGATACCCGCTCGTATCGGAGGCGAATGATGTTGAAGAGAGCGATGCTGTTCCTGGTGTGTGTTTCCGCGATGACGGCGCAACAGGTAGGACGTTTGCCAAGGGTTCCTCTTCCGGATGGGGCAACCGTTGTTAACAGCGTCGAAGGACCATTGCGCGTGGTCGTGGTGACGAAAGGTCTGTCGCATCCATGGAGTCTCGCATTTCTGCCGGACGGCAGGATGCTGGTAACTGAGCGGTCCGGCCAGGTGCGCGTCATTCGCGATGGTGTCCTCGATCCGAAGCCGCTCGCCGGAGTACCAAAGGTTCACGCCGTTCGGTTGTCCGGCTTGATGGACATCGCGCTGCACCCCAACTTCGCGCAGAACCAGATTGTTTACCTGACGTATACGAAAAACGTGAAGCCCGAACCTCTCGAAGTCGCCACGACGCTGGCTCGCGGCCGGTTCGTGAATGGCGCCTTTGTGGACATGAAGGATATCCTCACGTCTGATACGTGGCCGGGCAATGGCGGTTCGGCGTCGCGCATCACGTTTGGTCCCGACGGCATGTTGTACATGACGACGGGCGCATCCAACGGGGACTTCGCGCAGATGCCATCCAGCCTCCGCGGCAAAGTGCTGCGCCTGCGAGACGATGGCACTCCGGCTCCGGGTAATCCTTTTGCCGGCCGTGCCGGCTATGCTCCGGAAGTCTTCTCTCTCGGACACCGCAATTCGCTCGGGCTTGCATTCCATCCGACAACCGGTTCGGTGTGGAATAGCGAGATGGGCCCGAATGGCGGCGACGAGGTCAACATCATTCAGCCCGGCAAAAACTACGGCTGGCCTCAGATCAGCTACGGCCGCACTTACGAAGGGCCGTTCGTGTCCGCGGTGCCGTGGCGCGAGGGAATCGAATTGCCCTGGGCATACTGGGTTCCCGGAATCTCACCATCGGGGCTTTCGTTCTATACCGGAGACCGGTATTTCCCTGCGTGGAAGAACAGCGTTTTCATCGGCTCCATGCGCGTTGGCCAGGTCGAAGGCACCGGTCACCTCGTGCGAATTCAATTCGACGAGAACGGCCACGAGCGCCGCCGTGAGTTGATGTTGACGAATCTTGCACAGCGGATCCGCGACATTAAACAAGGTCCCGATGGTTTCCTCTACATGCTGACTGAGGAAGATAACGCGGCCGTTCTTCGTCTCGAAGCGGTCCGTTAGGCATACCGTGCATGGACGTATCACGCTGTTGATTCTGGTAGTCGCGATCGGGCCGTTCATCTGGGGATCGGTCGTGTACTGGTTTATGTCGAAGCTCTGGCCGCAAGGACATTCAAGTCCCGGGAAACCGCGCAGGGGACCGGACGAGCCACCACCGCTCGATTATCAGATCTAATTCATGTCACCTGAACTGACCGAGTTCCTTCGGCTGACGCCTCTTGGCGTGGTGGTCGGAGCGTTCGGAACACTGATTGGCGCTGGTGGCGGCGCCTTAATGGTGCCGGTCCTGCTGGCCCTTCTGCCTCTGGAAACACCGGCCACCATCACGTCCATATCCATGGCCACGGTATTCTTCAACGCATACTCGGGCACGGTCGCTTATATGCGAATGGGCCGTGTCGACTATCGGATGGGCACTCTCTTCACGCTGGCCAGTTTGCCGGGTTCGGTACTTGGCGTTTTCCTTATTCATCAGCTCCCGCGCCACCTGTTCGATCCGCTTTTCGGGCTTTTGCTTCTAAGCGTAGGCTGCCTGCTGTTCGCGTTTCCACTCGGTTCGTCGCAAGTCGATCCACGTTCCCGTGGCTCGACGAGTAGCCCTGATACATTTATCGGTTCGATCGGCACGGCCTACATCGCAGTGTTATCCAGCTTGATGGGCATCGGCGGAGGAATTATCCATGTCCCGTTCCTGGTCAGGATATTAAAGGTGCCGCCTCACACAGCCACGGCTACTTCACATTTCGTTCTTACCTTTGTTGCGCTCACGGCATCCGTAACGCATGTGGTAATGGGCGCATTCAACGAAGGACTGCCTCAGGCAATGTACCTGTCAGTCGGCGTCATGATGGGGGCGCCGGCAGGCGCTGCGCTATCCACGCGGCTTCATGGATCACTGATCATCCGATTGCTTGCCGGCGCCCTGTGCCTGGTTGGATTGCGTCTGCTCATTCGTCTGTTCTGAGTTTCAGCAATCGGTTAGAGGATCACCGTGACCGTGCCGGGCTCCGATTCGTTGTCCGCAGTGTCTACGGCGATAACGGTGATCGTGTTGACGCCGAAGTCGCCCTCAACAGTTGCAGTGGTTTGGCCGACCACGACAGCGCTCAAGATGGCGTTGACGTAAACGTCATAACGGATGAGCGACTGTGGGCGAAATCATCCGTCGAGGGAGCCCATCTTACGATGAGATGGCCGCCATCATTCTCTGCGGTGACGTTCGCGGGCTTCGTCGGCGGAGTGTGATCGTTGGGGTTAGGAGGCGCGGTCGTCACGAAAGCGGGTTCGCTGAAAGGCGAAAGGTTCCCATCGACGTCCCTGGCCTGAACCGTGAACGTGTACGTGGTCGATTGATCGAGAGGGGTAAAGATGGCTGATTTCGAATTCAATGTAGTGACTGCCCGTCCATCCATGAAGATCGTGTACCAGATAGTCGGACCGTTATCTGTGGACGACCAGCCTAGCGTTGCGTGGGTCGGGCCAACTGCGAGCACCGTGACTACAGGTTTGGTTGGCGCGGCGATGTCCCCCGGCAATGTGACCGTCACAGGATTGCTGGAACTCGAAATGTTTCCTGCGGCATCCTTCGCGTAGACGCGAAGAACATATGTGGCGCCAGAGTTGAGATTCGTCAAAGTGTGGCTCGTTACCGTCTGACTGACTGTCACCGTGGTATTGGCACAGCAGATGAGATAGCTGAAGCTGCCTGAATTATCCGTGGAAGGCCCCCATGCCAGCGACACGCTGTGCGGTGTCGTCGCCGTGACAAGAAGATTGGTTGGCGCCGTTGGTGGTGTCCGATCTCGAATCCGGAGTGCCTGTGCCGATAGGGTGGACGAACCAAACAACATCAGGAGCATCAAAATCCGAAATGCCGAAAACAATGAATGGAGTGTTCTTGTCATGTAGGTTCCTCTCTGTTGTGAAGAAGTTGTTTGGGGGGAGAGGTTGAGAATCGATGCGATCAAAACCTAACACAGAGCGCCATACTCGCGAACGTTTCCATCACGTTCTAGTGTAGGACTGGCACTATTCCACAACGCGAGTGCGTTTTACTTCAGGTGTTTCGCAAAGAACTGTTTCCGCTTGTCGTCGGCCGTCTTGGACTTCATCGTTCGATTTTGCATCGTAGGTGAATTCCTGATTTGTGTCACCGATACAGCGCCGTTAGATTCCCCGTCCGCGGCCCGTCAGTACTTCGTCGCGGTCCTCGCGAGCCTCGCCCCGGCACGCCGCGCCGCGTCGGTCCAGCCGATGGTGGTCATGCGGGTCGGATTAGGCTTTGACATCAAGACGGCAAAAGCGAAGAGTAATTCCTTCCAGCAGTGAACGTGATCACACTTTCCAGAGAGGTTGAAGCTCATGTACGTACCCGAGGGTTATGGAACGGTCTTTCCTTACCTGCTTGTGGAGCAGGCCGAGAAGTTCATCGAGTTCTTGAAAAATACTTTTGATGCAAAGGAGCTGGGAAGGACAACCGGGTCAAACGGCAGAATTGCCAATTCCCGAGTCCGGATCGGCACATCAACGTTCATGGTCAGCGAAGCCGACCCCGAAACGATGAAGTCAATGCCAGGCGCCTATTACGTGTACGTCGAGGATGTCGATAAAACGTTCGGGCGCGCCGCTTCCAACGGAGCCGCGAAAATGTTCGAGCCCATGGATATGCCCTACGGCGACCGGCAGGCAGGAGTAACCGACCCCTTTGGGAATATCTGGTGGATTTCCACACGAGTAGTTCACGAACCTTATGACTGATCCGGGAGTCTTCATCGTGGAGCACATCTTAGACGACGCTGAAGTGCGCGTTCTTGGCTCGCTGATCGAGAAGGAGATCACGACGCCGGACTATTATCCGCTTTCGCTGAATGCGTTGATGGCGGCGTGCAACCAGTCATCGAATCGCAATCCGGTGATGCATTTCGACGAAGCCACAGTTGCCCGGGCGGCCGACAGCTTGCGTGAAAAGAAACTCGTGCACCAGGTGGATCGGGCCGAATCGCGCGTAATCAAGTACCGGCATGTCCTGTATGAAGCGATGAGCATGACGCGGCCGGTTATCGCCGTAATGTGCGTGTTGATGCTTCGAGGACCGCAGACCGTCGGAGAAATCCGAACCAGAACGAATCGGCTTTACGACTTTGACGGTCTCGACCAGGTGGAGATTACCCTGAATACTCTAATGTCGGGTGAGTCGCCGCTGGTCGCCCGCCTTCCGCGTCAGAGCGGACAGAAAGAAGTCCGTTACGCGCATCTGCTTTCCGGCGAAGTAAAAATGACCGAGCCCGAAGGCGAGGCAGAACCGGAACCGGATCGGATCGGCAAACTAGAGAAAGAAGTCGAAGAGTTGAAGAGACAGTTCGCGGAGTTTAGAAAACAGTTCGAGTAGGGGTGACCGAAACTCGCGGAAACAAAAATGCCTCGGCGGTTTATAACCACCGAGGCATTGAGAATCTACAACGACAGTCTGCCGTTCACGCTTTCGGGGAGAGCTTTGAGTAGCAGCGTGGGTGATACGCCTTGTCCAATACCACTGTGCGATCTTCCAAGGGGGCGATCCGGAGACAACATGATTCGCACCAGACTTTGAAATCCGGCTTCGGGGTTTCGACTTTTGCTTTCATGGAAACACTCTCCTTGTCAGTCTGCTAAGTCTCAGTATCTGTTGCGTCCGCCGCCGCCGCCATTCCGGCCACCGCCACCGCCGCCGAAGTCTCTTTTCACCATAGGTTTCGCTTCGTTGACCGTAAGGGCGCGGCCGTCAAGCTGCGACCCATTCAATTGGGTGATCGCTTTGTCCGCATCCTCTTCGGACATGGTTACAAAGCCAAAGCCTTTCGAGCGGCCTGTATCGCGATCGGTGATGATGCTCACGGCCTCCACGGTGCCACAGTGGGCAAAGGCGTCAGTAACATCGTTCTCGGTGGTCTGGAAAGAAAGGTTTCCAACAAACAATTTTTTCGACAATTTTATTCACCTAACTTGTAAGGGAACTTCCGGGACTTTGCGGTAGGGATTAAGGAACAATCGATAACCGGTCAGGAACAGGAGGCTGCCGAACAGTTGAAATTTGACGACTTTAGTATCGCCTTTCAAACAATACACTAAATGGCCCTGACGCGGGGAAGTACTTCGCGCACGCTTCAGAACGTCGGGCTATTTGACGCTTTCGGGAAGGGCGAATACCCAGATCATGCCCGTTCCAAGAGGGATGTCGGTCTTCGTCAAGCGGGCGAAAGAAGTTGTCTGGGCGATCCGGCCTCCGGCGCCGACTGCGAGATACTGTCGTCCACGGACTTCAAACGTGACCGGCGCGCCGGAGATATCCCCATTCAGGCGCGTACGCCAGAGAAGTTTTCCGGTGTCCGTATCGAGCGCGAACAGGTAGCGATCCGCTGTTCCGCCAAACACGACGCCGCCGGCAGTGGCCAGGGCGGAGGCGGTCATCGCGGCGCCGCTTTCGGTCCGGTATTGCCAGCGACGCTTAGCAGTAGCTGGGTCGAACGCAACGAATTCTCCGACGTAGTCATAGCCAGGCGCCAGCTTCGCTCGAATCAGATTCATACCCTGATACGCTTTTCCGAGTTCGTATTTTTGCGTGGCAAAGACGACGTCCATACAGGAATTGTTGATGCCGAGGTAATACAGTTTGGACATCGGACTGAAGCTCGGAGATTGCAGATTTCGCGCACCGTGGAAATGCGGGCAAACTTCAAACTCTCGACCGGTGTCCACATCTTTGGCCGCGGGCACTACCGCGGGATTGAAGATGGGCCGGCCCGTCGTGTTGAAGCCGGTGATGATGTTGTCGTAAGCAGTTTTGAAGGACTGAATGAACTGGCCCGTGGTTCTGTCGAGTACGACGCCCCATCCGACTTTGCTCGTATGGACCAATGCCTTGCGGGTTCGGCCGCCGATTTCCAGATCAACCAGCGTGCTCTCGTAAGGAGAGTCCATGTCCCAGTTGTCTGAGGGGACGACCTGGTAATGCCAGCGTATCCGACCGCTCTTGATGTCGACCGCGAGGATCGAGTTGGTGTAAAGCGCGTCGCCGTCGCCGCGCAGCGTCGATGCCCACGGAGTCGGTTGACCTGTTCCCAGATAGACCAGGCCCAGCTCCGGGTCGTAGCTCATCGTGCCCCAGGTCGGACCGCCGAGAGGCGGCATGTCGCTTTTCGCCCAACTTTCAGAGCCCGGCTCGCCAGGCGCGGGAACGGTGTATGTCCTCCACATCAGGTCTCCGGACTTCGTGTCATAAGCGGCTACAGATCCGCGAATTTCGCGTTCCGCTCCGACAAAACCGATAATCACTTTGCCGTCCGCGATCAGGGGAGGATGAGCGTGACCGACTCCCTTTTTATAGTCTCCGGTGCGCACAGCCCAGGCCTGTTCCCCGGTGCGGGCATCCAACGCCACCAGGTAGGAGTCTGCCGTTCCCCAGTAGATCTTGTCGCCGTAGATGGCGACGCCACGATGACGAAGGTAGGCTTGGGACGCGCGAATATCCTCGGGATATGTTCTTTTGTGAACCCATCGCACCTCGCCCGATTCCACGTCCAAGGCCAGGACACGGCCGTTACCTTCCGCGACATACATGATGCCGTTGGCGACGATAGGCGTCGGAACCCAGCGGCTGTCATCCTGAACCGGATACGCCCAAAGTGCCCGAAGATTCTGGACATTTCCCCGGTTGATTTGCGCGAGCGGACTGAAACCCTGCACGTCGTATGTCCGCCGATAGGTCAACCAATCGCCGGCGCGCGGCTTCAGCAAACGCTCTTCGGTAATCAATTCCCAGATCGTCTCGGACTGAGCCAGTCCGGCGAGCGCGAAGCTTAACAACGCAACGATCACGAGCGTCGTAATGAGAACGGCGGTTCTAGTCATATGACCTCACGTACAGATTTTCAGAAGCTCGAGCAGTTAACTACAGTCACGAAGCGCAATCAAGCGAAGCGTGCGGGTATGCACTGGACGCCGCATAGCGCCGTCAACGGTAATATTTCGGATTGCGAGCGCTTATAACTTCGTGCTGACATTTCAGCGGAGGGTGTGCATCGATATTATGTTCCACCGTTCCCGATTGTTCCCGATTGTTCCCGGCATTAGATGTACGAGAAGGGGGTGTGGCAGTGTCGATGTTTCCTAACAAGGGGAAGCGACGGAACTTTCAGCAAACCTCTCAATTGGTGGGCTGCCGGCGCACCGTTCCGCCGGACATTTCACCTTCTGATGGACAACAGGCCTGGCATCGCCTGTTGTTGGTAGAAGACCATGAAGGTCTGGCCGCAGCGACCGCTGAATTCATTCGAGGGGAGGGACTGGAAGTCCGGGTCGTTGGTTGCGGCCGGGATGCTCTGGAAGTTGCTCCAGCCTTCCAGCCGGAAATCGTAGTATGTGACCTGGGCTTGCCGGACATGAACGGGCTGCAGGTTGCCTGGGCTCTGCGGTCGAACCGGAACGCAAGAAGCCCTGTGATCGCGATCTGGTCGGCGCTGACAGACGGCGAACTGCTCGCGCTCGAACGGAGTGGGCACTCAAAGGTTGTGGATCTGTTTCTTTCCAAGCCGCTCACTCCGGAAAAGCTCGAAAGACTGCTTTCATCATTGAAGCCTTTGCGCCGAACTGCCTCGAGGACGAAGAGATAATGTCAAAGACCTAAGAAGATCAGAAAGGGCCTTCCATGAGTCCATCAGGTGGTGGCAAGGCAAAGCAAGGCAAAGCCGCGGTGACTCCTCTGCGGGATGCGGACGCCAAACACTCTGAGAAAGCCGCCACCACTGCCATCTCTTCGTCGTTTCCAGTTGTCGGGGTCGGCGCCTCGGCCGGCGGCTTAGCGGCAGTGACTGAGCTGCTCAAGCACCTTCCGCTTGCCTTGGGAGCCGCCGTCGTCATCATTCAACACCTCGATCCCAAACACGGAAGCCTCACGACCGATATTCTTTCAAGGGTAAGTTCAATGCCGGTGGCCGAGGTCAGGGACGGAATGCGACCACAGC
>Ga0137423_1000686_pt1 | contig 10348 bp, 7 predicted proteins | sample EasRivERMZT600_2_FD_102326 | JGI IMG/M metagenome (GOLD analysis project Ga0137423, IMG submission 102326) | Soil microbial communities from meander-bound floodplain in the East River, Colorado, USA - East River MetaG ERMZT600_2 | ecosystem: Environmental > Terrestrial > Soil > Floodplain ...
AACGACGTTCGGCCGTCGCGCGAGTAAGACGCAGAGCAAGTCGAAGGCTTTCGGTGATAGATGAACTTCCGTTCCTTCAGACAGAAGTTGCCTTGTCTCTGAATCGACGATGAACTGCAGGAACCGCGTTCTCATAAAAACTGGGGAATCCTTAGGAATTCCTTAGGACTGAAAATCTCCGGCTATGACATTCTCGCCGCCTGTCATGCGCACGAAGGCATCAAATTCTAATCTCGAAAAAGTTCGACGGCCAGCCCGCGACGTGATCAATGCGGTTTTGGAAAACATGCGGCAAAACCTCGAACCCCTGAAGTATTCGACGCTGGCTCCGAGCCGGTACCTCGTTTACCTCCACCCGAACGAGTACGCGCGACTTGAAGGCATTATCGTCATACTCCGAGAGCAAACGATTCGTGCTCTTTCTGAGGAAATCGGCGCGCGCAATCGGCCCTCGATCCTACGACAATACACACAACGCATTCTTCCCGGCCGCAATCCTCGAGTTGAAATTCCGGGTGGTGATTGGTCGGTCGAGTTTCTTCCGAACCCGGACGGCGACATTCCCGAGGGCGATATTCTTGTCGATTCGGAACTCTTGCTGCCGGCAAGCCCGGAGCTGGGCATGGGTGAGCATACTCGATTGGTCTCGACCGTCCACTCCGGTCAACGGACAACTGCCAGGCAACGGGCCACCAGCCAGTCGTTCGATCCGTCGAGCGCCATGTCCTTTGCGAAAATTGAGTATGACGACACCGCCGGGCATCATTCCTATGATGTCAAAGACTCGGTCACGATCGGCCGCGGCGGTAGTGCACATCGAGTCGACATCAGGATTGTGTCTTCGGTAGATGTGTCGCGGGAGCACGCACGTATTCGACGCGATGCGCGGACGGGCGGTTTTTTCCTGATCGACCTCAGCACACTCGGAACTACGCTGAATGGTCGTGAGGTTCCGCGCGGATACGACGAGGTCGATGGGGCCAGGAGGGAAAACGGAGCGGAAACGCTGCTTCCGGACAAGGCTCGGATCGGGCTCGCGGACACCGTCTATCTTAGTTTTTGCCTGGTGCGCTCATGACACTGTTGCTCTGGTCGCGATTCCTGCTGCTGGCTGGACTCGCCGTCGTTGTCGCGTGTTATGTTTGGGCTGAAATCAAGGATCACGACTGATGCTTATCGAACCCTGCAAAATCGTGCCGCGGGCTAAAGCCACGCGGCATACGGGGCCGGCACGATTTTACGGCAAACCTTAACCGATGCGAACCATCAATGCACTTATAGCTGCCGGTCAAACGGATCCAGGACGCCTGCGAAATGTTAACGAGGATCGATTCCTCTGCGACGTGGCGCGCGGCCTGTTCATCGTTATCGATGGCGTCGGCGGTCAGGCAGCCGGTGGAAAAGCAGCCGATGTCGCGCTCTCCATGCTTCGGACGCGTCTTGAACGTGAGACGGGATCCACTGCGGAGCGTGTACGGGATGCGATTACGATAGCCAACAACGAGATCTATCGCCTTGCTGGCGGGCGTCCACAGTGGAATGGCATGGCCTGTGTTCTGACCGTAGCCGTTGTCGAGAACGGCCGGGCCACGATCGGGCATGTCGGCGATACGCGTCTGTACAAACTGCGCGGCGATCGGATTGAAAAGGTGACCAGAGATCATTCGCCGGTCGGCGAACGTGAGGATTCAAAGGAACTCTCCGAACTGCAGGCGATGCGACATCCGCGGCGCAATGAAGTGTACCGCGATGTCGGTTCCGAGCCTCACGAACCGGCAGACCCCGAATTCGTCGATATCGAAGAGATTTCCTTTGAGGCGGACGCGGCTCTGCTTCTCTGCAGTGACGGGCTGAGCGATCTGGTCGATTCGGCGACCATCGCCGATGTAGTGAACCAGTGCGTCGGCGAGCCGGAATCGGTGGCGCGCGCGTTGATTGAGATGGCCAACGCAGCGGGCGGCAAGGACAACGTCACGGTCGTGTATGTTGAAGGCGAGAGATTCGCGGCCAGCCAGGTACGCCGGGATGTCCCCAGGGTGCCGCTTTCCAGGCCCGCGCCGCCGGCCCGTTCGCATGGCGTGATCCTCGCGATGGGGATGCTTGTCGTTGGCGTTGCACTCGGCATGTCCGCCAGGCAATTACCCTTCATGCAGCGGCCGGGAACGGACCCGATCCCGCCTGTTGCAGATGTTCAAGTTGTGCGGCCTACCGAGTCGATTGCCGCTGCCATCGCCCGCGCTGCGCCAGGTTCCCAGGTGTTCGTGGAACCGGGCGAATACCGCGAACGGGTGTTTCTCAAGGACGGAATACGCCTGGTGAGTCGTGTATCACGCGGAGCGACGATACGCCTTCCAAGTTCGGCTTCGGATACCGATCCCGGCCCCGCGGTTGTCGCGGCCGGCTTATTGCAGGCGGAACTGGCGGGTTTCAGAATTGTCGGCGACGCGGCAACGCCTCTCGGAGTCGGCATAGGCGTAACGGGAGGCACGTTGTCGATCAGCGACGTCGAAATCGCCGGAGCGACACGGGCAGGCATAGACTTCGGGGAAGGGTCGTCGGCGACGCTTCTGGCCAGTGAGATCCATGACAATCCCGGCGCAGCAATGCAAATTCGTTTCGGTGCGAACCCGCGCATCTCTAACAACGTATTTAGTCGAAACGGTAAGTCTGAGCGCGCGTCCGGCAGTCTTGTCATTGATCCGGGCAGCTCGCCACACTTTGAGAGAAACGTTTTCGTCGGATTGAGTCCGGATACCTTTGTGACTTTGGATGCTGCAGCGCGTTTGTCGCTGAAACGATTGAACTGGTTCCCGAAACCATGAAGACCATATTCCAACAGCTCGGACCTTACGAGATTCTTCAGGTGATCGGTCACGGCATGGCGGGGTCGGTGTTCCTGGCTCGCGATACGAGAACGGAGCAGCGCGTCGCGCTCAAACTTGTTCCGCACGGAACAGACGACGACGCTCACGAGATAGTTGCAGCAGAGCGATGGGGCGCGGAGCTGCAAAAGCAATTAAGTCAGGTCAGTACAAGAGTTCCCACCGTCTATGAACACGGCGATCATGAATCCGGCTATTACGTCGCGATGGAGTATCTCGATGGTGAAAACCTGTCCACCTTGATCGCCCGCGGCCGGCTCCCTGCCGACCAAGCTGCCGGCATCGCCATCGAGTTGTGTCTGTTTCTTGAAGACGCCCATCGCTTTGAAGCTGTCATGGGTGAACGTGAATTCCGATCGCTCGTGCATGGCGATCTCACGCCGCGAAACGTTCGTATAACTTCCAGTGAAAAGGTGAAAGTCCTGGATTTCGGCATCGCGAAAGCACTGTCACTTAGCCGAAAAGTGACGCGAAATGATTTCGGGACGCTTTGGTATCTCTCACCGGAACGGCTCGAGTCGGGAGTCGTGGACGAATACGCCGACTTTTGGGCCGTCGGCGTCATCCTGTATGAGATGGTCCGCGCCGTTCGTCCATTCCAGGCCGAAGACACCAGACGGTTGGAGCGCCTGATTCTATCGCGCCACGGCGCGCCTTCTTTGAGTGGGTGGTGTCCGGGAGGATTGGAGTCCATTATCGCGAAGCTTCTGGCTGCCAGTCCTGACGATCGTTATAGCAGCGCGCAGGCCATCCGCACGGATCTCGAACGGTTTAGATCCGGTCAGCCGACGCAGGCCGAGGAGGAGGGCTGGCCGAAGCAGATCGCTGAGGAGCAGCAAACGCGCCGGACGCAACCTCCGCCAGACGTCGACACTAATGACGAAAAGACACGGCGCACATCGCAAAGTAAAGGCGTAAAAGCGCTTCAACGGCGCGGGATCCTCACAAAGGTCCGGCGGGTTGTCCTTATAACTTTGCTGGTCATGGTGGTCGGTACTTTAGGAAATGAGCTTTGGCTGAGAGCACAAGCCGGTGAGGTTGAGGCGTTGGTGCCAACGCGTGACCTTGAACAACTGGGTGGCGTATGGGATCGATTCGAGGATTTATCGCGTCAGTCATCGCTCCAGTTTGCGACGACACAACTGAAACGCTCCCTGATTCAGCGCTCCACCGAACTGGCTGATCGTGTCATCGCAAACTATCGGACATCGCTTCCCTCCGTGAGAGAGGCTCAATGGCGATCTGCGCGCGATGTGCTTGCGCGGGCCGTCGCTGCGGCCCCGGACGATCGGCATGTAAAGGCCGCGCTTCGCTATTGCGAAGGGCATTTACACAGAATCAATGGGGAAGCCAAAAGAGCCCGGCGTGAGCTAGGCGAAGCCCAGCAGGATTTGACCGAGGCGGTTGCTGCGTTTCGCGAAGCCGCGGAACTTCGTTCCAATTGGCCTGATCCATTCTTAGGGTTGGCGCGAACATTTATTTACGGGCTTCAGGACCTCGATCGAGGCGCTGATGCGCTCCAACAGGCGGAACGTTATGGTTATGCGCCGGGCGAACGCGAAAACGTGCAGCTTGCCGACGGTTATAGACTGCGAGGCGAAACACTGGCACGCAATGCCCGGCAGTTGGCCGGTTTGCCTCAGGAACGCGACCACCTTGAGCGCGCCGCTGAAGCCTACCGTCAAGCCCTGACTCTCTATCTGAGCATCAAGGACTTATCGAAGGTGGGGCCGAACCTCCGGCTCACTCAAGGGGCTCTCAATCGTGTCGAAAAAAGGCTCGCCGAATTGTCGGGGGCCGGCCCACAAACCGTTCCACCCGGTCCGCCGCCGGAGGTACCGCGATGACTCAGACGTACACACGCGCTTCTGATCGGGACTTTCGGCCTCACCTTCAAACAGGGCATCTTCTCCTGGCGTTGACGTCCATTGTCGCGATGCTCGTCATTGGATTGTCCTATGCGGGCCGGCTTCGCACGGTCGATTCGTCCCGATCTTCGGTTGTAGATCTGAATACTGTGTCCGCTTCGAGTGAACTCGAGCCGTTGTTCGAGCATCTTTACGCGAACCCGGCCGAGCGTCGGACTGCCGCGCAAAGTCTGTTCGACTATATTCTTTCAAAACGCCATGCGGGAGAGAGCTTGCCGAATGTCGGCGCCATTCGGCCGCTTCTTACTGCCACAGACCTCGCAACCGTGAAACCGTCAATGGTCGTACGCACGCCTGAGGCGTTCGCACAGTTGACGCGATTCTGGGGTGCTTTGTATTTCCTTTCCTTCTGGGCGGTGGTGTTGTTCTGGCGTCTCCGCGGACTCCGCGGAGACTGTCTGTTGCTGGCGGCGGCGCATTTGTTGACGGCTATTGGTTTCGCGGCGCTGCTCAGTCGTCCCGATCCTCTGCGCGACACCGTGTTGTTTGTGCGTTATGTGCAAGCGGTCATTGTCGGGCTGAGTCTGTTTGGTCTGGCGTCCTTTGTAGATTTTCGCAAGGCGGCTTTCCTGACGTTGAGCTATGTGCCGCTGTTGGGTGCTCTTCTGCTGTCGGTCGTCTTGATTCTCTTTGGTGATGGTCCTGGAAACAGTAGCGCCAAGGTCAATCTTGGACCGGTTCAACCCGTGGAGGCCATCCGACTGCTTCTCGCCTTATTCCTGGCCGGCTACTTTGCACGACGATGGGAACTGCTCAGACAGATCGATGGCGACACGATTCGTAACTATCGCGTTCCCGGGTGGCTCCATCTTCCCCGTGCCGACTACGTTTTGCCGGTACTGGCCGGGGTCGCACTATCGCTGATGTTTTTCTTTCTCCAGAAGGATCTCGGCCCGGCGCTGTTCATTTCGTGCGTTTTTCTCGCGGTCTATGCGATCGCGAGGAATCGGGCCGGCATGGCACTCGTTGGTCTCGCAGTTCTGGTTGTCGGTTTTTACATCGGCTACGCGCTGAACATTTCGGCAACCCTGGCATCGCGGGTTCAGATGTGGATGTCGCCGTGGGACAACGCTGTGCGCGGTGGTGAGCAGATCGCTCAGTCGTTCTGGGGTTTGTCTGCCGGTGGATTATTTGGCACGGGTCTCGGGTTGGGAGACACGCGGTATTTGCCGGCGGGCCACACGGATCTCGTTCTTTCGTCCATTGGCGAGGAACTCGGCTTCATCGGACTTTTCCTGATCGCGGTGGTTTACGCGGTGATCGCGGCGCGCGGATTCCGCGTCGCTCGAAGAACCGCGAACGATTACGGATTCTTTCTGGCAACGACGGTGACAATGTTTCTGATCGTTCCCGTTCTCATCATGGTTGCCGGCAGTATTGGCGTCATTCCGCTGACCGGCGTCGTCACGCCGTTCCTGAGCTACGGCGGTTCGGCGATGCTGGCGAATTTCGCCGGCCTCGGTATTCTCGCCGCTATCCGCACTCAGCGGGTGAAATCGACGACCACGCCGTTCTCCATGTCTATGCGCTATCTGCAAACCGGAATGGCCGTCGCCGCGCTAGCACTCGTCGCAGTCCTGCTGAAAATCCAGGCATTGTCTGCCGATGATTATGTCGTCAAACCCCATCTGAGCCTTCAGGCCGACGGCGGGAGGCGATACCAGTACAACCAGCGCGTGCTCGATGTCGCTCGCATGATTCCGCGAGGCACGATCTACGATCATACGGGTCTTCCCCTGGCAACGAGCAGTGCGGCTGTCGCGGCCAAAGCGCGTGAGGAATACAAGAAAGCAGGCATTCCCCTGGACTTGAGCTGCACGGGAGGGTTTGAACGCTGTTACCCACTCGGCGCTGCCACCTTTCATTTATTGGGTGACGCGCGAACGCGGACAAACTGGAGCGCCAGCAATACGTCGTATGTGGAGCGCGATGCCGAAAGCAGGCTCCGCGGCTTCAACGATAGCGCCACGGGTGTCGATTCTGTTGATGGTTCTGGCAGAGTAACCAAGACAATACGGCGTGATTATCGCCAACTCATTCCGTTGCTCCGTCATCGTCACCAACCCGAGCATTCCGATTGGCGGGAATTCCTTAGCCGGCCGCGAGACCTGACCCTGACGATCGATGCCCGTCTTCAGGCACGCGTTGCAACGATTCTTTCCAGACATGCGGCAAAGTCCGAGCAGGGCAGAGCCGCGGCGGTCGTTATCGATCCCGACACCGGCGAGTTACTGGCGGCGGTCAGCTATCCTTATCCCGCCTCGTCGGAGACGGACAACGACGTCCTGCTGGATCGAGCCAGATATGGACTGTATCCGCCGGGATCAACATTCAAACTCGTCACGGCCGCGGCGGCGCTCCGTCGGGACATTAACCTGAGCCGCACCACATTCATGTGCGCGAGTATGCCGAATGGGCGAGTGGGCGCCAAAGTTCCCGGATGGGGAACCGTGCGCGACGATGTGCTGGACAAGCATGCGCACGGCACGATCAGCATGCATGACGGCATTGTGCATTCCTGCAATGCCTATTTTGGCCAACTCGCCATTCGTGTCGGACCGCAGGCGCTTTTGGAAACCACCAATCGTCTTGGGATATCGGCGGCGCCGGCGAACTCCATCGAGCAACTGCGTGGCACGCTTCTTCATGCGGGATACGGTCAGGGGTTCGTTGTAACAAGTCCATTAAGGATGGCGCGAGTTGCGGCGGCAGTGGCGAGCGATGGTGTGTATCGGGAACTTCAACTGGGATCTCACTCACCCGAGGACAACGCCGCCGATCCTTTGCTCACACCGGAGGCCGCAGCGTTGTTGGGGCAATACATGCGCGATGCGGTGAAGAGTGGAACAGGACGAAGTCTCGGCAGCCATCCGTGGAGAATTGCCGGCAAGACCGGCACCGCCGAAGTTAAAGGAGCGAAGTCGCACGCCTGGTTTGTCGGCTTTGCTCCATATGGTGGTCAAGACGGACAGAAGATCGCCTTCGCCGTCATTATCGAAAACGCCGGCTATGGCGGCCTGGCGGCTGCTCCGGTTGCCGGCGAGATCGTCTCGGCGGCCGCGAGTTTGGGGCTTATTAAGTGATACCGAAAGCAGGGAATCAATGGACATTCTTAGAAACCTACGACGATTGGAATCGACGCTCACCAGAACCGTGCACGACGCAACACAGAAGCTGACGCTTCCAGGTCCACGCGAGCCGTTGGAGATCCTGCACGCCGTCGTTGAGGCCGTGGAAAAGCGTATCGAGCCGGCAGGCCGGGGAAAGTACGTCTTTCCGTTCAATCAAATCGCCGTATTTATCGCTGCCGACTCTCGCGAGAAGCGAGCGCGTTTTGACGCAGTGTTGGAATCAAAGCCGTCTCTTGAAGACCGAATCATTGAGCGACTCCAGGCCTCTGGCTGCGAATCGATCATCCTGAATATCAACACGACGTATGTCGACAGCTCCGATTCGGATTTCAATATCGAGTTCGATCGTTTTCCGAGCCTTCCCCAACCGGGGCCGCACAGTCTGAAACTGGCCGTTGTTCATGGGATGACAGAAAACGCTGATTACGTTTTTACCACGTCGCGAATAAACCTGGGCAGGTGTTCCGAAGTTCGCGACGGTCGCAATCGCCTGATCAGAACGAACCATGTGGCTTTCGCGGAAAGTGCCGGAGAGCCGAATCTCACCGTGTCCAGAAACCACGCCCACATCGACTGCACAGCGAATCCTGGCGAGTATCGCCTGTGGGACGATCGAAGTGCCCATGGAACGAGCGTCCAGCGGAACGGTCAGACAATCTCCGTTCCGCCGGGTTCTCGCGGTGTGCGGTTGCAGTCCGGCGACAAGATCGTTTTGGGAGAGGCGTGCCTTCGCGTCGAAATTGCACGTGGAGAATCAAAATGTTGAAGACGTTAATCGGAGCGTTGATCTTAGCGTTCGCGGCTCAGGCTGTGCGCCCTCCACAGTCGGTCATTGACGAACTGTTGAGCGCGGACCGCAGGTTCGCCGCGGAAGCAGGGAAGACCACGGTCATTCCGGCCCTCTCCGCGATGTTTGCCGACGATGTCGTCATGCCTATTGGGACACCCAAGCCAGGTTTCGCCAAAGGCAAACCGCAAGCCATCGAGGCTCTGAAGGTGAATCCGGATAACGCGCAGGGTCGCCTCGAATGGATGCCTGTTCGCGCCGGTGTGTCGGCTGACGGACTTCACGGTTTCACTGCTGGATACATGACGCTGACGCGCCCGGATCAAACGAAGGTTTCCGTCAAGTATCTCGCTTACTGGATCAGGAAGCCCGAGGGTTGGCGGATCGCCGTGTATAAAAGAGCGATTGCCGATCAATCGCCCGGCAAAGTCGAGGCCGTGTCCACGGTGCTTGCAAAGCAAGGCGTCACGCCAATCAACGACGGCTCACAGATCGCGCGGCATAAAGCGGCTCTTGAAGCGGCGGAAAAGGCATTCTCCGACGAAGCTCAGAAGATCGGGCTCGGCCCGGCCTTTGCGAAGCACGGTCATGCTGAAGCGATTAATCTCGGCCCGCGCAATAAGCCGTTGTTCACAGTGAGTGCAGCCGAGATCGGCAAAATGATCGGCGCCGACTCGCCTTCGAACAACAGTCCTGTGTCGTGGGCCGCCGACGAAGGCTCGATCGTCTCGTCCAGCGGTGATATTGGCGTGACGTTCGGTTTCATTCGACAGAATAAACTGGAACCCGGCAGCCCGGCTGGCGGCGTTCCTTTCATTACGGTCTGGTTCCGTAGCAGTCCGAACGAGCCGTGGCGTTACATCGCCGAGTAGAAATCGCAATCCGCGTTGAAGCGCTCCTGACAATTTGTGGGATTGCCAAAGCGGCGTGCATTGTGAGAAAAGTCCGTCGGTATGACAATCCCCTGGTACCGGCAGGTGAATCGTGTTCAATGGAAGGCTTTCCTCGCGACTTTTCTCGGCTGGGTGCTCGACGGTTTCGACGCCACAATCCTGACCTTCCTCGTTATCGATATCCAGCGCAGTTTCACGATCGACAACAGCCTCGCCGGTCTGCTGTTCACCGTAATGATGTTGACGAGGCTGATTGGAGGCGTTGCCGCCGGAACCGCGGCGGACCGGTGGGGACGCAAGGGCCCGCTGATGGTTTCGATCTTGTGGTTTTCACTGTTCGCGTTTCTCAGTGGCTTCTCGACGTCGTACGCAATGCTGTTTTGTTTTCGCGCTTTGTTCGGCATCGGCATGGGCGGCGAATGGGCGGCAGGCATGCCTTTGGCGCTGGAACACTGGCCTGCGCATCTTCGCGGGATCGCATCCGGGATGTTGCAGAGCGGTTACTCCATCGGGTACATCCTATCGGCTCTCGCGTACCGCTACGTTTATCCGCTTCTCAGCGCGAATCCGGATCTGGGTTGGCGAGCGATGTTCTGGATTGGAATCATCCCCGCACTCCTGGTTCTGTGGATTCGCCGCGGAGTATCGGAGAGCCCCGTCTGGCTCGAACGTCAGGAGCATTTCAAAGGACAAAAAGAAATTAAGGTGAATACCTTTGTTGAGCTAT
>Ga0137423_1000690_pt1 | contig 10327 bp, 7 predicted proteins | sample EasRivERMZT600_2_FD_102326 | JGI IMG/M metagenome (GOLD analysis project Ga0137423, IMG submission 102326) | Soil microbial communities from meander-bound floodplain in the East River, Colorado, USA - East River MetaG ERMZT600_2 | ecosystem: Environmental > Terrestrial > Soil > Floodplain ...
CTCACCGCTCTGGTCGGCTGTAGAACTGCGCAATCGCGACATGAACAATCGCGAGCAGGACAGCCCGACGGACAACGGCCTGGATCGAGCGCCGATGCTTGAGTTCATTAAGCTTCTCATCGCTCGCGGTGCCAACGTGAATGCGCGCACGAAAGAAGTGCCGCCTAGCCGAACCTGGCTCTATTCGCTGGGCGATGTGTCGTGGGTGGATTTCACAGGACAAACGCCGTTCCTGCGCGCTGCATTGTCCGGCGACACGACCGTTATGCGCCTGCTTACGGCGAGCGGGGCTAATCCGAACATCCCCACCTTTGCCGGTACCACGGCTCTTATGGCAGCCGCCGGCGTGAATTGGGTGGTCGCGCAGACTTATACGGAATCGAAAGAGGCATTGTCGGAAGCCGTCGGAATTGCGTTGGAGAAGGGCGCCGATATCAACGCCACCAACTCCATGGGGCTGACAGCGCTGCTGGGTGCGGCAAACCGAGGCTCCAACGAGATCATTGAATTCCTTGTGAAGAATGGTGCTCGCCTCGATGTCGTGGATAAGCACAACCGCGGCCCGATTACATGGGCCGAAGGCGTGTTCCTTGCGGCAGTGGGTGCTGAGCGCAAGCCGAGCACGATCGCTCTGCTGGAAAAACTGATTGCGGAGAGGGCGCGTAGATGACGGTCAAAGGTCCGCAGGACCGTAAGAGTGTAGCCACGGCTGAAGGCCGTGGATCTTCGTCGGCAAGGACGATAAGCCCCGACAGGGGCGAAAAAAATCTGTCGCCGCTCCGCGGCTCTCTTCGCGTTTCCAACCTTTCCACGGCCTTCAGCCGTGGCTACACTCTAGCGCCCCTCCGGGGCTTCATTCTCATACTCCTCGTCGCGGTGAGTGGATTCGGCCAGCAACGCGCATTCCTGGATCAGTACTGCATCAGCTGCCACAATGAAAAATCGAAGACGGCGAACCTGCTTCTCGACAAGATGGATCCCACTCGGGTCGGCGATCATGCGGAGCAATGGGAGAAGGTCGTTCGCAAACTGCGGACCGGCCTGATGCCGCCCGCGAACGCTCGACGCCCGGATCGCGCGACGATCGACGCATTTGCGACGGCTTTAGAAGCGGAACTGGATCGGTTCGCCGCCGCCAATTCGAATCCCGGCACGCGCGCGTTGCAGCGGTTGAACCGCACTGAATATGCAAATGCCGTTCGCGACCTGCTTGCAGTTCCGATCGATACAGCGACGCTTCTTCCTCCGGACGATTCCAGCGACGGGTTCGACAACATCGCCGACGTTCTCTCCGTATCTCCGGCTTTGATGCAGGCTTACGTCTCGGCGGCGGCGAAGATCAGCCGTATGGCCGTGGGTGATCCGGCCACAAGCGCTTCGCGAACTACGTATCGTTCCAGAGGTCTCTCACAGGCCGATCACCTGGACGGCCAGCCGTTCGGCACGCGCGGAGGTCTGCTGTTCACGCACTATTTCCCGCTGGATGGCGAGTACGAGTTCCGGGTTGCCCGTGCGGGAGCGGGATTGGGTCAGGTCGCGGTAGGCGGCGAAGACGAAGTGGAGATTTCGATTAACGGAGAGAGAGTACGGATTCTCGATCGGAATACTCCTCGCGATGTCCGCCTCACGTTAAAGGCCGGACCGCAGTCCGTGGGCGTCGCACTTGTAAAGAAAACCAATGTGCGTGGCGTGGACGACCTCTTCTCGGTGCTGGCCGCAAGCCCGGGCATTCAGAACGTTGTCATCACTGGTCCTTTGAACGCCGCCGGGCCGGGCAATACGCCGAGCCGCCGCAGGATTTTTGTGTGCACGCCGGAGATTCCCGCCGGAGAAGCGCCGTGCGCGAAAAAGATCCTCACGACACTGGCCACGCGGGCGTTCCGGAAGAACGTCAGTGAATCCGATGTTTCCATGGAAACGCTCATGCGCTTCTATGAGGAAGGCCGCAAACTCGGCAATTTCGATAGTGGGATTCAGCGAGCCATCGCGCGAATCCTGGTCGACCCGCAGTTCATCTTTCGTTTCGAGGCCGAGCCCGCTAATGTTGCGGCCGGCGCCCGTTACAAGCTGAGCGACGTGGAACTGGCGTCACGACTCTCCTTCTTTATATGGAGCAGCATTCCAGACGACGAGTTATTAGAGGTCGCGAGGCAGGGAAAACTGAAAGACCCGGCAGTGCTCGAACGGCAGGCGCGACGCATGCTCGCCGATCCTCGAGCGGATGCACTCGTCAACACATTCGCAGCGCAATGGTTGTTGCTGAGAGACGTCCGGACCGCGCGTCCTTCAACGACGGAATTCGATGAAAACCTGCGCCAATCTTTCCAGCGCGAAACGGAAATGCTCTTTGCCAGCATTCTGCGCGAAGACCGCAGTCTGCTCGATCTGCTCAAAGCCGACTACACATTCGTCGATGAACGTCTGGCGCGACATTACGGGATTCCGAATATTCGCGGCAGCCATTTCCGCCGGGTGACGATCGAGAACGACAATCGACGAGGCATTCTAGGTCACGGCAGCATCCTGCTGGCCACGTCCGCGGCAAACCGCACGTCCCCGGTCAAGCGAGGCAAGTGGATTCTGGAAAATCTGCTGGGAGCGCCGCCACCGCCACCGCCGCCAGGTGTTGAAACGAATCTGGACGAAGGCACGCAGGCCAAAGCCACCTCAATGCGTCAGCGGCTCGAACAGCATCGGGCAAATCCCGGCTGCGCCGCCTGCCACAGCATCATGGATCCGTTGGGATTTGCGCTGGAGAATTTCGACTTTATCGGCAAGTGGCGCGAGGTCGATGCCAAGACTCCGATCGATGCTTCGGCCGTCATGGTGGACGGTACGAAACTTTCAGGGCCCGCGAGCCTGCGCGAAGCGCTGTTGAGCAGGCCGGATGCGTTCGTCACCGCGGGCACCGAAAAACTGCTGATGTACTCGCTGGGCCGGACCATACACTATTCGGACAAACCGTTCGTCAGGTCCGTTGTTCGTGAGGCGGCCCGTGACGGTTACCGCCTGTCGTCGCTGGTTGTGGGTATCGTCAAGAGCGCGCCGTTTCAGATGAAGGTCAGGAAATCGCAGGAGGGCAACTGATGTTTGTCAGCAAGAAGCACCTTTCCCGCCGAACGTTTTTGCGCGGCGCAGGCGTCACGATTGCGTTGCCGCTGTTGGAATCCATGGTGCCCGCTCAGACTCCGCTGCGCCAGACGGCTGCAACTCCGAAGAGCCGGTTGGGCTGTATCTACATTCCGCACGGCGCGACCATGGACAAATGGACTCCTGCAAAAGAGGGCGCCGGGTTCGAGTTTTCCGAGAGTCTGAAACCGCTGGAACCCTTCCGCGAATACGTCAACGTCGTGAGCGGCCTGTGGCATCCGAGTGTGGCGCCATGGTCCGGCGAAGACAGCGGCGGAGCAGAAAACCATACGCGCGCTGCCGCCGTGTTCCTCACGGGTTCGCACCCGGTAAAGGGCACGAAGGCGAACGTGGGCGCGAGCGTCGACCAGGTCGCCGCGCAACAGATCGGTCAGGACACGCCGTTGCCGTCCGTCGAACTTTCGATCGAAGAGGTCGCCCTGACCTGCGATGCGGGTTTCACGTGCGCTTACCGGAATACGTTGTCATGGAAATCAGCCACGCTGCCTTTGCCGATGGAAAACAATCCGCAGGTTGTGTTCGAGCGCCTGTTCGGTGACGGCAGCGACGATACCCAGCGTCGTCTGCGGCGTCAGGAATCGATGAGCCTGCTGGATTCCGTGAAAGATCAGGTGGCTTCGCTGCAAAAAGAACTGCCGGCCGGCGATCGCACGCGCTTGAGCAACTATCTCGACGAAGTGCGGGAGATCGAGCGGCGCGTGAAAAACGTCGATCAACGGCTCACGCCGGACCTGGCTTTGCCGGAGGCGCCGACGGGAATCCCGGACAATTTTGAAGATCACCTGAAGCTGATGTTTGACCTGCAGGTGCTCGCATACAAGTCCGAGATCACGAGGATTTCGACATTGATGCTGGCACGCGAGACGAGCGGCGCGGTGTTTCCTGCGACTGGAATTCGGGAAGGGTTCCACAACGCTTCGCACCATTCGAACGACCGCAAGAACATGGACCAGTATGCGGTCATCAATCGCTATCACGTGAGGACGCTGACGTATTTCCTCGAGCAACTGAAGGCCACGCCGGACGGTGACGGCAGCCTGCTGGACCATTCCATGATTCTCTACGGCAGTTCCCTGAGCGATGGCAACGAGCACAACTTCGATCCTTTGCCGATCGTTCTCATCGGCGGCGCGTCGGGGCAATTGAAAGGCGGCCGTCATTTGAAGTATCCCGCGCACACGCCCATGGCCAACCTGCTGCTGGCGATGCTCGATAAGCTCGGTGTGCGTGCCGATAAGATCGGGGACAGTACAACGAAGCTGGATATCTAGCCTGTGTCTCTGTGTTTTTCTTGGCTTTGCACATAAAGTCAGAATGTGCGTCTGCGCGAGGCTAAGGTCGCTTCGCGAAATTCTCTTGATCGCGCAGCCACCCCTCCTTCTCTAAGGAGGGGAATACAGCCTTCTTCGCGATGTTTCGCGTTGGGCAACAGTCCTTCTCCAAGGCGGGGAATTAGCCTCGATGCCGACTTTAGGTGCAAAGCCGTTTTTTATACCGATTTTCTCAGGACATATGCATCGACATAGTAGCTGTAGCCTTCGAGCGTCACGGCTCCCTCAGGATCGTTAATCCACAACCATGAAGCCGGTTCGCCTTCGGGCACAAGCGAAGCAGGGAAGTACTGCGAGAGTTTGCCGCCCTCGAGGATCGGCTGCCGCGCGTTGGGGAACATCCGCTCCGCCTCCTTAATAATGTAGGTCACGAACTCCACTTCCCGATTGGGCGCAATGAAGTTCTCGCCGACGAGAGTCATAACCGCCCACGCATATATCTTCTCTTTTGCTCAGCCTGCGACATCCGGCCGCCGGGCAGGCCCTGGTTGAATCGTTCAGTGACGACCTGCTTTCCCGCATCAGTGAAGAGCGTTTTCAGATACGCCTGGTCCAGAAATCTGACGACAGCGTCGATCACGACACTAAGCGCTTCTGATCCGAACTCCGCGAGATACGGCGTTTCCGCAACGGTGTCCGCCCAGTAAACGCGCCCGCCATCCGTCACGAGCGACGAAAGCAGCTCACCATGGCGGCGAACCCAATCGGTGCGCAGTCGAAAAGATCCGTTCTTGAGGAAGAAGTCGTCTTCGAGTTCTCCACCAAACTTTTCGTTGAATGCCTTCATTACCGCCTTTTCGGGGAAGATCGTCAGCTGGCTCGACACACACGAGGAAATCACATATGAGGCATTCCAATCGCTGTTCGGAATTGATCCACCGGCCTCGAATTCCCGACCTCCGAACAGCGGCGCCAGGTCACCGGCCGCTTGTTCTGCACTGTTCGCCATCTCGACGACCTCGAGTGCGCGACCGACCAGGTCCGTCGCAAGACCGCCACTCACGTCGGCAACGTGAATTTCGACTTTGGCGCGACACTCGGCGGGCAGCGCGGAGATCGCCTTCTGAAGGTTATCGGCGTCGATGTCGATAAGGCTTACATGGTCAAACTGCCGTGCGAGTTCTTCCAGCGGGATGTTCCAGGCGGAGCCGCCCCCAAGAATGGTTACCGAGTCCGGGGATGCCACTCGGCCGGCGCCCTCGAGGATCATGCGCCGGCTATTGCGAACGTGCACGTCCCAGTGCGCCCTGAAGCGCTCGCGATCTTGCGCGTGCTCGGCGCCGAGCGCTGCCCCGATTTCGAACAATCTCGTCATTCGGCCTGTCGTTATACATCTGATGTTCGTCTTAAATCATTCATTTCACAACGACTAAGAAGACTGAGAACTCTTTGAGAACTTCGAAAGGACTCCGGCCCCCCTCTACGGTAAGTTTCGGCCCCGTGAAAATGCCAAAGGTCCGTTTGTTTGGGGAACTGGGGGAGGCTCATGCCGCACACACTTAAAGTCGTCATCGTCAAGCCAAGCAAGTATTCGAAAAATGGGTATGTGGAAAGATTCCACAAGGGGTATATGCCGAATGCGACCCTGCCCCATATGCGGAGCCTGACTCCTGGACGAATCGGCGGCACGACCGTCGAGATTCACACCGTCGACGAATACGTTCAGACGGATTTGTCGTATCTGAAACTTCTGGAAGGCAGCACGACTCCGACGCTGCTGGCGCTGGTCGGAGTCCAATCGAACCAGTTTCACCGGGCCCTCGACCTGGTCGCCTATGCGAAGTCAAAGGGCGTTCAGCACTGCATCATCGGCGGCCCGCACGCCATGACCTGCGATACGGTGGCCGTTCAAGGGCGTGGCATCAGTTTCTCGCTGTCCGAAGCGGAAACGGTATGGCATGACATTCTCGAGGATGCGACGCGGGGCGGCCTGAAACCGATTTACGGAGGCGAACGCCGCTGGCAACAACAGCTTCCGGACACGGTCATCCAGCCGCCGCCTATAGCCGACCTCGGACGCTACATCATTCCCATGCTTGGGTTGCATCCCGTGCGCGGCTGTCCATTCACCTGCAACTTCTGTTCGGTGATCAAAATCTCCGGGCGTCAGGTGCGCAGCGGTTCCATCGATTCGATCATGCAAAGCCTCCGCATGGCTGAAGCCGCAGGCATCAAGCTGATCATGTTTACATCGGACAATTTCAATAAGTATGCCGATGCGCCCGACCTGCTGCAGGCCATGATCGACGAAAAGTTGAAGATGCGGTTTTTCGTGCAGTGCGACACGCAGATCAGCCGCCAGGATCGGCTGGTCCAGCTCCTCGGCAAGGCCGGTTGCTTTCAAATGTTCGTCGGCGTGGAGTCGTTCGACCGCAAAACCCTGCTGGACGTCCACAAGGCGCAGAACCAGCCGGCCGAATATGGACGGATTGTCGAGCTGTGCCGGCAAAACGGCATCATGTCGCATCTATCCAACATCATCGGATTTCCGCAGGACACACTGAAGAGCATCGACGAGCACGTCAACATCCTGCGCAAACTGAATCCGGACGTCTGCACGTTCTGGACGCTGACGCCGATTCCAGGCACGGACCAGTATCGCGATTTCATGCGCGACGGCCTCATAACCGAACCAAATCTCGATCGCTACGATTGCACCTGCCCCACCTGGCAGCACCCGACGCTGAGTTCTGACGTGCTTGAGGACGCCATGTATTCCTGTTACCGCCGCTTCTATACCGCGAAACATTTCGCGGATTACGTCAGGCGGAATCTCGAATTGAAAAACATTACTTATTCCTTGTATCCGGTTTTCACCCGCTATTGGGCCAGCAAGCAGCGGCATCCCATGTCCGGAGGCATCGGTCGTGTACTTCTGGATACGGCTGGAGACTATCTCGCGCTTCGTCGGAAAACATACGATTTCGACCTTGCGCCGCTCCCGGGCTGTTTGGAGTTGTCGAAGCAGGACGACGCAATCAACCGACAAGCAAAGCTGGCAGTCGCCGGCGGGAGAGCGTGATGGATGGCAGCATTCTTCTGACCGGCGCAACCGGCTTTCTTGGCGGTCATCTTCTGCTGTATCTGCTGAAGCATACCGATGCGGCGATCTACTGCCTGGCCCGTCGCAAGGCCGCTTTGCCGACGGCCGAGCGACTGCGCAGAAGATTGGCGGAGATTCTCGCCGCATCCGTTGCCGGCGATCCGCTGTTTGAGGTGAACCTCGACTGCGAATGGGCTCGCGTCCGTGTTCTCGAGGGTGACTTGCGTCAAAGCCGGCTGGGCCTGACCGCCGATCATTACGATTCCATCCGCGTGGACGATATCTGGCACGTCGGCGCCGATGTTGACTTCTCGGAACAACGGCGCGACGCCATTTTCACCACGAACCTCAACGGGATCCGCCATGTTCTCGAGTTTGCGCAAACTCACGGCAATCCGACTCTGAACTATGTCAGTACCGCCTATGTTTGCGGCGAGCGATTTGGCTGCATTCCGGACGAGCCGGCGGACGAAGGTTTTGCAGCGAACAATGCCTACGAAGAAAGCAAACGCGCGGCAGAGCGTGCAGTGTTGCAGGCTCACGCACAAGGCGGTTTGCCGATTCGCATTTTCCGGCCCGGGATCATCGTCGGCCATTCCCGTACGCGTGTTATCGACAAAGCATCGGGAATGCATACGTATCTGATGGGGCTTTACCGGACCAAGGAAGCCGTCGATGCGCAGATGCCGGAGCATTTTAAGAACGTTCCGGTTACTTTTCTGGTGGGCGATGACGCGACCCTCAGTCTGATCTCAGTCGACCATGTTGTCGAGGCGATGTACCGCATCGCACGACGCGGCGAAACGATTGGGGAGATCGTTCACATCACCAATCCTTACCCGACAGACCTGCCGCAGCTGCTCCACATGCTTGCCGATGTATTCGACGCAAAAGTGAAGACCAGTTCAGATGTGGGCCGGCTGAATGCGATCGATCTGCTGGTAAGCGAAAAGACGAAGCCCTTCCATCCTTATTTCCTGAACAACAAACAGTTTGATTGCTCAAAAATGGTGAGACTTTCAAACATACCGGCTGAAGCCTTCCGGATTGCGGAACCCGTAAAACTCGAACTGCTGCGTCGAAGTTTTGAATGTCACCTGTCCGATCCACGGCTGCAGGTTCTGCGCCGCCGGCGCGTTTCGACGAGGGAGGTCAACTCATGCAGCAAATGAGGACCAGGTGGGGACAGTTCTACACCAGAGTATTTCGCGGGGCGAACGGGGAATGCGGGCTGGCCATCTGGCAGGGAAGTGTTGCCGGTTCGGAATCCGTACTGGGACGCGTGCATTCATCCTGTTTCACGAGCGAGGCGCTTGGCGCTGTCGACTGTGACTGCGCCGAACAACTGGACATGGCCTTTAATGCTGTCGCCTTGCGTGGATCGGGAATCGTGTTCTATCTCCTGCAGGAAGGCCGGGGCGCCGGCTTATCGAGTAAGGCACGTGACAGGATGCTGGTGCAGCGCAGTGGAGGCGCAATCGACACGTTTGGCGCTTATCGGCAGTTCGGTCTGGAGCCCGATCCGCGACGCTACGAACTTGTTGCGAAGATGAGCGACGAGCTCGGCATCCGCTCGCTGGACCTGCTGACCAACAATCCCGAAAAGGTCCAATGCCTGAGGGCTGCTGGAATGCAGGTCCGCCCCATCCAATTGGCGGGAACCGCTTCACGGTACAACGCCGATTACCTCAGGGCAAAGGCCCGCCATGGGCACTGCCTGGAATTGCCGAGGATGGAGGTAGCGGAATCGTCGAAGGATCTCGATCGTGCCGACCCCGGAATCGAGCGTTTCGGTCGCTTTGTCCGCGCTGCTTCGTACAACGCTCCCATTCTGGTCGATAACGACATCGCGTGGTTTCGAGCAACGGCTTACAGTCACGAGAGCGACGGGCACGAACGCCTGATCCTCAGTCATTGTGCGAAGCCGGCCGCCACTCCGGTTTTTCGGGTTTTTCGCGACCGCGTATTCGCACGCGTAGCGGGTTCTGATAAGCGATCCAGCGAATATCGTGACGTGACGCAATGCATCGTCGCACGGGGCGCCGGCAGCATTTTGGCCATTCCCGATGACGGCTCGTGGTTGTCCAATACGCCGCCACCGACTCCGGCCGAGGATGCCGCGCTACTGCGTTCGCACGCCGAGGCTTTAACGAACTCTAACCATCCAGGCCACGTATGCCGATGCATCGGTCCGGATTTTGCCGGCCTGTGCCAGGCCCTCTGAAGATCTGTGAAGCGGCCCATAGGTGTCATCGTTTTCGAGACAGCGAGCATCGCCGTGTGGATCGTACTGTGGATCGCGCTCGCAAACCGGTTTACCGGCGGACCTGCGCTTGGCGCGATCGTCACCGTTTTCGCAGTGATCGTCGGGATCATTGGCTCCGATCTCATGTCCGGATTCCTGCACTGGTTTTTCGATACCTTCCTGGAAGAGACGACGCCCATCATCGGGCGCCAGTTGATTAGTCCGTTTCGCGAACATCACAGAGATCCGTTGGCAATGACGCGGCACGGCGCAATTGAACTCCTCGGCAACAGTTGCGCGGCTTTCCTGTGGCTCATGACGATCATCTGGTGGTTCGGCCCCGTTATACCCCGGTCGCCTGTCGGGACCTTCGGATATCTCGCGTTCCTCTCGTTCTGTTTTGCGCTGACCGCGAGCAATCAGTTGCACTGCTGGGCGCATGATCCGGCGCCTCCGCTGCTGGCGAAAGTCCTGCAGGCGCTGGGCCTCGCGGTTTCACCGGCGCATCACTCCGGGCATCATGTGTGGCCGCACCGTAACCGTTTCTGTGTCACGACA
>Ga0137423_1000693_pt1 | contig 10311 bp, 10 predicted proteins | sample EasRivERMZT600_2_FD_102326 | JGI IMG/M metagenome (GOLD analysis project Ga0137423, IMG submission 102326) | Soil microbial communities from meander-bound floodplain in the East River, Colorado, USA - East River MetaG ERMZT600_2 | ecosystem: Environmental > Terrestrial > Soil > Floodplain ...
CACTTCACGAAGTACGCCTTCTCCGCCTTGTCGCCGAGCAGCGCGCCGTTCTGCCACTCGTTCAGCAGGAAATCCTCGATCGTGCGGCGCACGTTCGCCCAGAGCTGCTCGCCGTTGGGCTCGAACACGGCCCACTGCGTCCCCTTGTCGATCGAGCGCTCGAGATACGCGAAATACCGCCTCAGATTCACGTATTTCCACTCGGGGTCCGAGCTGATCGTGCGCGCGCCCCAGAGCCGCATGCCGCGGCCCTCGAAGAAGCGGAAGCAGTTGATGCCCTCGGGGTTCAGCACCTCCTGCTGCGCCTTGTTGAGGAAGCGCTCGAAGCCGAGCGCAAGATTCACCACCTCGTTCGCCGGCGCCTTGTACACCGCCCGGTTGATGTCGTTGCGCGCGTAGATGCCGGCGACGAAACCCGAAGGCGGCACGTGGATCTCCTGCTGCGTCAGCGGATCCAGCACGCGGATCCACGGGTAGTAGAGCGCGGCGTACGTCGAGTCGAGCTGCGCGCGCATCGCGCGCACCTCGCTGATCGCCTGGTCGTTGCCGCTGTCGACCACCGCGATCCGGTAGCGCATTTTCTGCGCGTGGTTGATGAGCTGGCTGACGATCGTGCGCCCCGTGGGCTGGTAGCCCGGGTCTTCGTAGTTGAACGTCGAGCCGGGGGCGGCGACGATCGAGATGTCCTCGAGGTCCTCGAACAGCTTCAGGCCGGTCTTGCGTTCCGGGTCGCCCGGCGTCTCGCCGGCATACTCGTCCGCCTCCGGCCGGTTGCCGTCGTCGCCGTCGCTGAGGGCGATCGAAAGGCTGCGCTCGTCCGGGCCGCTGTCCAGATCCTGGAGCGCAACGCGCAGGCCGGCCGGCGGCGACCCGCCGGCGCCCGGATCGGCGGAGAGGAACGCGTCGAGCACCTCGACGCCGGTCGAGAAGCCGTCGATGTCGTCCTCGCGGAACACGATCGGGTTGGTGCGGGCACGCGCGAGGCTCGCAGGCGCTTCGGCGAAATAGTCGAAAAGGGAGTCCGGGCTGCCGGCGCGCTCGTGATCCGGATCGAGCGGCAGGTCGGGCACGATGAACGGCGGCGGCAGCGGGGTGGTCCCGTCGCCGAGCGCCTGGACCGTGACGGTGACGGTGACGATGTGGATCTCGTCGTTGTCGGGATCGAGCTCGTCGAGCGCGAAATCGGCGCTCGCCAGATCATCCCCGGTCGACGAGAAGTGCCACGTGTCGTCCTCGCGATCGAGTAGCGCCAGGTAGTAGCCGCCGGTGATCGGCGGTGAAACGGCGGCGCTCGACGCCGGTATCCAGACGACGTCGCGGTGCTGGAGCGAACGGACTTGCGGTTCGCCGTTGCTGTTCACAAAGACGTCCTGCCCCATCTTGAAGGTGAAGGTCACGCGCGCGTTGCCGGCTCGTCCCGGAAAGCGCGCGTACACCGGCACCCCCGGGCTGCCGGCCACCTCGCCGTGCGCATGGCCGGACCAAGCATCGCTTCCGTTGGTGGGGCTGAACACGCGGCTGATGTACAGGCGCTTGCCGCCTTCCTCGAAGTAGGCGCGCACCGCGTGCCACATGTAGTTGTCGATCTCGTCGGCGTCCTCGAACACCAGCTTCTCGCGTCCGCCGTAGGTGCGCTCGAACTCGACCAGGCTGGTGATGATCTCCGGCTCGATATCGATCGGCCCGTAGCGCGTCGGGCCGACGAACCCGGTGGTCGTCGTGCTCACGCCCTCGATCGACTTGGCGCGAAACGAGACCTCTTCGACATAGACGCCTGGGGCTAGGTATTCGGGCATGGCGGCTCTCCTCGCCGTGATCGGCGCGTGATGATCCTTGGGTCAGTCATGGGAAACGAACAGAAACGAAGAAGGTCCCGCCGGCGTCGCCTCGGTGCGTGCGGTGAGCCGAACGCGGTACTCGAGCGGCAGCGCCGGCAGGGGCAAGGCCGGCGACAGCGTCGAGCCGAGCAGCGCGCGCGGCGGGAGCTCGAGCTGCGACAGCACGGTGCCCAGGTCGGCGATCTCGGGCGCCGCCGCCGGCGGCGAGCCGGTGCGGTAGTGGGCCTGGAGCTCGACCTGCCAGTGGAACTCGCTGCGCGCCTGCGGCGGCGAGCTGAGCGTCATGCGCGGCGGCTCCGGGTAGGGGAACATCACGGCGACGCGGCCTTCGCGGTCCGCCAGGCCGAGCCCGCGGACTTCGCCCTCGATGCTCGCGGTCAGGAGCGCCCACGCCGCCGGCCGGTCCGCGCCCGACTCGCGCAACTGCGCGTACACTACGGCGAGCGGCTCCGGCAGCGCCCGCTGGGAAGCCGAAAACAGCGGGATCTTCTCGATGAGGAGCTGCGGCGGCGAGCCGGTTTCGCCGGGAAGCGAAATGGCGCGCGGCGGCGAGTACCAGGGAGCACGCCACGTGAGAAGGCCACGCGCCGGAAGGTCGGCGTCGAACGCGATCGGCAGGAAGCGGCCGCGCGGGTCGCGCACTTCGACGCGATACGGCTGCGTCGCCGTTGCCCACAGCGCGGCGGGCTCCAGGTCGGCGAACTCTAGCTCGCGCAGGCCGACCACGCCCTGCGCGACGTAGACGCCGCTGCGATTCACCAGGGCGCGCGTGCGGGCGCGGGGCCGCGTGCGCGGAAACACGTCCACCTCGAGGCCGTCGATCGACGCGCTGGCGGCGGCGATGTCCCAGAACCGCAGCCCGAGGAGCGCGTGGCGCTGCACGCGCTCCAGCACGATGACGTTCATGCGACGACCTTGCCCATGTCGAAACCCCGCGTCTGCACCAGCGCGCCGTCGTCCACGCGCACGTCGGAATCGATGATCAGCATGCGCAGCGCGTAGGTGGCCGACGTCGGCATGCGCGGCCGCAGCCGGTCCCACAAGGTGAGGTAGTCGGCGAGCGCCAAAGGGTCGCAGATGATCTCCAGCCCCTCCTGCGGCGCGAAGACGTCGGTCTCGGCGACGTAGTGGTTGAGGTGCCCGGCGGTCAGCACACCGAGGTCCTCCATGAAGCGCATCACCCAGCCGAGCATGCGCTGCTGCTTTTCGCCGTCTTCCGCCCACGGCGTGAGCACGTAATGCAGGTCGAGCGGCAACGAGGGTCGGAACCGGCGCCCGTCCGGCGCGCGGCGCAGCGTCATGTTGCGCACCGTCCCATTCACCGTCACGCGGTACAGGAACACCGAGAAGCCCTCGCGCATCGGCGCTTCGAAATCGCGGCTCTGGTAGAGCAGAACGTCGAGCGAGGTGCCGAACTCGTCGCGCGGATAGCGGTCGCGCAACAGGCCCAGCAGCGCGTTGCTGGTCGCCGCGATGGCCTGGTGCCTGGCCAAGCTTCACTCCACGCTACCGTCGAGCCCGACGCGGGCGGCGCACGCGGAACAGGCTCTTGCCGTCCGGCAGCAGGCGGGCTTGCAGCACGCCGTCGGCCACCATCTCCTCGAGCACCTGGCCGATGTGGTCGGGCGCGCACTCGAATCCGGTGCGCGGCAGCCACCGCGTGACAATGCCTTCCACGGTATCCGCGGCGAGCGGATATCGATGGACGTAGCGGGCAATGGCTTTGCGTATTCGTGCTCTTTGCGCGGCATCGTTATGGGCCACAACGGGTCCTCGGTCGTGATGCGCGATGTAGCCCCCGGGGTCCATAGGCAAACCACATGCCAGTGGCGAGGGCGCGGCAAGCCGCTGATTCGGGAAGAAGTCGCTGCGGCGACGGCCCACCCTGCCGGGTCGCGAACGCCCCGGCCGCGAGAGCGGCGCCGAGGCGTTCGCTCAAGCGCGGCGCGGGTTTAGCGCGCTGGGTGCGGATTACCCCGCATGGGGTAGCGCCGACCCATGACTCGCCAGTGAAGAATTGAAAAAACCAACTCCGGATCGAGGCGTTGTCGAACAGGCAGCGCCGCGCGACCTTGCCGCGCGCCCGGAATTCCGCGAAGCTAGCCGGAGGAACGGAACTTGGCCAACCAGCAGCGATTCGGGCGTTATCTCATCGTCGGCGAGCTCGGGCGCGGCGCGATGGGCGCCGTGCATCGCGCGCAGGATCCCCTGATCGAGCGCGAAGTCGCCATCAAGACCCTGCTGCCCGATCTGCCCGCCGAAGTGATGGGCGACGTGCGCGAGCGCTTCCTGCGCGGGGCGCGTTCGGCCGGCCGCCTCAACCACCCCAACATCGTGACGATCTTCGACGTCGGCGAGCAGGACGGGGTGGCCTACATCGCGATGGAGGTGCTCGAGGGCCGCTCGTTGCAGCAGATGCTGCGCGATCCGGGGCGGCTGCCGCTCTCCAGCATCGTCGACATCGCGGCGCAGGTCGCCGAGGCGCTCGACCATGCGCAGCGCTTCGGCATCGTGCACCGCGACATCAAGCCGGCGAACATCATGGTGTCCGCCGCCGGGCGCGCCAAGCTCACCGATTTCGGCGTCGCGCACGTGCCTTCCTCGTCCATGACCCAGACCGGCACCGCGCTCGGCTCGCCGAAGTACATGGCGCCCGAGCAGGTCACCGGCCAGCCGGTCGAGCCGCGCTCCGACATCTTTTCGCTCGGCGTGGTGCTCTACGAGATGCTCGCGCGCTGCACGCCGTTCGAGCGCCCGGGAGACACCAACGTGTTTGCGCTCCTGCACCGCATTGCGGGCGAGCGCCACCGGCCGGTGACCGAGATCGATCCCGAGCTGCCGGCGGTGTTCGACCGGATCCTCGACCGCGCGCTCGCCAAGTCGCCCGCGGACCGCTACCCGCGCGCCGGCGACATGGCCAACGACCTGCGCAACACCCGGCTCGCCGGCGCCTCCGGCACGGTCGCGATCGGCGCAGAAGAGCGCCGCGCACCAGCCGGCACGGGCCGCGCGCCGGCCGCGCCCGATCCGACGCGCACGCGCCTGATCGAGGACCTCGACGCGTTCTCGCAGGTGTTCGACCGGCAGGAGCAGGAGCGGCTGCGCGCCGACCAGGAGCGCTTGCGCAGGGAAGAAGAAGCAAAGCGCGCGCTCCTCGACCCCAAGCCGGCGGCGCCCGCGCCGGCGGCGGGGCAGGCCCGCCGGCCCAGCGCGCTCGACCTGCTGAAACAGAAGGCAGCGGTGCGCCCGGCTCCGATTGTCGTCGACGAGCGCACCGCGAAAGTCGAAGGGTACAAGCGCATCGACCAGCGCCTGCGCGCGGCCTTCCGTTATCTCGCGGAGTTCGGCACCATGTTGCGCGACGCGCATCCGGTATCCAGCCGGCGCTTCGGCATCCTCTATTTCGGCGAGGCCTCGGGGCTGTCGCTCGTCGGAGGTTCTGCTGACTACCGCCTTCGCCGCCTCGAGGCCGAGGAGCGCTTCGACTACCTGGTGTTCGAGCTCAAGGTCGCGTTCGTTCGCCCGGAGCGGCTCGAGGTCTCGGGAGAGCAGCTGCCGAAAATCCGCCAGCACCTCGACAAGATGCAGGTGCGATACGAAGCGCTGGAGAAGAAAAACGACTTCGGCATGGTGGTGCATGCCAAGCTGATGGTCACCGGGCCGTTCTCGTGCAAGATCTTGCTGCGCGGCGACTACGACCAGCCGGGCTTCGCGGTGGAGATGGAGAACGTGGGGCGCGCCGGCGCGGTGCGCTTCCGGCTCGGCCGGGACGAGCTCGGCGACGAGACGCTCGACGAGCTGGGCCACTGGCTGCTCGGCGCCGACGACGCGTTCGGCCGCTTCATCGAGCGCCAGCAACAGAAGTAACCAGCAACCGTCGTCGGACGTTTAGCAAAAACGCCTACCGTCATCGTCGTGAACTTCTTGGCGAGATCGCTCCGACCCGGCCGTCGGATGTGCTTTTCGCACACGCTCAAACGCCGAAACAGGTCTAGAACGGGAGGCGTTCGCCGTTCCGTCTTCACTGCCAAGAAAAGAGGGAGGATGTATGAAATGGCGCAGCGGTCGTGTCGTAACCCCACGAGTACTACCAGGCGTGCTATTGGCAAGCGCGCTGGCATGCAGCATGCCCGCGCGAGCCGACGGCCCGCTGCCGAATAATTTTCCGATACTCAACAAGGCCGGAACGGCCGCCACCTTCAGCACTGCAGGCTTCGTCGATCTCCACAACCTGTTCCACGTGCCTCAGGGATCGAACGGCCGCTCGTGCCAGTCGTGCCACCTGGTGCACGCGGGGTGGAGCGTTCGCCCGATCGACGTGGAGATCAAGTTCGCGTTCACGCATGGACTGGACCCCATTTTCAACCTGCTAGACGCCAACAGCCCCAGCGCGGATGTTTCGACGGTCGAGGCGCGTTATGCGTCCTACAGCATGCTGCGCGCGGGCCTGTTCCGGCGCGGCGGCAATCTTCCGGCCCCGGCCACTCGGGACTTCGACATCATCGCGGTCGACGACCCGCTCGGCGCCGGCGGGAGCGTCGAGACCCAGCGCATCGAGGCCTTCCGGCGCCCGCTGGCGACCGCGAATTTCCATATCGCGAAGAACATCGGCTGGCACGACCAGAACACGAACGGCAGCGGCAACGTCCACGCCGGTCTTGCCAATCAGGTGGCGGGCAACATCACCGGCGCCCAGCAGGGGGTGCCGGCGACGCCCGAAACCATCGAGACGATCGTGGTGTACGAGGAGGGGCTGCGGTTCGCCCAGCAGTTCGTGTTCGGCGTCGGCCTTCTGACGTCCTGCGGCGCGAAGGGCGGGCCGGAGAATCTTTCCGCCCAGGCGCCGGTGAACGGGCGCTTCGACCTCTACGATGCATGGATCGGTCTGGCGCCGGGCTCGTGCACCACCGTGTCGGCAGACAAGAAGCGCGCGCAGATCGCGCGCGGCCAGGAGCTGTTCAACAACCCGAACCCGGGCGGCGGCTCGTGCCGCGGCTGCCACAACGCAGCGAACAACGGAAGCAACGTGAACGGCACGCTGTTCGACGTGGGCGCGTCGCGCCCGGAGTTCCGCAAGCCCGGCATGCCGCTCTACACGCTGCGCAACAAGGCGACGCTGGCCGAGCGGCAGACGACCGACCCGGGCAGGGCGATCCGCACGGGCCTGTGGGCGAACGTCGACCGCTTCAAGACGCCCTCGCTGCGCGGACTGGTCGCGCGTGCGCCGTACTTTCACAACGGCATTGCCGCGACGCTCATGGACGTCGTGCGCCATTACGAGCAGGCGCTCGGGTTCACCTTCACGCCGGAGGAGCGGGAGGATCTGGTGGCCTTCATGGAAGCCCTCTAACGCGCTCCCCTCCAACAAAAAAGCCCGGCGCTCTTTCGAGCCCGGGCTTTTTTTGGCCATAAGACCGGTTGCACGAGGACCTCGCAGCCGCAATGCAACGTCTACGCGGGCGAAGCCGCCGCGCCTGGCGGCCAGCGCTGCTAGGACTTTTGCAGCCGGCACTCGGTTTCCACTGCCCTCAGCGGCTGGCCCTTCGGCGCCGGGCGGCGGACGACACGGATCTGCCGGTAGCCCGGCTTCGCGCACGAGATCTTCACCTCATCCGCATTGATCCTCTTGTTGAACCCCGGCAGGCTGTAAAGGCCGGCGACATTGCTGCGCGTGACCATCGCCAGGCCATCGCGAGACGTCGCGGTGACGCGCGCGTCGTCTACGGCCTTGCCTGCGGGGTCGAGGACCTTGCCGAAATAGCTCGGCCCCTCGTCCGGGCCCGGCCCGACCTCGTCCTGCCCGCGATCCCTGTTGGCGCCCGCCAGCACTGGTGCCGGAAGCAATGCGATAGCAAGCAGCGCGAGCCCGATGGCGAACTTCATGGCTCGAGCGTACGCTGATCGCGCAAAACAAAAAACCCCGGCACTCTCTCAAGCCCGGGGTTTTCGCTTAAAGGACTACCGCTGCGGGATGGGCCGCAGAAGATGTCTGTCCCGGTGCCGTTCGGCAAAGTCAGGTGCCCTGCCCCAAGGCCGGCGGCTGGATCCCACACGTCATAGGTGAAATAGCCAGTCTGCCGGCCAGCCGTGTCGGTGCCGTAGGTCAACACACGGCCTTCGGGCAGCAGCACCGCGTGGATGCCGATCACCGGCCACGGGGTCACGGGCGACCACATCCCTTTGAGGTGGGCGTCCGGCGGAATCGGGCCCGTTTGCGTGCCTGCCGGGGCGGTGATCAGCAGAGAAACGGCGAGAAAAGCTGATCTGGCGACCGGCAGGCTTCGGAGCCTCATCCATCGCCCCTCCCCCACAGTTTTGAAGCACCACGTTCTACCTCGGAATCAAGCTAACGAACATGGCTCGAAATGACAAAGGGGATTGTTGTGGCGCTGCGGAAGCCTTATCGCTTCGGACGCCGCCAGCGCTCTTTCGAGCTCGGGCATTTCGTTACTGACCCGCGACAGTTCCCGCATCGGATCTTGCTGCACGGCCAGCAGCGGCCGCTCGTCGCACTTCGGGTGCCGGGCGGCAATGCACGCCACCACCGCAACCCAGTGGTGCGCCATCGGGATGTTCTCCAGACCGACCGAGCCGATCCACGCGCTGTCTGACTTGATCACGTTCTTCGCGCGGTCGGTGATCTGCATGTAGCCCGCCGCGCCGATCCTCGCCCACGTCGCCGGTCGGGAACCAGCCATAAACAAATTGACGATCCATGAGCGCCTAGCCAGCGGGGCGGGCGGGTTAGAATGCTCCGCTAACCTGGACGGGGGGTCCGGGTCGGGGGATTAGGGGGTCGCCATGGCGAATAGGGTTCGCCATAGCAACAAGAAAAGTTCCGCGCGCGTGCCAACAGGTCGTCACCTGCACGCCACACTTCGCGAGTCAAATGGCATGGACGCCGACGTACGCAAGATGCTCCACATCAACGAGGAGCAGCGCAGATACTACGAGCAGGCGGACGGAGCCAAGGAATCCGAGGTCAACGGCTTCGCCACCAACCTGTGGCGGCGCTGGCGCGCGCGGGCATTCTACGTCTTCGAGGAGAACGAGATCGACGAGAGCTTGGCCAGGCCACACCTGCAATGGTTGGAATGCGATCTTTCGTCGCCGAAGGCACTCGACCTTACCGTGGGCTGCCGCAACGCACCGGGGTTCGCCAGCGTCCGGCTAGGATTCTGAATGCCCCGCAGAAATCCGGACAGCGCAATGGACTTGGTCAGACGCCACTCGGCCGAGTCCGATTTTCACGACAAGAAGTACGGCAAGGGAGAGGGATACCCACGTCACTACTCGGTCAATCCAACCTTCCCCATCTATCAGCGCATGCTGGCGATGGTCGGAGATCCGCTCGGAAAATCCGTGCTCGAGTACGGCTGCGGAGAGGGCTGGATCAGCAAGGACCTCGCCCTTGCCGGCGCCCAGTTGAGTGCGTTTGACATCAGCGCGGAGGCAGTGAGCCGCACGCGAAAGCTTCTCGAGAACATGGGCGTCCATGAAAGATCCGCCATAGAGCAAATGGAGGCCGAGAAGTTACGCTACCCGGACAATTCGTTTGACACAGCGATCGGCTTCGCAATCCTCCACCATCTGGATCTCGAACTAGCGATCCCGGAGTTGCATCGCGTTCTCAAGCCGGGCGGTGTGGCTTTCTTCGCAGAACCTCTCGGCGGAAATCCCTTCATCAATCTGTACCGCAGGTTCACGCCGCAGTATCGGACCGTGGACGAAAGGCCACTTGACCTTCGCGCCATGAGGCCGATGCTCTCTCGGTTTGGAAGCGTCACCCACACCGACTACTACGTCACCGCCTTGGCCGCGGTAGCGCTCGCGTACCTCCCGTTCGGCGACCGCGTGTTCCCTACGGCCAATCGCGTACTAATGGAACTCGACGATGGTCTGCTCCGGGCGTTTCCGTCGCTTGGCCGACTGGCGTGGTACACGATTCTCGTGCTCCGGAAATAGCGGGCGGGTGTCGCAGATGGCGGCAGTTAAGAAGCTCGATGACCTGCAGGTCGAGTCATTCGACACAGACTACGTCAGCGGTGCACGCTGGAACGCAGTCAAGGCGAGAATCGATCAGGATTTTCCGGGCGGCTCCTTCAATTTCCTGGACGTTGGAGGCGGCAACGGCGTATTCGCGGATACACTCCTCGAAACATATCCAAGCGCACGGGGAACCATTCTCGACAACTCTGAGGTCCTGTTGTCGCGCAACAAGCCAAACCCCCGAAAAACCCTGGTGCAAGAGTCAGTGGAGAATCTGGGTGTCATCACAGGCAAGTTCGACCTGGTTTGCGTTCACTGGCTTCTCCATCACCTCGTAGGAACTTCCTACAGCGAAACGCGTCACCACCAGCTATCAGCACTGTCCGGCATCGCAGCATTCCTCAATGATCGGGGAAGAATCTCGCTCTTCGAGAATGTCTGCAACGGTTGGTTGATCGACAACCTGCCGGGATGGCTCATCTAC
>Ga0137423_1000696_pt1 | contig 10287 bp, 6 predicted proteins | sample EasRivERMZT600_2_FD_102326 | JGI IMG/M metagenome (GOLD analysis project Ga0137423, IMG submission 102326) | Soil microbial communities from meander-bound floodplain in the East River, Colorado, USA - East River MetaG ERMZT600_2 | ecosystem: Environmental > Terrestrial > Soil > Floodplain ...
CGGATGGCGCGAATGGACCGTTGTCAAAGGGCCTAGCGCTTGAGACAGCCGGGTTGACGGGTTGATTGATGTCACGATAGCGGAACAACTTCGTTCCCTTCGATCCGACATATCCCACCTCAGCCATGAAGTTTCGAGCGAACTCGTACTGTATGTTCAGGCTGTAATGCTGCATGTACGGCATGCGAAGGTTCGGATTGACGCTGATAATCGCCGACGCCGCGCGAGTCGCGGGGTAGGGATTATTGTTATTGTCCGTGCACGTCGCCAGCGAACCCGGACACGACGGCCCGTAGATCAGCGGATAAATTGGGAATTCCGACGGCAACGGCAACACTCCCCATGGATTCTCGAATGTCGCTGCAGCATTCGCCGCGCCGGAAAGGTTCGGCAGATAGAAGAACGGAGGAGCGCTCAGCAATTGAAGCGAGATCTGGTTGGCCATGCGCTCATAGAAGATTCCGTAGCCGCTGCGAATGACCACGGGTTTGTCCGCCCACGGCCGGAAGGCCAGTCCAACGCGCGGCGCAAAGTTGTTGCGATCGGGGCTTTCGACCATGCGCGCCGGAACCCTCGGTATTCCCGGAGGGTTGGCGATGGAGTTTTCAGCCAGCACATAACCTTTCAGGGTTGAGCCATTGACCGCCGGTTCTTCATAGAGGCGACGGTCGTAATTGCCCATGCGTCCGGCATTGTCGATGGTGAATCCGAACAGGTCATAGCGGAGTCCCATGTTGACGGTCAACGAGGAGTTGACCTTCCAGTCATCCTGGATAAAGAGCGCATTGTCGGAAATGCGATATGGGTGGTAGCTCTGACCTGTGCCTGCTGTCGAGCTGTTGACGTTGCTGAACGTGGTGCCGTTCCCACCTTGGGCAATAGCGCCGGCAGCGCGCCCGATCAGGAAGTCGCCGAAGGATTGGAATCCCAGCGATCCCCTGGTATTGAAGTTGTTGTATATCGCTAATCGATAGCGAGTGGCCTCCGCACCAACACGCAGAGAATGCCCGCTGCGGATGATGGATAGAGTATTGCCCAACACATAAGTATTCGTCGTGCCACCCTGATCGTCGTTGCTTCCGGTGCCAAGGCTGAACGCACCAGTCACGGTAATGCGCGGAACGGCTGGATACACCGATGAGGTTGTACGCTGCATTCCGATATCCGACACTTTCAGGATCTCGTTCAAGATATCGATGCCACGATGACGCGTATACCCGACTCTCAGTTCGTTGAACAGGCGAGGTCCGAAAGTATGCCTGTCCGAAAGCGACAGGTTTTTGTTGGAAAACTCCTGCTTGTAACCGAACCCGGGCAGCGATGCGCCGGCAAACGGACGAGTCTGCGGCACGTTTCCGATAAAGGATTTCCACGCAAGGCTGTTGTTACTCGAGAAATTGTGGTCGATGTTGATCGTGTATTGGTCCTCGTTATATCGAGCCGGAATCGACACCGCGTAATTCACTCCAGGACCCTGAATCTGAGGGCTTGGTATGACGTAACCGCCTTCTGGAGATTTTGCATTCAACAACGCAAGCGCGACGGGATTGATGTTCGATCCATCCTGCGCGACGGCCAGGCCTCCGCGTGTTCCGGCCAGGCCTACGAATGCTTGCCCCAGTGACGCCCGTGAACGGTCCGTGGGAATGTTCGGCAACGTCAGCGTGCTGCTGCTGGCGGTGAGGGAGGCGCCGTTAACCTGCCGGGTTCCCTGGTAGGCGACGAAGAAATATGTCTTGTCCGGCACGATCGGCCCGCCAATCGTCCCTCCGAACTGGTTCTGCCGGAGGATCGGACGTGGCGTTCCGGTCTTGTTGAAGAAGAAGTTATTCGCGTTCAGCTTTTCGTTTCGGAAAAACTCATAAACGTTACCGTGGAACTGTGGGCCGCCGGATTTGGTGACGACGTTCACATTCGCGCCCGAATTCCGTCCATGTTCTGCATCGTAGAGGGACGTTTGAACCTTGAACTCCTGAATAGTGTCGGAAGCGGGAATCGCGACACCGTTCGAGGACAGGGCATTCTCTTGCGCGCTGTTCGTATGAATGTTATTCGCTGCGATGCCGTTGATCTGGAAATTGTTGAAGACCATCCGCGCGCCGCTGGTGGATATATTTTGCGTTCCACGTCCTAGCGCTGCCGTATCCGGAACGCTGACCGATGTCCCGGATGACAAGCCCAGAACCTGTGTAAAGTTTCGCGTAGCCAGCGGCAACGTGCGCATCTGACGCTCTTCGACCACATGACCCATCGTGGCGTTTTCCGTTTGCACGAGTTGCGCATCTGCGGTGATTGTGACTTCCTCAGTAACTGCACCCACCTCCAGCGCTACGTCGAGCCCCACACGCTCTGTTACGCGAACCACGACGCCTTCACGATTGATGGTTTTGAATCCAGGAAGTTCAAAGCGAACCGAGTAAGTACTTGCGGGCAGCAAGGGGACCGCGTAGCGTCCACCTTCATCCGAAATAACCTGCCTGGACTCCCGGGTTGCCGCGTTCGTCACGGATACAGACACTCCGGGCAACACCGCTCCAGTTTGGTCTTTAACGAAACCCGCGATTGCGCCCGTGCTCTGCGCCAACGCCGGAACGGCGGCCAGAACAAGGATCAGACACGACAGGAACACTCTTCCTCTCATACGTCTCCTTCCAATTGGCGGTCTTTTTTGGTTTTTTCTTGTCGAGAATCTATTCGAAAAGGCTCAGGAGGGCAATTATTCGATGGTGGGTAAATCGCAGCGTGGGGGATTTGCGCAGCGCCTTAGCTCCATGCAAAATCGTGCCGCGGGCTAAAGCCACGCGGCCTACGGATTCACCCCGTAGGCCGCGCGGCTTCAGCCCACGGCACGATTTTGCAGGTGTGCTGAGCACTTACACAGCACTACCAGCGCTGCGCTGACGTCTGGCGCGATGCAGCGGGTGTAAGAGCCATGCAGGCCCAGGCGGTTCCAGCCGCCGAAATGAATTGATCTCGGCCATAAGGGAATCCGCTTTCAAAGTACGGCTGCAGCCAGATCGATCGCGTTTTCACAAGCCACGATCCGTCCGCGGCCTGCGTTTGGAGCAAGTACTTGACGCCCTTCTGATACACGGCATCGGTGACAGACATCCTGGCAGCAACGTTCAGCGCGTACAAGACCTGGCCTGTGGCGTATGCGTCGGACGGTAGCTCCGGCAACTGGTTCCAGCCGCCATCGGCGCGCTGCAATGCAACTAACGAGCGGGCCGCGTCCTTAATTACTGCCGCAGACCCGTTTGCCCACGACAGACCCATGAGGTGGAATGCCCGGTCCTGCGTGGTGATGGGTTTTGCACTCTCGAACCACTTTACAGCCTTCGACAGAACCAGGTCTGTGGTTGCCTTCTCAGCGGCCGGCCCATAGCGCTTCAGTGAATAGATCGCCAATGCCGCGGCCTGATAGTCTCCGGCGTTCATCGGAGGCCGCCGGCCTTCATTAGTGGACCAGTTACCCTCTGGCGTTTGCATGGCCTTGATGTACCGGACGACGGCATCTGTATAGGCGTTTGCGGGTTGATGGTTCATGCCGAAATCGAAAAGCTCCCAGGCACTGCTGGCTACACTGACAACGCCGAGATCCATGATGCGATCCGGAGGCGGCTGCATGCTTGCGGGCAGCTGAGGGATTTCACGAGGCGCTCGAATGCCATTATCGCGAGCGAATCCGGCAGCGGCGGACGGGAGGTCCTGCGAGTGGCAGGAGTTGCATCCACCGGTACGGATGAAGTTGTAACTTTGTTTTTCAAGCAGCGCCATCCCCTTTTCCACAGCAGTCGAGACTGCGCTTGCACGTACGTCGTTACGAGACAACGCGGTCACCGGAGTGTTCTTGGCCTTGTCGACGCCGCCCAGGAGACGGGTCACTTCTGAATTACCGCGATATGACGCCAGGATCTGAGCAGTTTCTTCGTAGTCGGCCGAGTAGCTGGAATCGGCGCCCTTCGCGAGAAGCATTTTGACGATTCCGGCCGGCATGGCATCGGAACCGGCAGCAAGCATCAAAGGTGAATATCCACGAAAGTTTCTGACATTCACTTCTGCCCCGCGGTCGAGCAGGAGTTTGACCGTCTCATCGATCCCCGCCGTTGCGGCATTACCCAGCGCCGTCTCATTGCGTTTGCTTCTGACTTTGGAATCGGCACCCTTGTCGAGCAGGAACTGGACGGCGCGCGGATTCCCGTTGGTAGCCGCGAACATCAGCGCGGTTTCGCCGGCCCCATTCTTCGTGTTGACGTCTACTCCCTTCTCGACCAGTAGACGCATCGCTTCGATATCGCCGCGAACGGCTGCGACCATAAGCGGCGTTTGTCCGACGAGTGTCGCTAACTTTGGATCGGCGCCCTTATCGAGCAGGAGTCGCATCACCGGATTCCCGTTGGCAAGCACCGCGGCCTGATAAAGCGATGTCCGACCTTCGACTTGCTTCGCGTTGACCGCTGCGCCGCGCGAGAGGAGCAATTCAACCTTACCAGGATCGTGGATCGCCCAATGCAGCGGCGTTGAAGAACGTCTGTTCTTCGCGTTGACGTCGGCTCCTTTGTCTAAGAGGAACTTCACAACCTCCAGACTGCCGAAGCCTGCCGCATGATGCAGCGGAGTTGAACCGGTCAGATCCTTCGCTTTCACAATCTCCGGATCGGCCGCGACCAGCTTCTCTACAGTTTTTCGATCGCCTGCACGAACCGCTGTAATGACAACGGCAACCTTCGGATCGACCGCCCTGGGCGGCGCGGCTTCCGCGATCTCAGTCCGGAATTCCGGTCCCTGATCAATCCAGGCCCGCAGGATTCCGATCTCCTCATCGGAAAGTGCACCGGTAGGAGGCATCTGTAAACCGCCATCACCACTAACCAGGCGGCGGATGAGTTTGCTCTCGGCACTGTTGCCCGCAACAATCACCGGACCGTAGTCACCACCGCGCAGGGCGTTTTGCCGCAAATCAAGTCGCAGGCCAGACTGCTGCACCTCCGGCCCGTGGCACGAATAACAGTTCTGAGAAAGCAATGGACGCACATCTTTGTCGTAGTCAACCTGGCGTGAAACAGGCTGTGGAAGCTGGCTCTGTGCCGCCAAAGGCGAGCACATGAATAGAAGCAACAAAAGTTTCTTCATCGGACCTCCCATTCGCCCCGATCAGAACTTCATTTGTTCTCTACCTTCTGCCCTAGACCGAACAAAGTCAAGCAAGAGACTCCGAAAAACTCCGACTAAAGGTGATTCGCTGGAGATGAAAGATACCGACGGTCGTCCGACCGCCGCCAGAGGAGAGTTTGAACGCCCCCCGGTCAGAATACGAAGTGTCGAGTGCCGATTAAGCAACCTCCACGTAATCGACGACGGTGGAGGGTTGCGGGACAGGCTCACCATCCTCTCGCATTGCACGAACATGCAATTGAATTGCAGACTCGATGAGGCTCTTTGCTTCTTCTATCGTGTCCCCGACTGCCGCGCAGCCCGGCAAATCCGGTACGTAAGCGCCATACCCGTCCGCAGATTTTTCGATCACGACGCTGTACTTCATGGACATCATTTTAGACCTGCTTGCCTAAGAATGCTATTGAGGGTCCCCTTGGGAACCTCTTTACCAGGCTTGCCGGCGATTGTGATCTTGCCCGGCTTTTGGTGATGTTTATACTGACGGTGACTACCCTCTTGCACGACCAAGCGCCAACCCGCTTTTTCAACGAGCGCAATGATCTCCCTAAACTTCATGGGGACCCGACCGGGCAACTGGAGAGCCACTGCTAAGTCAAGTTGCTACAAGAAGGTAGATATATTTCCGCCCTTACACGAAATTTTATCGACGAAAACACGACAATGAACTGAGGCGTCTGCCGTCACGATGGACACGCTTGACCAGTGTGTATGTGTCTGTTAGGTTCAGGCGTTCCACAATGAGGAGGTTTCGATATGTCAGAACTGAAGGACAAACTGGCTACGCCGCTTGAACAGAACCCGAAAGCAGACGGTACCGAACCTGAACTCCAGCAGGAGCAGCTTGACGAAGTGAACGGTGGGCTGGCGACTGTGACTTCGAAAGCTCTTCCGGGGGACGATAAACTTTTTTACTAAGGATCCACTGAACGATCTGGAGTCGCCGGTACGTCGTTGGCTTGACTATGAGCAGACCGTCAACGATCGTAGAGTCAGCGACTCCACACTCCCGCCAATCGATCTTCGACGACACTCACTTAAAACCGCCTATCTGCCCGAACGACGAGCAGTTTGGAGACCCGAGGTCGTGTGGTTACCGCCCGATCGAACTCGCACCTACGGGCCACTTCTCCAGTGTTTAGCCAACGATCTCGCTATCCATAATGTAGGCGACCGGAATCCGCTAATCATTCATCCGCAGCCCCCGGCAGCTCATAAACGGCTTCAGGAAGAATTCGGCACCGATCAACTGCATCATGTTGCGGTGACGCCGACATCGTCTTATCGCTCCGTTCTGGCGATGGCAGACGGACTCCCGCCATTCGTTGTCAAGTTATCGCTCGGCGTTAAAGTCGCCGGCATCAGGCGCGCGTTAATCGAACGCAAGCTCGCGTCAAGCATCATGATGTCCACGATCCTCGGAACGATTCCTCAAAAGAACCGCGAGGCATTCCGTTTTGACTGGTTTCCTGAACCGGCCGGACTCGTCGAGACAACCTCCGAATGTGGCTGGCTGTTGCGGCGATTTCCCGAGTTCGACCATCTCATTCCCGCGTTTTCGCTAACTGCGGAGAGAGATGAACAGCATCCGTTACTTGTCGAATGGATTCATCGATCCGGAGCGTCGCCGGAAACGTTCATTCTCGATCAGATCATTCGGCCATACGTCAGGCTTCTGGCGTATTTGATGTTTGAGGAGGGCCTTCAGGTCGAAGGACACGCGCAGAATGTCCTTTTCGAAACCAACGCCGAAGAATCGCTCACCGGTCGCATCCTGCTCCGTGATCTCGCCGACTTCACCGTGAACATCCCGCTCCGCGTGGCTCGACGGAAACCGCTTCCGGTTTTTGGCTCCGAGTTCGCAAGCAGCAAGCCGCCGTTTCCACTGGCAACGGTCGTTTCGGATCATCAATGGAATCGCAAACGACCTTGGATCATGCGTGCACGCGATACCATCGAGCGATATGGACTGGGTGCGTTTCTGGGAACGATTCATCCGGTTGTCGCCCGGTACTTTCCTGAATACGACCGGCTGGCCGTGGAAGCGGAATACCTGAGACTGTGGCAGCAGGAAGCGATTCGCTACTTGAAGGTTAAGCCTCTGTTCCGAGATCAACCGAAGGGCCTGGCAGCTGACGAGGCAGTAACGTACTTTCTCCAGAATGCAGACTGGAAAAGTATCGGAAGCAGTCCGGGCGCTTCCCTTCCGGCTAAGGCCGAACCACTCCTCATCGATCATCGAGAGCGACGCCGCACAGGTCCGGTCTACGATCGAGTACAGTGCGAATGGGGCGATCTTTACTTGTCAGACCGCCTACCGGTTTTCTTCGATCCCGCCTTCTAATCCACCCGAAAACAAAACAGCAGTCCTCAGTAGTTCTCGGAGTTCTCATGCAGAACCCAATCAGGGTAGCCTAAACGAGCAGGGGCGATGCGGAGACATGAAACGACGAGCACCGCCCGCGGTTATGTGCGAGAGAAAGGGACGGAACCGACACCGATGGGTTCGGCAATGTCGAACAGATACTTCTTTCTCTCCTGCCACACAGGGCGGTTGGATTCCGGACGAGCACCTGTTGCCTCTCCCAGTGCCACCAACTCTGAGTCGGCGACAGTAAATTGAGCGCGGAACCAGCCGCCGATGTGGTTAAACACAGAGGCGCCGGACCGTTTTTACTTTCACAAAAAAGTCACCAATCATCCGTAGTTCTCTCCATTGTTCCCTCTAAGCTCCCACAATAGCCTGAAAAGCGATTACCAAGACAATCCCGGAAAGGATTCACCTATGAAGAATCAAGTCCCGAAAACGTCCGCACAGAATGGGACACATGGCTGGATCGGCACGGAAACCGTGGAGACTCGTTTCGGCACCTTCGAATTCAACGGCGGTTACCCGACTGCGGACAGTACGCACAGCCTGGGAGAATTGCTTGTGTTCAACCGCGCGATCGAAGTTTACCTCTCTCAGATGCCGGGTGTTTCTACCTTTCATGTGCGCAAGGGGCTGTCCGATTTCGGGGCGCGAGGCTACAACCAGTTCGTTATCTGGGAAACGTTAATGGATGCAGAGACGTTACTCGTGACCGGCAATTCGGAGTTGGTGTATGGACTGAGCTTTCTTGATCTGAAACGTGACGGTCCTACCGTCGTCGACGTACCCGCTGGACTGTTGGGTGGATTCTGCGACATGTGGCAGGAACAGATAATGGATATCGGGCCAACCGGTTCAGACAAAGGTGCCGGGGGAACTTTCCTGATACTCCCTCCACACTTTGAAGGCATTGTCCCGCCCGGATACTATTCGGCCAAGTCTCGAACATTTGGGGTTTGTTTCGCCGTGCGCGGGTATCTTGTCGACGGCAAACCAGACAAAGCTGTTGCGCTAATGAAGGCGATCAGAATTTATCCCGTCGCCAAGAAAACGGCGCCTCTAGCAATGGCATTCCTGAATGGTTCTGGAAGACAGATCGATACGATATTCCCTGATAATTACCAGTACTTCGAAAGCCTGGTGCAACTTATCGAACAGGAACCCGCCGAAGTCGTTCCGTCTCATGAGCGCTTCTTCCTCGCCAGCATTGGCATCGAAAAAGGGACGTCGTTTCGGCCCGACGCCTCACGCAAAAGGCTGCTGGCCGATGCCGCGTGGATGGGCTCGGCGATGGCCCGGCGAAATGGGTTCGCGTCGAACGATCCGGAACGCATCGTTTATCCGGATCGGCGCTGGGAATCATCTGTCGTCGGCGCCAGTCCTAATTGGGATTCTCAAGGATACGTGAACAGCGATCGCCGAGCGACCTTCGCCTATTCCACCGTAGGCATGTCGGCCGCAATGGCCCTGAAAGTCATTGGAGGCAGCCCGCATTACTTCTTGACCATGCGCGATGCGAGCGGAACATACCTCGATGGCAGCCAGAGTTACCGGTTGAATCTGCCGGCCAGGATTCCCGTGAAGAACTTTTGGTCTGTAGTGGTCTATGACGCGGAGAGCCGGTCGATGCTCCGAACTGGCCAGAAGTTTCCCAGCGTCAGTCAATACACGAACCCCACAACGAACGCCGACGGATCGGTAGACATCTATTTCGGTCCAAGGTTGCCACAAGGTATTCAGAACAATTGGATTCAGACTGTGGAAGGCAGAGGCTGGTTTCCACTGCTGCGATTCTATAGTCCGCTACAGTCCCTCTTTGACCACACATGGAAGCCCGGGGATATTGAAGCGCTCAGCGAACCACAATTTTTTGAAAAAAGTGCGAGGCTGATTACGCCTTGATTAGGCATTCGCGAACGGCATAGCGAACCAACTCGGCGATCGAATTGAACTCCAGCTTACGCATGATCGCGGAGCGGTGTGTCTCAACAGTCTTGACGCTGATGCCAAGTGCGACCGCAGTCTCTTTGTTGGATTTCCCTGTGGCCAGTAGTTGAACGATTTCGCGCTCTCTGTCCGTCAACGCGGAAGTCTCACTCCCGGATGCACGGGATTTCAAAAAGCTGTTGAGAAGCGTCTCAGAAGCCCTGGCCGCGAAGAATGGTTTGTGCTCGAGGACGGCATCAATCGCTTCGACAAGCTTTCGCCCGCCTTCCGATTTGAGTACGAAAGCGCGCGCGCCGGCAGAAAGAACTTCGCGAATCAGATATTCGCTGTCGTGCATTGTGAAGATCAGGACTTCAATGCTGGGGTCATTCTTTTTGATCGCGCGTGTGGCCTCCATGCCGTCCAGATCAGCCATCTCCAGGTCAAGTACGGCGATGTCCGGATGGAGCGACGCGGCCATCTTCACCGCTTCAGGACCAGTCGCTGCCTCGCCGCAAACCTGCCAGTTCTCTCTGGCTTCCAACATTGTGCGCAGGCCTTTACGCACTACATCATGATCATCAGCCAGTAGAATACGAACGACTGGCGTGCTCATGATGCTGGACCTCCTTTTGGAACAGGCACCTGGGCCACTAACAGCACGCCGTCATCGGCGGAGCGGATATCAAGGTGGCCTCCAAACCGTCTCAATCTCTCACGAATACTGGTTAGTCCAACACCGAGAAGAGATGCTTTTTCGACGTCACCATTCCAATCGGACATTCCATGGCCACCGTCCTTAATTTCAAGAACTA
>Ga0137423_1000703_pt1 | contig 10247 bp, 8 predicted proteins | sample EasRivERMZT600_2_FD_102326 | JGI IMG/M metagenome (GOLD analysis project Ga0137423, IMG submission 102326) | Soil microbial communities from meander-bound floodplain in the East River, Colorado, USA - East River MetaG ERMZT600_2 | ecosystem: Environmental > Terrestrial > Soil > Floodplain ...
GTCATCGAGGCGCGCGACCTGCGCAAGCACTTCCCCGTGCGCCGCGGGCTGCTTGCGAGTCTCATCTCCCGCCGCCCGCTGAAGATGCTCAAGGCCGTCGACGGGGTCAGCTTCGCGCTCCATGAAGGCGATGTGCTCGGCCTCGCCGGCGAGTCCGGTTGCGGCAAATCCACCACCGGCATGACGCTCCTCAATCTGTATCCGCCGACCGGCGGCGAGATTCGATTTCGCGGCATCGGTCGCCTCGACAACGCGGACCGCCGGACCCTGCTCGCCTTTCGCCGGCAGGCGCAGATCGTGTTCCAGAATCCCTATGAGGCGCTCAATCCGCGCTACACGATAGAGCACGCGGTGCGCGAGCCGATCGCCATCCACTTTCCCGGCGACGCCAAAAGCATGCGCGAGCGTGTCGTGCGCGCCATGACGCGCGCAGGGCTCACCCCCGTCGAGACCTATCTCGATCGTTATCCGCATCAGCTCTCCGGCGGACAGCTTCAGCGCGTCGCCATCGCGCGCGCCATCGCCGTCGAGCCGCGTGTTCTCGTCGCCGACGAGCCGGTGTCGATGCTGGATGTCTCGATCCGCGCCGGCATCCTCAGGCTGCTGTGCTCGTTCGCGGCCGACCTGGACATGGCGGTGCTGTATATCTCGCACGATCTCTCGACCATGCGGCACATCTGTTCGAGCATCGCCGTGATGTATCTCGGCCGCATCGTCGAAATGGGCCCCGCCGATTCTATACTCGACACGCCGCATCATCCCTACGCGCAGGCGCTCGTCTCATCCATCCCGGTCTTGGGCGGCCGAACAAAGCGCCAGCGCATGCGCCTGACCGGGGCCGTTCCGAACGCCGCCGATATACCCAGCGGCTGCCGCTTCCATCCCCGCTGCCCAAAAGCGATGGCGCGCTGTCGTGAGGATGATCCCCAACTGAGGCCGATGCCGGACGGCCGCCTCGTCGCCTGTCACCTCTACGATTGAGTGAGGACCGGTCCTTGGCGGTCGCCCGGCCGCGCGACATGGCTTAGGATGGACGGGATGGGTGAGAACTCGAAGACCACGCTCGACCGGCGCACGCTGCTCCAGCTCGCCGCCGGCGGTGCCGTCGCGGCCACGGGCAAACTTGGCGCGGCTCCTGCGCTCGCGGCCGAGGCGCCGTTCACGCTCACCGATCCGCGCTACGATCAGCTCTACAAGGCCACGCGCACCTATTTCGTCAACGATGCGCAATGGGCGGCCTGGACCCGTCCGCGCCTCACCTGGCCGAAAGCCGGCGAGAAGGTGCCGGATCTCACCGTCGTCATCGCCAACATCCAGGGCACGTGGCTCGACGCGTGGCGCAAATGGGCCGCCGACGCCGAGAAGCTCGGCCTCAAATACAACATCCAGCAGGTCTCCCAGGCTCGCTGGCTCGACATGATCACTTCGCACAAGCACGGCGACGTCGAGGTGCACTCGGCGATCTTCCGGCCAGAACGCGTCGATCCCGCCGAATGGATGGTCAGCCGCGCGCATGGTCTCGATCGCCGCAATTACGGCGAATGGGTGAACGCGGAATACGACGCTCTGATGGACGCGCAGGCGAGGGAAGCCGATCCTACCAAACGCCTGAAGCTGATCCAGGACGCGCAAGCCGTCCTCGCCGACGATCTCTACATCGCCCAGTTCGGCTGGGGACCATCGGTCATCGAGGCCTACAACAGCGCGGCCTGGGACGGCGTCGTGCAGACCCGCGGCTTCGGCGTCGGCTCGTTCAACGCCTTCCACACCTTCATCAACGCAAAGTCCAAGACCGCGCGCAAGCGCATGGTGGTCGGCAATTTCACGCTGCTCGAGACCACCAACATCATCAACGCCGGCAACAACATGCGCTCGATCGGCGCCATGATCTACGATCGGCTTGCCTATGTGGATAAGGACCTCAAGGTCATTCCGTGGGCGGCCGAGTCGTGGACGAAAGTCGACGACCGCACCTGGGACATCAAGCTGCGCCCCGGCATGAAATTCCACGACGGCCGGCCGGTCACTGTCGACGATCTGAAATTCACCTTCGACTTCATGCTGCGCTGGGAGCGCGCGAATTTCTGGAGCACCAACCAGTATCTCGAAAGCACCGCGATCAGGGATCAGGCGAACGGCATCCTTCGCGCGACCTTCAAGCAGCCTTACGGCTTGTTCGAGACGTACTTCCTTCAGCTCAACGTGATCCTGCCCAAGCACATCTGGCAGAACCTGATGGCGGAGCAGGGCGTGGGCGATGATCCGCGGCGCCTTCGCATCGATCAGCCCATCGGCAGCGGACCGTTCAAGTTCGGCCGCTATCGCCGCGACGCGGAGCTCCAGCTGATCGCCGACAAGACGCACTTCTCCAAACCCGCCATCGACGAACTATGGATCGTGGTCACGCCCACGATCGATGGCCTCTTGGGCCGGCTCCAGAGCCAGGAGATCGATTTCATCGAGTCGAGCGAGATGCGGCTGACGCCGAGCCAGGCACGCCAGCTCGAGCGCTTCAAGCATCTGAGCATCGTGCGCACGCCCGATGTGAACTGGCTGCACGGCGTGCCGCGCGTCTCGAACCTGCCGTGGCGCGATTACGAATTCCGCCGCGCCTGGCACCACAGCTTCGACCGCGACTATCTCGCCAAGGTCGTCTGGGAAGGCGCGGGCAAGCTGCCCAAGTCCAACACCTTCATCGTCGAAGGCAATCCCTGGACCAATCCGAACCTGCCGCCGCCGCCGCCCTTCGATCTGACGCGGGCGCGCGAAATCCTGCGCGCGGCCGGCTATTCCTGGGCCTCCGACGGAAGGCTCGTATACCCTGCGCCCACCGACGCCAACTTCCGCAAGCGCGTCACCGAAGTCTGCAAGCCCGGCTACAAATGGTCCGGCCTCAAGATGTTGGGTTAGTTGTCACGCGGCTTTGCGCAAGAGTATCGTCGCCAGGGATTGTCTGAACCATCGGGGACCACGTGCCGGGCGACTTCGAAATCGCCTTGAGTCATCGCATCGATGCGATGCTCGACGCTTGCACCCGATGCGGCAAGTGCTTCGAGGCGTGCCCGATCACGAGCCCCGCAGGTTTGGCTAATGCCGACCCTCATGAGCTGATCGCGGGCGTGCTCGACATTGTGCGCCTGGGCGACGGCCCGGAGGTCTCGCGCACATGGGCGAATTCGTGCGTGGCTTCGGGCGAATGCATCAAGGTCTGCGACTACGGCGTCAACCCGCGTTTCCTGTTGAGCATGGCACGCGTCTCCGCGGCGCGCCGGAAAAACGAGCCGCACCAACAGCGGAAGCTCGGAGTCGATGGCTTCCGCCTGGTGGCACGCGATGTGATGCAGCTTTCGCGCATGCAGTTGACCCAGGCCGAGCTCGCGCGTCTCGGGCAGGACCCGAGCGCAGAAGGCGGCGAGTCCGGCGAACTGCCGGACGTGGTGTTCTACACCGGCTGCAACGTGCTGAAGACACCGCACATAGCGCTGCTCGCGCTCGACATCCTGGACGCGATCAACGTCAGCTACCGGGTCATGGGCGGTCCGAGCCATTGCTGCGGCGTCGTCCAGATGCGCACGGGAGACATCGAAGGAAGCGGGCGCTTTGGCGAGACCACGATGGACAAGCTCGCCAAAAGCACGAGCGGAAAGGTGCTGGCGTGGTGTCCGACCTGTGTCGTGCAGTTCAACGAATTCACGCTCCCGACTGTGGAGCGCACGCGCGGCGCCAAACCGTTCGAGATGACGCCCTTCATACTGTTTCTGCGCTCACGGCTTGACGGCTTGCGCCCGCTGCTGCGCGAGCCGGTGCCGATGCGCATCGCGCTTCACCGCCACACCGGAGCGCCAGGAGTCATGGAAGCAGCGGCGGATCTTCTCTCGGCCGTCCCGGGCATCGAGCTGGTCGATCTCGGCCAGCCTTCGGTCGGGTTGATGAGCAATTACCTGCGTGCGTTGCCAGCCTACAAGCGCGAGCTCCAGCTCAACGAGCTCGAAGCGGCCCGCGATGCCGGCGTGGACGCGCTCGTCGCGGTGTACCACGCGGACTATCGCGAACTGTGCGCGCACGAGCGTGACTGGCCGTTCAAGGTCGTCAACGCGCTGGAAATCATCGGCGCGGCGATGGGGTTTCACCAGGACGCCCACTACAAGCGCCTGAAGCTCATGCAGGATGTCGATGCGATCCTCGCCGATTGCGCGGATCTTGCCGCCCAGAACGGTCTCGAACCTGCAACATCGCGTCTCGCGGTCGAAGTTATGCTGAAGGATCAGCCGCTGCCCCTCCGGGGCAATACGCCCTGATGACCGGATTTGCCCGTTACGTCGCGCGCCGGCTCGCCCTGATGCTGTTTGTGATCTGGGCGATCCTCACCATCATCTTCGTCCTCTTCAAGCTTCTTCCCGGCGATCCCACCGCAATCTTCGTCGACAGCAATTTCTCCGTCGAGATGATCGAGCGCCAGCGCGCGCTCTGGGGACTCGATGATCCAATCCCGGTCCAGTACGCCCGCTATCTCGGCAACATGGCGCTGTTCGATTTCGGCGAATCGTTCTTCCAGAATCAAACGGTTGCCGCGATCCTCTTCGAGAAGACGCGCAACACCGCGCTGATGATCGTACCCGCGCTCGTCATCAGCATCGTGCTCGGCGCGCTCATCGGCGCCATCGCGGGGTGGCGGCGCGGCAGCCTCATGGAAAAGACCACGGTGGTCACAGCGCTGTTCCTCCACTCCGCGCCGTCGTTCTTCGTCGGTATCCTGGCGCTGATGGTGTTCTCCTATCAGCTTGGCTGGCTTCCGCCCGGCGGCATGGTCTCGCTCGGCGGCCCCGAGACGCTCTGGGGAATCGTCACCTCCGGCGATTATTGGCAGCATCTGGCGCTGCCGTGCCTCGTGCTCGTCAGCCGCGAGATCACCGGCCCTATCCTTCTGCTGCGGGGTTCGATGCTCGAAGTGAAGGGCAGCGATTTCATCGATATCTTGCGCGCCAAAGGCCTGCCCGAGCGCCAGATTGTCACGCACGCCGCACGCAACGCGCTCCTGCCGCTCGTGACCTATATCGCGGTCATGACCGGGCTCTTGTTCCAGGGTCAGGTGCTGCTCGAGATCATCTTCGCCTGGCCCGGCATCGGCCGCGAGCTGGTGGTCGCGCTCAACGATCTCGACTATCCGGTGGCGCAGGCGGCGCTCTACGTGATGGCGCTGGTCACACTCGCGCTGAATTTCCTCGCCGATCTCGTCTACGGCGTGATCGACCCGCGAGTGACCTATGACTGACACCGCGGTCCGCATCGAGACCTCTCGGCCTCGCTTCGCAAAACGGCGGCCCGGCGTGGTCGCGATGCTCGTCACCGCGCTGTTCATCGCCATGGCGGCATTCGCCCCGTTCATCGCGCCTTACGGTCCGTTCGACGTCGCCTACGACACCGACCGCGCGGTCGTCGCGCTTTCGCCGCCCGGCTGGCAGAACTGGTTCGGCACCACCAACCAGGGCATGGACGTGTTCAGTCAGTTCGTCTGGGGTGCGCGCGTGGCACTGATCGTCGGTCTCATCTCGGCGCTGGGTAGTGTCCTCCTTGGAACCTTCGTCGGTCTCGTCTCCGGGTATTTCGGCGGCTGGATCGACGAGGCCCTGATGCGCGCGACCGATATCGCCTTCGGCATGCCGTTCCTCCCCTTTGCCATGGTGATCATCTCGATCGCCGAGCCAAGCCTCGCCCTCGTGATCCTGCTCGTGATCTTCTTCCTCTGGCGCACGCCCGCGCGCGTGATCCGCGCCCAGGTGCTGTCGCTCAAAGCACGTCCCTTCGTATGGGCGGCGCGCGCGGCCGGTGCCAGCGATGCGCGGATCATCATCCGCGAGATCCTGCCGAACGTATTGCCCCTGAGTTTCCTCTACATGGCGATCGGCGTTCAGACCGGCGTCATGCTCGAAGCAGCACTCTCGTTCCTCGGTTTTGGCGACCCCAACGTGCAGAGCTGGGGCATCATGCTGAACGCCGCCTTCCGCGCGGGTGCGATGCGCACCGCATGGTGGTGGGTGCTGCCGCCCGGCCTCGCGCTGTCGATCTTCGTGATCGCGGTCTTCATGATCACGCGCGCCTTCGAGGACCGCCTCAATCCCCAGCTCAGGGCCATCTAGTGGCGCTCCTGGAGATCGAGAATCTGCATGTCTCCTACCGCACGCCGCACGGCGAGGCAGTCGCGGTCGACGGCGTTTCGCTTGCTCTGGAGGAGGGCGACTATCTCGGCCTCGTCGGCGAATCCGGCTGCGGCAAATCGACGATCGCCAAAGCCATTCTCGGCATCCTGCCCCAAGCCGCCCGCGTTGCGGGCTCGCTGCGTTTCGCCGGCCGCGAGCTCATCGGTCTCAGCGTTATTGAGTTGCGCCGAATCCGCTGGCGGGACATCGCGCTCATCCCGCAGAACGCCATGAACGGGTTCGATCCGGTCTACACCATCGAGAAGCAGTTGGACGAAGCCATCGCCGCCCACGCCGACCTTCCGGCCGGCGCGCGCCGGGAGCGCATCGCCGCGCTCTTTGCCATGGTCGGACTGTCGCCGGACCGCCTGAAGGACTACGCGCACCAGTTCAGCGGCGGCATGCGGCAGCGCGCCATGATCGCGATGGCGCTCGCGCTCGATCCCAAGCTCATCGTCGCCGATGAGCCGACCACCGGCCTCGACGTCATCATCCAGGATCAGATCCTCGAACGTATGGCCGAGATCCATGCGACCGCCGGCAACGCGATGCTGCTGATCACGCATGACATGGCCGTCGTCTCGGAGAATTGCGACCGGATCGCCGTCATGTATGCCGGCCGCATCATGGAGATCGGCGGCACGGATGTCTTCCTGTCGCCCCTGCACCCCTACACGATGGGCCTGTGCAACGCGTTCCCCGATGCCGCCCGGCGTGAAGGCGAACTGATCTCGATCCCGGGTACGCCGCCGAGCCTTGTCGATCCGCCCTCGGGATGCCGCTTCCACACGCGCTGCCCATTTGCGACAGCGCGCTGTACCGATGAAGTGCCGCCGCTCATCGAAATATCGCGCGGCCATTTCGCGGCCTGCCACCACGCCGACCGGGCACCGGAATTCCGCGACCAGGCCCGCGACCCGGCCACCTGGCGCACCGCGACGCCCTGAACGAAGGCAGTTCTCCAGCTCCGGGTTGTGGAAACCCCTGTCAGTGAAATGTCAGGCGTTTCGTGGCACTATTTCGCCCAGTGCGAAGCATGGGGAGAGCACGGATGCGCTCAGTTTTCGTTGTTTCAGCGGCCTGTGCGTTGGTGGCGTCCGGCGCCGCTTTGGGGCAGGCCTGGACCGAGCACGAGAACCGCCAGGAAGGGTGGCTGATCAACTTCCCGGGACAGCCCCGGCTCGAGAGCCGCCCCTACACGACGGCCTCCGGCGTCACCGTGGACTCGAAAGTGTACTCGGTCGAATTGCCGAGCGGCGTCTACAGCTTCACCTTCGTGGAATTGGCGGGCCGCTGGCAGGATCAGACCCAGTCGATCGCGCATGCGGTGAGCACGCTGCGTCAGAAGGGCAGGCCCCGATATGACGATGCGCATGATCTCGATGGCGTTACCGGGCACCAGATCAGCGTCGCTGAGCCGAGTGGCGGTCTGATGCTCGGATCGGTGTATTTCTACAATCAGCGGCTCTACATCACCGAAGCGAGCGTTCCGCCGGGCGCGGCGCCGCCGCAACAATTCCAGCAGTCCATCACGTTTCTTCATCCCGACGGGCGCAGGGTGAACGTGAGGCGCGAAGCCGAAGAGGCCGCGAAGCAGAAGAACGCCGGCGAATCCAAATAAGCCGCGCGAACGGGAGGTGCGGATGCGCGCTGTTTTCGTTGTTTCAGTGGTCTTTGCGCTGCTGCTGTCCGATGCCGCGCTGGGCCAGGCCTGGCGCGAATACGAGAATCGTCAGGAGGGGTTCTCGATCAATTTCCCGGCAGACCCGCGTATCGAGAGCCGTCCCTACACGACTGCCTCCGGCGCGAACGTTCCATCGAAAGTCTATTCTGTCGAACTGCCCACCGGGCGTTATGCGCTGACCTACGTCGACATGGCGAGCCGGCCGCAGGATGAGGCCCAGGCGATCGCGCATGCTGCCAATGCGCTACGCCAGAAGGGTAGGGCCGTTTACGACGAGACCGACAATCTGGATGGCATTCCCGGACATCAACTGAGCGTCCGTCAGCCCGATGGGCGTCTGATGCTGGCCTCCGTCCATCTTTACAATCATCGGCTCTACATCACGGAGTCGAGCGTTCCGCCGGGATCAGCTCCACCGCAGCAATTCCAGCAATCGGTTGCGATGATCCATCCCGACGGGCGCGTCGTCGATCTCGAGGAAGAAGCCGAAGAAGCCGCCGAACGGGCGAAGCAGCAGAAGAGCGGCCCCTAGCCGCCAGCCGTGTTATGATCGGTGCTGTGTTTGGGGCAGTCACATGACAACGCGCACGATCCGCTTGCCGGCCTCTGCGACACATCGCTTCTATATCGGCATCGCGCTGCTCGCAGCGCTGATCGCGGCGATGGGGTTCTGGCCCACGTATTTCGGGCCGCTGCTCGCCGGCACCGTGGATCAGCCGCCGGTCATCCACGTCCACGCGGCGATATTTTCGGGCTGGATTGCGCTCTTCGGCGCGCAGGTCGTGCTCGCCGCCACCGGGCACATCGCGCTGCACCGGAAACTGGGCGCCGTGGGCATCTGGTATGGCGTGGTGATCATCGTCGTCGGCGTCTTCACGGCATTCAGTCAGTTCGCGGACCGCATCGATGCGGGGAGGATCGAGGAGGCACAGCAGCGCCTGCTTGCCCCTCTGACCGACATGATCGTGTTCCCGCTCTTCTTTGGCGCCGCGGTGCTCTATCGGCGCCGGGCGGAACTTCACAAGCGCCTGATGCTCGTCGCCACGACGACTCTTCTGGTCGCCGCGGCTCTGCGGATGAGCTTTCTGGGCGAGCCGGTGCCGCGTCCGATGCGCCTTTTGATCTGGTTCTCGCCGATCCTGCTCGGAATGGCCTATGACCTGATCGCCAGGCGCTCCATTCACCCTGTCTATATTATCGGCCTCGCCGCGCTTTACCTGCTGAGCATGCGGGGCTTCCTGGTCGAGACCGATGCCTGGCTCGCGTTCACCGGCTGGCTCGCGACGCTCTTGAGTTGAACTTTTGTCGCGGGCATTCCGATAGAGCGCAATTCGATCTACGCTTAGCGCTGAATCGGAGCAAGGAATGGCCTCGTTCTGCCGGGATTGTCTTGCGGACGCTTCGCCGCGCGCGGAATGCGGCGCGTGCGGCTCGTCGCGTATCGTTTCGCATATCGAGCTTGATGATCTTTCTATCGCCCATGTCGATTGCGACGCCTTCTACGCCGCGGTCGAAAAGCGCGACAACCCGGCGCTGCAAGACAAGGCCGTCATCGTCGGCGGCAGCCGACGGCGGGGCGTCGTGCTCACCGCGTGCTACAACGCGCGGAAATTCGGCGTGAAATCCGCCATGCCGATGTTCCAGGCGATGCAGCTCTGTCCGCACGCTACCGTCGTGCCGCCCGACATGGACAAATACGCTGCCGTCGCGCGCGACGTGCGCGCGGCCCTCCGGGCGCTGACTCCGGTCGTTGAGCCGGTGTCGCTGGACGAAGCCTACCTCGACCTCTCGGGCACCGAGCGCCTGCACGGCATGAAGCCGGCAAAGACGATCGCGAAAGCGGCCGCCGGGATTGAGCGGACACTCGGCATCACCGTCTCGGTCGGGCTCTCCTGCAACAAGTTCCTCGCTAAGCTCGCCTCGGACCTCGAGAAGCCGCGCGGCTTTGCCGTCATCGGCCGCGCCGAGGCGAAGCAATTCCTCCGCGACAAGCCGGTGTGGATGATCCGCGGCTGCGGACCGGTGCTCCAGAAGCGCCTGGCCACGGACGGCACCACGCGCATCGGCCAGCTTCAGGACGCGGGCGAATTGCAGCTCGCCAAGCGCTATGGCGCCACCGGACGCTGGTTGCATGGCTTGGCAATGGGCGAGGATATTCGCATCATCGAATCGGATGGCGAAAGTAAGAGCCTCTCCAGCGAGACCACGTTCGAATTCGACATCTCCAAGCCCGACGATCTCGAACGCATCCTGTGGGAGCAGTGCGAGCATGTCTCCGCCCGCGTCAAGGCGGCTGGAGTCGGCGGCCGCACGGTCGTGCTGAAACTCAAGACGGCCGCCTTCCGCATCCGGACGCGCAGCGCGAC
>Ga0137423_1000705_pt1 | contig 10230 bp, 12 predicted proteins | sample EasRivERMZT600_2_FD_102326 | JGI IMG/M metagenome (GOLD analysis project Ga0137423, IMG submission 102326) | Soil microbial communities from meander-bound floodplain in the East River, Colorado, USA - East River MetaG ERMZT600_2 | ecosystem: Environmental > Terrestrial > Soil > Floodplain ...
CCGCATTCTGTTAGCTCACAAAGACCACGAGATACTCGGGTTATGTTTTGGTATTATTGAAGGTACAGAGTTGATCGTGAGTCATATCAATTCTAACCCTAGATATCCTCGTATCGTTGACATTTTCCTTGAAATGGCGGAGAGTTGGTGCAGAAAGAGTCTTGTAACCAGGATCGTCTTGCCTGTTTTGGCTATCGAGCATTCGCCAGAGATATGGTATAATGCTTACGATCGGTACAAGTTTAGGCTGGAAAATTACATAGTTACGAGGGAAATTCAATGCCCACAAGCAGTCCAAAACAAAAATCAAGTAGCACCCAAACCTCGACCGCAGACCCAGGGACCCTCGAACTAAACCGGTTATCGGCTGAGTTTCAGAAGTTCTTAGATCCATACCGTCGCTCCGCAGTTCAATCTCTCTATAACCCTAATATCCCTGGTGCTTTGGGCCTCAAATACTCTACACCCGAGGAAGCTGCGGCGGTTGGAATGTTCTCTGACTTGAGTAATATCGACAAGCTGATGGCGGCTACCCAGGCCCAATTCGAATCAACTGCACTACCTGGAATATTGAGCAAATATACAGCTAGTGGATTTGGTCGATCTGGTGCAGAGATGGAGGCTATCTCAAGGGCCAACATGGATGCTGTTCTCCCAGTGATCCAAGAGGGCCGGGCCGCACAGGGAGCATTGGGGAATGTCTTGTTGGGTATCGGACAGAATAGGATTGGGAGTGCTTCCAACCTGATTAGTATGCCAATGCCTTACCAACCTCAAATGACTACTACGATGAATAGCAAGTCTAGTGGGGGTGGAGCAGGGACTAACCCGATGGATATAATCAGTGGTGGTCTTAAGGGAGCACAGGTTCTATTTCCAAAAGGATTACAGGGATAATGTCTGTTACTGAAGAAACTATTACTAATCAGGAATCTAAATTACCAAGTACAGAGCAAGTGGCAAGTGATGCTCCACAGTTGCTGGCGGATACTTCTATGCAAGTACAGAATCCGGGTCAACCTCAATATCCGATCACCGATCAGGGCCAGGCAGCAATACCTCAAATCTCCATACCCCAGGCTACTGATGAATCGTGGCTGTCTAGGATTATAGATGCGAGTAGAGCTGTAATTGCTCCTATGACCTCTAAGCCCCAGATGTTCATGCAGATGCTAGAACAAGACTTGGAGCGTAAAAGGTTGGCGAGAGCTGGCATGCAAGCCACTGCAATCCAGACTCTTTATTTGCAGGGTATCCAAAGTGGTGATCCTGCTCAGATGGCCGAGGTTTCAAAGGCTCTCTCGGGTATCAAGAATCTAGAACCTGAAGCTAACAGTGCTCTACAAAAAGCACAGCTCCAAATGGCCGATGACCTGATGAAGGCCCGCGACAAGAGATTGGGCATTGAGCAAGAAAAAGCTGAACGAGACCGTATTGCACAGATCATTACTAAGAATGCCACTACTCCACAGGCAAAGATGGCCGCAGAATTACTACAAGGTACTAATGCTAAGATCACCGACTTAGACAACATAATGAAGTTGATGCCTCCGCAACCGACTAGAGTGGAGTTGAAGGATCTTAGTCAAGGCATGAAGGAGTCTATAGCACAACGAGCCAAGCACTTTGGTCTAACTATTGGGGAGGCTCTAGATAAGTACAATGTGGGAGACCCTGCAATATTCCCAGTTGTCGCGGGGGCTATTGCTGCCCCCAAGAGCGAAGTAACCAATGAGTTCCTGCAGAAGATGGAACTAGCTGGAGTTAGAACTCATGGCCGTCGCTATCTTGATGAATATAGCGAGCAAGACTTTACTAAGGTTAGAAACTACGAGGAACAACGAGCTTTTCAGAATAGGTTGGCTCTGGTCCAAGCGGTGCAATCAGGTCAAGGTAGCGAGCCAATCAAAGCTGCGGCATCAAGCTATCGATATAAGGATAGCTTAGAGACCGTGTTCCCAGGTATGAAATATGACGAGCTAAGTCGTCTGATCAATGAGGGTCAAGTTATCAGTGGTCTCTCACAACAAGAAGTAACCAATATAAGAAACGTACCTGGTTCTATAGATACAGTCAAACAGTTAATGGATCTCATCAACAAGAACGAGAATATCTTCCCATCAGTTGAGAAACGTGGGGCATCAGTTGCTTATATATTGACTGGATGGAATAGACTTAGGGACGCTGCGGGCGCTGATGCAGTTGACACTACACTAGCTGAGTTGAAATCGATGCGAGCTAAGTTAGTCCCTTTGATCAAAGCTTTCGGTGATACTGGTAACGTAGCTGTTAGAGAAGCTGAGATGGCGGCTGAGGGTTTGGGATTAAAACCAACTTCCAAAGAGTCAGCTATGGTAACTGCTAAGTCGATATTGAGGGGTTTAGTAGCCGGAGTTCGAGCTAAACAGGTTAATCCTAAGTGGTTAGATGGGGCTGATCGGTTGTTATCAGGTGAATCGGGAACAATCAAGACGCTGCCAAAAGGTGTGGTAAGATAATGGCTGAAACTGCACATGATCCTAGTACTGGCAAGTGGTACTCTGGAGACGATCAGAGTGGATGGACTGAGTACGAGTCAAGGGATGCCTTCATCCAGGCGCAGGGTAATGATCGCTTCATGGAGTATGTGGTTAAGCACCCCCAGTTTGCTCCACAACCCAATGCTGTCACTGAGACCTCGGCCATGATGAACCAGGCTCGACAGTGGGCAATGCCTTATATTCAAAAGGGTATAGCTGCTCTCGGGAATCTGCCCTACGCTGGCCCGAATCCCCTTTTAAACCCCGAGGAGGAAACTGCCCGTAGATCGCGTGTAGAGGGCTTTGCAGAGGGGGCGGCTCCGTACCTTAACCCAATCCCTGGCGACCTCCCGACAGCTCTAGGAATGGCGGCGGGCTTCGCTGCAGCGCCACTTACAGCGGGGGCCTCGATTCCAGCGGCCATGGCCCGGTCAGCAATGATCCAAGGGGGTGCAAGGGCCGCAGGATCGATATTGGAGGGGGGTACGATTGGATCTGAGGCTCCCAAGAATCCCTTGGCCCAGGCTGGTCTTGGTGCGCTGGAATCCACAATCCCTTATGCTGGCCGGGGAATCCAACAGTTATCCCGGCAGACTAAAGCCTTGGCCCAATCCGGTAAGGTAGTTGATGATGTAATAGATTGGGCTAATGACAAGCTACAACCTTTGATTGGTAAGACTCTATCAAAAGAGTTCCCCAAGTTGGGCAAAGAACTCAGTGTAAGTCCTGGTAGGTTTGGGTCTATAATGAGAGCTGCGGGGGATAAGTTTAGGGGGGAGTTGGATGCTATCGAGAAGTTATCGGTGACTACTGGGGTTACTCCAGCGGGTGCGCCAATAACCCAAACTGTAGGTAGTATCCCAATGCCTATTCCATCACTGGGCAACCAACGAGTTTTATTGAGAGAGATCTTTGATGCAGTTCAAAGACAAGGTTTCAAACTCAAAGAGGGTCAAGTACCTCAAACTAATGCTGAGAAACTGGCTCTATTAGATCGCAATGAGTTGTTGGGTGAGTTGAGTGGGTTCTTGTCTCGTAATAATCTGGGCTTTGTAGATGACCTCTACAAGGTAGCCCGCAATAACTATGCTCGTGTGGCCCAGATCCGGGACTACATTGGAAGTGCTACCGATGTTTCTATCGGAAAGCCTGATGCCGCTGAATTGATGCTACAATACAATACTCGTATATCGAATCTACCAGAGTCTACAGGTAGTCCACCCAAGGGTCTTGGTGCATTCGGGGAGGCTGAACTATCGGATCTGAGTCGTAGATTAGGTCGAGGGTAGGAATTAGGGGGTGTTGATATACCCCCTGTTTTCCCTGGTGCTAAGTTCTTTTCTCGTAGGGGTACACCATTTCCTGGTGTAGCCTCAGTAGTTAAGGGCAATATTATTCCACAGGTTGCTGGTGTGAAGTTCAAGCGGCCCACAGGTTTGGAGAGAGCTTCGATACCACAACTAATACAGAACTTCTTGGGGGGTAGTAGTGGAAGCAAGTAGTAGTAGTACACAGTCTCAATGGGCAGTCTGGATACCATTGTTTCTTGCAATGACCCTAGCCGCGCAGACTATTGTTGTAGCCTATCTCGGCTATAAGATCGATAGGGGCAAGGAAGCTGTAGTCGATCTAGAGAAGCAAATCAACTCCAACCTTGAAAAGCAAATAGCTGCTTCAATCGGTAAAGCTATAGCCGAGGAACGACTAAAAGTTGGACTAGCTGATAAAAAAGAGGATAAATAATATGAGTCGTGCATTTATACTAGTAGCTATCATATGTTTCTTGTTGGCATTCTTAGGAGCGAGTCTCGGGTGGAATGGTGGTAAGATTGCTGGACCGCTAAGCTGGAACGATCTCGTTGCACTCGGTCTATTCTTTGGCTATTCCTCTAGTCTTGTGTAAGGAGTGAGAGCATATGCTAGGTACTGTTCTAATTATAATCTTGGTTCTACTACTAATTGGTGCTCTACCGCAGTGGCCCCACAGTGAGTCTTGGGGAGCGGGACCCTCGGGGATACTTGGTATCATCCTAGTCGTAGTATTGATACTGTTCTTGTTAGGGAGACTATAATAAGTGGCTGAGAAATCAACTCGTAGACAACATGATCCAGTGGTGTGGGGGGTCCCGACTATGGGGATGCTCAATGGTCGGTCTATCCACACTGTTCCCAATAATGCTATCTATGATGGCTCCAATATTATAGTTAGAAAGGGGGTACTACGAGAGCGCCCCGGCATGACTCAATCAGCATCCACAATACTAACCGGCTCACCACTAGGCTTTTTTACTACTCCAACCATGGCGACAGGTGCATTCCAGGAGGACGCATTCCAGAATGATGCTTTTCAGGTCACGGCCTCGATTCCACCTACTGTGTTGATAGTTGCTACTACACGTAAGATATACGTATTCTACGGGGGAATCTTGAATGACAGTAGTGGGGTTAATACTCTACAAGCTTCCCTTGGTCAACACTCCAGATTTACCTCTATCCTAATTGGAACCCCACTGATACTGAATGTGTTTCATGTTAACGGTATTGATCCACTTATGGGCTACAACACAGACACCGGGGTATTCGAGGTTGTTGTAGGAACTCCGACCCCTCCAATCATGTCTGATATCGCTACTATCGGTGACTCACTGATCGGGCTAGTTCCTCCATACCAAGTGAGATGGTCTAATATCCGGGAGCCTACCCAGTGGCCGGAATTGAATGTCAAGTCGCTATCTGAGACCCGAGATGCAGTAATCGGTATCAGTCCCATAGGCTACAACGGGGGTACTCTATACAAGGAATACTCGATCTGGAATATCGTGATAACCGGGAATAGTGGATCTGGCTATTTTAGGTTCGATTGGAAGATCGATATCGATGGGCCTGCGTCGAGTGCAGCTATAGTACGAGGGTCCACTGCCGACTACTATATGACCCATGGAGGTCGTGTTGTGAGATGGGATGGGTCCTCGATTATGTTCCCGGCTGATGGGGTTTGGTCTTATGTTAGGGATACAATAGATCGAACCTACTCTAATCGGATACATGGGGCCTATGATCCCAGTAACGATGAATATTGGTTCTGGTATCCAGTTCTAGGGGATTCAGGTGCAGTTCGAGGTTGTGTATGTGTGATTCCCCCTAGACCCCAGGAAGGTATTGTAGAGCACATAGCTTTCCGTGGCTACATGGGTCATTCAATAACAGCGGCTACTGATACTAGGTTGGACACTGAGAAAATAATATTGGGTCGAGATGCAGTTGGAGTACCTCAAATAGCCAGCTTTGAGGGACCTGATGATCTTGGAACTGCTATAACGGGGTTCTGGCAACATGGTCTTGAGGGATTGCCTGTTGGTCCTAATGCAGCTAGACTAGAACAAGCTGAGTCCTACTTCCAACGCGGGGCTAGTCATGGTAATGTGGATCTCAAGATCGTCACAAGTAATCTATTGGATAACGATGTTGGAACTGTATCTGCGGCTCAAACTATTAGCTTGGCATCAAGCACCAAAGTATTCGATATCAAAGGTGTTGATTCTAGAGGTCGGTTCGTTGGCCCCCGCTACGAGTTCACAACTCCAATAACTCTACGCTATAAAGGTGTAGAGTTGAGATTCTTGGATAGAGGATAAAGTGGCTGAAGCTGAAATTGAACATCAATTTGTCAGTGGTAAGGTAGATGGACCCGATGTTACTTTGGTTCGACCTACAAACTGGAATGCTAATCACAAGCTAGTTGGTGGTGCCCCAGGTCAAGCGGTCATATGGGATGGGGATCAGGCTACTACCAAATCAGGATGGGGTCACTTCGATCACTTCAACTATGTCTATAACCCAAGCTTTGAGACCTATCATAGTGGAGTTGGTAATCCGTTCTTTGGATGGAATCTAAGTGGAGCTGGCTCAACTGCATTGATCGATGCTGTCAATATCAGAGATGGTCTGGTATCAGCCGCAGTAACCCGTAATGGAACTGATACTTTCTTATATCAAGATATCAACTTAGTCTGGCACAACCTTATATTCTTTAGGGGCCAGCAGATGTCGGCTGGAGTATGGGTTCGGTCTTCAGTTGGATCTGTAGCTCGGATCTCGATTAATGATGGTATTGGAGCATCAAGTAGTAGCTTCCACACTGGTAATGGTGATTGGGAATATCTAAAGGTAAGTCGAACTCTCAATGCTTTAGCTACTGTAGTTAGAGTCTCGTTGGAGGTTTTGACAGGTAACGCTACGGTCCAATTCGACGGCGTGGTGATGGCATTGGGCGGGACCGCAGAGTTAGGGGAATTTGTCCCATCAGGTATCACATTCCCAAGACAGCTAGTGATGGTTGGATCTATCTTGGACCAGACTCAGGGAACGACTGCTTACTATGGACCTTGGGGTTTCTCGGCTACTGAGGGATCAGTTAGTTTCTCATTTCCTTGGACTGTATCGGCCCAACGAATGCGGGTAGTAGCAGGTGCTGCCCCGGCTGCAGGTCAAACCATAGTCGCTACATTGAGGGGTGGGGAGACTACCGATACAGCATTGACTGTAGTGTTGACTGATGCGAGTAGATCAGGTATTAATATAACCGATATAGTACCTGTCGCTGCTAACGAGATATTGAGTGTTAAAGTAGCTTTAGGTGCTACAGCGGGAAACCGAGCGATCCATATTGTATTCGAGATCGAGAGACTACCGGATCAATTCTAATGTCTAAACTACCAACTGTTCCAACTATTGACTTGAACTCAGTTAGAGATGGCTCTGTTGTATCAGCGTTTAATGCTCTAACTAAGTATCTAGAGCAGCTTAAAGACTCCGTAGAGAAAGCAACGAACTTAGGGACAGGGGATATCAGCATGATTAGTAGTCCGGGAGCGACGTTCTCGTTACCAGTAGGAGTAACACAGATAGCAGAGACTATCCGTATTAGACACAATGGGGTATCGATATTAGGGGGTAATGGGGGTTTCGCTCAACATGATATCCAACCTTTTACCAACTACACCCACAGGCTAGAATGGATTGGTCCTCCGGGTGGCACCATGATCGAGATCGAGCCAGAACCAGGAGCTAATAACCAGAGATTGGAAGGAGTATCGATTCGAGGGGTAGCCTTTATTTGTAATGGAGCTAATATTGGGCTATCAATCAAGTCCCATGCTTTTGGTATATTTGAGGGTCTATTCTTTTTGAACCCTAACATAGTTGGGATTGATATGAACGTTATCCCTGGCTCCTTGGGGGAAGCTAAGGATACCCAGTTCAATCAGTTCCAGAACACAGCTATGAGACTCTTTGAGACTAGCGCGATAGGGATCAGACTGGGTGGTGATCCAATAGCCAATGCAAGCTTCAATAACTTCACCAATACCAGCATATCCCACGTTAACTTACCTGCTATCCAACTGGGTAACAGTGACACCAACCTATTTACTCACACCCTATGCTTTAGACCCCCAGGATTCGCAGGCTATGGAGTCGAGTTCCTTGGAAACCCTAACTTGAATCTGAGTAGTAGAGCTAATAACTTTATAGACTTAGTAGCAATAAGTGGTGGGGTTATTGCCCGATCTGGGTCCCTAGCTAATAGGATCTTTATGTACGATCCATCACCAGGGGGTAATGGTTCCCCGGCTCCAGTAATCGAACCATTTCCTCCTTTTACTAACGATCAGATACTTAAGGTCATCAGTTAAATATGTCTGAGCATCTAATACACGCATTCTCAAGTGCTAAAAGTGACGGTCCTGATTCCACACTAGTACGTCCGTCGAACTGGAATGCACAACATACTTCAGTCCAACGACTCACCAATAACAGTGGGTCCACAGTGGATGCTGATGATGTCCTAGTTCAAGATACTGCAGGTAATAGTCTGTTCGCATTGACCTCTGTAGCTGGAGTTCTTGGACCAATCGCAATAAGCAATGAGACTATTGTTAATAGCGCGATTGGTAATGTGGTGATGAGGGGATTCCATAATGTCAAGGTCCAGGGTGCGGTCTCTATCGGTCAAGCACTCCGAACCTCGACTACCAGTAAGCGAGCTGAGGCAATGGCTAGCTACGGACCAGGGGCCTTTGGGATAGCCTTTGAGAGTGCAGCGGGTCCAGGTGCGGGGGTTATCAAAGCTTATCTATTCGGTAAGACACAGCAACAGAATGGAAGTAAAGGAGTTGATGTTGCTAGTATCAATGCATTGATCCTTGGTACGTCTTCCTCCTATTACCATATTACTGGGACTACAACGATAACATCGATAACTCAAAGCTCAATACCGGGATCGGTATTGATACTAGAGTTTGACTCTACGGTACAACTGACTAGCTCGGCTAGCTTACTACTAGCGGGGGGTAGCAGTGTAGTCACATCAGCAGGCCAGGTATTCGTCTTTGTCTACGAGGGGAGTTCGGTATGGCGAGAGGTTACTAGATCGGGTGCGACTGGGATTATCAATAGGGACTTGACTAGCACTTCTCTATCTACAGGCACAGCAGAGACCACCTTATATACCTTCTCACTGCTTGGTGGGATTCTTGGTGACAATGGCTTACTACACTCACTCTTTAGATTCAATAATGTTGACTTTGCTGATGGAGAGACTCTTACTCTGAGATTAAAGTATGGAGCGACTACTTTATTAACTTTTGTACTTGCTATGGCCGGGGGTGCTTCAGTAGATCGAGTAATCGATATTGAAGCTTGGATACTAGCTACTGCAACAAATGCACAGCAAGCCTCGGGACATATCTTTATAAGCACAGATACTAATCTGAGTGTCAGTCGGGTAGTGCATGGAACTGGAGCTATCGATAGTACCATAGCTCAAGATATAGTATTGACTGCTCAATTTAGCGTTGGAACTACGGTTGGGGTCACTCTGCTCACAGCCCATACTATTAAGATATAAACTCTTTGCAATCACACTCAAATCCTGAACTACTAATATGTGTGCAATGACAAGGATAATCTGTTTTGGAACTACCTACTAGCCCGCCCTCGTAGTGCTCGAACCGAGGATGCTCACAGTTAGAGCAGCTCTCGTATTCCTCATATTCCTCGTTGAGTTCCTGGTCGTATTCGTGCATGGTATTATGGGGGTCATTGGTCCAAGATAATCTAGACATTTTTAGCCTCTCTTGTTTCCGGTATAAGCTGCAAACATCGTAGCGTTTCGTATGCGTAGTCTTTGGATCTCAGCTTCTTTCTCGACTAGCGCGGCGGTAACGGCTGGACGATACCACGCTGGGCATTTCAACTCGTGTTCGTCGGGTGTCCAACCAACCACCATAGGACAGGTACACGGCAGCAATTCAATGGCCTGTTCTTCTGGTGTCATTTGCCCTTCAGCACTTTCGTCGCTGCCGCCTGCCACGCGGGCCAATCGTAGTCGTGACGGGGGTCGATAGCGCCAAACTCGTTACGCTCGCAAGCCCGGCATGGTTCATGGATCTCGGTGTGCGTGATTCTGAACTCCGCCTTCAGCTTCGCCGCCAGACAGTCACGCAGCGCATTGGCGAGAATATCCGCCATCGTAAAATCTGGATTGTCCACGGTATCCCGCCACGCCTGCCGGATATCCGGCGTTACCTCAAAGTCGTCGGTCATTTCTGAAACTCCTCCGGGTCGATGCCAAATTCGCGCAGCGCCCACCACCCCGCGCCTTGCCATTCCTCATTGGTCCAGAAGGCTCCCTTCTTCTGCTTCTCGGCCA
>Ga0137423_1000707_pt1 | contig 10215 bp, 6 predicted proteins | sample EasRivERMZT600_2_FD_102326 | JGI IMG/M metagenome (GOLD analysis project Ga0137423, IMG submission 102326) | Soil microbial communities from meander-bound floodplain in the East River, Colorado, USA - East River MetaG ERMZT600_2 | ecosystem: Environmental > Terrestrial > Soil > Floodplain ...
CCGGCTTCACTAACAAGAATGTTCTGTGATCTGAAGCCGAAGATGGCCACTCCATTCGGCGAAATGCTGTTACTGACGGGAGCGATCTTTGCATAGCCCACCTGAGCGGCCGTCGGGTCGCCGGTTGTTTGCAGCGAAAGGCCGCCGAGACTGGGCAGCAGGTAAGAGCGGCTCGAAAGCATCGGAATCAGTGGTGAGACGCGAACATTGTTGAAGTAAATGGCGTCGCCCGTCCGCGCCATGTCGTTGTTGGCCGCGTTGCCAGCAACGTAAAAGTCAACGTCGCCGAAAGCCGTAGATTCAGGCGATCGCCAACTCACTCGGAAGTCACGGCGAGCCAGACCTACCGGCGCATCAAAGTGCTGGACGAACTGTACGCCCAAATAATTGACTACGGAAACTATCGGCTCGACTGACGCAAGTGTCCCGGCCTGCGTGCCGGTTGATGGAAACACTGCGGCCAGCTGGAACCCGAAACGAAGCGCTGTCGGCCGTTCCACAACAACCACGAGATTGTAAACGGTGTTGGGCGACCAGGTGAGTGGCAGCCCTTCAATGCGAACGCCACCCTGACCCTCATCCACAGGATTGCCGACGTGACAGCCGCCGTGTTGCAGGACGTGCCACCCGGAATATTGTTCGATCCGGGAAACGGTCCGGCGGAACTGGCCCGTACGGATTCGTCGCTCAATGTTATTGCAACGAAAAGGACTACGGTCCATCGCCAGAGCCCACGAAGCTTAACTTTGAGGATCATCATCGCAGGGTTATACCATGCGGACTTTTACTGGCCACGAGCATGTATTGACAGCCCGAACGGCACCAATATATCCTTTCATCCGGTTATACGGATGAATCAATCGTACGCAGTTGTCGATCATCTTGCCGTGCTTTCCGACTCGATCCGGGTGCGAATGCTTGCCATTCTGGAAGACCGGGAGCTTACCGTGTCCGAACTTTGCGAGATCGTTCAACTTCCACAATCGACCGTCAGCCGGCATTTGAAAACGTTACTGGATGGAGACTGGGTGAGCTCGCGTCGGGATGGAACGCGACGTCTTTATACGCTGCCGCTGGGGGACGTGGATCCTTCGGCCAGGCGTTTGTGGCAAGTCGTTCGCGATCAGGTGGCCTCTTCACCGGCGGCCTCGGACGATGATCGAAGACTGAAGCAGGTTCTTGCCACGCGGCGAACCAAGTCTGAAGAGTTCTTTTCTTCGGCTGCGGGTCAATGGAGCCGTCTGCGCGACGAGTTGTTCGGATCAACCAGTCATCTTCGCGCGATCGGCGGTTTGCTCGACCCGGATGTCGTCGTCGGCGATCTGGGGTGCGGTACCGGCGAGGTGAGCGAGTGGCTGGCTCCGTTCGCCAGGCGAATTATCGCCGTCGATGCCTCGAAGGAAATGCTGAAGTCGGCACGGCACCATCTCGCCGACCAGAAGCACGTCGAGATTCGCTACGGGTCTCTGGAAAAACTTCCAATCGAGAATGGAGAACTGGATGTCGCCCTGATGATGCTGGTTCTCCATCATCTTCCGGAACCTCAAAGAGTTTTACTCGAAGCCGCGCGAACGCTCAAGCGTGGTGGCCGTCTGTTGATCATGGATATGCTTTCTCACGAGCGAGAAGACTACAGGCAAACGATGGGGCACGTTTGGCTGGGTTTTGCTGAAAAACAAATCAATCAATGGCTGCTCGCCGCCGGATTCACGGACTTGCGCTGGTGTGCGCTTCCTCCGGAGACGAGGGCCAAAGGGCCGTCATTATTCGTCGCGACTTCGCGGCGGTCGTAAAATCAATTTAAAGGAGATTTCGAATGTCAGTAGTGAATGAGCGAATCCACGCGTTTGACGAGGCTCGGCAAGCAGGACGCCCGCCGTTCAAAGTGAAAGATCTGTCACTCGCCGAGTTCGGTCGCAAGGAAATCCGTCTTGCCGAGCAGGAAATGCCAGGGCTGATGTCCCTGCGATCCCGATATGCCGGTAAGAAGCCGTTAGCGGGCGCCCAAGTCATGGGCAGCCTGCATATGACCATTCAGACTGCGGTTTTGATCGAAACACTGGCCGAATTGGGCGCGGATGTTCGCTGGGTGTCCTGCAATATTTTCTCGACTCAGGATCACGCCGCCGCGGCCGTGGCCGTGGGGCGGCCCGAAACGGGCGGCACTCCTGACAATCCGCGAGGTATTCCGGTGTTTGCCTGGAAGGGCGAGACGCTCGAAGAATATTGGTGGTGCACCGCTGAAGCGCTTCGCTGGCCCGATAACTCCGGTCCGGCGTTGATCGTGGACGACGGCGGCGACGCCACACTCTACGTTCACAAAGCCCTCGAGTTCGAAACTGCCGGCAAGATTCCAACATTCAATCCAGCCAGCGACCCCGAGGAATGGGGCGTGATTCTCGATACGCTTAACCGCGAATTGAAGGAACGGCCGGGCGTCTGGTCGAAGATTGCCAAGGGCATTCGCGGCGTTTCGGAGGAAACAACCACAGGCGTTCACCGGCTATATCAAATGATGGAAGCCGGCACATTGCTCTTTCCGGCGATCAACGTTAACGACTCCGTGACGAAGAGTAAGTTTGACAACATCTATGGTTGCCGTCACTCGCTGCCGGACGGCTTGATGCGTGCGACCGACGTGATGCTGGGCGGCAAGGTTGCGGTCGTGCTTGGTTTCGGCGAAGTCGGAAAAGGATGCGCTCAGGCGCTACGCGGCCAGGGTTGCCGCGTGGTTGTTACTGAGATCGATCCCATCTGCGGGCTGCAGGCGGCGATGGAAGGCTATGAAGTGAAGACGATCGAGGACGTCGTGGAAACCGCGGACATCTTCATCACAACGACCGGGAACAAGGACGTTATTACCACCGCGCATATGTTGAAAATGAAGGACAAGGCGATTGTGGGAAACATCGGGCACTTCGACAACGAAATCGATATGGCCGGCTTGAAGAAGGTCAAAGGCATTCAGAAGATCAATATCAAGCCCCAGTATGACGAATGGCGATTCCCGGACGGCCACAGCGTGATGGTTCTTGCCGAAGGCCGCCTGTTGAATCTTGGATGCGCAACAGGGCATCCAAGCTTTGTGATGTCCGCGTCCTTTACCAACCAGGTCCTCGCGCAGCTCGACCTTCATGCGAATGCGGGAAAGTATGAAAGGAAAGTCTTCATGCTGCCGAAGCATCTGGATGAAGAAGTGGCGCGGTTGCATCTTGCTCACCTTGGCGTGAGGCTGACCACACTGACCAAGGACCAGGCGTCGTACCTCGGCGTCCCGGTTGAGGGACCATACAAAGCGTCGCATTATCGGTACTGACGGGACATTGGACATTTGACACGTGACACGTGACATTAGGGAAGGGAACCCCCAATGTCATTTGTCACGTGTCGAATGTCACGTGTCCAATATCCCCCTTCTTCCCTATCCGAAGATCTTCTTGAACTCCGGATCGTTCATGTATTCCTTGAAGTTGGTGTTGATCGGCAGCCGCTTCTTGTTTGCCGGATTCAACTCGACCGCTTTCCTTAGTGTCGTCAACGCCTGAGACTTCTGATTCATTTTCAATTGAATGTTCGCAAGCGCGACGTAGGCGTTGTCGTTTTCGGGCGACTTGGCGACGGCATCCTGCGCCAGTTTCAAACCGCCGGGAAGGTCTCCGCCGTTTGCTTTCTGATTAGCCTGCGTGATCAGAGTCGCGGAGTGCGTGATGTTGAGAAGCCGTCGCAATTCGACGAACGGGTTCCGTGCATCATCGACGCGGAGATCCACGACGCGATCGTTCCAGACGTTCGGATCGTTCAGAGTCGGTCGGGCAACAACCAACATGGCTCCCTGCATACCTCTGGCATCGCCACCCGCAGCCTGGCCGGCATCGAGCGCGTCCATCAGGCGATCCGCGAGGGGCTTTCCTTCGGTGGACAGAAACGATTTTTCCATCGCATCGATGACTTCAGGGCCCACCATGATGTTGGCCTGAACGCAGTAATTCGGAGCGCATCGGCCGCCTTTCCAATCGGACGCTCCTGAGCCTGTAAACGTGGCGCCTCTTCCCTGAGCATCCAAAATCGAAACCTGACGGCTCTCTCGCCCCGAATCCGATCGAAGCATGAGATCGAGCGCCTGTTGCGGCGTGAGTCCGCGTTCAAGCAACTGGATTCCCAACTGACCGTACATCGGATTGGCGGACGATTGATGTGCGATCACACCGACTCCGCCTTTTATCGATACTGCGCGGTTTCCCGGAGCGAACGCCTTCGATTGAACTCCATTGCCAAGCTCGCCAGTCTTGGGATCCCGGGCGATAATCGAGAAAGTCCCGAGGTAGTTCGGATCGTAGTCCTGGGCTATAGCGGAAACTGTTAATCCCAGCAGCAATGCGAAACCCATACAGATTCGTTTGACCATATGTTTCTCCTTCCGATGTCGGCTCTTTTTCAGGGGGCTACTATGATACCCGTACTGTTATCTTTTGGGCACCATTGAACAACACCGACATCGATTCAGACGGCTTCGTACCACGAGCTTCGTCCACGGCCCAGGAGTTGGAGGCGGCCACCCTGGACAAGCTGCCGCAAATGCAGCTTCAGAGTGTTGCGGTTTGCCTTGGTGAGTTTTAATGCGTTCGTTAGCGTGAGCCGTCCGTGTTGTCGGGCCAATTGCAGAAGTTTTTCATCCAACGCGGAAAGGGAAGTCATCAGTCGTTCCCGTTGCACTTTCTCGGCAAGCGAGTTTTTCTGCGCAACCAGACAGAGCAAGAAAAAGCGAAGCCAATCCATTAAATGAGACTCATCTCTGTCGAGGGTACCCTGCGCGCTTCGCAGCGAACGGTAGTACTGTTCCCGGTTTTCTTCGACGACCCGCTCCAGGGAAGAGTAGGGCATATAGGTATAGCCGGTCCGGAGCAGCAGCAGATTCGTCAATACTCGCGCGAGGCGGCCGTTGCCATCCTGGAAAGGATGGATTGCCAGGAAGCGCACGACAAAAACGGCAACGACAAGCAGAGGATGATGGCCGTTTCCTGCGAGTTCCTTGTTTGTCCAGTTGACCAATTCATGCATCAAACGCGGCGTATCAAAAGGCGTGGCGGTTTCAAAGATCACACCCACACTTCGGCCATGGGAATCGAAGGCTTCGACATTGTTGGCGACGTTTTTGTAGTTTCCGCGGTGATGTTCGTCTCGATTCGAAAAACGCAGAAGCGTTCCGTGAAGTTGCCTGACGTGGTTTTCCGTCAGCGGGATCTCCCGCCACGAATCGAACACGAGTTTTGTCGCTTCGGCGTAACCGGCTACCTCCTGTTCATCTCGGGACCGGAATGATCCGAGATCCAGGTTCGACAGCAACAAATCCACTTGCTGATCGGTTAACCGAGCGCCTTCGATTCGCGTTGATGCTCCGACCGACTCCACAGTAGCGATTCGCCGCAACGTTGCCAGGCGGTCCGGAGCCAGACTGCCGAGTGCCTTCCATGCGCCCTTGAATTCATCGATGTCGCCGACAAGCCTGAGCACGTCCGGCGTAAGTACCAGATTCTTGAAAGGATCGAGAGGCATACCCAAAATGATACCCGAAAATACCCGAAGAGCGGATTGGGTATTTCCGGGTAACGTTTCGGGTATAGTTGTATAGTTTGAGTTTCACACTCCGAGTTTCTAATGTTGGATTCGATTCATGCCGATTCACTCCTAACGACTTTGGTTATCGGGAGGGAATCTCATGATCTTTTGCACGAGATGCGGACGATATTACAGCGACGGAACCAGTACGTGTGGCGCCTGCCACGCCGACCTTCGGGAATTCGGACACGCGTCATTTCAATCGGCTCCGATCAAAGTGAAAGCGGCTTTGAATGTGCCTTTAAGCCGGCCGGCCCCAAAGGCCGGAAGCATACTCTCCGAGAATGATCCGGCGCCTGTGAAGGCCCCCGCGCCTGATATGGATCCCGTATTCGATCGCGACAAATTCCTCCTGCGACAGAAGGCGCTCGCGATCAAGGAGAAGTACTACGTCACGGATGACCAGGGCAGTCCGTTGATGTTCGTCGAGCGGCCCGCGCTGCTGATGCAACAATTCATCATGTTGGCCGCAGTGGCGGCAACATTCTTCGGCGGCACGTTCCTGATGTCGTTCATCACCGGCTTTCTCGGCGCGATGCTGCAGCCGGGGGGCGCTCAGGTGTTGTCGCTGGTTGGATTCGTGGTCGTCTTTTTGGCCACGGCCTTTGTTTTTGTCCTGCTTGTTCCGAAGCGGCACATCACGTTCTACAAAGACGATAGCAAATCGGAAAAGCTGCTGGAGATCAGGCAACTCAACAAAATCGAGTTTCCGTATGCCAACTTCAGTGTTCTCGATACGGCAGGGAATCCCATTGGGAGTCTACGGAAGAATCTTCTGTTCGGTTACATCCGTCGCCGATGGCAGGTCAATAACGCCAGTGGAACGCAGCTCTGCATGGCCAAGGAGGATTCCATCATCTTGTCACTGTTGAGAAGAACCGGGATTCCCATTTTTCTTTTCCTGCGTACCAACTTCATTTTTCTCGCCGGTGAACGAGTGATTGGAGAGTTCAATCGGAAACTCACTCTGCTTGATCGCTACGTGCTGGATTTGACTGCCGACGCGCAACGTACCTTTGATCGCCGTATCGCGCTGGCGCTGGGCGTCATGCTGGATACCGGTGAGCGCCGCTGAGTCCACACGAATCGATTTCGAACGGGGGATGTCGTCTACTCCCGTGGTGACGATCGCGTTGATCGTGACGAATGCCATCATCTTCTTCGTCACGGTCATCCGCGGTATGCTCAACAGCGAAGCCGCCATATTGTCCGCCGGAGCCCTTTCTCACGATCTCGTTTTTCGTGGTGAAATCTGGAGATTGTTCAGTGCGATGTTTTTGCACGGAAGCATGGAACATCTTTTCGGAAATGCCGTGGGCCTCTTCATTCTGGGCATGGCCGCGGAACACGCGTACGGCAAGCTAAAAACGGCAGGAATGTTCATCATCGCGGGCTTGCTCGGCTCCAGCTTCAGCGTGTTGCTCAATCCAGGCCCTTCAGTCGGCGCATCGGGTGCGATCTTCGGATTACTCGGCGCGATGATCGTTTTCTTCTACAAGTACCGCGACTGGTTTCATCTGAGAGATATGCGGATCGGCAACGTCCTCCTGATGTGGGCGGGTTACGCCATCGTCACCGCATACTTCATGCCCTTCATTGATAATGCCGCTCACGTCGGCGGACTCATTGGCGGCGCCTTCACAGGCTATTGGCTCACGCCCAGAATGCTGGTTTCGCGTGCAGGCTGAACCGGCCGCGCTGGCGCACTCATTGCGAGGATTCAAGCAAGTCGACGCCGTCGAGAGCCAAAAGGACGCGGCTTGCGTTTTCACCAGAGGGTCTTACCCATCTGAGGATTCAAATCTTCGGCTGCGGAGTTAAATCCTGGGAAGAGAACTTCAATCCTCGGATGCTGCGCTGTGTGCAGACCTCTTTCTCGGCGTAAGAGGAACACGAACGCGGATTGTTGCGCCTTTCTGAGGTTGAGAGTCGATCGATAGTTCACCGCCGACCAGGATTACACGTTCTCTCATACTGGTCATGCCAAGTCCACGCCCTTTCATAGCCGCGACCGCATCAAAGCCTCTCCCCGAATCATGCACAGTTAGAATGATCTCATCCGATGTTTGGCTGAGGGACACCTCGAAACGTCGTGAGCCGCTGTGCTTGATCGCATTCTGTAGGGCTTCTTGTAAAACACGGAAGATCGAAATGGAGATTTCCTGCGACAGGTCGCGCGAGATACTCTCTGAGTGAAAGTTAATCTCTACTCCATGCTGGTCGGCAAGTTCCTTGCAATGATTGACGGCCGCCCCTTCTAGTCCAAGGTACTTGAGATTCGAGGAGTGCAGGCGGTGCGATAGAGCCTGCGTGTCGCTGGCAAGGTTTGAGACATTTTCTATCGCCTTTCCGATGCCCTCTCTAAATTCGGCCACTGAAGCCTTAGCACCAGTCCTCAAGCTCGTCAGATTCATACTTAGCAGGCAGAGTCGTTGACCGATATCGTCGTGAAGCTCCCGGGCAAGCCAGGCGCGTTCTTCCTCATGTGCTTCGATCAACTTGCGGCTCACGGTGGATAGAGCTTCTGCAGCCAGCTTGCGCTCCGTGATATCGATGGCCGAGCCAACATAGCCGGCAAAGGAACCGTCCCCATGGAATCTCGGTACTCCTGAATCGATGATCCAGCGATATTCTCCGTCATTCCGCCGGAATCGATATTCCATCTGAAAAGGCTCGCGCAAATCGAAGGCTCTCGTATAAGTATCCAGACATTCGCTTTGATCGTCAGGATGAACGCCTTCGGCCCAACCATTTCCCATCTCCTGTTCAAAAGACCGTCCGGAAAATTCAAGCCAGGGGCGGTTGACGTAGGTGCAAAGCTTGTCGACGCCGGTCAACCAGATCATCACCGGAGCTGTGTTTGCAACCAGGCGAAACCTTTCCTCGCTTTCGCGCATAACACGCTCTGCTTCACGACGCGGTGTGTCATCGCGAAATCCGACGACGATACCGACCGTTTTGCCTTCTCTTTTCAAGGGAGATGCACTGAAAACAACGGGGAAGAAGCTGCCATCTTTCCGAATAAACACATCCTCGCGCTCACGAACTTCGATTCCTTCTTGTAGGATCCGAAGGTCGGGGCAATCGCTGGCAGGAAAAGGAGTGCCATCTGGATGCTTGTAATGCGTTACGTCGTGCATCTTTTTTCCGAGCAGTTCGGCGTTCGTCCAACCGAACATGCTCTCGGCTGCCGGGTTTACGTAAGTGACCAATCCGTGCAGGTCGAGCGTATACAAGCCTGCGGCCACATTGTTCATGGCCAACCGGAAGAGGTCCTCGCTCTCGTGCAGATTCGCCTCCGCGCGCTTCAAGTCGGTGATATCTGCCTTTACGGCAAGAACGCATGGCTCACCGTCGATCTCGATCAACTCCGCCGATAGTAAACTCGTCCGGAGCTCGCCACTTTTCAAGCGGGTCCTGGTCTCAAGATTTCGGATAGCGTCGCCGGACATTAAACGTTTACCAATGCCAACTCTTGCTTCAGGATCGTCCCAAGGCTCGAGATCGAAAGGAGTCCGGCCGATAACCTCCTCACGATTCCGACCGGTGACTCGCTCAAACGTCTCATTAACGTCGATATAACGGCCTTCTTCGGCAGATGTCAGCGTTATGGAGAGCGGACTTTGGCGAAAAGCTTTGGAAAACTTCTCTTCGGATTTCGCGAGCGCGTGTTCGCTCTTTCTTCGTCTTGCACGAAGCCAAAGCATTTCTAAAATCAGCAGCGCTTCCACGAGTATCAGAGAAACACCACCGATGATGTACCACTTATAGGATTGCCAGACGGTTGTCTCTCGGTAAAGCACCGTACTGCCACGAGGAAGGTCCTGTTCGCTGAATCCCCACCGTTGCAGGGCCCGCCAATCGAACAAGTAAAGGTTAGGGGTCTTCGTGATAGGCATACTCTGTACGCGTTCCCCATCGAGGACCCTTACCGCCATCTCAGCCGCCTCGCGCGCTTGAGACGCCCAGCTCAACACATGGCCGCCCACCGACCCATTGCCTACATCGACGTCATCTAAGACAAAGACCGGCACGCTCGCGGCTTTGGCAACCATTGGTATGGATTGTGTCGCATCGATGAAGCGTGCTCCCGAGGCGTCTTCCATGATTGCCGTGTGGATGACGATCGTATCGTCCGGAAGGAGGCGCAGGCGATCGAGCAGTGTAGCCATGTCCAAATCGGTTAGATACGTAAACTCAAACTGTGATTCGTACTTCCGTAAATTTTCCCTGACACTGTTCGCAACATCCCTGTCGAACGCTCCCACACCACCCGTCACGACCACCCTCCGCGTGCCTGGCCGCAACTGCAGCGCTACCTTCAGAGTCCCTTCCGGGTCGAATACTCCCCATGCGCCGGTAAAGTGAGAGTCGAGTTCCAACTGACGTAACATTTCCTCAGTGGTTCCACAAAAAATGATCGGGATATTTGGGAAGAACCTTTCATGCGCGTCGATCATGAACTTGATCGAAGCAGTTCCAGCGGCAATGATTACATCGGGTTTGCGCTCTTCATATTTGCGAATGTACGAATCACGAAGGCGACGTTGAGTAGCCTCGTCTGAAAACAGCGTCGTCTCCAGACTTTCGTTGTAGAGC
>Ga0137423_1000708_pt1 | contig 10207 bp, 6 predicted proteins | sample EasRivERMZT600_2_FD_102326 | JGI IMG/M metagenome (GOLD analysis project Ga0137423, IMG submission 102326) | Soil microbial communities from meander-bound floodplain in the East River, Colorado, USA - East River MetaG ERMZT600_2 | ecosystem: Environmental > Terrestrial > Soil > Floodplain ...
GGTCGCACTCCACGCGAATTGAAATTGCGCCAAAGCTTCAGCGTGCCCGGCGCCAACGCCGCGATCAGTTCTTCGCCGGTCGTATTCAACTATAAGAATCGCGATCTCGTGGCTGTCACCGGTAATGACGGAAGGGTCTACCTTCTGGATTCAGGGCGGTTTTCCGCTGGAGTGGTAACAGAAGGCGGAACACCAGACAGCATATCGACGTGGGAAGACGCGGCCGGAGCGCGCTGGGTGCTTGTTTCGATATCCGGCAGAGGTTCGTCGGCGGGTTCGATTGCTTCGTTCAAAGTCGAAGAACAGGCAGGACGCGCGGTGTTGTCGCCGGGCTGGGTTTCTCGTGAGATGAATTCGCCGGTCCAGCCGGTCATTGCGAACGGCATGGTGTTCGCATTATCGACCTCCGGCCGCGCGATTCTTTACGCCCTGGATGCGTCCACCGGCAAGGAACTCTATTCGAGCCGTAATCTGGTTACCGGACCCGCTTCACCAACAGGCATCACCGTCACCAACGGGCGCGCTTACTTTGGCGCTGCCGACGGCACGTTCTACGCCTTCGGCATGTACCTGGAACACTAGAAAACGCAGTTCGCCCTTCTAAGTCATTACAAAATCAACTTGGTAGACGTCTGTCCACCAACATCCGCTTTGCACTCGTCTGTCACGCACCTACAAGAGGACTAGCAACGCGATAGTCACGTTGGGAGGTGTCTTATGGAATGGTTGAAGTCGAAAACAACAATCGTTGGAATCTGCTGCCTGGCGGTCATAGGGCTTCAGACTTACGAAATCATCTCGATGCGAAGCGTTATGGAAGATCGAATGAATTCGTTGGAAAACAATTACGACGTGGCCGATCAGAGGCTGACGATGCTCTCCTCAGATCTCAATGTCGTCGGCAAAAAGATTGGAGTCACGACAAAAGAACTGGAGGATGCACAGGCCCTGGCGGTCCAGTTGAAGCAGGAAAACACGCAATTGGCGAAGCGATTGCGAACTGGATTGGCCACAAAGGCCGACTCCAAGGCGGTCGCGAAGCTTCATCAGGAGCAGACATCGAAGCTGAATGCAGTCCAGCAGGAAGCCACAACCAAAATAGATGGCGTTACCGGGGACGTGAAGGTTGTGCGTGCGGATCTCGACGCGACTCGGACAGATCTCAAGTCCACTCGCGCGGATCTCAATGCGACTCGTGATGAAGTGGCGAGCAGCAAGCGCGATCTCGGCACATTGATTGCCCGAAATTCAACGGAACTGGCCGAACTGCGTCGCAAAGGAGAACGCGACTACCTCGAGTTTGACCTTCGGAAGAGCAATAAGTTCGAACGCGTCGGTGACATCATGGTTCAACTCAAGAAAACGGATGTGAAGCGACAGAAATACGAAGTCGTCCTGAACACGGATGACAAAGCTATCCAAAAGAAAGATCGCACGGCAAACGAACCCGTGACGTTCCTCGTCGGGCGCGATCGAGTGCGTTATGAGTTGGTCGTAAACTCTGTCGACCAGGACAGAATCCGCGGCTATATCAGCGCGCCGAAAGACACGTTGAGCGCGAGCGAAGGTCTGCGCTTGCAGTAACGACGACTTGAAGCAATTCGGGGACGGTCGCCTAAATTCCCTAATTTGAACTGCAATTAGGGAATTTAGGCGACCGTCCCCGAATTGCTTCACACCCTACTGTCGACAGCGCTCCAGCGCGCGTTCCAGGTCCGCAATGAGATCCTGGGCGTCCTCGCATCCGGCGCTCAGGCGGATGCAACCCTCCTCGATGATATCCCCGCCCCAGCGTGCCCGTCGTTCTGCCATGGTATGCAGGCTTCCGAAACTCGTGGCGTCGTAAACCAGTTCGCAATTCGAGAGAAAACGCTCGGCGTGCACCCGACTTGGGAGCGCGAAGCGGAGGACCGGTCCGAAGTATTTCATCTGCCGGGAGGCGATCGCATGAGACGGATCGCGGGGCAGCCCGGGGTAGCGCACATCGTGGACATCGGACCGGGAAGCGAGAAACTGCGCAATCGCCAGAGCATTCCTGCATTGTCGTTCCATGCGGACGTGAAGAGTCGCGAGCGATCGATGAGCGAGCCACGTTTCCATAGGACCGGCAATCGCGCCCGTTTGTTTTCGCCATGTGCGCAAGGTTTCGGCCAGGCCTTCATCGCGCACCGATACGTGGCCGAGGATCAGATCGCCGTGACCTGTTGTCATCTTGGTATCGGAGGAGACCGAAAAGTCTGCGCCGAGCGCCAGCGGTTGCTGGCCAAGACAAGTTGGCGTTGTGTTGTCCACGGCTACCAGTGCGCCGGCATCGTGCGCCAAGCGTGCGCAGGCAGCGATATCGCACACGTCGAGACTCGGGTTGCCAGGGGATTCAAGCCAAACGAGTTTGACGCCACGCAGCGATTCACTTTGAATCCCGTTCGTGGTGGGCGCGGTTCGGGTAGTGACTCCATATCTTCCGAATACATCCGAGGCCAAAGAGCGCCCGGCGTAGTAGCCATCCGAAGGAAGCAGTGCCGTGTCGCCGGCTTTGAGCACGACGCCGAGAGTCGCGGCGATAGCCGCCATTCCCGACGAGAACACAACAGTCGCTGCCGACTTTTCCAATTCTGTTATGGCAGCCTCGTAAGCGGTCCACGTCGGATTGTGCAACCGGCCATAACTGTATGGGACGCCGGCGGGATCGCCGCTCAAATGAAATGGAGCAGCGAACACCGGTCCGGGAAGAAATGGTTCTGCCTGCGACGGCTTCGGCAAGCCTGCGCGGATTACTCGCGTTGCATCGTTCATGAGTGGATACGCTACCGGCGCCCGCCGGCGAGCGCAAGTGCTTCGCGCATGCCCCGCAGGCGCGCCATTGCAAGCGTTCCCAGGAACGGACCGATTCCGAGGAGCGCAAATGCATATTTCCATCCGACGGCGTCAACCATGTACGGGATCAGATGGATCGTAACGAGGGTCAGAAGAAATCCGGCGCTGGTCTGAATCGTCAGCATCGTTCCAACCAGCGATGGTTCGGATAATTCCGCGATGCTCGCAGAAAATTGAGCCGAGTCCGCGACAACCGTAATACCCCATACCACGCACAATGCGATTAGAAATACCGGTTTGCCGCCGTATAAGAATCCGACCAGCATCGAACAGGTGCCGCTCAGGACCATTGCCGTCATCGCCACCGTTGTACGGCCGGCACGGTCGGCCAGCCAGCCTGCAATCACGCAACCCAGGCCGCCGCTTCCTACGGTCGCAAAAGTAGCGAACTTCGAAAGTGTGAAGGCGGAATCGGCATCCATCGTCAGTTGAAAACTCGACTGGAGAAAAACGCCAATCCACGCCCACATTGCGTAGAGCTCCCACATGTGACCGAAGTAGGCCAGATTCGCAAAACGCAGCGAGCGCGTCGTCCAGGCCTTGAAGGCAAACTCAGGGCGGAATCGGGGCGCCTTTGAGAAGTTGGGTCCGATTTTCGCAAACGAGATCAACACAGCGCCGAGAACACCACAGACGGAAGCCGCCACAACGGTCCATCGCCAGTTCAGGCCGCCGGCCGCATTCAAAAAATGCGGCGATGCGGAGCCCAACGTCAACGCACCCACCAGCAGCGCGACCAATAGCCCCATATCTTTCTTCGCCCAACTCGCAGCCATCTTCATTCCCACTGGATATACGCCGGCCATACACATTCCGACGACGAAGCGAAGCACCGGAATCTTTAATGATCCGGGATCCGGAACGAGAATCAGAAGATTCGCAATCGCTGCAGTCCCTGCTGCACACATAAAGAAGCGTCGAAGGTCCAGGCGATCAGCAAGACCAAGCAACGCGCTGATCAGCGTTCCCGCGACGAATCCAACTTGTACGCTGCTGGTGAGAAGAGAAATGTGAAACGGTGTCAGTGTCCGTTCCTTTTGGAGCGAAGGAACGACGGCGGTCGTCGAAAACCAGAGTGCCATGACCAGCACCTGGCAGATACAGATCAGCGCAATGACACGCCATTTCGTTGATGGCATGCGGGGTATATACCATACCGACTCCCCCTGGCTAAGCCCGTCTCGACGGTTAACCTTGCCTTCGACGACGAGATCGAGATTGAAGCGCCGGCCTGGTTTCTTGAAGTCGATTCGCTTGCGGACCTGACGAGTTTTCTACATCCCGGACCGTTTTTCCGCACGTGGTACCTGACTTCCAACGATAAGTCGCTGAAATTCCGTGATTGGCTAATTGGTCCTTTGTTTGCTGCCGTACCGACGAAACAGCGAGTCTTTACAAGACCATGGCAGGAGCGTGGCTTATGCCTATCAATGGGGAGATCAACGACAGATTCGGAGTGTTCAAAAGTCTGTGCTGTGACGCCGAGATCGTCATTGCTGATGGCGTCGCTTTTCCCGATTGTCCGCGACATCCACATCTACCGACGACGTGGAGTCCTGTGGTGGATGAAAAATTCCCCCACGTTTCCCAACTGCCCGAGTTTAAAAAGAGCGGCGATAAAGCCGCCTGACCGAAAGCGTTCGTTTTTTTAGAAACACGGCGAGGGGTAGTATCGCAGTTTAGGCGGCACGTTCGCAGTTGGCGCAGCCGTGCTCCTTAATGTGACCGTCGAGAACGGCCTGAGCTTCGATCGACAACTGGCGGGCGCTCTCAGCAGGGCTCTTCAAGCTATCGTATTCAATCGGAGAGAGTACCTGCCGCGAAAGATCCGAGACACACTTCGCGTATTACAACTTCTGCAAGATACATCAGCAATCGAGAAAGACTCCTCGCAATGGCGGCAGGTGTTCACACATTAAATAATTAGTACCGAGCTCGATGAACCGCCTGTTCAATTTTGCACACGTTATGAAAATGAAGCTGAATTCCGATGCGTTATTAAACTAGAAATCGTTTGCCGGGCGACTTATCCTTCCTGCACACAAAACCGCTCATTAAATATTGTCGGGTGTTGATTTCCCAAAGAAGAGGGAGGACCCCATGGATTTTCGTCGAAGGAGCAGTTGGATACGAGTCGTCCTCATGGTCGTCATCGCGATCGGCATGCCGTTGACGGGCGGTGCGCAGACGCCACCCGGTGCTTCGACTACTGAACCCTACACACCCGCAAAGGACGCGAAAGACCTGAAGGCCGTGCTCTTCAGATGGTTTTGGGGCATGGGCATGCTGAAGGGCCATGATGAGCGCGACATGGTCGCGTCGCTGGAATATCAGGGCAAGGGCACAATTCAGGTGGACGGACAACCGTGCACGCTCGCGAGATATCGCGCGAGCACCAACTACCAGACTCTGAGTCAGCGGATTCAGTACGCCTGCACGCGGCCCAACGGACAAACATACTCGAACATCGAAGTAGTCAGCGGGCTGTACGCCTGGAACGAAGATGTCGCCGGCGCCGAGATCGGTCCAACGAAAGGCAAGGTGACCCCGATGGCGAATGTTGCGCAGGAGCGGCTCATTCGCATCTGGGCTAGTCCTCAGGGTGCAGCCAAGGCCGCGCTCGCAGGCACAACAGAGACATTCTGGTTGGGAGTCAATCCAGGCACTCTTTTCGAGGACGGTGCCGCGAAGGTGCGCCAGACGTCTGTGTCGTGGGAGGCGGGCAAGCCGGTCGTGACGTTCCCGATTCCGGGCGTTCCAGGAGCGACCGCGACGGCCACTCTCGATGCGAAGTATATGACCGAGCGCGTCGTGGTCACGCAGGGATCGACGACCACGGAGTTCACTTACGGCGACTATCAGGATTGGAACAACCCGCTGAACAAGATCGAGGTGTTCTACGCGGGCAAGATGGTCGAGCGCCGGAACGGCGCTGTCATCCGCGACTTGACAACGGGAGTGACGGAGACGGGCAACGTGTATGTGGTCGCGCCCGTCCCGGCAAGCGTGCGGAAAGCGACCGGCGAAGCGCAAGGGCGGCAGCCCGCAGCCTCAAGTACAATTACGGCGCAGCTTCCCGCTGGCGTTTTCGCAAAGCCGGCAGTCAATGTCGACAAGTCCGCGCCCACGCCGCGGCTGGCCGGGCGTCCGAACCTGACAGGTAACTGGACTCATACGGACTGGATCGGGAATTACATGACAGGCGGAGGGCGCCGATGCGGTCCGACGCAGGATAAAGACTGTAACCGGAGCGTCAATCAGACAGAAGATTTCGAGCTCTACTCGCCTTCTCGGTTCGGTCAATTAAATCGTCCAATGTACAAGCCGGAGCACTGGGACAAAGTTCAGGAGCTCGACATGTGGACCAACAAGTACGACCCGGTCATGACATGCCAGCCTCTGGGCGTCCCGCGGCAGGGCCCGCCCCGACGCATCTACCAGACGGAGAACGATATTACCTTTCTCTATTTTGGAGGCGATGCCGGGGGCGGTTACGGCGAGTATCGCGTGATCCCGACCGATGGCCGCAAGCGTAGTGAGGAGGCGGAGTTCGATATCACGTACATGGGGAATACGGTGGGACGCTGGGAGGGCGACACACTCGTGCTCGACTCCATCGCGTTCATCGATACGACATGGCTGGGGCGCGGCGGTTTCTTCCATTCCGATCGGATGCATGTCGTCGAGAAATTCACGCGTCAGGGCGATGTAATCCTGTACGACGTTACGGTCGAAGACCCGGAAGTTCTGGTGGAACCGTGGGTGTTGCCGACACGAACTCTGCGGCGCAATACAAATCCGAACGCGGGACTTCTGCGAGAGCGTGGCAACTGCGAGACGAGCCAGGAGACCGAAGCGGCCGCCTCGCAGATTCGGCACTAGGAGGAGGTGTATCCATGACTAAGTGGACTTTACGATGCGTCGTCCTGTGCGGCTGGCTCATGGCCGGCGCCTTGCTGCACGCTCATCATTCCCTCGCGGGCATGTACAAATTGGGAACAGAAGCGAAAGTGATCGGGGCGTTCAAGGCATTTCGACTTGTCAATCCCCACTCGTCGTTGAGACTCGACGTCAAGAACGCGGATGGCTCGACAACGGAGTGGGCGATCATCGGCGGCAGCGCCACCAGCATCGCCAGGAATGGGTTAAAAACCGGACCGAATGCCCTCCACCCCGGCGATGAAATCACCGTTACCATCACGCCGGCGTTGGACGGCAAGAGTCCCATTGGACTTCTGGTAGCGATCACCTACCCGGACGGGCACACGGTCCGTTTCCGGGGCGTCGATAACTAGAGGCTATTCTAGCTCTTCTTCCTTCCTAGAACTGGTATCGCAGCGCGAACTGAATCAACCGCGGATTGACCGAGGTTCCGGTGATCAATCCGAAGTTCGGTGAGTTGGCATACAGCGACTGATTGCCAACCACCGTGGACGGGATCGCGAACTGCGGGTGATTGAACAGATTGAAAAACTCGCTTCGGAACTGAATCCTCTGGCTTTCGCCGATTCGTGTCGTCTTGGTGATCGAGAAATCGGTGTTGAATTGTCCAGGACCCAGGACGATGCCGATGCCGGTATTGCCGAAACCAGTTCCGTCCCCGATTGCCGGAGGAGCGCAAAACACCGTTCCCGAGCGATCGAAGTACCGCGGGGCGCTCGCATTGGTGGCGCTGCCGATCCGGTCCTTGACGCTGCCTGTCGTCAGAATCTGATCGTAGGTAGCCCCAGGACAGAGGTTCGCGCGGCTTGCGCCCTTTTCGGCGCTGTTGCTCGGGGGGCCTCCGAAAAAGATCGTGCCGCCACGTCCATCGAACAGCGTCAGCGGGTTTCCACTTTGAACGAGCGTCATTCCGGAGACTGCCCACCCCTCAACCAGTTTTCCGAGAGTCCCTTCGCCACGGAACGGCAGCTCGTACTGATAGCCGATGTTGAAGCGGTGTGGGCGGCTGTAGGGAGTCGGTCCGTATTGCTGACGCAGATCGTTCGGATCGTTCATGTTCGCCGCATTGAATCCGACGGTCGACATGTTCTTGCTGAATGTGTACGAGGCCTGGAAACCGAGTCCGGTTGAAAGCTGCTTGCGAACGGTCGTTTGCAGACTGTTGTAGTTGTAGACGCCGTCGAATCCGTTCTGCTGGAGCCCGATCGGACTGAAACCCAGGTACGGCACGCGTGCGCTCGCGTTGGCCTGCCGGTTGTCGACCTGCCCATTGATTGGAGCCGAAGGGCTCGCGAGCCTGGCGAGGTTCACGTTGTGACTGTAGTCGCCGATGTTGATGCCGCTTGAACCGACGTAGGCCATTTCCAGGATGTAGGACCGCACGAACTCGTGCTGAATGCCCAGGTTGTACTGCCGGACCAGTGGAGTCTGAATGTGGTCATAGTAAGGAGAATCGAAGTTGGAGCCGGTCAGTCGATTGAAGTCGTACCACCTCGGTAATATCGCCAGTGGCCGATCCTGGAACGGACTCTGCAGACTCGCGATATCCTGCTGCACCGTCAGCGTGTCCGCGTACGGTCTTCCTTCCTGCACAGCGTGCACCATCCGATTGATGCCGACGCGGTCATAGAAGATGCCGGCGCCGCCGCGAACAACAAAGCGTCCATTCCCGACGGGCTGCCACGCGAAACCGATTCGTGGAGCAAAGTTGCTGAGAGGAATCCGGTTCTGTGTGGCGAACTTCCCGTCGAACACTCGAACTCCAGCCGGGATCGGGCCATGACCGCCCTGTGAAATCGGCCGCGAGTCGTAATTCTTCGGCACAACATATCCCGCGAATGCTCTCGGATCGTTGAAATTCTGGAAGCTCGGCGGTACCGGAACGGACGCGATATCGCTGGCCCAGAAATTCGTGAGGTTCCCATACTTGTCCGACAGCATGCCGAAACGTTCCCAGCGAAGACCGATGTTCAGCGTCAACCGGCTGTTGACCGTCCAGTCGTCCTGCAGGAATGCGCTCTGATTGCGCAAGGAGTAGTTATGAACGATCCCGGCCGCCGTGCTGCGAACGCAGAACAGACACAGATTGAAGGCGCTCGATATGATGCCCGTCGTGTTGCCGGGATTGTTGACGTTGCAATTGGCCGGGAAATCCGCTGGAGCACACCCCGCGCGGCCGATCAGGAAATCCGGAAATGAGTTCACTTGCAGATTGCCGCGACCGAGGCCGCCGAACGTCAAAGGCCAGCGGACGAATTCCATTTCAAATCCCGAGCGCAGGTTGTGCGAAGACTTCGTCCAGGAAAGCTGGTCCGCGAGCTGGATCTGTGTGGTCGGGGCATATGCCGGATTCAGTCCGCCGCCGATGGCGAATGCACCAAGGATGTTCAAAACCGGCGGTTGGGTGTAGCTTCCGCCGGTAGTCCCCGCGCAGCATGAGGCGTCGATCATCGTTTTCATGCCGATCTGCTGAGGCGTGTACGGCAACTCGTCCGTTCCGATTTGAAGGATCCGCTGGAACGAAACGCGGGCCTGGTTCACCAGTCTCGGATTGAGGATCGAGGTCAGCCGGATGAGTGCCGACTTGTTGCTTCGCTTATCGCTCTGGAGCCGGCCCGGCAACTGGCTGCCGCCGAGCTGATATTCGAATGGATTTCTCGCGTCGAAATAACGGAGCTGAAGGCTATGAGCCGAACTCATGATCCAGTCGCCGTTGGCGATGTACTGGTCCTCGCGATACTTCGCAGGAACACTGAAAAGGACCTGACTGATGCCGCTGGTGCCGGAGCCGGGGATGTAATACTGGCCGTTCGGAAGTTTCACGCGCAGCAGCGCGACAGCGACCGGATTGATGTTCGAACCATCGCATGCAACCGGGATCGAGCCCGCTCTGGTCGGGAACCTTCTACTGCCATCGGCGTTTTGCGCACACATCGCGGCGCCGAGTCGCGACGCAAAGTCTCCGGCTTCACGATTGTCGGGCACGGGGTACAGGTTCGCGGCCGTCGTTCCCTGCGCCGCGATGCCGTTGCGCTGGCGCGTGCCCTGATAACTGAAGAAGAAGAAAACCTTGTCCTTCTTGATCGGACCCTGGATCGAGCCGCCGAACTGGTTTTGTCGCAGGAGTTGTTTTTTCGGCGCGGTGGCGAGCCTGTTGCGATTGTAGAAAAAGTCGTTGGCATTGAGGGCTTCGTTGCGGAAGTATTCGAAGAGCGAACCGTGAAACTGGTTGCCGCCGCCTTTAGTCACCACGTTGACGTTGGCTCCCGGGTTGCGTCCGTAAGCGGCGTCGTAAGTCGAGGTTTGGATCTTGAATTCCTGGATCGAATCGGGATTGGGAATCGCGATGCCGGTATATAGACCCGCATCCGCCGCTTCGTTATTGCCTGCA
>Ga0137423_1000711_pt1 | contig 10188 bp, 6 predicted proteins | sample EasRivERMZT600_2_FD_102326 | JGI IMG/M metagenome (GOLD analysis project Ga0137423, IMG submission 102326) | Soil microbial communities from meander-bound floodplain in the East River, Colorado, USA - East River MetaG ERMZT600_2 | ecosystem: Environmental > Terrestrial > Soil > Floodplain ...
TGGCCAACCTCTCGATCCTTAAGACCGGCAAGGCGCGCGCGATCCGCTTCTCGACGCTCGATGCGATCTGCGAGGCGCTCTCGTGCCAGCCTGGCGACATCCTCCGGTTTGAGCCGGAGCAAGCAGAACGCGAGCGACTGGCAGTGGCGAGCAAACGAAGCGCAAGCCGATGAACGCCCTGCGGCACGAGTAGATCGAGAGCGCATGCCTTTTGTGAGAGGCAAACGCGAATTCAACAAGGAGACATTCAAATGAAACACAACGTCACAAATCGTGAAGCCGTTCAGCGAAACGGGCGCCACATGGCGGGTAGAGTTTGAGCCTACTTTGGAACGCATTCGCCAGGGGCCGCCGGCTTGAAGAAGTATTGACTTCGGCTTCCTGGCTCGAAATCCGCCACGACGAAACGCCACTGCGGGCGTAATTGGGGAGTTATATCGATGTGTCTCATCCGATGAGAACGGAATTGCTGCGATTCAACGGCGCTCTCGAGCGGGATCCCGCCATCGATGCTTGGTTGAGAGAGCATCCCGGTGAATTGGGAGCCATCGCGCATCAGTGGTTTGAGGTGATGCGAAAGTGCGGGGACGAAGTCCGAGAGCTTTTGCATGACGGCTGTCCGGTTGCATGTCTGGGAGATGCGCCGTTCGGCTACGTCAATGTATTCACCTCGCACGTGAACGTGGGGTTCTTTCAGGGCGCAGCGTTGCCGGATCCGGCCCGCTTGTTGCAAGGCACCGGCAAGTTCATGCGCCACGTGAAGCTGAGACCGGGAACGGCCACAAACGCCGCAGCGCTAAGCAGACTTATCGAAACGGCGTACTCGGATATAAAGGCGCGCGTCGAAAACGGCTAGGTACCTACAGCTGTTGCGCATTCGTTCCGGTCACGCCTTGGGGCGAAGACCTCGAGTTCGCTCCACAACGCCTGACGAGCTCCTTTGCGAGTAGTGGACCATTCGTTGTGTCCCGGATCCGGCAACTTTTTCGTCTACACGGTTACTGCAAGGTCGATTACGGTGACTGTGCGCTGGATTACAGTGATTTGAAGCTTGCCACCGCAACGGTGCGGGCGAATACGATCACTGTTTTGTTGAACACCGCCGCTGTTCACGCGATTACCGAAACTTTTCGGCGGGTACCACCACGGATCCTCCCGCTACCGTTATTAAGCGATCCCTGCAACGACTGAACCGCCTTGCCGCATTCCAAGACACGCGCCACGGCTGATGAAGACCATGGTCCGCAACGCTGAACAATGGGCTGAAGAGAGGCGTGGTCGACAATCCACCACCTTTTGGTGACCAACCCGTAGTTCCGCGACATGAGGGCAGTACTTGTCCCGGTTGTGGAGGATAGTAAGTTGAGCGTAGCCTGTGCTATGGGCCTCGCCCGAGGTCACCTGGTGCAGAACATGCTGTTTAGACCGCAAGGAGATCCACCACAATGGCCCCCCGTGACTCCCTCTATCAACGTCTCGGCGGCGTCGATACTATTGCTGTTCTTGTAGACGAGTTCATCGACCGGATCACCAGGGACCCTCGCCTCTCCGTCCAGGAAGCCCCGCGTTTGGCTGGATTCCGCTTCGTGATGACCGAGATGATCTGTTCTGCCGCGGGCCGTCCACCAGAGGACGCCGACAGGTCGATCGCGGAATTGCACAACCGCCTGCGGCAGTGGACAAACCAGGAGTGGGACGCGGTTCAGGATGATTTTCACCAGGCTTTGCAGAACTTCAACCTACCCCTATCGGAGCAGCATGAACTGAAGTCGTTCTTCAACATGGTGCGCTCCAACCACAAACCGACACCGGAAAAACCGGATGAGCACCAGGGAGTTGTGCAACAGATCGTCGAAGCGTTACCCAGCATCATTTATGTGTTGGATATTCGGCAGAAGAAGCTTGTTTTCCACAACAGCAGTACCGCGACTGCACCGGACCCGTACGACCACGAATTCGTCCGCTCCATAATACATCCGGATGACTGGCAGCGTGTTCACGATTATCTGGAACGACTGGCAAAGCTGGACGATCAGGAAACCATGGATTTCGAGTATCGGGCGCGTGACAAAGGCAATGGCTGGCGCTGGTTTCATAGACGCGATCGGGTCTTCAAACGCGACGCGGATGGAAGTGTACGGGAGATCATCGGTACGGCGACCGATGCGACGGAGCGAAGAGCTTCCGACGAACGAGCTCAGTTCATGGCTGACCTCAATCAGACGATTGCGCCGATCGCCGACCCGGAACAAATAATGGCGGTGGTCGTCCGAATGCTCGGCGAGTATCTCGGCGTCGACCGGTGCGGATATGCCGAGGTCGAAACAGACGAAGATCAATTCGTGGTCATGGGCAACTATACCCGTGGCGATATGCCTAATATCGTGGGACGGTACCGGATCTCCGACTTCGGCGAAAGAGAGCGGCAGGTGCTGCGGGAAAACCACCCATACGTGGTCAATGACATCGAAGCCGAATCGCCGCCTGGAACAGACCTCTCCTTGTACGAGTATGGCGCAATCCGTTCTATGGTCTGCGTCCCCTTGATCAAACAAGGACATCTCGTGGCCAGAATGGCCGTTCATCAGAGAACACCACGCACCTGGTCGCAGTCCGAGATTGAACTTTTAAGCAAAGTGGCGCACCGCTGTTGGGAGTCGGTCGAACGGGCGCGAGCTCTTAGACGCTTGAAAGAGAGTGAAGATCGTTACCGCGCCTTCATCGCTAATAGTTCGGAAGCGATCTGGCGTTATGAACTCGACCAGCCGATTCCCATAGACCTGCCTACGGACGAACAGATCGAGATGCTGTTCATGCATGCCTACCTTGCCGAATGCAACGATGCGATGGCGCGAATGTATGGCTACGACAGTGCCGATCAGATTGTAGGTGCTCGGCTCCGTGGTCTCCTCGTCACGTCAGATCCACAGAACATCGCTTATCTTCGAGCCTTCAAGAATGCCGGCTACCGATTGGCCGACTTTGAAAGTCGTGAAGTCGATCGCTACGGGAACACCAAATACTTCCTGAACAATCTGACCGCCGTTCAAGAGAATGGAGCGATTGTTCGCGGTTGGGGAACGCAACGCGACATCACGGAACAAAAGCGCGCAGAGGAAGCGTTACGTGGAAGCGAAGAGCGTCTGCGACGCATTACCGATGCCACACAGGACGCACTTTGGGAAATTGACCTGAAGACAAGGCAACTGTGGTGGAGCGAAGGGGCAAGGCCCTTATTCGGACACAGTCCCGGTGAACTGGAGATCGGATTGGAGGATTGGTACAACGGGATTCATCCCGACGATGTGGCGCGAGTCCGAAGCAGATTCGAACAATTCATGACCGGTGACAGCTGGAACTGGGCAGACGAATATAGATTCCGCTGTGCCAACGGCAACTACATGCACATCTTCGACCAGGGCCGGAAATTTCAAGACGAAAGCGGCGCCGTGCGCATTGCAGGTGCGATGGTCGACATCACCAAGCGCAAAATGGCCGAGGCAGCGGGGCGGGAAAGCGAAGAACGATACCGGCTGTTGACCGAATTGTCTCCCGAGGGCGTGGTGATTGCCGGCTCCGATGGAACGATTCATCTGGCCAATCCGTCTATGTCGAAATTGCTCGGCGTCGCAATGGAGCAAGTGATGGGACGGAGTCTCTTCGAATTCCTGGCGCCGGAGTACGTGGATCACTGTCTCGATTGCATGCAAACTCTGATGGCGAACGACAAACCGGTGACACAGATCGAGGCGGCGTTTCGCAATGCGCACGGCACCAATGTACCTGTAGAGGTGAGCGCTGTCCGTTTCGTTTGGAAAGGACAACCCTTCGCACAGATCGTCATCCATGACATCAGTGGCCGGAAACAGGCCGAAACCGAGCGACAACAATGGACCGACGAAATCCAGGCCGAACGCGACCGTTTGCGGCAGATTCTCGAACAGATGCCCATCGGTATCGCTATTGCCGAAGCGCCTTCAGGCCGATTGTTCTTTCACAATCTGGAAGCGGAGCGACTGCTTCGCCACCCAATGCTACCCTCAGATGACTTCAAGGGATATGTCCTGTACGGCGGATTGCATCCCGACGGCACTGCTTATCAGGCCGAGGAATATCCTCAGGCGCGTTCGCTCTTGTCAAAGGAAGTAGTCAAGGGCGAGGAGATGCGCTATCGCCGGGGGGACGGCACTGAGACTTTCTTCTCACTGGATTCCGCGCCAATTTACGATCCGCGAGGCCGCATGGTTTTGACCGTCGCTACCTTTATTGATATCGCGGAGCGCAAGCAGGCCGAAAAATCCATGCGCGAGAGCGAGGAACGATTTGCCAAAGCGTTTCGGGCAAGCCCCGACAGTCTCGTCATCAGCCGAATCGCCGATGGTGTCGTTCTCGAAGTCAATGACAGCTTTGTATCGTTATCAGGCTATACGCGCGACGAGATAGTCGGGAAGAGCACACTCCGGCTCGGACTCTACAATGATCCGGTGGATCGTCAACGCGCGGTGAAGATGATGAAAGAGCAGCAGCACGTTCGCGATCACGAGTTTTTAATGAAACTGAAATCGGGTGAAACACGTTTGATGTCGTTCTCGGCCGAACCGCTTGAACTTCGTGGTGAGCATTGTTGGCTGACGATTGGCCGTGACATCAGCGAGCGAAAGCGTATTGAAGAGGAACGAGAACGGCTGTTGGAACAGGAAAAACGAGCGCGCGAAGAAGCCGAAGCCGCGAACCGGATGAAAGATGAGTTTCTGGCAACGATTTCCCACGAATTGCGAACGCCTCTGACGTCGATCCTGGGCTGGGCACGCATACTCATCGACACTCCGCTTTCAGAGACTCAAAGTCGCAACGCCCTGGCTGTCATCGAGCGAAGTGCAAAGTCGCAATCGGAATTGATCGATAACATTCTCGATACCTCGCGAATCATCACCGGCAAACTCAAGCTCGATGCCCACCAGGTAGAGATCGAACAGGTGTTCCAGGCTGCCGTTGATGTCATTCGGCTGAGCGCCCAAGCTAAACGAATCGACCTGCGGGTCGCAATTGACGATCACGGCAGCATGGTCGTCGCCGATGCGAACCGTTTGCAGCAGGCCATCTGGAACCTGCTTGCGAATGCGGTCAAGTTCACAAATCAGGACGGCATCGTCGAAGCACGACTGATGCGCGACGGAGATCAGATTGAAATAACCGTCCGCGATACGGGTATAGGCATCGAACCGCAGTTCCTACCTTACGTTTTCGATCGATTTCGCCAGGCAGACAGCACCTCGACACGCAAGTATGGCGGCCTGGGCCTGGGTCTGGCCATCGTCCGCCTCATGGTTGAAATGCACGGCGGCACAGTCACAGCGTCGAGTCCGGGAAAAGGTCAGGGCGCAACTTTCATGATCAGGTTGCCCGTGGCCTCGCCCAAGGGTCTGGCGCAACTGACGAGCGAGCCAGCGGTGTCAACGCCTTTAGAAACAAGCGACAGCGCTGGGACGACGACGCCTCTGGAACTCGCAGGCCAGTGTGTACTCGTCGTCGAAGACGATCCCGACACTCTGGACATGCTCCGATTCATGCTCGATACGTCTGGCGCAACCGTCGTTACAGCGGCTTCAGCAAAAGAGGCGCTGGAGGTTCTGGAACGCTGTCTGCCAAACGCCCTCATTTCAGACATCGCCATGCCCGGACAGGATGGATACGATTTGATAGCGAAGGTGCGCCGGCGCGGTCCCGATCGAGGAGGAAATATCCCGGCAGTGGCGCTTACCGCCCAGACTCGAGCCGAGGATCGTGAGCGTGCGTTGGCTGCAGGATTCCAAAGGCACGTGTCCAAACCCGTTGACCCTGAAGAATTGGTCGCTGTCGTGGCGAATCTTCTAAGCTGAGGTGTGCCGCGGGCTACATTTGCCGTCCAACCGTTGAAATCACGCTGGCTTTTGATTCGTTTTGTGCCTCTTGCGCTTCTTGTGGTTTCTTCCTGTCCTTCCTTCAGGAACCTCGTCGTTGCGCTGAGCAAAAAAGTTCGTTTCCAGCCGAGCGGTCCCTGCTCTAAGATCCGAGTGCACTTTTTTTGAAACGGAGGAATTCGAAAATGTCGACAACGCGTCGAGAGTTTTTCGGTCAGGCAGCGGGCTCCGCCATATTGGGAGGCCTTCCGGTAGCAACATCCCTGTTTGGCGAAGTTCCGATCGAACAGGGCGCTGCGCCGCAGGCAGATATGTCATGGGTGGCAAAGCTGAAAGCAAAGCACAAGGCTGTGCTGGATGTTCCCGAAGTCGATTCGGGCTTTGGAGTGTTTCGGGCAACCATCTGGCAGCAACAGTATTCAGGGGCGCTTGGAGTATCGCCCAAAGACATCAATAGCGTTCTCGTGCTGCGACACAACGGGATCTTTCTGGCGATGCAACAACGGTTCTGGGATGAGTATGAAATCGGCAAAACCCACAACGTGATTCATCCCGCAACCGGAAAGCAGACGACTCGCAATCCCGCACTGATGTCGTCAAGCCGGCCCGGCGACGAAGCGCCGCCTCAGTTCGATTCCTTCGCGCTCGACAAGTTTCTCGCAGCCGGGGGTATTGCCCTGGGCTGCTCTTTGGCCATGGATTTGATCATCGTTCGCTCAGTCGTCGTGCCCAAGGACAAGATCTCAGAGGATGCGGCCCGCAAGAAGGCTTTGTCCATGCTCGTACCAGGGGTCATCATGCAGCCTTCTGGTATCTTCGCGGCGATTCGCGCGCAAGAGGCCGGCTGCTCGTATGTTCGAGCGAGTTAACTACATCGAGCCGGGAGTGTAGACCATACCCAGGCGGGCCGCGAGAGTGCGGTCGGCCTGGGACCGCCCCACGAGCAGGCATTGATTCAGCGCCAGCCGATGATGAAAGGCGAACTGCAGAATCAGGCCCGGCAGCGGTTTCCGGCACCAGCAGACCGGTGGACCCGCGGGGTGCGGACAGTACGCATACTCCACATTTATCCCGAGCAACTCGTTGGTCCGCTCGAAGCAGGCCCGAACCGCCGTATCCGTTGCTTTGCCTTCACTGACCTGAGGCCGCCAGGCCGTCGCCAGAAGTTTGAAAGCTGCCCCACGATAGCCGTCGATTAATTCATGCGCGTCTGGAAGCAGGACGACATCGTTCGGATCAAGTGCTACTGAAGCGCAGACCACATCGTCGTACGCGAGGATGACCGCCTTCTGGTCGAAGCCGTCCATTGCCCGGCGCACGAATGGACGATCCTCGATCCCGGCAAAACCTTCCTCGAGAACCGGCGGCTCGAGCTGGCGTTCATACCGGAACTGCGCGTCGGGGCCAAAGAAGCGGTGATCGGATTTGGCACGGGCGCGCAAATCTTCTGGCATGGGCAGTCTTCGAAACGCTTCGATCAACCGGCAAACCGCATTGATCTGCGCATCGGCCAGGCTGGTCGTTAAGCGGACGCAACGCACGGCCACACCGTATCGCGCAGCACATTCGATCACCTCATTGCGTGACTTACGTGAACCGTAAGTGTTGTCGAGCACCCAGTTGAGTTGTCCGGCGGCAAGCCCCGCATCAAGTTCCGGCACGAGATCGGCAAGCCTGCCACCCGCACTGTCGCGATTCAGCCGCTGATAACCGCGAGCCACGAACTCTTCGGCTGAGCTGCTCTTGCCGGCGCCTGGCATGCCCATCAGCAGCACGACCTCTCCATCCGCTTTCGTCAGCGGCACGCTTTGTGCTTTCGGCTTACGCAGGGAACGACCGGCGGGAAAGCGTTCGTCGAGTTGCTCGCAATCACGCTCGCTCAACGCGAGCGCAGCTACCTGCCGGATGGACTGTGCCGTGACTTCGCGCGTTGCTCCTGGAATTGGAACGATATGAGGCGACAGAGCGAGAAGCCAGGCTAATGCGACGTCAATCGGTGTCACGTTGTGCCGTGCCGCGATCTCCGTCAGGACGGGATCCCGCCCCAGACGCTTTATACGGCTGCCGCCGAGCGGCCGGTAGGCGATCAACTGTATTCCCTGATCACGACAGTACTCGACTACGCCATTCCGCAGGTTTTCATCATCGAGCACACTCAGGCTGACCTGTACGGATGCGACGTCAACGATCTTCTGAGCAGACTTGATCTGGCTAACCGTGACATTCGACAGACCAATACGGCGAATCAGCCCTGCCTGCTGAAGCGCGGACAAAGCACGGACACTGGTCTCCAGCGGAACGCGTGGATCGACTGCGTGGAGCTGATACACGTCGATCGCCGAAACATCGAGCGCGCGCAAACTGGCCTCGCAGGCAGTGGACAAGTGTTTTGCGCGGCCATCCGTTACCCAACGTCCACCGGGCCGCACAAGTCCGCCTTTCGTAGCGACGGTGATGGTTCCGCTGTCGCCATTCCAGGTCTTCAGTGCCTGCGCGACAAGTCGCTCGTTGTGTCCGGTATCACTGTCGTCAAGGCAGTAGGCATCAGCGGTGTCGAGGAGTGTGGCGCCGGCATCGAGTGCAGCATGGATGACTGCAACTGCACGCGCCGCGTCGCGTGGTTCGAGGATCGAGAGGCGCATGCAGCCAAGTCCGATCATGGTTCTTCCAACCGCTCCGGTCGATTCACTCCCGCGAGGCGGTGTTGCCGAACATCCAGCCGCGTAAGCGGCGACATCGACTGAAGCCGCGTGCCAAAGAAATATCGCCGCTACGCGGCTCGCCTGTTAGGCAACAGGCCGTGACTTACTTCAGTCCACTTGCACGCTTGGCGCGATCGACGATGACTCTTACGATTTCTCGGGCACGGGATGCACCATCGGAAAGTACCTGACGGACATAATCCGGATTGGCGGCAAGCTCCGCCCGCCTGGCGCGCATGGGCTCGAAGTAGGTCCAGTAGTGCTCGAACAGGGCTTTCTTCAAGTCACCGTAGCCGAGGCCGCCGGCACGCAGACGATTCTCGTAATCCTGCGCGACGTCGCCCGGCGCGACGAGCTTCAGCAGTTGAATGGCGAGGTTCTTATCGGCATCCGGTTTCGGTTCCTGAGGCGATCGGCTATCCATCAAGAGGCTCATTACTCTTTTGCGCAGGATCTTCTCGTCGCCAAAGATGTCGATCGTATTGCCGTAACTCTTGCTCATCTTCTGGCCATCGATTCCAGGGACGACCGCAACTTCTGGACGGATCTGCGGCTCAGGAACCACGAACGTTTGGCCATAAACGTTGTTGAATTTGATCGCAATGTCCCTTGCGACCTCGACGTGCTGCTTTTGATCGCGGCCGACTGGCACGACATTCGTATCGAAACCGAGAATGTCGGCCGACATCAAAACCGGATAAGCAAAGAGTCCGTGATTGACTTCGTCCAGGCCACCGCTGGCCAGGCGGGCCTTCTTGTCTTTATAGCTGTGGCAGCGCTCGAGCAGACCCATTGGAGTGACGGTGGAGAGCAACCACGTCAGTTCAGTTACCTCCGGAACATCGGATTGTTTCCAGAAGACCGATCGTTTGGGATCAAGTCCGCAGGCCATGAAGTCGATCGCGACATCCTGTGTATTCCTACGCCTTTGGTCCGCATCGAAAAGCGACGTCATGGAGTGGTAATCAGCAATGAAGTAGAAGGTTTCGCCTGCTTCCTGGAGCTCAATAGCGGGCTTCATCATTCCGAAGTAATTGCCGATATGAAGTGTGCCGGAGGGTTGTATTCCCGAAAGAATTCGCATTATCGAGACTATTTTAGCGCGATCTTTGTTTTGCCGTCCGGGTTCTTATCCAGTTCTTCAAGCAGCCGCACGGTGTGACGATAGCCTAATTCGACAATACGATCGAACGCGGTGAATTCCGTGAGACCAAAGGTCGAGACCGGAGGCGTTATCAGAAGGTCGGCATTGAGACGGGCAAGTTGAGCCTGGCGTTCGCTGGCAAGCGTAACGGTGCGACGAAGAACTTCAAAAATACTGGGCAGACCGAGTTTTGGACCCAAAAGTCTGAATTTGTCGCGAAGGATATCCAGACCGGAGGGACACTTCATCTCCCATCGGCTGTCCACGACGAGCGGCTCTTGCCTCGATACATCGATTGCAATGACGGAGCCGCTGAAGTGCCGACGCATAATGTCGATCGGCAGATTGTTGAGCACGCCACCGTCGACAAGCATTCGACCATTTCTCAACAAAGGCGGCGCAATTACAGGCATCGCCGCCGTCGAACGCAGGGCCTGCCACA
>Ga0137423_1000712_pt1 | contig 10185 bp, 7 predicted proteins | sample EasRivERMZT600_2_FD_102326 | JGI IMG/M metagenome (GOLD analysis project Ga0137423, IMG submission 102326) | Soil microbial communities from meander-bound floodplain in the East River, Colorado, USA - East River MetaG ERMZT600_2 | ecosystem: Environmental > Terrestrial > Soil > Floodplain ...
ACCCCAGTCCATCACCAGCACTTCACCGAAAGTGCCGACCATGATGTTCTCGGGCTTCAAATCGCGGTGGACGATTTCGCGTGCATGGGCAAACGCGATCGCATCACAGATCTTCTGGAAGACTCGAAGCACGTCGGAAACGGAAGCGTCGCTTCGCCCATAGACGTCGAGCCGCTGTCCATCGACGAACTTCATCGTGTAGAAGAAATTCCCGTCGTTCAGAACACCGGCATCGTGCACAGGAACGATTCCCGGATGCTCGAGTCTCGCCAAAATACGCGCTTCCTCCAGCAGGCGTTCCGCCGATCGTTCGTCAATGTATGCCTCGGCCGGCTGGATGACCTTCAACGCGACGCGTCGTGAGAGCACCGTATCTTCAGCTTCATACACCGCTCCCATGCCGCCGCGGCCGGCCGGTCGCAAGATTCGGTATCGAGTGCCCGTGAGATCCGGTTCATTTACAACGTCCTGAAGACGCCGGAGCGCTTTATCCGAAATCGTCATGACCGATCACCGAGAATGAGCCGTGCCTCACGTCGAAACTCAGCATCGTCAAGTGTCAGTTCACGGATTCGCTCAAGGATGAGACGTCGAAACTCCCGACGGCACCAGGCGAGGTAGTTGGTAACGTCTGTTACCGCTATGCCATATTCCTGAGCCAGGTCGCTGTAAGACTGTCCGGCGCGCTCCAGGTCGTAGCGCTCGAACAATGCAAAATATGTAGATTTCTTACGCTCAACACTTAGAGCACGGAGGTCGTCAACAGCCAGGGAAAACAAACTTCTGATCCATTCTTTTTCGAAGAACTCTTCCAGGCTCTCGCCGGCAGGTTCCTGGGCGTCTTCCAACCGAACGTTCGTGACGTCGCCACCGCGCTTCAAACGATTGGCATACTTGGATTCGTTGATGACGAAGTGAGTCACGCAGGTTCGAATGAACGTTCGGAAAGACCCTTTCTCCGGTCTATAGTCCTTGAAAATCTCCTTTTCCATCGCGCGAGTGAAAAACGACTGAGTCAGATCCTTGGCGTCATCAGTCGACTGCGACCATTTCATTTTTATGAATTGATACACCGGCTTCCAGTACGCAGCCGCGATCGTGTCGAGCCCCTGTTTTCGCTCCTCACGTTGATCGCTGCAACTGGCTAGAATGGCGGAACGGCGCGTCGCGGGAAACTTCGATGAGGCGCCGCCAATTCGTGTATCGTCGATCATTCTCGTCCCTTCGCGACGTTAGTCTGCCAACAAAGGTCAGGGGCGGCAAGAGAGTATGAACGGACAGACTAGATCGGACATCCAACCCGGTATGACAGTCCGCGTTGTCGAAAAGCAAAACCAGCCGACCGGCGCTCTAACCGAAGGCGTCGTTCAACGGATTCTGACGAAGTCCCCGCATCATCCTCACGGCATCAAAGTCATGCTGGACAATGGAATCGTCGGCAGGGTCAAGGAAATCGTTTCCAAATGAAAGCGCAGAGTGCCAAGTCTGACGCCCCTGAAGCGCTATTGCGTCGATTGCGCTCGGCCCTTAAGGAGATTGCCGATCCCGCACGTGCACCTGCCATGCAGGCTTACATGAAATCCGAAATGCCGTATCACGGCGTTTCGGCGCCAGTACTTCGAAAGGTTTTCAGGGAACAGTTCGCCGGAATCCGGTTCAATGACGCGGAGTCATGGCACAGCACTGTCCTTCACATCTGGCGCCACGCTCGATTCCGCGAGGAACGATATTGTGCGATCGGGTTATGTCAGTACAGACATGCTCGACCGTTTCAAACGCCTCCCACGTTACCGCTTTATGAGGAGTTGATTGTCACAGGCGCCTGGTGGGATTACGTGGATACGCTGGCTTCAAACAACGTCGGCTCATTGCTTCTGAGTGATCGAGAAAAATTGACGCCGGTCATGCGGGAATGGAGCCAGTCGGATGACATGTGGAAACGTCGCACGTCCATCATCTGTCAACTGAAGTTCAAGAAGCAGACCGATCTTCGTCTTCTTTACGATTGCATCGAACCCTCTATCGAATCGAAGGAATTCTTCCTTCAAAAGGCCATTGGCTGGGCTTTACGTCAATATGCCTGGACGGACGCTAAAGAAATCCAACGCTATGTTCGCCAAAATCAGGATCGCCTGAGTCCGCTGAGCAAGCGCGAAGCCCTGAAGAATGTCGGATCTGACAAATCCCAAATCCATTAATCCCAAACTCTCCTCGGATTGGGATTTGGGATTACTGGATTTGGGATTTGTCAGATCCCTTTACATAATTCAGGTGACGAGGATCTGGCGCCCGATTTTATTGAGCTTATTGCGCCTTTTGTGGTTATTTCCCATTCTATTGTTACAATTCTCGACTGATGCCAAAAGAAGGCTATTACCGTTTCCCCGCAATCCACGCCAAGAACATTTACTTCATTGCCGAAGACGACGTCTGGTGCGTCCCCGATACGGGAGGCATTCCGCTTCGACTTACTGCCGGACTCGGTGAAATGGGGAAAATGGCCATTTCCCCGGACGGCCAGTGGCTCGCCGTCACGGCACGTGAAGAGAAGCATACTGAGGTTTATGTCACGCCGGCTGCAGGCGGGCCTTTGAAACGACTCACCTACCTCGGCGCGGATTGCGGTGTGCGCGGGTTTTCGCCGGAAGGCGAGATCGTTTTCAATACCAATGCCGGTCAACCGTTCTTGCGAATGGTATGGATGTATCACCTTGCGATTAACGGCGGACACCCCCAACGATATCCATTTGGACCTGCTCATGATCTGTCGTTTGGTCCGGGCGGCGGAAGAGTGCTCGGACGGAATACCGTGGACCTGGCGCGCTGGAAACGATATCGCGGGGGAACCGTCGGACGGCTTTGGATCGATAGTCAAAGTAATGGTCAATTCAAACCGTTACTCGACGACCTCAAAGGAAATCTTGCCAGCCCAATGTGGATTGGCGATCGCGTTTACTTTCTTTCCGATCATGAAGGCATCGGCAACATCTATTCATGCACTCCGGCTGGTAAAGATATTCGGCGACACAGCGATCAGGCCGAATACTTCGCGCGGTGGGCGGCGACGGACGGCAAGCGAATCGTCTATCAAAGTGGCGCCAACATTCATTTGCTGGATCCAACTACAGATCGCGACCTGAAGGTCGAAATCGAGTGGCACGGCCCGTCTACACAAACGCAGCGCAGGTTCGTGAAGGTCGATGAATTCATTGAAGACTGCTCTCTGCATCCCGAAGGTCATTCGATAGCTTTGGAATGCCGTGGCAAAGCAATGAGTTTGGGTCTTTGGGAAGGTCCGGTCGCACAGCATGGGATACCGGACGGTGTTCGCTATCGGCAACCCCAATGGCTTTACGACCGAAAAACTGTCGTCGCCGTGAGCGATGCGGCAGGCGAGGAACGCGTCGAAGTCTTTCACGAAAACGGCGCTTCACGGCGCCTTGAACAAATGGACCTGGGCAGAATGGTCTCGATGCTGGCCTCGCCGTCGTCGTCTCTTCTCGCGATCTCGAACCATCGCCAGGAGTTGATGCTCGTGGACATTCAGACCGAGACGGTCAAGCGCATCGACCACAGCGGCCACCGACGCATTGAAGACCTGGCGTGGTCGCCCGACGGCGAATGGCTGGCCTACGATTACGCCACGAGCCGCGAAACTACGGCGATCAAGCTGCACGAAATATCGACAGGCCGCAACTTCCTCGCCAGCACGCCGGAATTCCGTGACTTCTCTCCGGCATTCGATCCCGAAGGGAAGTTTCTCTATTTCCTGTCCCATCGATCTTTCGATCCGGTGTATGACAGTTATTACTTCGATCTGGGATTCCCCCGCAGCGTCAAGCCGTGCCTGATCGTTCTTGATAGCGAAGAACCATCGCCTTTCATCGTAAAACCCCGCGCTCTTGCCGAAGAGCAGCCCAAACCGGAAGCAAAGGCAGAACCCGTTAAAGTGAGAATCGACAAAGATGGAATCCAGCGGCGAATTCTTGCGCTTCCCGTACCTGAAGGTATTTACCGGCAAATTCGGGGCATTCCGGGCAAGGCGATGTTCACATCGTTTCCGGTGACGGGAAGCCTGAAGCGCGAATGGCCCGCGAGAGATCTGGGACCGGTCGGCGATTTGCAATGTTACGACTTTCGAGCCCAGAAAGCCGAAACCGTGCTCAATGACGTCAACTGGTTCGAAATCGCAGCCGATCGGACGACATTGATCTACCGTGACCGAAAACGTTTTCGGGTGATCAACGCGGCTGCAAAGATCGAAAAACCAACCGACGACAAACCCTCGCGTCAATCCGGCTGGATCGATCTCAACCGAGTCCGTGTTTCCATTGAGCCTCGCGCCGAGTGGAAACAGATGTATCGGGATGTGTGGCGATTACAGCGCGAATACTTCTGGGTCGAAGACATGTCCGGAGTGGACTGGCAGCGGGTTTACGATCGTTATGCTCCTTTACTCGATCGCGTTTCAACACGCTCGGAATTCTCGGACCTTGTCTGGGAAATGCAGGGAGAACTCGGCACATCTCATGCCTACGAGATGGGTGGAGACTATCGACCTGCTCCGGAAATGCCTCTCGGTTATCTGGGAGCCGACGTTATTTTCGACGCCAACGCAGGTTGCCATCGCATCGCGCACATCGTTGACGGTGATCCATGGGATCCCGACCAGAGTTCGCCTCTTCATGCGCCCGGTGTCAATGTTCACACCGGCGATCGCCTGCTCGCTATATCAGGTCGGCGTCTGACGGCTGACATCGTACCCTCATCTCAATTGGTACATCAGTCGGGTCTTCCGTTGGAACTAACGGTTGCCAATGCGGATGGCAGCAACGAGCGTCGGGTGACCGTGATCACGTTGAAGAACGAAATGTCAGCTCGTTACCGCGAATGGGTCGAAAAGAATCGCAAAGCAGTACACGAGCGAACCAATGGCCGCGTCGGCTATATTCATATTCCCGACATGGGACCCAAGGGGTATTCCGAATTTCATCGGTACTACCTGATCGAAGCTGAACGCGAAAGCCTGATCGTGGACGTGCGCTACAACGGCGGAGGTCACGTTTCTCAACTGATTCTTGAAAAGCTCGGACGCAAGCGACTTGGCTACGATTTTCCGCGCTGGGGCTTTTCCGTCCCGTACCCGGAGGCGTCCGTGCTCGGTGCAATGGTAGCCATTACCAACGAACATGCAGGCTCCGACGGAGACATGTTTTCGCACGCATTCAAAATGATGAAGCTTGGCCCTTTGATCGGACGGCGGACATGGGGCGGCGTCATCGGAATCAATCCAAGGCATCGACTGATCGATGGCAGTGTGACGACTCAGCCCGAGTTCTCGTTCTGGTTCAAAGATGTCGAATGGGCCGTCGAAAATTACGGTACCAATCCGGATGTTGACGTCGAAATCGCGCCGCAGGATTATTCTGAAGGACGCGACCCTCAACTCGATAAGGCAATCGAGTTGATTCAGGGCGCCATGCGCGAAAATCCGGTTCAGGTTCCGGACGGCGCGAAACGTCCACGACTGCCGTTGCCGCAATTGCCGAAACGTTAAGCGTAAAGGGGGAATAAATATGAAGCTACGGACGGTGACTTATACGTTGATGGCAGTGCTTCTTGCCCTGACAGGGTGCTCCAGACCGGATACCGCTAACACAACAGGGGCCGCCGATGCCGGTGTTCCCGTCACCGGCGACTGGATTGTGGCGCGTTTGGATGCCGATGCGGATACGTTGAATCCGCACACCACCTCGACGACGAACAGTTCGACTGTTTATTACGGCGCCAACAATTCCAACATCTACGAAAGTCTCGTTGGTTCCGAACCATCAGACTGGGTCACACCCAAAGCCGTGCTTGCCGAAGCCCGGCCTGAAGTGTCTCCAGACCATCTGATTTACACCTTCACACTAAGGCAAGGGATCACCTGGCATGACGGAAAGCCGTTGACGCCCGAAGACGTCGTATTCAGTTTCAAGTCGGTGATGTGTCCGAGCGTGGACTCCGCTCCGACTCGAAGCAATCTAACCGATCTGGTGAACGTAGAGGCAGACGGCTGGAAGATTCGGATGACAGTTTCCAAGGCCCACTACTTGAATGAAGGAATTCTGGGTGGATATACCGCCGTCATTCCGAAGCATGTCTTCGATCCGCAAGGCATCCTAGATTCGTTTACCTTCAAGGATGTTATCGCTGCTAAGAACGTCAGCAATCCCAAGCTTCTGCAATTCGGAAAGGAATTCAATCAGAACCCCGCCGGTCGCGCGCCAATTGGCACGGGGCCTTACAAGTTTGAAAAGTGGGAGTCCGGTAAAGAAATCGTCGTCGTCCGCAACGAGCAGTACTGGGGACAGAAGCCGTATCTCGACAAGATCATCTATAGAATTATCACGGATGCCACAGCCGCGCTGACGGCGTTGAAGTCCGGCGATATCGATATGAACCCCCGCCTCACCCCGATACAATTCGCCCAACAAACGAGCGGCGCAGCCTTCGATCAACAGCTAGCGAAATCCAAGTACACAATTCCGGCTTATTACTACATCGGCTGGAATCAGGAGCGCCCGTTCTTCAGGGATAAACGTGTCCGGCAGGCGCTGACGATGCTGCTGGACCGCCAGCAAGTAGTCGACACCCTGCGCTTTGGCCTTGGGAAATTGGCAGTGGCTCCGTTCAATCCGAACTCGCCCTATTTCAACCCGAACTTGAAACCCGTCCCGTACGATCCGAAACGCGCTTTGGAGTTACTGGATGAGGCGGGATGGAAGGATACCAACGGCGATGGTATTCGTGACAAAGACGGCAGGGCTTTCAAATTTGAATTAATCTCTTCCACCAGCGACCTGAGTAATAAACTCTCTCCAGTCGTCAAGGAAGAGCTTCGCAAGGTCGGCATCGAAGTCAGCGAACGGCATCTCGAGTTCACTGTGCTGTCCAACAGCATCCGTGACAAACAGTTCGACGCCAACCTGGGTGGATGGGCCTCCGACCTTGTTTCGGACCCTTTTCAAGTCTGGCACTCCTCTTCGATTCCGAATCGCGGCTCCAACTACATCAGCTTCAGAAACAAACAATCGGACGAACTTCTGGAACAGGGCCGACTGGAATTCGATCCCGAAAAACGCAAGCAGATCTACTGGAGATGGATGGAACTCATCGCCGATGAGCAGCCCTACACATTTCTGTTTTATGCTGAAGAAGCCGCAGCCTACTCGAAACGTTTTCAGAACGCGAAGTTCCTGCCCACACGACCCGGGTACGACCTGAACACGTGGTACGTGCCAAAGATGACGCAGAAGTACACGAACAACGGAACCCGAACCCCGTAGGGGAATTCGGGGGTCAGACGTATCTGGCACCTGAATTCGGGACTCGAATTCAGGTGCCAGATACGTCTGACCCCCGAATTCCCTACAGGGCGGCTGCCAGCAACTCCTTCGATCTCTCCGTCACCACCTGCTGAAGATTGTTTCCATGCGCGTCGATCGTAACAACGGCGGGGAAGTTCTTCACTTCAAGCTCCCACACCGCTTCAGGACTGCCGAACTGCTCCAGTCGGACGCTCAACACACGTTGTATGCATTGCGCATAGATCTGCGCCGCCCCGCCAATAGCGTGCAGGTAGACGCTGCCATGTTCCTTGCAGGCCTGCTGAGTCTTCGCGCCCATACCACCTTTGCCAATAACGGCCTTCACACCGAAACGTTTGATGATGTCCGCCTGATAGGGTTCCTCGCGAATCGACGTCGTGGGTCCGGCTGCGACGACACGATAGCCTGCAGCATCCTTCAACACGACGGGACCACAGTGATAAATCACGCCATTCCGAATGACGTCGAGTTCCCCGCCGTCATGCAGATACTTGTGAACCGCGTCCCGTCCGGTAAACACCACGCCATCAAGCAGGACCACATCGCCAACTTTCAAGCGACGAATATCCTCTTCCTTCAACGGAGTGGTCAAGCGGACTACCTCGCCGGCGGGCAGTGTCAAATCCGGCATCTCCTCTTGGTGTTGGAACTCGTGTGGAGCCTGGTAGAGCCACTCGACGACATCTCCTTCGACATTAAGAACTACGCCTCGACGACGGTATGCCCAGCACATGTACGCTACCGACACAAAGAACGAAGCGGGAAGCCGGTTCAGCTTCCCAACCTTGCAACAACCAACCGTAAACTTTCCTGAAAACCCCATCGGCCCAATATCGAGAGTGTTCGCCTCCTTCATGATTCTCGACTCGAGTTCGGCTAACTGCGGATCAGGGTTCGTGTCATCGACCAGACGTAAGAGTTGACGTTTCGCAAATTCATAGCCCGACGCGCGATCTCCTCCGATTGCAACGCCAAGAAACCCCGGCCCGCAGCCCTTGCCCTGTGCCTTCCACACGGCGTCAAGGATGCACGACCGAACACCCGCGAGATCCCGATCCGCACGCTTACCTTGAATCTCAACCGGCAGGCTGTACTGAGCGCTCATGTTTTCGCAACCACCGCCTTTGAGGATCAGCTTCACATGAATATTGGGATCGCGTGTCTGCTCCCAGTGAAAGACAGGACTACCGGGGCCGAGGTTGTCGCCGGTGTTCGTGCCATCCACACTGTCGACGGAGTTTTGCCTCAGATATCCCTTCTTCGTCGCGTCTTTTACCGCCTCCTTACACAATTCCTCGAGCTCGATCTGATCCACACTACGAGGTGTCTCAAAGAAAAATGCAATCGTTCCGGTGTCCTGGCAGATCGGTAGGGATTTAGCCTTCGCGAGCCCGATGTTCTGAGCGACGAGTTCCAAAGCAAAGTCCGCTTTCGAGCCGGACGTTTCCAGCTTGCGTTGTAAATTGATGACGTTTTCAACGTCCGGTGGCAGAAATGCCGACGTTCTACGGATGAGTTCCAGAATGTTCTGACGGAATAGTTCTCGGTTCATAGCCGCCCAGTGTACCGAAAATCCGTCGTTGAGGAATTGAGAATTCTACGTCGTCTCGAGAACCTTATTCACGGCAATCGCAATCGCATTCCAGTCCTTCTTTTCCAGTTCCAGTTGTTTCCGTCCCGCCTTGGTCACTTCGTAGAACTTCGCCCGGCGATTGTTTTCAGACGTACCCCAGTTACCTTTCAGCCATCCGCTCTCCTCCATCTTGTGAAGAGACGGGAATAAGGAACCGGGCGTCACCTTGAAAACGCCGCCGGTAATCTGTTCGATGCGTTGCGCAATTCCATAGCCGTGCATCGGGGCCAGCGCGAGCGTCTTCAGGATAAGCAGGTCCAGCGTGCCCTGAAGTACGTCCCGTCTTTCTTTACTGTCCATAAGGTCTCCTATCGGGCTCCGATATTACTAGCACGTGCTCCTATCGACGGTCCATATGAATGGCGAAGCGTTTTTTGCAACACGCTTGCCAGCAACGCAAACACAAGTCAGAATTAAATTCGTTGGAGAGTTGATGCTGGCAAATCGAAAACAGTTACTGCTTATCGTCATTCTGGGATTGAGTGCGTACGCGGGCCTGTTTTGGTCAACGTCGAAACCTCTGGTTGCTGCCGAGGAAATCCCGCAGCAGCTAACGGACCAGGCGTTCTGGAAACTGACCGCGGACTTTTCGGAACAAGGCGGCTATTTTCGCTCCGATAACTTTGTCTCGAACGAACTGAAGTTCCAATGGGTGATACCGAGGTTGAAACGAAACACCAAACCATCCGGTGTTTACCTCGGCGTCGGTCCGGACCAGAACTTCACTTACATTGTTGCGCTCCAGCCGAGGATTGCCTTCATCTTCGACATTCGGCGTCAGAACATGATGCTGCATTTGATGTACAAAGCGCTTATTGAAGCATCCACAGACCGAGCCGAGTTCGTTTCTCGCCTTTTTTCCCGGACCAAACCGCCGGACCTGGTTTCTTCAGCATCCCCCGAAGAGCTGTTCGCGGCCTTCAACGCAGTTGCTCCTGAAAACAGCCTGTTCGAGGCGAATCTTAAAGCCATCCTCGACTCTCTCGAGAAACAGCATGGCTTCGGCCTGTCCACCGACGACGCGGAGACCATTAAGCTTGTTTACAAGGCATTTTTTGAGGCGGGCCCGCAGATCACGTATTCCTTCTCGAATTTTGGCATGGGGCGGCGGCAGATGCCTACATTCGAAGAGCTGACAAAACAAGACGACGACCAGGGCGTGAATCACGGCTACCTGGC
>Ga0137423_1000713_pt1 | contig 10183 bp, 9 predicted proteins | sample EasRivERMZT600_2_FD_102326 | JGI IMG/M metagenome (GOLD analysis project Ga0137423, IMG submission 102326) | Soil microbial communities from meander-bound floodplain in the East River, Colorado, USA - East River MetaG ERMZT600_2 | ecosystem: Environmental > Terrestrial > Soil > Floodplain ...
CGAAGCCGGTCCAGCGGGAGACCTGGTCGCCGGCCGCGAGGGAGACCAGCACCGCCACGGTGAGCACGTCGCCGCTGCTGCCGGGGACGATGCAGCCGGTCCAGAGCAGCAGGAGTGCCGGGTTGCCGGCGGTGTCGGTGGTGCTGCGGACGTCGAAGCCGCCGGCCTGGTGCGGCGCGAGCGACCACGCGGTGCCCGACTCGAGCGTCCCGCGCAGCTCCCACAGGCGGGCGTCCAGGTCTCCCATCGGCAGGTTCTCGAAGGTGAACGGGTCGTCGCCTTCGAGGTGCGCCAGCGTGGCCAGCTTGCACCAGGTCGACGCATCCGCCTCGAACGTGAGCCGGATCAGGTCGTTGCCCAGCTCGGCCGGCAGGTTGACCGGCGTGCCGTAGGGGACGTGCGGGCCTACCCGGCCTTCGAGGGCCGGTGTGCCGTGCAGTCCGTTGAGCTGGGCGAGGGGCATGTGGTCACCCGCCCGGCCGGCTCGCTGCGGGTTGGAGTTCAGCGACCAGGGCGACGAGCTGCCGCGCCAGGTCCTTGAAGGCCGCGATCTCCTCCGCCCGGAACCGCCCCTCCTTGGCCAGGGCGTCGAGCAGGGCGTCGCCCATGGCGAGGAAGCCGTCCATGGCCCCGGTGGCCTGTCCGGTTTCGAGCGTGCGCTGGACGGCCGCCAGGACCCGCAGGGCGCGGTCCCCTTCGTCCGGGGTGAGGTAGCCGCGCGCGACCGCGACCGACTGCCCGACGGTCAGAATCGCGCGCAGTTCGGCGAAGATGCGGCGCGCCTGGGCCAGCCGATCCGCGGGGGTCGGACCACCGGCGCAGGACGGGAGGACTGCGAGCAGCAGGACGAGCGCGAGGCGGGCCATCAGTCGGTCTCCGGGGACTTCGAGGTTGGGGAGTGGGGCACGGTCGGGCGCCGCGTGTGCCACGGGACGCTGGACCCGCCGACCACCGCGTTGCGCAGGTTCTCCAGGTTGGCCTCGACGCGGTGCGTCTGCTCGGCCACGCGGTCGATGGCGGCGACGACCCGATCCGTCGATCGCATGTGTGCGTTTTCGAGGCGTTCGGTCTCCCGCTCCCGCGCCCGGACGTTCTGGCTGTGCATCTTCCCCTGCACCACGATCAGGCGCAGGATGACGATGCCGAGGATGCACAGCGCGCCGCGGTCGAGCCACTGGTCCATGCCTCCTCCGGCGGTGGACGCGGCGGCGGACGCGGCAGCGGTGATCCCGCTGAGCGAGAGCACGCAGGGCGCGAACAAGACGTCCCGCATCATCGGCCGATCCCCATCATGGAGAGGGTGGCGCCAGCCTTCGGCCCAACTGGCGCCACCGGAGCATCCTCCTGGATGGCGCCGATGTCCCCCGTGCCGTCGTTGGGGACCGCGACGCCGAACAGGTCGCAAGGCACGAGCGCGGAGCCGGCGGGGATGCGGTTGAGCAGTGTGCTGCCGACGTCAGGCTGGTAGTCGCCGTTGCCGCCGTTGCCGCCGGTGAAGGACTGGTCGTCGACGAAGCCGGCGTCGGTGCCCTCCGTCCAGCCGTAGTCCTCCGGCCACGGGGCGAAGCCGAGCGCGTCGTCCTCCTCGTGAACGTCACGGACCGTGACCCCGTAGTTGAGCGCCCGGTTGCCGAGCATCGTCATGGCAGTGTCGTCGCTGTGGCTCTGAACGGCCAGTTGAGTGAAGACGCTGTTGCGCAGCGAGAAGTTCGAGAGCGTCTTGTCCACCAGCGGGTTCGCGATGTCCGTCTCGATGTTGGTGCGGTTGCCGACCAGCGTGCAGTGCCAGATGTGGACGTTGTCCATGTTGGCGTCGCTGATCTCGACCAGCGCCGAGCCCCCCGCGCCAGTGCGCTCCGCCAGGCAGTTCACCAGGAACAGGTCATTGGCGTTGCCTGCGGCACCGGCGGCGACGAAGTCCCCGGTGACGGTGTATGCCTGGAGGTAGGCCGCGCCGACGTTGCCGGTGTTCGTCCACGCCGCGCCGCCAAACTTGAGGACCGAGCCGGCGGTCCCGGTGCTTGTGCAGCCGGCAACCCAGCGGACACCGCCAAACGCTCCAGAACTGGCATCGCTCGCGTCGGTGGTGCAGTTCACGCACAGCAGGCTGCACATGCCGTTGCCGGACGCGTAGCCCGACGTGTAGGCGGTCAGGGTGACGTTCTTCCACCAGTGGTCAAACTTGCCCGTCGTGTCGTGGTCGAACATCTTGGTCGTCGTGCCCTGCCCCGTGGCGGTGACGTCCGAGACGACGATGGTGGACCCGGCGATGACGAAGCCGATGTTCTGGTTCGCGCCACTGCTCGGCACGATGGAGCAATCGTAGATGCGCGTGTGCTGCGCGCCGTAGCGGCTGGTGGCGTTGGGGCCGGTGATCTGCGCGTTCGCGCGCGAGGTCGCCGAGCTGCGCGTGATCGTAACGCTGGTCCCGGTGTGCGTGGCCGGCGTGCTGCCGCCGCGACCGTAGAGGTGCCCGCCACCGATCAGCAGGATGACGCCCGCGTCCACGGTGTTGCGGCTGTAGTTCGTGTTGTTGTAGGCCGCGATCTTGACCATCGCGCCGCCGATCGTGAGGCATGGCGTCGCCTCGGCGGTGGCCGCCACGTTGCTCGCCACTCCGGTCGTGTCGTTGCCGGTGCTGGAGTTGACCGCGGCGTAGGTGATCCCGTAGGTGCCGAGGCGGTCGCACACGCCGAGCGGAAGCGTCGCGAACTCGATGGAGTCGGCGAAGGCGTTGTCGTTGCTGTCCCGGATCTCGGTCGTGTCACCCACGCGCGGGTATGCCTGCACGCGGCACGTCACGTTCGCGCTCTGGGTGAAGTTCGCGCCCGCGTCCGCCACGCGGTAGCTCGGGCAGTTCAGGTCCGCGCGCCACGCCATCGCCGTCTGCGTGTCGGTGCGGGTTACCGTGCCGTCCGCGAGCGTGAACTTGACCGCCGCGATCCCATACATGGCGAACGCATGCACGTCGACGTTGAACGCGCCGTTGCCAAGCACGGCCGCCGCCGTGTCGTTGCTCCCCGAGAACGGCGGCGTCAGGAACCGCGCCACCGCCTTCGGGTAGGCCAGCGTGCTGTTGTTCGTGACCGTCAGCGCGACCGCCGCGTTGCTGCTCTCGCTGCCGCCGCTGCTGTTGACGCAGATCCCGCCGGCGATGTTGGCCACCACGTCGGTGCCCGAGTTGCCCCCGCCCGCCTTGTCCTTCGCGTAGATCGGCTCGCTGAACACCACCGTGACCTCAAGGTCGCTCCCTGGGGCCGCCTCGTCTGCGACGAAGGAGTTGGCCGGCGGCGGCTCCAGGTAGGCGATGAAGCGGATGTAGACCGTGCGGACGGTCGTGGTCGCGGAGCCAGCCGAGTCGAAGCCCTTGCTCGTGACGGTCAGCACGCCCTTGTAGTTGGCCGGAGCGGTCCCAAGCGAGTAGGTCGCACCGGTGACGAAGCCTTCGATCTGGAGCACGCCGCTGTGCCCGTTCGGATTGACCTGGAGGGAGAGGATGTCGCCGGTGGCCATCAGATCACGGCCTCTCGACCCAGACACCCTCGATGTAGACCGAGTCCACGGACGCCGAGCACTGCGCGGTCCACTTGTTCGCGGCCGTGGCTTGGGGCTTCGGAATCGCGTAGTTGCGCACCGCCCCGCCGCCGCTGGCAGCCAGGTGGATGACCAGCTTCGCGGCCCCGCCAGTCGTCGCGTCCCGGATGGTGACCGTCACCTCGCTCGCGCTCTTGTTGCTGAGGCAAATCGAGGACAGGTCCCGGAAGATGCCGGTGGCGCCGGCCGCCAGGAGGTCCGTCTCGGCCGTGGAGCTGGTGATCGCGATGTTCGCGGTGATCACCTTGGACCGGGTGCTGTCGACGGTGATCAGGCGACCCTGGGGATCGGTCAGGAAGGGCATGTCGTTACGCTCCTCGCATGTAGGCCCGCAGCCAGATGCGCAGCTGGGCGGTGGAAAGGTCGGTCGGCGTCCCGGTCTTGGTGATGACGAGGCGCACGTCCTCGTCGGTGACGAGGTTCTGGTTCTGGTCGAGCGGCACGACGGTCACGCCGTCGATCAACTCGTCGTCGCTGGTGATGAACGGCGACGCGAGCAGGTCGTCGCCATTGGCGGTGACCTGGAACTCCCACTCGTCGCCCGGCGAGCTGCCGGCGGTCGCGGTGTCGGACTGGATCACCAGCGAGTAGGCGAAGGCTGCCGCCGGCGGCGCCCACAGCGGCACGCTGATGCTCGCCGCGATCCCATCGAAGTCGCGGGGCGCATCGAACCAGTCCCAGCGCGCGCCGAGCGGACCGAGGATGTCCCAGTCCGAGTCCGCGGCGTTGCGCATCTTGAGCACGAGGTTTGTCGTGTCTGCCCAGAGCATGCGCGGGAACGTCGTGGCCGGCTCGCTCGCGCCAGCGTGACCGTTGACGAGCTGCGCCATGCCGTCGTTGACGGCGTCTCGGAAGGCCGCGAGCGTGCCGGCGGTGAACGGGAAGTCCCAAGTCATTTGTTCGCCTCCCAGACGCCCGTGATGTAGACGCTGGTCACGGACGCGCTGCACTGCGCCGTCCAGTTCGTGTTGACCGATGTTTGCGGAAGGAAGCGGGTCAGGTTGACTGTCGCCCCGCCCCCGCTCGCCGCCAGGTGAATCGAGAGCACCGGAGTGCCGCCCGTGGTGTCGCGGATGTCGACGCGGCACTCGGTCCCGCTGGCGTTGCTCAGGACGAGCGACGTGAGGTCGTTGAACACGTTCGCGACCGCGGCGAGCAGCGTCGTCTCGGCGGTGCTGGCCGTCAGCACCAGCCGCGCCTTGACCACGAGTTCGCGCGGGACGCCTGGCATCACGACCAGGCGGCCGAACTTGTCGACCATGACCTTCGCTGGATCAGCGTCGGCCACTGCGGTCGGCAACGTCGTGCGCGCGTGGCCCTCCACGTTCTGGTGTGGCGTCTCCACGCCCCCGTTGGTGGTCGTCTTGACCGTCTTGGTTGCGCCCGCTGCGTCGAGAACGTCGATGTTTGCCATCAGAGGCCTGCCGTGAGGATGTGGGAGCTCTGGCCGGCGAGGTTGAACTTCCACTGCCCGGGGGTGCTCGGTGTGCCGCCGCCACCGCCCCCGAACGCGGACTCCAGAACTTTGCCGACCAGCTCCGCCGCCACGTGCACCTGCCAGTCCTCGGACTCGCGCTGCAAGGTGAAACGGAACTTCGCCAGGTCGGCGCGCACGGGGCCCGGGTGCCAGTCCGTCCACGCCCCGAACCCGCCGCCGGTGTCGACCGCCACCTCGATCTTGACCCGCGTGTGAGTGCCGATCCCGCCGATCGGGCCGGCAAAGGTCATCGTGTCGTCCTCGATGAACAAGTCCGGGTCGTCCGTGTCGAGGTCGAAGTCGACGCCAGGGATCGCGATGGTGGCCTCGCGCCCCTCCATCCGCCACCAGTGCGCCTCACCGGACCGCAGTTCGAGGTCCCATGGCGCCTCGGCCTGGTATTCCTCCCACCAGCTCGCGAGCAGGGAGAGGTATCGGGTGCCCAGCGATCCGGAGTCGAGCGCCACGGTCTCGTAGGTGCCGATGTTCTTGCCGGCCGAGAGCACCAGCGACCCGTCGGCCGCGAGCTCCACGTCGACCGCCGTGCCGCCCAGGGACGGGTCGATGTCGGTGAACCCGTCCAACTCGGAGGGGAAGCTCGCCGGCTCGTCGGTCGTCACCGTCACCGTGGCGATGGTGGGGGAGTAGAGGCCGCTGCGGTGGCGCGCGGCCACCTGGTAGGTCTGCTCGCCGACGAGCAGCGCGGAATCGAAGTAGGCGGGCCGCGTGGTGCGCCCGACCACCTCGGCGCCCAGCCAGATCGAGCCACGCCGGATCTCGTAGTATTCGAGCCCGTCCCACACGACCGGGCCCCAGCGCAGCATGACGCCGTCCCCGCAGTGCGTGGCGCGCAGGCTGCCGACGTTCGGCGGCGGGAACAGCGGGAACTCCTCGACGAAGACGGTGACTGGCGTCGCGGTGGCCGGACTGGCCCACACGCCGTCGAGGTTCTTCATCACGCCGATGAACTCGTATTCGGCGAACGCCTGGAGGCCGTCGACCCGCGCCTCGGACCCCTCGCCCTCGAAGACCAGATCCCACCGCGCGTCGGACGTGGTCGTGCCCTGCACGATGTCCTCCGCGATAGCCGCCTCCTCCGCAGCGCTAAGCTTGGGCCGGTAGTAGATGCGCACCGGCCCCTTGCTGCCCTCCGGGCGCAGCCAGCTGACCGTGACGCGCAGCCCGTCCGCGGAGCGGTGGAGCTGCAGCGACTCGATCGTGTCCGGGGTGACCGCGTCTTCTGCGTCCTCGGCTCCTTCTGGGATGTCCGGGCCGAGCGGCGCGAGCTCGATGTTCTCCTCGAGGTCGAACGCCGTCTCGTCGTAGAGGCTGGCCGTGACCCGGAACTTCCACTCCTCGAGGTGCTCGAAGTCGGTGATCTGGTAGATGCGCAGGACCTTGTCGGCCTCGCCGAACGCGACCACCGCGGCCTTGCGGCACGTGATCGCAGCGTTCAGCGTGAGCGTGCTGCCGGCCACGTAGGCTCCGGCCACCGAGGTGATGGTCCGCTCCGCGATCGTGTTGTCGGACTGGATGACCGCTACCTGGTAGGTGGTCCCGCCGGCGAGCGTGACGTCGTGGTCTAGCTGGATCGTGGCCGCGGCGGTCTCGGCCCGGGCTGTGCGGAAGCCGCCGGTGGCCGACCCATGCCAATCGGGCACGTCATGCTGGATCCCGATCAGGTCGCCGATCTCGGCGCCGAGGGCCAGGATGCTGCACGAGAACCGGACCTGGCTCTTGCTCTTGCGGTTGGTCGCCAGCATCCAGGCGAGCTCGCGGCGCGCGTGCGCCGGCCGCGTGATCCCGAACAGGTCGACGCTCTCCCGCTTGAACGGCTCGGCCTTGTAGCGATGCGGCTCGTTCAGGCCGAAGGCGTCCGGGTCCTCCTGGCTGACCAGGTCCTGCTCGTAGTCCAGGTCCTCGTTGAGGATCTGGGCGTCCATGATCGTCGGGCGGTCGAGCTTGTCCCGGTAGTCGATCTGCAGGTCCTCGATGTTGCTCTCGGTGAACAGCCCGCGCACCGGCCGCGGGAAGGAACCCGAGTCCGGGTGCTCGAAGTGGATCCGGTAGCCATTGCCCAGTGGGATGGGGACCGCGCGGCCGCAGCGGGCGATACGCAGGATCACGTCCCACGCCGACTCGCCGCGGTCGATCACGAGGTCACACTGGTGGCGCGGGTGCGTGCCTCCATCACCGTCGTCGACGAGCTCGTCGCAGAACTCCGCCCACTCTTCGAACGAGTCCTCGTCGATGGTTGCGGGGTCGATCCAACGGCCGCAGGCGTCGGCCGCGGTGAGGAAGTCGTAGAGGATCCATGCGGGGTTGCGGCCCGGCACCTTGCCGACCGTCTCGAACGTCGCCGCCTGCCAAACGCCCGCCGACTTCCATGCGACCATGCGGCCGTCGACCGGGACGGTGATCGTCGGCGTCGACCCGGACAGACGCTCCGTCGCGCGGAGGTCCAGGTGGATCAGCGCGATGCCGGGGAAGGCCAGCTCCTCGCCGCCGGCGTGCAGCTCCTCGACCGCTGCCGTCCAGGTCGCCGCCACGTTGTCCGCGGCGACATACTGAATCCGGCCCTCGATGTTGTAGACCTTGTCCGTCGGCGTGGGCACGACAAGCGAGACGTAGTAGGGGGCCGTGGACTGCCTGGTGATGTCCTGCCGGACGAGCGCCATCCCCGCGCCGGTGACGGGGTCCCGCACGACCAGGCGCAAGGTGAACGTGGTCGGGCCGGGGCCGGTCGGCTGCTGGCTGTAGCTGTAGTCGATCCGGAAACGCGCGCGGACCGAACTCGTGGGCGCGGTTGTCGTGTAGAGCGGTCCCGCGATCGGACCAGGCGTAGGCGTGTTCGCCATCGGCTTCTCGACCGGGAACGTGGCGTAGCTCCTCGCGGCCCCCGGCAGCGGCGTCTGGCCCGCCGTTCCAGCGCGGATGTGCACCGCCATGTCCGAGTTCTGCGCGAGCGTCCCGTTGAGACGGATCCCCGAGGGAACGACCGACGTCGTGCCACCATTCGGGTACAGGCCGCCGAGGTTGTTCCAGTCGGTGCGGCTGGTCAGGTCGATGCCGGCGATCTTCGCCACGCGCCCCTTGCCGAGCGCGATGGTCAGGCCGAGCACGTCCTCGTCAGTGCCGACCTCGAACAGGTTGGAGCTGACGACCTGCCCAGGCACGCGGTGCCGACCGTAGATGTATCCGATCCTGGACCCGATCCCGTAGGCCGTGCCCATCCCCTCCCACCCGTAGACCGGGGAGTCGAGGCTCTCGCCGCGGATCTGCGGCAGCTTCGGCTTGCCCATCAGCTGCGCGATCGCCCAACTGGTCCCGACCGAGATGGCGGCCGGGATGCCGACGTTGAGCAGGATCCAGAGGCCGACGGCGAGGACCGTCTCAAGCTCAATCTTCGGCGCCAGCACCAGGCTCTCGCCGTCTCCTGGCGTAAGGTCGAGCTCGTCCATCTTCCACAGCCAGGCGTAGCGCGGCTCGGGCACCGGCCGGCCCATGCGGATCACCTGCACCTCGTCGTCCGCCCAGTTGGGTCGCTTGCAGAGGTTGCGGATCTCGCGCACGGTCAAACCCGCGTGCGTCATCGAGAATGACTCGCGGTCGGCCGCAGGGCTCAGGATGTTCCCGATCACGTGGATCTGGAGGCTCACGCCTGCGGCCTCCGGCGGTAGATCGCCTCGATACGCCCGCGCAGCACGCGCGCGCGGGTGATCACGGACCCGCTCGCCTCGGACGTGTGCAAGATGTCGCGCGACCCGAGCGCCAGCGAGACATGACGCGGGTCGCCGGCGGCGTTGCGGCTGAGCACCACGTCGCCGCGCTCGAGCGGCGCGTCGACCGGCAGCCTCTCCCAGCCTGACGGCGCTTCGAGCAGACGCTCGCCCCTGTCCCATGCCTGGGCGAAGTCCGACCACGGGTCCTGCCAGGGGATGCCCATGGCCGCCAGGCCGGCCGTCACCAGGGCCAGACACTTCTTCTCCGCGAACGGGATCCCGAGCAGGTGCAGCATGTCCGGTGTCATCCGACCCTCCGGGGAATGCTCGGGAAGGCGCCGTAGCGGCGCGGGTGCATCTTGGGGAGCCCGTTCATTACCTCGTCGGCGCCGTGCACCAGGCAGCCGTCGGCGCCGTTGTAGGTCTTGTCGCAGCTCGGCAGCGTGCCCGCGTATGCGCACGTGTCCGGGTGCTTGTACGCGTGCTCGCAGCGATGCCTAGTGTAGACGCCGAGCGGCATCGGTCGCTGGTAGAAGGCGGGCATCCCCAGCCGCAGGATCACCCACTGGGCCGTGACGCTCGCCGTCTTGATCTGCAGCGTCCAGATCCTCGCGTCCGCGGTGGCGAGCGCGGCCTTGTTGAGCCCGATGATCCGCACGTCGTTCGTGCTGCCCCCGTCGGCGAGCTCGACGTAGCGGTTGAGTTCGCGTCGCACGTTGGCCACCTTGAGCTGCACCGACGGGAGGTTGCCCTTGCTATCCTGCTGGACGGCGTCGTGCTTGATCGGGAACGGACGGTAGGTCTTCGACTCGAAGACTACGTCCTGATCGTGACTCGTGACCCGAAAGGGCTTGGTCTCGGTGGCGTTCTGGATGGCGAAGATCTCATAGAGCCAGACCCACGGGCTGGCGTTCCGCTGCTTGTGGACCTCGGCGATGGTGGCGGCGGACAGGTTCACGGCGTGGCCCCCGTCAACTGCACGGCCTCGAAGGTGATCGAGCGCGGACCGCCCATGCCGAGGTCGCGGTCCTCGAAGGAAAACGCATCGCCGAACCCGAACGCCTGGTCAGCGAGCGCCCACGTCGGGCGCCACCGGAAGCAGCCGGGCTGCGCGGCCGTGGCGAGCCCGCGCAGGAACGCCACCAGCGTGTCGGCATCGGTCCCCGAGAGCGCCGCGTAGACGAACCGCACCGGCGCAGCTCGCTCGATCGAGAACTTGGGGAATACCGTCTGATAGCCTGTGGGCGTGGCGCACTCCCGGCGCTCGCCGCCGTATTCCAGTCGCGTGCCGTAGCTGGGCGCGAAGGGCAGGGCGGGCAGCGATGCGATCGAAACCGCGGTCTCGCGCGCCGGCACGATGGGGGACTCCGGCCCCGGGCCCTCGAACGGC
>Ga0137423_1000714_pt1 | contig 10179 bp, 7 predicted proteins | sample EasRivERMZT600_2_FD_102326 | JGI IMG/M metagenome (GOLD analysis project Ga0137423, IMG submission 102326) | Soil microbial communities from meander-bound floodplain in the East River, Colorado, USA - East River MetaG ERMZT600_2 | ecosystem: Environmental > Terrestrial > Soil > Floodplain ...
CTGTCGCTACAGCGATCGACGGCAGAGGCGTGTCGCAACCGAGACACTCCGCTGCGAATTGGTCGGCAGTCGCACCGCTGATCCCGGATAGCCATGTGCCCGGCGTGATCGCGTGTACCGGCCCGTAGGCGTGGCGATTCTCGAGGCCGCTGACGATCGTCAGCCGGTTTGCGAACGGCGCCAGCGGTTGGAGGATGCGGCCGTCGCGCGACCATTCGCGCATGACGGCGCCGTGCGGAAAGTACACGAATGCCAGCCGCGGCACCGCTTTGGCGGCGGTGGACGCCAACAGCGTACGCGCCGGGATCATGGCGTCAAGCAGCGGCAGGGCGACCGTCGCGCCCATGCCGCGCAGGAATGTCCGCCGGTCGAGATGTGTCTTAGTGATGAACATCGCTCACTCAGCGCCAGCAGGATTCGTGTTCGATGGCATCGCGCCAACACTCGCGTAGCGCACTTCCTGCGTCGTGATGAATTCGAGCAGCACCGGCTTGCCTTCTCGAGTCGCTCTGATGCCGTTGACGATCGCATGCACCACCTGCTCCGGCTCGGTCACGCGCTCACCGTAGCCGCCCATGGCCTTGGCGAAGTCGGCGTAATTGCCGGAGATGTCGCACGTCCGATATTTTTCGTGCGACAACTTCATCGCGGCGTATTCCGTCTTCATTCCGAAGTTGTTGGACAGGATCGACATGATTGGGATCTTGCAGCGGACGCAGGTCTCGAAATCCATGCCCGTCATGCCAATCCCCGCCTCGCCCCAGAAGTTGATGCACAACTTGTCGGGATGCGCGACCTTCGCGCCCATCGCGAGCCCGAGTCCATATCCCAGTTGCGTCGTTTTGCCCCAACCGATATAGGTTAGCGGTGTCGTCGTTTTCCAGAATGGGATCATCTCGTCGCGCGGGCTGCCGGCATCGTGAGTGATGATGGTGTTGGCAACATCGACGGTCTGAAGCAGGTCGTTAATCACGCGATACGGCGAGAGCGGCTTCGCGTTGCTCGTCAAATAAGGCCGCCACGCGTCGAGCCAGGGCCGGTTCTGTTGTTCGATGCGCGCTGCAACTTGCTGGGCGAGACCGCGCGGCCTGCCGCGCAATCGATCGCTGAGCGCCTGATGCAGCATCGCCAGCGTAAGCTTGGCATCGCCGAGAATCGGGTAGTCCGTGGGAATGATCTTGTTGAGATCGCGCTCTTCGATGGTTGCGTGAATGAAGCGCTTGTTCGCGACCGGCCATCGGATGGAGAAGCCCGGGCTGAAGCTCACACCGACGCCAAAGACCACGTCCGATTCACTCACGTGATTCGACAGCGCGCGCGACATTGTGTTGCCGCCGGCGCCGAGCGACAGGGGATGCGTTTCCGGAAACGCGCTCTTGCCTTCCATGCTCGTCGCCACCGGAGCCTCGAGCAATTCGGCGACTTGTTTGAGTTCGGCCCAGGCTTTGGCGTAGTGCACACCCTGGCCCGCAAAGATCAGCGGCATCTTTGCATTGATCAAGGCCTCGGCTGCGGCGTCGATCGCTTTCGCCTCAGGCGCGACCAGCGTGCGTTTCGTTGGTTCGTAAACGAGATTGGCAGGCGCCGCGATCGACGGAATATCCGTTCCTATCACGTCCGACACTTCGACGAGGCATGGACCGGGTCGTCCATTCCGCGCGAGCGTGAAGGCGCGACGCAGCGCCGGGACGATCATCTCCGGCGTCGTGACCGTCTCCGCGCTCTTGGTGATGTGCTTGTAGTTCAGCGTGGCGTTGAAAGTCGGCGGGACGTTGGCCAGCGCCCGCGACGGCCCCGGGACAATGATCACCAGCGGCACACCTTCGGAGTAGGCCTGCGCCACCGCTCCGAACGAGTTCTCGATCCCCGGACCGCCCTGGCAGGCAAAGACCTTGACGTCGTCGCTCGAACTCAGCCGCCCGCCCGCGTCGGCCATGGCGCACCCGACGCGCTCCTGACGCACGACGATGGGCCGGATGTCGGCGGCGGCCGCGTATTCCGTGAGCACGGTGAGCGGATAGACAAACAGCGTGTTAATCCGCTCGCGTTTCATGATTTCCGCTATAACGTCCCCTACTCTCATGCCCAGTTCCCCTCTTTGCGTCCCCTGTTTACCGCGTTTCTTCGGAAGTTCAAAGTTCAAAGTCTGCAGTTCAAAATTTCAGATGACAGTTTTAGTTGACAGTGAGGAGTAGAGCGCGTCTCTGAGCGCCACATCGCGCGGGTCGCCGGTCAATGCCGTTCCCATCTGGCTCGTCACGTACGCGTAACTGATTCCCGTCTCCGGATCCGCAAAGCCAAGCGAACCGCCGGCGCCAGGGGAACCGAACGAGCAAGCGCTGCCGAAAGGCCAGGCGGCGCTCGACTTCATAAAGCCCAGCGAAAACTGGAAGCCGTCGCCTTTCATACATTCGTCGTAAAACCCACGGGTTGGAGGAATCGCCGGTGCCGCCAGCAGGTCCAGCGTTTCCTGCTGTAGCCCTAGTTCCCGTCCGCCACTTGCGAAGACTCCGTAGGCGCGCGCGATGCCCCGCGCGGTTCCGACGCCGCCGCCGGACGGCACTTCGAGATTGCGTGCATACACGCGCTCTTCGTCCTGATACACCGCATAGCCAGGATTCGTTACCAGCGCCCGGTAGATGTTGGAATGGCGATTCATATTTTCCAGCGTTAATCGAAGGGGAAATCCGGTCAGCATGCGGAGCGGGGTCGGCGGCGAGAGGATGGCCAGGCGGGAGTTCGGGATCTCTTCCGGCACGCGTATGTAGACGTCCTCTCCGAGCGGCATGGCGATCTCGTCCTGGAAGAACCGTCCAAGACTGCGATACCGCGGGTCAACCCGACGCAGCAGCTCACCTTCATAGAACCCCAGGGTAAGCGCATGATATGCCTGACGGGTTCCGGGCTCCCACACCGGTTTCTGCCGGGCGAGCACCACCGCAAGATGATCCAGGTCAGCGACCACGCTGCGATCGACGGGTTCGTCAAAAGCAAACAGCCCCGCCTGGTGCGCGAGCAATTGGCGGACGGTAATCTTCTCTTTCCCGTGCTGGGCGAACTCGGGCCAATACCTGGCCACCCGCTCTGCGTAATCGAGCCAGCCGCGGGAGTGGGCCAGGGCAAGCGTCATGGCTGCCAGACCCTTCGTGGCCGAATGGACAACCACCATGGTGTCCTGCTCCCAAGCTTCGCCGGTTCGCTTGTTCCGGATACCGCCCCAGAGGTCCACCACCTTCTCGCCATGCCGAAATGCACAACAGGCGCCACCCAACTCCCGGCGGCGAGCGAAGTTTTCGGTAAACGCCTCGCGCACTGTTTCGAAACCGGCACTGACGTGACCGTGAATGCCGTAGCGGTCTGGGACTGCCAAGGAGGACCGCCTTCCAGACTTCCGTCCGATCTTAACTGTCTCCACCTCCGCCGCAGACGGGGCGGAGACAGGAGATGCGGCAGGTTTTTTCAGCGTGCCCATACGCACCCTCCCGATATTCAGGAATCGAGTTTTCTGCAAACCCGCCACGATTTTCGTGGCATCACGACCATTCGGCACGAACACTTCCACATCCTTTAGCTGCTACTGGACTGATTTTCATCGCCTTACAAATGCAACCAGAACTCGTGACTGAATTCGTTTTGACAATTTGTTCAAGTTGGCCCGTGCGAAAGGATCGAAGGAATTCATTCCGTCATTGCGAAGCCGGTTTCACAATGGATGCGCTCAACTGCAAATAGATTTCAGGCACGATGGGACGCGCGCAAGTTCCTCTCCTGGAATAGGCATCAACATACATGACACATCATCCGCGGCTGAGAATTGAAAATTGATTGTTGAATATTGTCTATTGGCAGATCGAATTCGGGGGCAAGGCACCAAAGACTGAAAGCAAGTGTCAGACCCGAATTCCATTTGCCAATAGACAATATTCAACAATCAATTTTCAATTCTCAGCCGCGGGTGATGCGTCATGTATGTTGATGCCCTATCCCAGGGGAGTCTTCGAGTCCAGACCTGCAGCTTTTGCGCAAAGCCTATTCATAGCGCAGAATCTCCAGCGCATTCACCCTGGTTACATGGCGAGCCGGCAGATAACAGGCTAAAAACGCAATCGCGAGCAGCAGCGACAGCACTGCCAGGTATGTTAGAGGATCGACGGGACTGATTCCGTAAAGAAGCCCGCTGAGCAGACGCGTTGCTGCAAACGCCGCTGCCAGCCCCACAGCGGCTCCAATCAGACAGACGGCCATGCCTTGCCGGATCACCAGCGCGAGCACGCTCGTGATCGGGGCGCCGAGCGCCAGACGAATCCCAATCTCGCGGGTTCGCTGCTTGACGACATACGCCATCACGCCATACACGCCGATCGCCGCCAGGAGCAGACCGAAAAGACCGAGAATGCCGAGGAGCGTGGCGCCAAGACGGGGCAGCAGTCCCTGCAACTCCACGCCTTCATCGAGCGTGCGGAATTGGAAGGCCGGCCAACCCGGCACCAGAGCTTTGACTTCACGTTCAATCGCTCCTCGCAATTGCAACGGATCGCCGGTCGTTCGCGCGGCGAGTGACAGCGACAGATTATTCGTCTCCTCCTGCGCGAGCGGCCGGTACAAGAACAGCTGCGAAGTGCTGGCGAGGTTCGAATACTTCGCATCTCGCGCGATGCCGACGATCTCGATGGCGTCGTCGCCTCCAGCGCGGATCCGTTGTCCCAGGACATTGCCGTCCGGCCAGAAGCGGTGCGCCATTGTCTCGTTGACGATAGCCACCCGAGGCGCGGAAGCGTTGTCGGAACGCGTGAAGTCGCGCCCACGCAACAAAGGAATCCGTAATGTTTCAAAGTATCCTGGGGCGACGCGGGAATGTCCGACTCGATGCCGCTCGCTCGGCGCCTGGCTGCTTTCGATCGTGAAGCTCGCGAAGTTGTCCGCAAACCACAGCGGGACCGGATCCATCAGCGTCGCGACCTCGACGCCAGGCAAGAGCGCAACACGATCTGCGAGTTGTTGGTCGAATCCCAACGGTTTTTGAACCTTGACGCCCGCCTGATTCATGGAAATCGGAAGCAGCAGCACGTGATCCGTCGAGAAACCTGGGTCAATCGAAGAGGCATTCCACCAGCTTCTGATGAAAAGTCCACACGGAATCAAGAGGAGCAGCGATAACGCCATCTGCATCGCAATGACGCTGCTGCGCACATTCAAACCAGGAGCGAAGCGCCGGTCCGTCACGCGATCCGTTTTCATATTTCGCATCAAGTCCGGATTGGCGCCGTGCAGCGCCGATACCAATCCGACGAGCAGCGCGCTCAACATGGCCAGGCCGAGTGTGAAGGCGAAGATGCGAATGTCGAAATTGAAGCCAAGCGCCAGGGTTGGCGCCTCCGAATCTCCGATAAGCGTCGGCGGCTTGAACGCCACGACCAGATTGAGAATCCACGACGCAAAAAAAATGCTGACGCCACCGGCCGACAGACAGAGCAACACGCTTTCCGTCAGTCCGAGGCGAATGAGACGCGCCCGGCTGGCGCCGAGCGCCATGCGCACCGACATTTCTCCCTGCCGCACCGCTGCCCGTGCCATCAATAGATTCGCCACATTCGTGCACGACAGCGTCAGCACCAGCAACCCAACTGCAAGCGCGCCGGCGCCCACCACAAGCGCTTCGGCGGCCGCCGATCCGTCCGTGCGCATCTGCCCGGCCGGCCGGATCTTCGTCACTTGTCCAGGCGGTGGTTGCAGTGCTTGACCAGCGACCGCCATCGCCGCCTGCGCCTGCTCGAGGGTAACTCCCTGCTTGAGATGTCCGACCGTCGTGAGCCAATGCTCTTCACTCGTGAGCCGATGGGCCTCGTCCATCACATGCGCCCACGTGGTCATGGGTATCCAGAAGTCTGCCGAGATCTCCGGATCGAAACCAGTGAAGCCGGCCGACGCGACGCCCGTGACGCTGAACGGCCGGCCATTCAAGACCACAGTCTTCCCGACGATTGCAGGATCCGAAGCAAACCGGCGCTTCCAGAAGGCATCACTCAACACAGCGACGTACTGGGGATCGGATGCGCGATCCACTTCGCGATCGAATGGGCGTCCGATGGGTAAGTGGACATCCGCCATCGTGAAGAAGTTCGCGGTCACAATGGCCGCATAAACTTGCTCGCGGCGCTCACCATCGATCAGGGACATCGGCCGGGCGCCGCTGAATGCCATGACATTGGAAAACGTCTCGGTTCGATCACGGTAGTGCAGAAACGCAGGATATGAAGTTCCTCGGTCCTGCCTTTCGTTGCTGGAGTGGAAGACGAACACCGCCCGATCCAGATCCCGCAGCGGCAGCGGCCGCAGCAGAAACGAATTCAAGACGCTGAAGATGGCTGTATTCACGCCAATGCCCAGCGCCAATGACAACACGGCGACGACAACAAACACCGGTTGCTTCGCCAGGCTGCGAAGGCTGTAACGAATGTCTTGCGAGAATGAATCCATGCTCTTATAACGCGCTGTAGCCGGAAAGGTTGTCATTCTTTTTGAATCAGCTCCCATACTGAGACATGCTGGGCGCTCGCGCTTGTGAACGGCGCTCGCGTCCACCCGTCCCACCGCTCGCGCAGTCGCAACCCGGCGATCTGCGCCATCAGGTCGAGTTCCGCGGGCCACACGTACCGGAAGGGCATCGATCGGAATTGGCCTCGGCCATCCACGACCTCCACATAGTTTGAGCTCATTGACTGGGTGGCGATGTCGTAGAGGTCGAACGCCCAGCGTGTCGGGCTCACATGGAACGGAACGGCGGACTGCCCGGCCGGAAGCTTTTGCAGCTGCGGGAGCATGACCTCGATGACGAAACAACCGCCAGGAGCCAGATGAGCTGCGGCGTTTCGGAAGCATGCCACCTGGGCGGCTTGCGTCGTGAGATTCATGATCGTGTTGAACACCAGGTAGACGACGGAAAATGTTCCGTCGACGCGGATCGTGGCGAAGTCTCCGATCGTCACGCCGATCGCTTCGCCGCCCGGCTTGGCGCGCAGCCGCGCAACCATCGCCCGCGACAAATCGATGCCATGGACCGAGACTCCCCTGCGGGCCAGTGGCAGCGCGATCCGTCCCGTCCCGATGCCCATCTCCAAAACACGGCCGCCGCCGGACAGCTCCGCCAAAAACGCGACCGTCGCGTCCAACACGCTCGGCTCGAACAGATCCGCGGCCGAGTCGTCGTAAGTCGCCGCAACATGCTCTCCGAAGTAGCCGTCCTGATTCTCCACCCGCGGATTGTACCGGGAACCCAGAGAACCAGTCCGTTCATTTCAACTTTCGTGAACGGCACACTGAATGGACGGAGTTCGGCCGGTTTGCTAGCTTGTCGAAGTAGAAGTCCCTCCTGGGATAGGCAGCATCCTCGGCTGAGAATTGAAAATTGCATTATTGAATATTGTCTATTGGCAAGTGGGCTTCATCTGCCAATAGACAATATTCAATAATGCAATTTTCAATTCTCAGCCGGCGCCTCACCAGGCCCCAGGACCCGGCAGGGAGCGCGTGTGTTTGAACGTGTACTCCCCGAGAAGCTCTTCGCTCCCCGCTTCGTCAACCGTAACCAGACGGGCGATCATCTTATTTGTCGGCGCAGCCTTCAAGAAGGTGATCGACTCCTGATAGATCACGTGGCCCGTGCCGGAATCGAAAGGGATGTCCGGCAGCCGGAACCTTTCGACACCCGCCTCATTGCAGAGGGAAAGATCGAGGCGCGAGACGCCGGTCAGGTTTGCCGCAAGGCGCCCGATAAGAATGTCGTCTTCGGCGGTTACGGTACATTGCACGCTACCGCCCGGCGGCGGCGCGTACTGCAGGACACGCAATCCTTCTTCTGCGGCACGCTTCAGAAATCCGTCGGTCACAATCATGCGTAGCGAACCATCGCGCGCGAGCTCACGAAGGCCTTCAGCAAGCGCGACCATCTCGCGGAGGCGATCTCCGCACAGGTCGCACGCGAACAGATGCTCTTCGACGGCTTCCTCGTCGGGACTTGCGAGCCGGCCCAGCAGGCCCAGCCAATAGTCGGCAAGGACTGCCGCATCGATGGGATTGGAGCAATGCCTCATGCCGTGCCTCCCATACACGCGCGCAGCTGGTGGATCGCGCGATGCCGAATGACTCGAACATTGGCCTCGGAAAGGCCAAGGAAGTCGGCAACCTCCGCTCCGGTCTGCTCGTCATAGAACGTCATGATGACGACAGTTCGCTCACGCTCCTTCAGACCCTGGACGCAGCGCTCAAGTTGATCATGGTCCAGCCGCGGAACCGACCATGGGGTTGACGGCGCGAGGTCCCGTCCAAACCTTTCAAGCAGACCTTCTCTCCTTTGAGAGGTGCGGCGCAGCTCGATCACGATCACGCGACACGTCCCCAGCACAAAAGACGCAAGCTTTTCGGGTTCACGTAAACGGCCTGCGCGAAGCGCTTCCAACGTCGTGATCAGAACCTGTTGCGTCAGGTCGTCCGCGGCGTACACGTCCCTCAAATGACGCCCGTAAAGACGAATACGCGGAGCCATCCGGCGAAACAGCTCGGCTTCGGCTCCAGGGTCGCCGGCCTGTATCTGGCGAACCAAACCCACGTTATCGAGTTCAATTTCCATTCCACATATTTTATGTGTAACGGCAGGCGACTTCGTTACACATCCGGAGTATTAAACGCGATTTATAAGGAGTGGCCATGATCACTAAGACAGATGAAATTGCAGATGGAGTCTTTCGCTTCTCGACTTACATTCCCGATCTGACGCCCGACGGTTTTACGTTTAATCAATTCCTGATCCGGGCTGAAGAGCCGTTGCTCTTCCACACCGGGCCTCGCGCCATGTTCGGCACTGTTTCGGAAGCCGTTGCCAGGGTTATTCCGCTCGAGCGCCTGCGCTGGATCACTTTCGGACATGTCGAAGCGGATGAGTGCGGTTCGATGAACCTGTGGCTCGGCGTCGCGCCGCAATCGCGTGTGGCTCACGGCGCGGTGGGCGTCATGGTATCTCTCAACGACCTCGCCGACCGCGCGCCGCGGGCTCTGCAGAACTTTGAGGTCCTCGACCTCGGTGGAAAGCGTGTCCGTCACCTGGACACACCGCATGTACCTCATGCGTGGGAAGCCCGAGTCCTGTTTGAAGAAACCACGCGTACGCTGCTGTGCGGCGATCTTTTCACCCATACGGGGAACGGGCCGGCCGCGACCTCTGAGGACATCGTGGAACGGGCCCGGATTGCCGAAGAACTCTTTCATTCAAGCTGCCTCACTACCACGACCGGCACGACGATTCGAGGACTCGCCGATCTGTCACCAACGACCCTCGCAGTGATGCACGGTTCGTCGTTCAACGGCGATGCCGTCCGCGCGCTCCATGAACTCGCGGATCTGTACGACGGCTGGTTCAAAGAGGCCACGCTGACGCCGTTACATGCGTGAGAAGCCGCGCGAAGCGTATCCGAACGTGTGAATGAATTGGAAAGCGTTTTTCACTTGTACGACGTTCGGCGGTAATGGTACCTCTGCGAACATGGATACACTTCGCCAGGACCTGGTCTATTCACTGCGCTCTCTCCTTAAGGCGCCAAGATTTACGGCAGTTGTCATCGTGACCCTGGCGCTCGGCATCGGAGCCAACAGCGCGATCTTCAGCGTCGTCGACGCGGTCCTCCTGCGACCACTTCCCTTCCCGGATGCGGAGCGCGTCGTGAACGTCGCGTGGGACGGGAGCAGATACCTTCAGTCTCTAAGCGCGACCAAGTTTCAGTACTGGCACGACCACGCGCGCGCCTTCGAGTCGATGGCGACGTGGCAGATGCAATTGGCGCGAGTAGACACCGGCGCGCAGGTGACCGCCGTTCGCACGCTGCACGTGAGCGGCGACTTCCTCCACGTGCTGGGCTACACTTCGGCACTTGGCCGCGGCTTCCTGCCGAACGAGCACGCGCCAGGCAGCGCAACCGTCGCGATCATCTCGCAGGCGATGTGGCGGACTCACTTCGGAGGCACTGCCGACGCGGTCGGCCGGACGATCCGGATGAACGACAAGCCGGTCGAGATCGTCGGCGTGCTCCCCGAGTCATTCGCATTTCCCCATGAGAACGAGCCGGTCGGGCTGATCGTCCCACTCGCATTAACCGTGAATCCCGACGACGTTGCGGAGAACTGGCCGAC